>Ga0209062_1000964_pt1 | contig 61594 bp, 60 predicted proteins | sample Coa_R2_2_FD_187158 | JGI IMG/M metagenome (GOLD analysis project Ga0209062, IMG submission 187158) | Surface soil microbial communities from Centralia Pennsylvania, which are recovering from an underground coalmine fire - Coalmine... | ecosystem: Environmental > Terrestrial > Soil > Unclassified... | reverse complement strand
CTCGGCGTGGCTATTGGCGACCAAGACGTTTTGCTGCCGAAACCGGCCGTTCGGCCGTTTCGGTCAGCAAAACGTCTTGGTTGCAAAAAAGCCATCGAGGCGGGCGCGGGTCAAGGCTCGCGAAGCGGAGCGGAGCGACCGGCGAAGCCGGCTCGGCCTTGAGGCGCGCCCGCCTCGATGGCAGCGCTTGCGCGGGAATGACACGCGCCTCTTAGTTAATCTACCTCAGGGCTGGATTCCGCGGAATGACTCGGCAAGCGCCTCGCCCTACTCCCGCCCCGCTCCCGGCCAGGTATCGGCAAGGCGATAGCCTGAAGGGTACGGATCGCTCGGATCGAGCATGTGCTGATAGACGCCCGTGATCCAGGCGCAGCCCGAAATGATGGGACTGACGCCCCGCTTGCCTGCGATCGTCAGCTCGCGGTCGATGCGGCAATCGAAGGTCGATCCGATGATCGACTTGCCGATGAACCGCTCGCCGATTTGCAATTGGCCTTTCGCGCGAAGCACGGCCATGCGCGCCGAACAACCGGTGCCGGTCGGCGAGCGATCGATCTTACCTGGCCGGATCGCCACCGCGTTGAGCCCCGTCAGAGCGCCGTTCTCCTTCACGACCGGCGCGGCGAATTGGCAGAAGGAGATGTGATCCCACTCGGCGTTCTCTGGATGGCGGAAGCCCAGTTGCTCGTTCGCCGCCTGGGTGATCTTCACGCCCAGCTCGGCGAGGTCGCGCGCTTCGTCCGGCGCGATTCTGAAGCCGAGCGCGTGCGCGTCGACGATGACGAAACTGTCGCCGCCATAAGCGACGTCGACCGTCAAAGCGCCGAGCCCTTCGACTTCGAGCGGCGCGTCGAGCCGGTCGGCGAAAGACGGCACGTTGCGCACGCTGATCCGCTCGGCCTTGCCGTCCTTGCAGGCGGCGACGACCTCGATCAGGCCGCCTGGCGGCTCCAGAATCAGCCGCGTCTCCGGCTCCTGCATCGGGATGATTCCGGTCTCGAGCAGCACGGTCGCGACGCAGATCGAATTGGAGCCGGACATGGGCGGCGTGTCAGCCGGCTCCATGATGATCCAGCCCATCTGGGCTTTGGGATGTTTCGGCGGCACGAGCAGATTGAAATGCCGGAAGACGCCGCCGCGCGGCTCGTTGAGCAAAAAATTGCGCAACGTCTGATCGCGGGCGACGAAGCGCGACTGCTCCCAGATCGTCTCGCCGGGCGGCGGCGCCACGCCGCCGACGATCACGTCGCCGACTTCGCCCTCGGCGTGGCATCCGACGATATGGATGAGCTTGGAAGAGCGCATAGTTTCCTCTCGCGCTGTAGCTAATTAGAATGGAACGCGCGCGTACCTTGCGCCGGGGAAACGTTTCGGCGCGATTATGCGCCCGCGACCGTCCAACGCAAGGATCGCGGTTGGCGGCCAATCCCGAGCGCCGCGCCTGAGCCGCGTTCGCCGCCAAAGGCTAAACGCTTCGGGTCGCACGCCAAGCCGGATCGTGCTTGCCGCCCCGCGTCAGGCTATGGGCGCTTGACGCGCCCGGGCCGATACGGCTCCCGGCGTCGGCGCAGCTCGGGGCGGCGCCGGACCATTGAACCTAACGCCCATTCCGTGCAAGGTGCCCATCAATCGGCCTCGCCCGGCCGAACTCATCAGAGGCAGACGCCCCGATGTCGATTCACGACGCCACCGTCCCTGTTTTCGAGCAACTTTTGACCTCTTTGTCGGCGATCATCGACAAGGCCAAAGCCCATGCCGAAGCCCGCAAGATCGACCCCGCCGCGTTGACGTCGGCGCGGCTGCGACCGGACATGTTTCACTTCGCGCGACAAGTCCAGGCCGCCTGCGACTGGGCCAAGAACGCCGGCGCACGGCTGGCCGGAATCGAGCCGCCCAAGTTCGAAGACAACGAGACGACCTTCGACGAACTGAAGGCGCGCATCGCCAAGACGCTGGATTATCTGCGCTCGCTGAACCGGCAAGACGTCGAAGCCGGCGCCGAGCGGATCGTGGTCTTTCCGATGCGCAACGACAAGATGAAGATGAAAGGTTCGAACTACGCCTTTCACCTCGCCTTGCCGAATTTCTATTTTCATGTGACGACCGCCTACGGCATTTTGCGCCATAATGGCGTCGAGATCGGCAAGCGCGACTTCGTCGGCGTTCCGCCGGGAATTTCGCCGGCCTGAACTCAATGGAGCGTTAGGAACCATCATGAGCATCAATCGCATCGGCGTCGGGCCGCGCATGTCGCAGGCGGTGGTCCATGGCGACACGGTTTTCGTCTCCGGCACGGTCGCCGACAAAGCCGCGGGCAAGAGCGTCGGCGACCAGACCAAGGAGATACTCGGCATCATTGACGAGATCCTCGCCAAGGCCGGCAGCGACAAGACCAAGCTCATCTCCGCCAATGTCTGGCTCGTCGACATCAAGACCTTCGCCGAGATGAACGCGGTCTGGGACGCCTGGGTGGCGCAGGGCCATACGCCGGCCCGAGCGACCGTCGAAGCCAAGCTCGCCGCGCCGCAATACGCCGTCGAGATCGCCTGCGTCGCGGCGCGCTAGCTCAGAGGAAGGACCGCTCGTGCAACGCTCATCTCACGGCGGCTCGGCGAAGCCCTTCGAGAAAGCGTCTTCGCCGGCCGACGCGATTGACCGCCTCGCGCGGCTCTATGGGCAAGCCGAGGACGCTCTGCGCGGCGCGGTCGAGCGATTCCTCGAGGACAATGTCCCGCCGACGGCGGAGGCGCGCGCGAAGTTTCGCTATCCGAAATTGCGCGTGACCTACGATCCCGAAGGCGTGCCGCCGTCCAGCCCGCGCGCTTTCGCGAAATTCAGCGAGCCCGGAACCTATGCCACGACCGTCACCCATCCGGAGGAGTTCCGCGCTTATCTGATCGAGCAACTGGCGCCGCTCGTCGAGGAATTCGGCGCGACGATCGAAGTCGGCGTCGGCGAGCACGAGATACCGTACCCTTATGTGTTCGAAAGCGGCGACGAGCTCGGCCGCGGCGGCGCCACCGCCTCGGAGCTCGCCCGCTTCTTCCCGACGCCGACGCTGGCGACGATCGGCGATGAAATCGCCGACGGATTTTTCGATTTCCAGCCGGGCGCCGAACGACCGCTGGCGCTGTTCGACGCGCCGCGCGTCGATTATTCGTTGCGCCGCCTCGTCCATTATACCGGCTCGGATTGGCGCGCGATGCAGCCCTGGGTGCTGCTCACCAACTATCACCGCTATGTCGATCAGTTCGTCCGTTGGGGCGTCGAGCAGTTGCAAAAGGGCGAAGGCGTCGAGAAGCTCGTCCTGCCCGGCAATGTCGTCCTCGACTCCCGGCTCACCGCCGCGGAGATCGAGGCGCGGATCGCCGGCATCGTGTGGCATCGCTTTCAGATGCCGGGCTATCACGTCGTGCGGTCCGACGGACACGGCGTCAGCCTGGTCAATATCGGCGTTGGTCCGGCCAACGCCAAGACGATCACCGATCACATCGCCGTGCTGCGCCCGCATTGCTGGCTGATGGTCGGCCATTGCGCCGGCCTGCGCCAATCGCAGCTCATCGGCGACTACGTGTTGGCGCATGCTTATTTGCGCCAGGATCACATTCTCGACGACGCCGTGCCGCTCGACATGCCGATTCCGGCGCTCGCCGAAATTCAGGTCGCCTTGCAAGAGGCCGTCGCGCTCGTCACCGGCGATCGCGGCGCGGCGCTGAAACGCCGCTTGCGCACCGGCACGGTGGTCACCAATGACGATCGCAATTGGGAGCTGCGCTGGACGCAGGAGCGCCGGCGCATCAACCTGTCGCGCGCGATTGCCGTCGATATGGAATCGGCGACCCTCGCCACCCAGGGCTTTCGCATGCGCGTGCCCTATGGGACGCTGCTCTGCGTCTCCGACAAGCCGCTGCATGGCGAGATCAAGCTGCCCGGCGCAGCCAACGCCTTCTACGAGCGCGCCGTCGGCGAGCATTTGCAGATCGGGCTCGCGGCTTTGGACCTCCTGCGCGGCCAGAAGGCGACGCTACATTCGCGCAAGCTCCGGAGCTTCGACGAGCCGCCCTTCCGGTGAGGCGCGGCGGCTGCGCCTGGCGCTGTCATTCCCGCGCAAGCGGGAATCCAGCACGATGTTTCCTTCAAGCTCGGCGGCGCCTGGATTCCCGCTTGCGCGGGGATGGCGCCGCGCCTTTCAGCGACGGCGAGGCGCTTCACCGCTCGTCTTTCGACCCCGGAAAAATCTCCCGCGCCCCCGCCAGCGACGGTCCCGACGAGCCGCGGCCGGTCTTGCGCCGCGTGAGGAACCGCGGCCGGCGGCGAGCCATGGCGCCGCCCCGGCGGCGCGGCTTTCTATAGCCGACGACCAGCTCGCCGAGCCGCGCGGTCTCCGGCTCGGGCTGACCTTCCTTGCGCTCGACCAGGGCCGGCAGGCCGAGGAACTTCGCCCAGAGCCGCCATTCGGCCTGAACCTCGCTGTCGTCGCTCGCTTCGAGCAACGTGACGCTGAGATCGGGATCGCGATGGGCGAGTTCGATCTCGTACGAAAAGCGCTGCTCTTCGAACCCGCGCAGGCGCAGCACCACGCCGCGATAGGCGCTCGCGGCCAATGAAATCTTCATCCTGACGCCGGCGACGCTGCGGGCGATCTGGACGCGCCCCCGCGCCAGCATCACTTCGCGCCGCCGCCCGTCGGCGCGCGGATCGGCCGCGACGATGCGGCGCGCCTCGCACGCGCCCGGCTTCGGCGCCGAGCGCTCAAGCCCGATCGCTGGAGATCGCTCCAGTTCCATGCTCCGCCTCTTCCGTTCGACCCGTTCGTTGGTTGGCGGAAGGATGGCGCGACGGGCTGCGCGAAGCGCTAAAATCCGTGGTTAAGCAGCGTTGAATCGGGGCATTGCGCCCGGATTCCTGGCCGCATGGCTGGCGGGAGGTTGCCGAGAAAGATCGAATTTGAAGAAATCGGAAGCGCCGAGCTCGGGAAGGTCAGCCGGCTTGTCCCGCAAACGGAACGCCGCCGCGCGGTTGATCGCCGTCAGGCCTCCCCAAGCCGCCGGATGGCGCTCCCGTCGCCAGGATTCTCAGCGACAAAACGACCTTCGGCGCGCGGCGCGAGAATATTCGCGTTCATGAGCGCGTGCCTCGGCTCTGGCGCCGCCGCCCGACCGGCGCGCGCCCGCCTCCGCAAGCGGGAGCGGGGCCTTTCCGCCCTACAGCCGATGCGCGCGCTCATCCCCGTCATGCGGCCGCCGGCGCTCGCGAAACGCTTCCCGCGCCCGCCGGCGCGACTCGAAGGCCGCGCGGCCGAAGGCCCGGAGCGGGGCGGCCAAACGGTCCAGGCTCTCGGCGCGCGACACCAGCTTCTCGCCGCGCGCCAATTCGCGGTCGAGCGCGGCCATGGTCTTGGAGAGGTCGGAATCGTCGTCGAACCAGACGTCGAGCACCCGCGCCCAGGCGAAGACCAGGCCCTGCAATTTCAGTGCGCCGACCGCGCCCTCGCTCTCGATGCCGGCGGCCTCGAGCATGAAGCGCATCGAATTGAGCGCGAGCTGGTTCATGGCGAGCGCCGCCATGGGCTCGCGCCGCAGCCATTGGGCGACGCCGCGCAGGCCTTCCTTATAAGGCGCCATGGCGTCGAGCCGGCGCATCAGGACATCGAACAGCCGCTCCTTCGCCGCTTCTCCGGCGAGGTCGTCGCTGCGCTTTTCGAGCACGATCCGGTCAATGCGCCGGGTGAAGGCCGCAAGCGCCGCGCCTTTGGAGGGGAAGGCGTCGCGGAAATCAGCCAGTGTGACCCCGGCTCTCTCGGCGATGTCGCTGATCGAAATGTCTTCGAAAGCCCGCTCGGCGGCGAGCGCCATCAAGGCGTCGACAATGCGGTTTTTGGTGTCGCCGCTCTTTGGCGCGGCGGAAGGGGCGGCGTCCTGGTCGGCCATCGAAGCCTCCTTGGTCCCGTTTTGGAGAGCTAGTTTAGAGGCTTGTCGCGACTTGGCCAAGCGGCGGCGGGAGCGGACGCGCCCGCCGCTATTTTAGATTGCTCGTCACTTCGTTGAACGGGGCCTTGAGCTTATTGCCCACTGACGAGACCGCGGTGATGATGGCCAGGGCGATGAGGGAGGCGATCAAGCTATATTCGATCGCAGTTGCGCCGGATTCATTGGCCAGGAAAGTCTTGAGCAAACGCAACATCGAAGGCTCCGGATCTACATGGGCCAACCGTAGAGAGGCCTCATGCCTCCTGTCATGTGCGCTCTTTACGCTTGAGAGATTTCAGCGAACTTAAAGCGGTCCGCGAGTCGGCGGCTTTCGCCAAAGGCAGGCGGACGGCGCCTTAGACTAGTCTATCCCGCCAATTCGCCGGCGCGCTTATGAGCCGCCGCGATCGCTCTGCCCATCAGCGCCTCGAGTCCGTCTGCGCCCTGCAACACGGCGAGGGCGGCAGCCGTCGTGCCGCCCGGCGAGGTTACGTTTTGCCGGAGCTGCGCCGCCGACACGCCCGGTTCTCGCGCCAGCAATTCGCCTGCGCCCTCGACCGTGCCGCGGGCGAAGCGCATCGCCAGGTCGGCCGGCAGGCCGAGCGCCGCGCCGGCGGCGGCCATCGCCTCGACCAGCGCGAACACATAGGCCGGGCCCGAACCGGACAAGGCGGTCACCGCATCGATCAAATTCTCGTCGGGCAGCCAGTCGAACAGGCCCACAGCGGAGAGCAGCGTGCGCGCGATGTCGCGCTGACGGTCCGTCAACGCGTCATTGGCGGCGGCGCCGGTCACGCCGCGGCCGATCGCCGCCGGCGTGTTGGGCATGGCGCGCACGAACGCCCGCGCCTTGGGCGCGCGCGCCTGAAGATCGGCGATCCTTTTGCCGGCGATGATCGAGACGACGAGCGCGTCCGCATGGGCGAGTTCGGCGATCGAAGGCGCGGCGGCGTCGAGCGTCTGCGGCTTGACCGCTAGGACGACGACTTCCGGCTTGAAGCCGGGCGGCGGCGGCAGGGCGAGGCCGCGGCTGCGGGCCAACTCGATCATCTCGGGCGCAGGCGCCGGATCGAGAATAGCAACGCCCTCAGGCCGAAGGCCGCCGGCCAACCAGCCGCGCAGCATCGCCCCGCCCATCTTGCCGGCGCCGACCAGGGCGATGGATTCTGGCCAAGCGGTCATATTCGTCCTCCCTCCCGTCATGGCGGGCGTCCCGGCCGTTTCGTCTTCAGCAGATGATCGTTGAACGACGCCGTCGCTGGCCGGGTCAAGCCCGGCCGTGACGCTCCTGGGAGAAAGGATGCGGCTTCGATCTGCCGGCAGGCCGCCTAGGCGTGTCCCTGCGTCTCGAACATCGCGATGTCGAGGGCTTCGCGCGCGTTCTTGCCCGCCCACAGCACGAACTGGAAAGCCTGGTAGTAATTCTCGCAAGCGGTCAGCGCCGCCTGGACGATCGAGCCGCATTGCGCGTCGCTCGGCTGAGCGCCGCCGGCAAGGACCAGCGAATGCCGGAACATGACGATGTCCTCGCTGCTCCAAAGATCGAAATGGCCGATCCACATTTGCTCGTTGATCAACTGGATCAGCGATGCGACCTCGGCCCGCCGGCGCGGCGGCGCCTTCAGATCGAAGGAGCAACCGACATGCAGCGATTCGATGTCGGGCAGCCAGGTGAAGGCGACTTCGTATTGCGTCCAGGCGCCGGAGACGAGGATCGAGATTTCGTCTTCGTCGCCCCGATCGAACGCCCATTCATTGAGAGAAGCCAATCGTTCGACCACGTCGAGGGGATGTTCGGGACGATCGGCGACGAAATTCAGGCTCGGCGTCATTCCTGACCCTTCGGCTGCGGTTGGAGCGGAAATCTTCAGCACGCTTCACTCGACGGCAAAGGGCGGAGTCGGCCAGGCCGAATCACCCCATCGACGAATATAAACGCCTCAGACTCGCGCGAACATTGCCGAAGGCATCGCGGATTCGCGAAATTTCGTAAACGGTCGGGAAACCGACGTCCACAGAATCAGCAAGACGAATCAAATGGGTGGCGGCGGCTTGACGGCGTCGGCTTCGAGCCGGGCGACGCGCGCCTCGAGCGCGCTCAGGCGTCCCTCCAGCCCTGCGACTCTTTCCCGCAGCTTCTCGTTCTCGCCGCGCGCCAGGGCCGCCATTTCGCGCGCCGCTTCGAACTCCTCGCGAGACGGAAGGTCCATGCCCGACATTAGCCGCTCGAGCTGGCCGCGCAGCATGGTTTCGACTTCGCGACGCGCTCCGTCCGCGAGCCCGGCGGCGTCGGACATCAGACGCGAGAGGTCGTCGAAGAATCGGTTCGAAGTTTGCGGCATGGCGGGCTCCTCGGGCCGAATAGGCCTGAAAAGATTTGGAGCCCGCGCTGCGCCGATGCAAGAGGCCGCCTACCGGCCGGCGGCGAAGGCCTTGAACGCCTCGGCGTAATCGGGATGCCAGCGCGACAGAGCCGGCCGGTTCTCGATGACGTCGCCGATGGCCCAGGCCATGCGGCGCTCGTCGAGCGCGCGCGGCGTCTCGTCGTCGGGGCAGAGAATATAGAAGTCGCCCGCCTCCAACCGCTGGAGCATGAAATCGACGGTCTGCTCCGCCGTCCAGGCGCCGGCCGGCTTCTCGGCGCGGCCGCGCGCGGTCAGGCCGGTGAAGACGAAACCGGGGATCAGCAGATGCGCGCTGATCTGGCAGCCGGGCGTGTTGCGCAGCTCATGCTGCAGGGCCTCGGTGAAGACCTTCACGCCGGCTTTCGAGACATTATAGGCTGGATTGCCCGGCGGCGTGGTGACGCCTTGCTTCGAGCCGGTGTTGATGATCAGGCCCGGCCGGCCGCGCTTGATCATGGCCGGTCCGAAGACCTGCGTTCCGTGAATCACGCCCCACAGATTGACGGCGAGGATGCGCTCCCAATTCTCGGCCGGGCCGAACGCGCTGCTCTCCGGCCCGATTCCGGCATTGTTCATCAGCACGTCGACGCCGCCGAAGCGCTCGGCCACGGCCGCCTCCAGCCGGCGCACCTGATCGAGACGGCCGACATCCGTGGCGAGCGTCATCACGCTCGCCGCGCCGTCCGGGGCCGCGGAGGCAATGGTTTCCGCGGCCTTGGCGAGCCGGTCCTCGCCGAGATCGGCGAGGCAGACTTTCAGCCCGGCCTGAGCGAAGCGCGTCGCCGCGGCGAGGCCGATGCCGGACGCGCCGCCGGTGACGACGGCGACCGCGCCGGCGGAGAGAGCAGGATGAGGCAAGTTTTCCTCCAGTGAGGCGGCCCGCTGCGTGGGCGAACGGACTGCGCCGGGGGACCCCAGCGTAAGATCGCAGAGCTCGGCGGCGAGCAATGCAAATCCCGGTGATCGCGGCGTCTCGAAGACGCTTTGACCTTGGGCGCCTTCTCCCGCGCGTTTTCTGATAAATTATGGGCGCGCCCCTTTCGGGGCTCAAGGAGGAGACACCATGACGAAGACGATTTTCGCCGCGCTCATCGCCGCCGCCGTGATCGGCGCGCCGAGCCTCGCCTTGGCCGACGCCTCATGCGCCGCCCAGGCGACCGACAAGAAACTGGCCGGCGCCGCCAAGACCAGCTTCCTGACCAAATGCAAGAAGGACGCGCAGGCCTCCTGCGACCAGCAAGCCGCCGACAAGAAGCTCGCCGGCGCCGCCAAAACAAGCTTCACCAAGAAATGCGTGACCGACGCCACGGGCGAATAGCGACGATCTCCCCGCGAAGCGGGGACATGCGACGGCATGGCGGAGGGTCGCGACGATCGAGGGTAATCCCCTCGCTCGGGCGGCCCTTCGCCGCGCCCCGTTCGGGCTCTCCGCGCTTTGCCGCACAGGGAGACCGGGGCGCCAATCCGGCCATTTCCGCGCCGCCATTCCGACAAATTGACCCAATTGGATTTAAGACAAGAAGGGGAATCGGCGAATGAAATGGCTTCTCGTTCTTCTGGGTCTTGTCCTGATCGTCCTTGCCGGCGCCGGCCTCGTCGCGAGCATCGACCTTCTGACGACCGAGATCGGCGCGATTTACGCCACCTGTTCGGCGATATCGGCCGCCGCCGGCCTGGTCATTCTCGCCATGGCGGCGCTCGCCCACCGCATCGACGCCTTGCGCGCCGCGATCCTCAGGCAAAGCGAGGCGACGCGCCGGGTCGCCGCCGAGCTCGATCTTGCGCCGCCCGTTCCGCCGCCGGCCGCAGCCCTGGAGCCGACCGAGCCGCCGCCGATTCCGCCGCAATCGGCGCCCGAGGTCGAGCCGACGAGCGCGCCGCCTCTGGCGGCCGACGCCGCGTCGATGGAAGGCCAAGGGGAGGAGCGGCAGCCCACGACGCTCGTCGGCCGCTACAGTTCGGGCGGCGCGAATTACAGCATTTTTTCCGACGGCTCGATCGAGGCTGAAACCGACCAAGGCTCCTATCGCTTCGCCTCGATGAGCGACTTCAAGGCTTACATCGCCGCCAAACGCGCGACCGCTTGATCCTCAAGCCGGCCGGGCGCCATTGGCGGTCCGGCTCGCGACGACGGACCGTGCGCCGCTCTTCGGCGCGGCGAAGAGCTTCGACAACGTGAAGATCGCGGCCAGCGTCGCCCCATAGACCACGACCTGCAGCACAGAAGGCTGATCCGAATAGCCGATCAGCGTGTGCAGCACGCGGCCCAACAAGCTCGTATCCGAGAGAATCGAGGAGCTGTCCCAAGCCGTCTGCGACAGCGCGCCGATCAGCCCGGCCTGCTGGAAGAACGAGGCGCTCTGGGCGGCGAGGCCGGCGGCGAGGAAGGTGATCAGCGCCGTCGTCACCCGGAAGAGATGACGCTGCGGAATCGTCACCAAGCCAAGGAAAGTCAGGGCGCTGACCGCGCAGCCGGCGAGCAGGCCGAGGCCGGAGCCGGCCAAGAGCTCCGCCGCGCCCGATCCGCCGGCCGCGGCGAGACCATAAAGGAAGAGGGCGACTTCCGAACCTTCGCGCATCACGGCGACGCCGACGACGACGGCGAGGGCGAAGAGCGAGCGCGAGCCGCTGCGCACCTGTTCGCCGAACTGACGCATATCGGCGGCCATCTGCCTGCCATGGCTCGCCATCCAGACATTGTGCCAAGTCAGCATGAGGACGGCGATCGCCAGGATCGCGCCGTTGAGCAGCTCCTGGCCCATGCCGGCGACCGCGTCGGCGATCGCGCCGGCGAAAGCGGCGACCAAAGCTGCGCCGACGATCCCGCCGGCGACGCCGATCGAAACCCAAAGCCGGCTCCGGGCGACGCCGCGCGTGACGGCCAGCACGATGCCGACAATGATGCCCGCCTCGATGACTTCGCGAAAGACAATGATCAGCGCGCCAAGCATCCCGAACGCTCCATCACCGAACGATTAGAAAACCTTCGGTCGTTTTTTCGTGGTAATCGTCGTAAAAGCGATAGCGGCCGGGCGGCAGCGGCCGGACTTGCACCGTGATTTTGGAATTGCCGGCGACGACCTTTTCGACGCGCAATTGCTTGCTTTCGAATTCGGCGGGCGTCGCGTCCTGGTTCGAGATTTCGATCGTCACCGGCTGGTTGGCGGGGGCGGTGATCTCGGCCGGCGTGAAGAGATGGTCCTTCAGCGAAAGTTGAATCGGCGCCGACTCGGCTCGCGCCGCGCCGCAAACCGCCAATGCGACGGCCAACGCGCCCACGCCACGGCCGAAATTCGTCAACATCCGCATTCCATCACCTCATCGATCTTCGAACGCGCCGCTTTGCGCTTGATCAAAAACTGGCTCTCGCCCCCTGCGCCTTGGCGCTGGCGGGCCTTGGGGACAAGGCCGGCGAAGAAGGCGGGCGCGAGGCGCACTCGCCGTCGGTCAAACGCCGGACGCCGATGAGACCTGTCGCCCGTTCCTGAAAGCTCTTTCCAAGAACCAACCTCTCTAATGGGGAAGAAATCGAGGAGAGCAACAAGAAGATCGAAATTTCTATTTTGAATAATTCAACCCAGGCGAAATTCTCGAACCATTCCGGAAGCGCAGATTTTTCTTGTTCTAAACTAGGCGGATCACGATTTCGTGATCGCTTCGCGCCTCAGCGGATTCGATAGACTTTTAGCGGCGCTTCCGGCGGAACCGAAACCGGCTCGAGCCAATCCGGCGCGCGGCCGGCGAGCAGCGCCGCCGCCAAGCCGTCCGGATTGCCCGCCGCATAGCCGGCGAATTCGGCGCGCGCCGGACAAAAGACCAGGTAGGCTGCGCCGCTCCCCTCGGCGATTTTTCTGGCCTCGTCGGGGCGCGCGAGCATCGCGCGGACCAGTTCGCCGTTGCCGTGATTGTTGCGATGATATGACGCGGCGAGGACCGCGTGGTCGGTATCGGCGAGAATGTCCGAGCCCATATCGATCGCCGCCATCAGCAGCGATTTCGGCAGGACGTCGAGCGCGTGGATGGTCGCCGGGCTGCGACAAGCTTCGCCCGCGGCGCGGCCCTCGGTCGAAATCGGCGCCACGATTGCAGCAACAATCGCCCAGAAGATCGAGCAGAAGGGCAGGATCGCGAGGACCGGCGCGGGTCGGGCCAAGGGGCTCCGCCGCCGCTCCGCCCAATCCATCGCCTTGGCCGCGGCCCAGACGCCGCCGAACAGGGCGATGGCCGAGGCCGAAGACAGGGCCCGCACCTGCCAGATTGACGTCGCCAGGCCTGTCGCCGCGAAACCGGCGACGATCAGCCAGTCGAGGCGCGCCGCGCCGCGCTCGCGCCAGGCCGCGAGCAGCGCGGCGGCGAGCCCGAAAAGCGGCGCCAGCGCGAAGATCAGCAAATCGTTCGGCTTGGCCCGAATTAACGCAAGGAGCGGCCGCGCCTCGTCGACGCCGCTGAGCCAATAGCGGCGCAGGAGCGGATCGACGCCGGCCTGCGGGTCGCCGAGACAGGCGGGAAAGAACAGCGCCAGCGCGCCGAGCGCGATCGCTCCGCCGAGCGCCAAGGCGGCGAGCCGGAGCGGCCAAGTCGCGAGCCGCTTCGCGCCGGCCGCGATCGCCGCGAGCGCCGCCGAGCCGACGAAGATCGTCAGGAGATGCGGCGTCGAGAAGGCGTCGCAGGCGCCGAGGAAATAGTGCGAGGGGCCGATCGTCGCGACGAACAACAGCAGCGACGAAAGCGCGAGCGAGATCGAGAAGCCGATCAGCGGGCGGGCGAAAGCCTCGCCTTCGGCGGCGAAAACCAGCGCGAAGACGGCGATGTCGGCGAGAATGTAGACGATGTTCTCGATATTGATCGACAGCGACAGCGCCGCCAGCCCGGCGGCGAGCGCCGCGCTTCCCATTGTCTTGGCCGCGACCGCGTCGATGGTGGCGCGCAGAATCAGGACGACCAGTAAGATCTGGGCCGCGTGATGGTGAATGCGGCCAGGCTCGAAATGAGCGACGACCGCGCCGGCCAGAATCAGCATGATCGCCGCAGGGAGCATGGCGGCCGGACCGGCGAGCCGGCGCGCCAGGCCGACAACCGCCAGACAAAGCGCGAAGAGCAGCGCCAGCGGAAAGACGATCCGCGTCAGCCGCTCCGCCTGCTCCATCGGCAGGACAAGCGCGAAACCCTTGATCAGCGCCGCCAGCGGGACATCGAGCACGCGCGTCCAATGCATGTCGACGCCGAGCGGCGGGTCGAGGCGATATTGATGGAGATCGAACCAGGCCTGGCCGGCGAGGAGGTCGCGCACCTCGACCAGGCGCATCGCGTCGTCGGTATTGGCGAAGGCGCCGGTCGTCCACACCGACGCCGCGCTTGGCCAAAATCGGGCGATCGAGAGGCCGAGCGCCAGAAAGGCGAGCGTCGCCGGCGAGCGCAGCAGCGAAAATCCGGCCGCTTCGCGCGCCAGGGCGGGAGGACGGGCGGCGGCGAACGACATGAAGCATCCTTAAGGTCATTCCCGCGATGAGCGGGAATGACGCGGCGGGCGGCGGCCGACGGCGAATGAGGCGGCCTTTCACCAAGGGTCAACTTTTCCCAGTCAATGATTGAAAGAGCGTTATCCCGGCCGATTAACCCCTCCGGCTTTTTTGAGAATGTCGACGAACGCCCTGGCCGCAGGGCCCGAACCGGAACGTCCGGCGCTGAAGGCCGATCCTGCCGAGCCCGCCTCGTGGCCGGGCGCCGAGGGTCTCGCCCGAACGTTGCGCGAGGCGGCGCAGACGATGCGCGCCGCCTTTGGCGATCCTCAGGCGGTAAAGCGCGCCGCGCCGCGCGTCGCGGTGATCCTGCCCTGCCACAACGAGGCGGCCGCGATCGGCCGCGTGGTTCGCGAATTCAAGGCCGCGCTGCCCGAGGCGCGCGTCGTCGTCTTCGACAACGCCTCGAGCGACGACACCGCCGAGGTCGCGCGCGCGGCCGGGGCCGAGGTGTTCTTCGAAAAGCGGCCGGGCAAGGGCAATGTCGTGCGGCGGATGTTCGCCGATATCGACGCCGACATCTATCTGATGGCCGACGGCGACGGGACGTATGACGCCGCTTCCGCGCCGCGCCTTGTCGCGGCCATCGCCGAAAACAATATCGACATGGCGATCGGCGCGCGGGCCGAGATTTTCGATCAGGCGCATCGGCCCGGCCACGCGCTGGGCAACTTGCTCTTCAACCGCCTCTATGTCGCGCTGTTCGGCGCCGGCTTCGACGATATTTTTTCGGGCTACCGCGCCTTCTCGCGCCGCTTCGTCAAAAGCTTTCCCGCTCTGTCCTCGGGCTTCGAGATCGAGACTGAGCTTTCCGTCCACGCCAGCCAACTCCGCCTGCCGACGGTAGAAATCCCCCTGCCCTATGGCAAGCGCGAAGACGGGTCGGCCTCGAAACTGCGCACCATCCGCGACGGCGCGCGGATTTTGCGCACCTTCGCGCTGCTGCTTAAAGAGACCCGGCCGGCCCTGTTCTTCGGCTCGCTGGCCGCGGCGACGATGCTGACCGCAATCGTCCTCGCGGCGCCGATCTTCGCCACGTACGCCGAGACCGGCCTGGTGCCGCGCCTGCCGACCGTCGTGCTGTGCACCGGCTTGGCGCTCGCGGCGGCGCTGATGGGCATGTGCGGACTGATCCTCGATTCGCTGGCGCGAGCGCGGGTCGAGCAGAAGCGGATTTTGTACCTTGCGATGGCGGCGCCGCGGGGGTGAGAGTTCATTTCGCCTGGATCGACTTGGCGTGAAAGACGCCGCTGATTTGATTCGCTCGCCCGAGAGGACGAAAAGTATCGCCAAGCCCTGAATGCCCTTCAGGGCGCAGGCTTTTTGCCCGCGCGCGGATCGCGTTCGCCCTGTCCACAGGCTTGACGCACAATCGAATGGGCGGCGGAGGCGAAGCATCGTAAACTGGCGGCATGAACGCCGATACGATCGCCCGCATCAAAATCACCCTCGACAAGGTGAAGCCGGCCGTCTGGCGCCGGCTAGAGGCCCCGCTCGACATCACGCTCGACCGGCTGCACCTGACCATCCAGGCGGCGATGGGCTGGGACGACGACCATCTCCATGAATTTCGCGCCGGAAAGTTTCGCTGGAGCACGCCGGATTCCTTTGCGGGCTGGGACCCCGAGGCCGAGGGCTTCACCGACGCGCGCAAGGCTCGGCTCGGCGATATTCTCGAAATGATCGGCGCGAAGAAGCTCGTTTATGTTTACGACTTCGGCGACAATTGGGTGCATACGATCAAAATCGAGCGCCTCGTCGACTCCGAACCGGGTGCGTTCTATCCGTGGCTGACCGAAGTCAGCGGCCGATGCCCGCCCGAAGATTGCGGCGGACCTTGGAGGTACGCCCGCTTGCTCGACGTCATCAAGGACCCCGCGCATGAACGCCACGATGAACTCATGGAATGGCTGGGCGACGACTTCGATCCGAACGTCGACGGAGCCGAGTCGCTCCGGGCGAAAGTCGTCGCTCTCGCCAAGCGATGGTCTCGCGAATCGGCTGGCGGAAACGCCAAGAGTCGCTGATGTCCAAGGCGACGCGGGCGACGAAAATGCTGGAGCAGGCGGGAATCGCCTTCACCGTCCATAGCTACGATTACGATCCCGACGCCGACCGGATCGGCGTTCAGGCCGCCGAGGCGCTGGACGAGCCGCCTGAGCGGGTGCTGAAGACGTTGATGGCGCTGGTCGACGGCAAGCCGGTCTGCGTCATCGTCCCCTCGGACCGCGAGGTCTCGATGAAGAAGCTCGCGGCCGCCTTCGGCGGCAAGTCGGCGCAGATGATGAAGCCTGCCGACGCGGAGCGGGTGTCGGGCTACAAGGTCGGCGGCATCTCTCCGTTCGGTCAGATGCGCAGGATTCCGGTCGCCATAGAGGAGCAATCGATGGCGCATAGCCTCGTCTTCATCAATGGCGGCCAACGCGGGTTGCAGGTGCGGCTGAGGCCGGGCGACGCGGCGGCTGCGCTCGAGGCGCGCGTCGCGCCGCTGGCGGCGTAGCGACAGCCGGCGGTCCTGCGCGTCTGGAATGCGGTCCCGACGCGCCGAATCCGGCGCCCCGCCGCAAGCGTAGAGCGGCGGGCGCGCGGCCGTCGGCCTGACCAAAGCTTCTTCTTGTGAATAAACGGGCGTCGCGGCGGCCGACGGCGCCGGCGCATTCCTCGACAGGCCTGCTTTGCGCGGCCACAATGGCCGGCGACGACTTCCCTTTGGAAAATCTCTCCTTATGTTCTCTCTCGACGACCTCGCCCGCATTATCGCCGAACGCGCCTCCGCGGCGGCGGATAAATCCTATACCCGGTCGCTTCTCGACAGGGGCGCCAAAGGCGCCGCCAAAAAATTCGGCGAGGAGGCGGCGGAATTCGTCATCGCGGCGGTCGCCGAGGACGAGCAGGCTTTGCGCGCCGAGGCGGCGGACGTGCTATATCACCTTCTGGTTGTGCTCGAGGCGCGGGGGGTCAAGCTCGCCGACGTGCTCGCCGAATTGCAACGGCGCACGCAGCGCTCCGGCCACGACGAGAAAGCCAGCCGGGCGAAACCCGCCCTTTAGGATCGAGGCGCCTTGATTTAGATGAGCGAACCCGCCTTCGCCGACCCGCCCAAACGGGTCCTGTCGCCCTATCATCGCTTCAGCCGCGAGGAATGGGCGAAATTGCGCGCCGATACGCCGCTGACCTTGAACCTCGAAGATCTGCGCCGGCTGCAATCGCTGCATGATCCGATCTCCCTGGAAGAGGTGATCGCGATCTATCTGCCGCTGTCGCGCCTGCTCGCCCTCTATGTCGCGGCGACGCAGGGCCTGTTCAAGGCGACGCAGCGCTTCCTTGGCGCCGAGGACGGCAAGATGCCCTATATTATCGGCGTCGCCGGTTCGGTCGCGGTCGGCAAATCGACCACGGCGCGCGTCTTGAAGGCGCTGCTCTCCCGCTGGCCGAACACGCCCAAAGTCGAGCTCGTCACCACCGACGGCTTCTTGAAGCCCAGGGCCACGCTGATCCGCGAGAACCTGATGGACCGCAAGGGCTTTCCGGAAAGTTACGACGGCTCGGCCCTGATCCGATTCTTGTCGGACGTCAAGGCGGGCGAGCGCAACGTGCTCGCGCCCGTCTATTCGCACCTGACCTACGACATCGTTCCCGGCGAGCACATCGTCATCGACCGACCGGACATTCTCATCGTCGAGGGACTCAACGTCTTACTGCCGAATCGCCTCTCCCGCGGCGACAAGGAAATCCCCTTCGTCTCCGACTTCTTCGATTTCTCGATCTTCCTCGACGCTGACGACGCGCTGCTGGAAAAATGGTACGTCGCGCGTTTCATGACGCTGCGCGAAACTGTGTTCCGCGACGAGCGGTCCTACTTTCGTCAATTCGCCGATCTCAGCGACGAGGAGGCGGAGGCGACGGCCCGCTCGATCTGGCGGCGCATCAACCTCGTCAATCTGCACGAGAACATTCTGCCGACGCGGCCGCGCGCCAGCCTGCTCCTCACCAAGGGGCCGAGCCACCGCATCGAACAAGTGGCTTTGCGCAAGCTATGAGTCGCGGCGCGCGGGGAAGAGGCGACGTCGCTGGCGCGCCGGCGGGCGGAGCGCGGGCTCGGCGCCTGGGTCCCCTCTCCCCGTGGAGCGAAGCGGAACGGGGAGAGGTACGGAGAGGGGGTTTCGACGCTGCGCTTAATGCTCGGGCGCTCCGGGCCGGCGCAATCTTGCTCGTCCGCCGTGTCTTCGCCCGCGCGCTCGCCGCGGCCGCCCTTCTCCTCTTCGCGCCGATGGCTGCCTTGGCCGACCCGCCGGTCTGCCATGGCCGCGATCTTGCCGATCTCGCCGCGGCGCGGCCGGAGGCGCTGAAAAAGGCCGAGACGGCGAGAGCCGATTGGCTGGTCAACGCCAGCGGCCTGCTGTGGCGGGTCGAAAAGCAAGGCGTCGCGCCCTCCTATCTGTTCGGCACGATTCATTCGAGCGACGATCGCGCCATCGCGCTCGCGCATAAGGCGGCCGAGGAGATCAAAGGCGCCAAAGTCGTCGCCACCGAACTTGGCGGCCCGATCGACAAGACCGCGATGGCCGAATACGGCGCCAAGCTGCTGGTCAACGCCTTGGCGCAGGATAAGGACACATTCGAGCCGATCGCCGCGGAGGACCGCGCCGCGGTCGAGAAATATCTTGCCGCGCGCGGCGTCAACGCTGAGCTCGCCCATCACATCCAGCTTTGGTTCCTGGCTGCGACGACGGCCGCGCCGCTCTGCGAATCGCAACGCCAGGCCGCCGACCTGCCGATCGTCGACAATGTGATCGCCGAGACCGCCAAGGATCTCGGCGTGAAAATCGTTGCGCTCGAGACGTTCGAAGAGCAAGGCGCGACCCTCGCCGCGCTGAAACCGGCCGACGCGGCGACGATTCTGGTCGGCGGCGCGAAAAAGCCCGGCCTCGACGAGGACGCCTATGCGACCTTGCTCGATCGCTACGTTGTCGGGCGGCCGGTCGAAGCGATGCCGATCATCGACGCCAGCGGCCTCATGTCGAAGGAGGAGATCGCGGCGGAGGATCGTTTCAGCCTGCTCCTGCTGCGCGAGCGTAACCGCGTGATGGCGGAGCGGGCGAAGCCGTTGATCGAGGCCGGCGGCGCCTTCGTCGCGGTCGGCGCCTTCCACCTCGCCGGCAAGGACGGCCTCGTCGCCTTGCTGCGCGAGCAAGGCTGGCAAGTCACGCCGCTGTGGTAAAGCGCCATCCTCCCCCCATCGAAGACGGGCGAGGATGAGGTCGCAACATGTCCAAATCTCCCCCCATCGTCGACGTGCTGATGCCCGTCGCGGTCGATCAGGCCTATAGCTATCGCTTGCCCGACGGCCTCGACGTCGCGCGCGGGCAATTCGTCGAAGCGCCGCTCGGAACGCGGCGGGCGACGGGCGTCGTCTGGTCGATCGGCGAAGGCGACGGCGCCAATCTCAAGCAGATCGCGTCGCTGCGCGACATTCATCCCCTGCCTGCGGCCGTACTGGAGTTCATCGACTGGGTTGCGCGCTGGACGCTCGCGCCGCGCGGCATGGTCCTGCGCATGGCCGCCCGCGCTCCGGAGACGGCGACGGCGCCGCAACCGCGCTTTCTGATCGAAGCGACGGGCAAGCCGCCGAGCCGACCGACCCCGACGCGCGAGCGCGTTCTCGCTGCGCTCGGCGAGCGCGCAATGGGAAAATCCGAGCTCGCGGCGGCCGCGCGGTGCTCGGCGGGCGTGATCGACGGGCTGATCGCCGACGGCGCGCTGCGCTCGGTCGCGGCGCCGCTCGAACCGATCGCCCGTCCGCCCGATCCTGATCACGCGCCGCCGCGGCTCAATCCTGGCCAGCGCGAAGCCGCCGACGCATTGATCGCAGCGGTCGACAGGCGCGCCTTTTCCGCGACCTTGCTCGAAGGCGTCACCGGCTCGGGCAAGACGGAAGTCTATTTCGAGGCGGTCGCGGCGGCGCTGCGCGCCGGACGCCAGGCGCTGATCCTGCTGCCGGAAATCGCCCTGACGACGCAGTTCCTCGACCGCTTCGCCCAGCGCTTCGGGACGCGGCCGGCCGAATGGCATTCGAGCGCGCCGACCGCCATGCGCGGCCGCTTATGGACCGCGATCGCCAACGGCGAAGCGCGCGTCGTCGCCGGGGCGCGCTCGGCCTTGTTCCTGCCCTTCGCAAGTCTCGGCCTGATCGTCGTCGACGAGGAGCACGAGGCGGCGTACAAGCAAGAGGACGGCGTGACGTACCATGCCCGCGACATGGCGGTGGTGCGCGGCAGAATCGAAAACGCCGCCGTCGTGCTCGCCTCGGCGACGCCGTCGATCGAGACGCGAGTCAACGCCGAGCACGGCCGCTACGCCTGGCTGAAGCTCGCCTCGCGCTTCGGCGCGCGGGCGCTGCCCGAGCTCGAGGCGATCGACCTCAAGCGCGAGCCGCCGGGGCGCGGCCGCTGGCTGTCGCCGCGCCTGATCGCGGCGATCGAGGAGGCGCGGGCGAAAGGCGAGCAATCGCTGCTCTTTCTCAATCGCCGCGGCTATGCGCCGCTGACGCTTTGCCGGGCCTGCGGCCATCGCTTTCAATGCCCCAATTGCTCCGCGTGGCTGGTCGAGCATCGTTTCCGGCGCCAGCTCGTCTGCCACCATTGCGGACATGTCGAGGGGCGGCCCGAACTCTGCCCGTCCTGCAACGAGGCCGACAGCCTGGCCGCCTGCGGTCCGGGCGTCGAGCGGCTGGCGGAGGAAGCGCAACTTTTGTTCCCGGACTCGCGACCTCTCGTCCTTTCTTCGGACACGCTCGGCGGCCTCGACCATTTGCGCCATCAGCTCGATGAAGCGGCGTCAGGAGCCTACGATATCGTCATCGGCACGCAGCTCGTCGCCAAAGGCCATAATTTTCCGCTGCTGACCGTGGTCGGGATCGTCGATTCGGACGTCGGCTTGGCCAATGGCGATCCGCGCGCCGCCGAACGTACTTTCCAACTCCTGCAGCAGGCGACCGGACGCGCCGGACGCGGCGACAGGCCCGGCCGCGGCCTGTTGCAGACGTGGCAGCCCGAACATCCGGTGATCCAGGCGCTGCTTTCCGGCGACGCCGAACGCTTCTATGCGCAAGAGACGCGCGAGCGCGAAATCGCCGGCCTGCCGCCGTTTGGCCGGCTGGCGTCGTTGATCGTCTCGGGCGCCGATCGCGGCGCGGCCGAGGCGCATGCGCGGGCGCTGGCGCGGACCGCTTTCGCCCTGCCCCACGGGCCGCGTTGGCGGGTCGCTCCGCTCGGCGGCGAAAGACGCGCCGACGAGATCGTCCTGCTCGGCCCCGCCGAGGCGCCGGTCGCGATCCTGCGCGGCCGCCATCGCTTCCGCCTGCTCGCCAAGGCGCCGCGCAGCGCCGATCTGCAGGGCTTCCTCCGCGCCCTCATCGCCGCCGCGCCGCCGGAGCGCGGCGGCGTGCGCGTGGCGGTCGACATCGATCCGCAGAATTTCATGTGAAGGCGCAGGTACGGACATTTGCCGCCGCGACCGGCACGCAACAATCGCTGCGGACGCGCCGGTAAAACCTCAACATGTCGCCATCGCCAAATTGACGGCCAATTCGAACGCCCGCGTGATCCGATCTTTGCCCGGCGCGAGGTCCGGATCCAATCTCAACAGGCGCAACCCGGGATCGGCTTTGACGATCCGGCATGCGGCCGCGCCGCGCGAATCGCGCTCGAGCTCGATCGCGGCGCGCTTGCCGCCGACGCCGATATTGGCGAGCGCGACCTTCGGCAACCATTCGGGCAGCGCCGGATCGATGATCAGCGCGCCCGCCTGCCCGGCGACGGTCAGGCCGGTCAGCGCGTGGCAAATCTGAATCACCGCGGAGGCCGACCAAGCTTGCGGCGAACACGCCTCGGGATACACGCCCGGATGCGGATGTCTTTTATCGCGGGCGTGTCCGCCGAACACTTCCGGCAATCGATCGTCTTCGAAGAGGCCTGCCGCCTCGAAAAGCGCCTTCGCAACTTTATGGAGCGCGTCGTTGAACCCGTAGCGCTTCAAGCCAAAACAGATATTGGCGTTCGCCGCCGGCCAAATCGATCCGAGATGGTACGAGAGAGGATTGTAGGCCGGGTGCTCGCTGGACAGAGTCCGTACGCCCCAACCGCTGAACATGTCCGGCGCGAGCAGACGTTCGGCGACCGCCGCCGCTTTGTCCTCGTCGATGATTCCGTAGGCTAGGCAAGCGCCGGCATTGGAGGCGATCGTCTTCACCGGCTCCTTGTCCGGGCCGAGCGCCATGGCGAAGAAACGCAAGTCCTCCATCCAGAATCGTTCGTTGAAGCGTCTCTTGAGAGCGGCGGCCTGCGCGAAGAGCTCGGCCGCTCTTTCGCGTTCGCCGATCGTCGCAAGGACGCACGCCAAGCTCTGCTTGGCCGCGTAATAGATGGCTTGGATCTCGGCGACCGCTATCGGATCGGGCGTGAACGCGCCGTCGGGATAAAGAACGGCTTGCCGCGAATCCTTCCAGCCTTGGTTCTTGATGCCGGCTTCGCCGGCCAGCGTTCGGTATTCGTAGAACCCGTCGCCGTCGATATCGCCGTCGCGGTCCATCCATTCGAGCGCGCCGAAAACTTTGTCGCGAACGGCGTCGAAAGCGGCGCGATCGCCGCTTTGGGCGAAATGCAACGCCGCGCCGATGACGAAGAGACCCGGGGCCGAATAGTCGCCGTAATAATGTACGAACGGCGTCGCCCCGGTGAGCGCCAGCGGGCTGAGCTGCCGTTGGTGCAAGATTCTGCCTGGCTGCGAGTCGTATCGATGGTCGACCGTCGAGGCCGCCCACCGCGCCAGGATAGACAGTGCGCCGCCCAGCGTCGACGAGTTGAGCAGCGAAGATTGAATGCCGGCGACGAGCGTGTCGCGACCGAACAGCCCCGTATAGTTCGGCACGCCGCCGATCGGCGTCAGAATCTCCTCGCCCTCGCCGCACAGAGATTGCAGCGACCAAAGGTCGGCGGCGGCCCTGTCCCAAGCCGCCTGCACGGCGCGGTTCGAACATTCGAACTCGACGCATTCCGCGAGCCATTTATCGATCCTGGCGCAGTCGGGATGCGTGCGCGTCGGCTCGCCGTCGACGCCGAACCATGGCTCGATCGGCTCGCCGAGGAAGATCGGCGAAATGTCGACAGAAAGGGCTTTCGAAGCCTGCGGGTGAAGAACGATTGTGGCCCCCAGCGAGCCGCTTTCGTCGGCGACCGCGTCCGGACCGGTCACGCGGATTCGCGTCGCATGGTTGAGCTTGGGATGTTCGTAGCTGAATGTCAGCTCGCCGCAGCCTCGCTCGAGCTGCCTGAAATATCGCCGGATCGGCGCGTCCTGCCGCCGTTCGCCGCTTTGGACTTCCTCTTGATCGATGAAATCGGCGGAAAAAATCAGATCGAGCGCGATCGCCGCGTCGGCAAGGCCGCGATTGACGACGACAATGTCCTGATGCAGGCCGCCGCCGACGCACGTTCCGACCTCGATTTCGATCCCCTTGCGAACGATTTCGCCGCCGCTGGGATCGTCGTCGCCCGGCGGCGCGGCCTCGCGTCCGGCCGGGGACGGCGCGAGGTAATAAGCCATCATTCGATGCGGCGCGACGGCGTTGCAGCAAACCGGCTCGACGCTCTCGCCATCGACGCGCAAGTCGAAGCGCGAGAGAAAGCGCGTCTTGTGGAAATAATAGCCGTGATCCTGTTGGAGAATGCATCCGCGCCAATTGGCGATCAGCATATGGCCGCCGCGGAAGATTATGATCTTGTCGGGGCGAATCTTCAGGCGGTTGACGGGTTTCGGCGTCATCATCTGCTTCGGCCAGCGCCCGCTCAGGAGCAGCCGCCGCCCCTCCCATTGCCGGTTGGGATGACGCAAGCATGGCGGGTTTCGATGGATCGCCGGCGCGTTCGTCCGGCGACTTGCGTCAATGCGCAGGACTTCAGCTATGTTCCGCCCGGTCGCCGATAGCGGCTGAGGAAGCGGACGCGGAACCCGGGAGGAGCGGCTTCACGGCCTCGGCCAGCGCGAACCACCAATGCTTGTTCTCGCGCCAATTCCAATGCGCGGCTGGCGACGGCGACGGCAAGACCCAAACGCGCGTTGCGCCGATCCTTGTCGGCTGCTCGCCGAAATCCACGCTCCGTCCGAAAAAAGCCTGTCCGCCTCTCCGGCTGGTGAAAGCGAGGAAAACCGGCCCGGCCGCGACAATGCGCGCGCGCAACGCCTCGCAGGCGGCGCGGCCGAGGCTGCCGGCCGGCAATTCGCTGTCCATGCCGGAGACGTGCTTCGCGATGTCGGTGAGTCCGACGCCGAGCGCGAGCAAACTCTCGCGCTCCGAGGGCTCGAGGCGCCGAGGCGTCAGGCCGATCTCGTGCAGGGTCGGCCAGAACTTGTTTTGCGGATGCGCGTAATATTGGCCGAGCCGGGCCGAAACCGTCCCCGCCGCCGTGCCGCAGAAGACCAGCGCGAGGCCTGGCGCGAGCAGATCGTCGAGCACGCCGCCAGAGCCGGCTTGTTCAATCGATCGATCCTTCATCGCCATCCATTCGCAATCCGCTGGACGTTCGCCGCTCGACAATCGGCAGGCCCCGTAGAGCGAAGCGGCGCTGGCTCCGCAAAAACGCGGGGCCCGGCAACGTGTTCGCGATGGAGAATCTCGGTCGCGCTTTTCGCGACGGGATCGGCGTCGAGCAAAACGAGGAAGAGGCGAAGCGCTGGCGAAGGCGCGGCATAGCGCGGATCAGTCTGCGCCCGTCTCCCTCAGCGCCATATCGTCGCGATGGATCATCTCTGCCCGGCCCGGCATGCCGAGGATGTCGGCTATGTCCCGCGAATTGCGTCCCTTGATTTGTTCGGCATGCAGCGAATCATAGGCGATCAGGCCGCGGCCGACCTCGAAACCGTCGGCGTCGCGGATGGCGACGCAATCGCCGCGTGAAAACGACCCTTCGATCTTGACCACGCCGGCCGGCAGCAGGCTCTTGCCGCCGCGCAGCGCTTTGACCGCCCCGGCGTCGCAATAAACTGCGCCTTTCAGCTCCAGGGAGCCGGCGATCCATATCTTCCGCGCGGCGACGGGATTGGACGGCGTCAAAAACCAGGTCGCGCGCCCGCCGCCGGCGATGCGTTGAATCGGGTTCTTCACGCGGCCGTCGGCGATCGTCATGTGCACGCCGGCATTGACCGCGATATGAGCGGCCTCGATCTTGGTGCGCATGCCGCCGCGCGACAGTTCTGACGCGGCGCCGCCGGCCATGGCCTCGATCTCCGGCGTGATCCGCTCGACGACCGGAATAAGCCTGGCCTTGGGATCGAGGTTCGGCGGCGCGTCATAGAGCCCGTCAATGTCGGAGAGCAGGATCAAGAGATCGGCGCTCGCCATGGCGGCGACGCGCGCGGCGAGGCGGTCATTGTCGCCATAGCGGATTTCGCTGGTCGCGACCGTATCGTTCTCGTTGATGACCGGCACGGCGCGCATCGCGAGCAGCCGCGCGATCGTCGCCCGCGCGTTGAGGTACCTGCGGCGCTCCTCGGTGTCCTGCAAGGTGACGAGGATTTGCCCGGCGGTCACGCCGCGCGCCGCCAGCGCCTGGGCCCAAGCGCGGGCCAGCGCAATCTGTCCGATCGCGGCGGCGGCTTGGCTGTCCTCGAGCTTCAGCGCGCCTTTGGGCAGGCCCGCGATGGTCCGCCCCAGCGCGATCGCGCCCGAGGAGACGACGAGCACATCGGCCCCGCGCCTATGGAGGGCGGCGAGATCGTCGGCGAGCGCGTCGAGCCAATCCTGCCGCAGCGCGCCCTTCGCCGGATCGACGAGAAGCGACGAGCCGACTTTGACGACGATGCGGTTGAAGCGGGCGAGGTTGGGCTGGGAGGTCACGGCAGGGGCGCTTTGCGTTGCGCAGCCGGTATGGCGGAAATTGACGTCGATGGGAAGCGGGGTGTCTCGGACACGTCAAGGCGTGTCGCCGCATATTTTAGTTGGACCGCGGACGAGCAAATAAGTATTCTAAATCATAAGCTTATGCGTGTCGGCCTTGCTGAAAGAAAAGTCTTCTGGAGCGTCAGTTGGGCCCGTCCGACTTCGTCCCGTAACGAATGAGAATCCACACGATTGGAGACAGTCATGGCGGAGATCGACTTCAAGTTCGGCACGCTCATCCGCACCGGACCCAAGCTGAAGTACGGCGGCAAGTGGGACGCCGACCTCGTCGACTGGAAGACGGACGCGACAACCAACGCCTTTTTAACGATCTTCATTCGCATTTGGTTCGTCAAGATTGATCCTGCCGCGGCGACGGGATCGTATGGCGATTCCGACGACACGCCGACCAACCCTTCGAAAAAGCCGATCCAGAAATGGAAGCCAGGCGAGTTCGAGCGGTTCGTTCGCAACATGACGAGCGGCGCGCAGGCGTTCTGGGACGGGCAGTTCTGGCTCAAGACGCCCAAAAGCTACAACGGACTCAATTACGTCTCGCCGCATCGACACACATACCGCTGCAATATCTATTGCAAGTTCGATCTCAAGGCGGCGAACTCGGCGGCCGACGCACATTACACCATCGCCGTCGTGCGCGCGCAGGATGGCGTCAATTTCCGCTCTAACGCGGTACTCTACAGCCAGAACGACATCAAGTCCGAGCAGATGATTCCGCATTCCACAGTCAAGTTCTGGACCCACTATCACGAGGTCGGACATCTGATCGGGCTAGGTCACGTCGGCACGGGCGGCGTCACCAACGTGCACAACGACAACAGTCCTACTGCTTACGGCGTAACTGCGCAGGAGATGAATGACGTTATGGGACGAGGCCATTCGCGCCACGATTGGCACGCGACGCCGTGGCGCGAGGCGGCCGAAGCCTTCACCGGGGTAAAGGCCTCCGATTGGGCTGTATTTCAGCGCCACATCCCGCCCGAGCGCGTCTGAACCTCACGCGAGGCTCGCCGCAGAGAGCACAGAAAATGCGGGCAGATCGTACCCTTGACGGAAGCGGACAAACTATTTTCCGAATTTCTCAGCTGCAACTCATTCAAGTTGCCTAAAACGCAGTTCGGCGGTCTATTTCGAAGGCTAGTGAGCGAAGCTTCGCTGATGGTGACGGAAACGTACGCTTCGTGACCCCGGCTCGGCTTGCGTTACGGGGCCCATTCGTCCGCCGGCGCTTGTTCCGCCGCAGCCGCGACGCGCCCCGCATAAACCGCGTCGGCCAAGGCGCGCAGCGCCTCCTTCATCCCCTGCCCCGACACCGCGGAAAGCTCCAGCGGACCGGCGCGCTTCGCGCCCGCTTCGACGACCGGCCCATGCGCGCGCATCGCGCGTCGCAGGCGCTCGCGCTGCTTCTTCAGCGTCTCCCCGTCGACCGCGTCGATTTTCGACAGGGCGACGATCTCCTTTTTCTCGGGCAAGCCGGCGCCGTAAGCGGCCAGTTCGCGCCGCACGGTACGATAATCCGCGCCGGCGTTCTCGCCGGTCGCGTCGACCAGGTGGAGCAAGACGCGGCAGCGCTCGATATGGCCCAAAAAGCGATCGCCGAGCCCGGCGCCTTCATGCGCGCCCTCGATCAGGCCGGGAATGTCGGCGAGGACGAAATCGCGGCCGTCTATGCTGACGACGCCGAGCCCGGGATGGAGCGTGGTGAACGGATAATCGGCGATTTTCGGCTTGGCCGCCGAGACGGCGGCGAGGAAGGTCGATTTGCCCGCGTTGGGCAGACCGATCAGGCCGGAATCGGCGATCAGCTTCAGGCGCAGGATCAACGTACGTTCTTCGCCCGGCTGGCCGGGATTGGCTCTGCGCGGCGCACGGTTGGTCGAAGTCGTGAAATGGGCGTTGCCGAAGCCGCCATTGCCGCCGCGGGCGAGCGTGACGCGCTCGCCGACCTTGGCGAGATCGGCGACCAGCGTCTCGCCGTCCTCTTCGAAAACCTGCGTGCCGACCGGCACTTTGAGCACGACGTCGGCGCCCTTGCCGCCGGCGCGATTCTTGCCCATGCCGTGCATGCCGGTCTTCGCCTTGAAATGCTGCTGGTAGCGGAAATCGATCAGCGTGTTGAGCCCGTCGGCGCATTCGGCGATCACGTCGCCGCCGCGGCCGCCGTCGCCGCCGTCCGGGCCGCCGAACTCGATGAACTTCTCGCGGCGGAACGAGACGCAGCCGGCGCCGCCGTCGCCGGAGCGGATGTAGATTTTGGCTTGATCGAGGAATTTCATAGAAGATGGGTCTTGTACTTCGCTGAGGCGCGGCAGCCCCCTCCCGTACCCTCCCCCGCTTCGCGGGAGAGGGAGGCCTCGGCGCCGCGGATCACGTCTGGGCATGGCGGGGCGGAGCAAGGCGAGGCGCGACGCCAGCCGCCCCCTCTCCCGCGAAGCGGGGGAGGGTACGGGAGGGGGTCGGCGCCGCGCGGAGAAATTATACGCCCCATCGTCTCACGCCGCGTCGATCGGCGGCACGGCCGCCGTGCGCTGGCCGTAATCGACCGCCCAGGCGGAGCGCTCCAGCCGGAAGCGGTCGATGTCGACCAGGCCGCCCCGCGCCGGGGCGCCTTCGCGGCCGACGCCCTGATGGACGAAGCCGCATTTCTCGAGCACCCGGCGCGAGGCTAAGTTCTCGATCCGGGCGGTGGCGAGAATCTCGACCGCATGGGTCAGCAGGAAGCTCGCGTCGATGATCGCCCGCGCCGCTTCGGTCGCATAGCCCTTGCCCCAAGCTTCCGGCGCCAACGCATAGCCGAGCGTCAGCCGGCCCTCGAGCCGGCTCTCGAGGCTGATCATGCCGAACGGCTCGCGCTTGCCGCGATTGGAGGCGATCGCCAGGATCAGATCCTGGCCGGCGGCGTTCGCCTGACGCGCGGCGAGGATATAGCGCTCGGCCTCGCCCGCCGGGTAGGGGTGCGGAATGCGCGCGGTGTAGCGCGCGACCTCCCACTTGCTCGAATAGCGTTGGATCGCCGGCGCGTCGCCGGCGCGCGGCCAGCGCAGCCACAGCCGCCTCGTCTCGAGACGGAAGACGTCGTCGCGGGCGATATCGGGGAACATTGCGACTCCAGTCCTGGGGCTTTCCCGCCCCTTGATGACGAAGGGGAGGCGCGGGCCTCCCCTTTCAAGGTCCCGTCGGGGACCTTCGGACTGTCGAAGGCTTCCTCTTCGCCTTCTTTGATCTTGAGCTTGCCGCCAAGACCGTCCGCGGGGGCTTTGCGCCTTGCGGGGTCTCGTCGGCGCCCCGCTATTCCGCCGCTTGGAGTTCCTTCACTGCTACGTAACAGCGGCCATTGGCCTTGGTCTGAAACTCGACTTTGCCGGCCGTAAGGGCGAACAAAGTATGGTCGACGCCGACCCCGACATTGCGGCCGGCATGCCATTTCGTGCCGCGTTGTCGTACGAGAATCATGCCGCCGAGCACCTGCTCGCCGCCGAATTTCTTGACGCCGAGACGGCGTCCTTTCGAATCGCGCCCGTTGCGCGACGAACCGCCCGCTTTCTTGTGGGCCATGACTTCAAACTCCGATTGCTTCGCTCGAGCCTAACCCAAGCGGCGCAAGGCTGCGCTTCTATAATGCAAAAACGCGATCAAAGGAACCGTTTCAACTCGCCTTGGCGGCGCCGGCCTGAATTCCGGCGATCTTCACCACCGTCAAATCCTGCTTGTGGCCGCGCTTGCGCCGCGAATTCTTCCGGCGGCGCTTTTTGAAGGCGTAGACTTTGGGGCCGCGGCGATGGGCGACGATCGTCCCTTCGACGCTGGCGCCCTCGACATGCGGCGCGCCGATCCGGCTCTCATCCCCGTCGAACAGCGCGAGGACCTCGCCGAACGTCACCTTGTCGCCGGGCTCGCCGGCGAGCGTCATCACGGTAATCTCATCCTCGGCGGCGACCTTGTATTGCTTGCCGCCGGTCTTGATCACTGCGAACATCGTTTTCTCCGTGTTCCACCCGGCTCATACGCCTCGACGGCGCGGCCGGCTTCTTTGCAGCTGACGACCTGCTGTATGGTTCGCCCGCCGCGAGCGGCGCAAGCGAAAAAGCGCGGCCAAAACGCCGCGCTGTCGATCGCTGCTTTAGGGCGGCGACGGCGGCCTGTCAACTCGATGAACCGCCGCCGTGGAAATGGCGAAACTGCGGCTTGCCCAAGCAAATGGCCGGAGTAACATAAATGTTATAAGAACGCCGTCGAAGGCCGGCCGAGGATTCCGAGCGATGTTGTCGAAGACAGCGACCTATTGGGCGGCCGGGCTCGGCGTCGCAGCTTTCGCCGCGGCGACGCCGTTCATCCTCCAATACTACCATCTCTGGCCGGGCGCCGTCCCGGCCCCGCTCGTCGCGCAAGAACCGCCGAGCGCGCCCCCCACGCCCGCCCCGGCGGGACCGACAGCCGCGCCCGCGCCGCCCGCGCAGGCGGCGGCCGCGACGCCGTCGCCAACAGCGCAGCCGACGCCGCAGGCGCAAACGCCTGCGCCAGCGCCCAATCCGCCCCAGGCTGCGGCCCCGCCGGCCGTCGCGTTGAACGAGCCGGCGCCGGCGCCGCCCGCGCCAGCGGCGCCCAGACCGCCGGCCGCAGCCCCGGCCGCCGTCGCCTCGGATCAGCCGGCGCAGTCCGCGGCGGCGCCGAAGCCGCAGCCCGCCCCGGCGCCGCCGGCCTCGCCGCCCGCCGCGGCCGCGCCCGCCCCATCCACCCAAGCCAAAGCCGAACAACGGCCCGCTTTCGACGTCGTCCGGGTCGAGCCGACCGGGGATGCGGTGATCGCCGGCCGGGCTTCGCCGCGCGCCGCGGTGCAATTGCGATCCGACGGCCGCGTCGTCGCGCAAGTCGACGCGGACGAAGCCGGCCAATTCGCCATCCTGCCGCCGCCTTTTTCCGCCGGCGGCCACCGCCTGCAACTCGCCGCGCGAACCGGCGGATCGCCGGAAGTCCTGTCGGACGCGATCGGGATCGACGTCCCGACGACCGCCGCCGACGCGGCGCCGCCAAGCGCGCCGACGGAAGCCTCGCCGGCCAATCCTCAGCCCGCGGCGCCGGCGCAACGCGCGGCCGAAGCGGCTCGCGCGCCCGAGGCTGCGCCGGCGAAGCCGAACCGACCGATGGAGGCGGCCAAAACGCCGGCGGCTTCGCAAGGGACCAAAGTCGCCGGCTTGGGCGCGGCGGCGACGAGCAGCGCGACGCCGCAAGTTTCGATCCTCTCGGTCGAGGCGAGCGGAACCGGCCGTTTCGAAGCCAAAGGCGCGGCCGCGCCGAACGCTTTGGTCAGGCTCTACCTCAACAACGCTTTCCTCGCCGAGGCGACAGCAGGCCAGGACGGTCGCTGGTCGCTGATCGTCGAGCGCGGCATGACGCCGGGGGCTTATGCGATCCGCGCCGACGAGATCGACCGCGCCAGCGGGGCCGTGGCGGCGCGGGCCGAAGTGCCGTTCGATTATCCGGAGCGGCGGCCCGCCGCGGCGGAGGTCGCCGCCGCGCCGCAAGCGCCGGAGAAGCCGGCGCCGATGAAGGCGCCCGACCAACCCGCCGCCAGCGCCGAGACCCTGCCCGAAGCGCCGCTGGGCAAGGCGACGTCCTCCGCTGTAGCCGCCGCGACGCCGGCGCAGGCGCCGCCGACGGCCGAATCGCCGTCGCCAGCGCCGCCGAAAACGAAAGAATCGGCGGCGGTGTCGGGCGGCGGCGCCGCGCTGGCGCAAAATCCCGCATCGGGGGTTTCGAACGCTGCGCCGGCCCGTCCCCGCCCCTCAGTCCCCACCGCACCTTCGCCGGCTGTGTCAGGCGGGGCCGCCCCGCCGGCGCAAAATCGCCCATCGGGGGTTTCGAACGGCGCGCCGGCCGGTCCCGGCCCCTCAGCTCCCGCCGCACAATCGCCGGCTGTGTCGGGCGGGGCCGCCCCGCCGGCGCAAAATCGCGCCTCGGGGGTTTCGAACCTTGCGTCGGCCGGCCCCGGCCCCTCAGCTCCCGCCGCACAATCGCCGGCGGTCGTCGCTTCGGCGCCGGCGAATTCGGACGGCGCAAATCCCGTCGTCGCCGAAATCCGCACGACGAAGGTCGTGCGCGGCGACAATCTGTGGAATTTGAGCAAGCATTTCTACGGGTACGGACCAGAGTACAAAGTTATTTACGAGGCCAACGCCTCGCAAATTCGCAATCCGAACTTGATCTATCCCAATCAGATTTTTGTCGTGCCGCGCAACCCGCAATAGGCGCGATCAAAGCGGGCCACGATCGGCTTGCTCTCGGTTTCGGCGAGGCGATATTATGTTTCGCGTCCCCACACACTAATTCTTGCACCGTAGCGCCAACGATCTACAGTCAAGCTCATTCCAGCTTTGTGGGGAGGCTGGCATGCTTCATGAAACTCAGATCCACCGCGAGTTGGCCCGCCAGCGGGCCGCTTTGTGCAGAGCTGCAGAATGGCGAGACCACGCCAAGGAACTTAGAGAGAAGGCCGACCACATGGGCGACGAGATGAGGGCGATCGCAATGCGTCGGGTTGCTGACGATTTCGACTTCCTTGCGAATTTCGAGGAAAGACCGCGTCGCTTATGCCTCTGACCGTCGCCTTTCTTTCGGTAGGCGTCCGGCGGCCTTCCCGTCCTTTACGATACGGCTGAACGCCCATTCAAAGTCGGCAGGATCATTGCTCGTCTCATGCTCTTTCGCGGCCTCGCGGATGCGCTTGGCGCGCTCAGCGTCGGTGATTTGGTGCTTCTTGGCGGCCACCGTTCGGAATCTCTTCGATATATTCGCGTGACCACGAGCGTCCGAGAAAGCACATCGGCACCCCGGGCTTCATCGGCTCTCTTGACCTGACGAATGATCGCTGATAAAAATCGAAAATCGTCAATCATCAGGCCGCGATGAACGTTCCCGTCCGCTCCAGCCCCGAAGAGACCCGCGAGCGCATTCTCGTCGCGGCCGAGGAGCTGTTTCGGCGGATCGGCTATTACAAAACTACGGTCGGCGACATCGCCCAGGCGCTGAGCATGTCCAGCGCCAACGTCTACCGCTTCTTCCCTTCGAAGAACGCCATCGTCGAGGCGCTATGCGGCAAGATTCTCGGCGCTCTCCTCGAGACGGCGACGGCCGCGGCTAACGCCCCCGGGCCGGCGAGCGAACGCGTCTTCAATCTGCTGCTGACGCTGCACCGGCATCATCGCGATCATCTGACCAACCACGAACGCGTCCACGAAATGGTCGTCGTCGCGATGGACGAGAATTGGGGCGCCATTCACGCCTTTTTCGAGAGGTGCAAAGGCTTGGTCGCGAAGCTGATCGCCGAAGGCCAGGCGGCCGGCGAATTCGGCCCAGGCGAGCCGGCCCAGCTCGCCGATCTCACGTTCGCCGCCTGCTCGGCCTTTCTCCATCCTATGATGATCGCCAAATGCGCCAGCCAAGGCCTGTCGGTCGAAGAGATCGATCTCCAGGCGCAAGGCGTCGTCGCTTTTGCGCTCCGCGCGCTCGCCAGCAATCAACCTCTGCCTCAATTCCGCCCCTGCCAACTCGCGCCTTGAGGGAGCGTTCGCGTCATGCGCCTGCGTTCGGTTGCTCTCGTCTTCGCTTCGGCTCTCGCCCTTGCCGGCTGCAATGCGCAGAGCGAGGTCAGGCGCGAGGCGCCGCCGCGGCCGGTCCTGGTCGCAGAAATCCATTACGCGCCGCGCGTCGCCGATCGCGTGCTGCCGGGCGTGGTCAAGGCGCGGATCGAGAGCGATCTCGGCTTCCGCGTCGCCGGCAAGATCGCCCGCCGTCTGGTCGATGCCGGCGCGCAGGTCAAGAAAGGCGAGGCGCTCGCCGAGCTCGACGATTCCGATCTCCGTCTGCAGTTCGAACAGACAGAGGCCGATCTCGCCGCGGCGAGGAGCGCGCGCGAGCAGCAGGAGGCGGACTTTTCGCGCATCGAGACCCTGCACCGGCAAGGCTGGTCGGCGACCGCCGACTACGACAAGATCAAGGCCGCCGCCGACCAGGCTCGCGCCAATCTGGTCAAGGCCGAGCGCGCCGCTTCCCTGGCGCGCGACGCGCTCTCCTATGCGACCCTGACCGCCGACGCCGACGGGATCGTCACCGCGGCTATGGGCGAGCCCGGCCAAGTCGTCGCCGCCGGCGCGCCGATCGTTCGCCTCGCCCATAGCGGCGAAAAGGAAGCGTCGGTCGCCATTCCCGAAGCGCTGGTCGAACGGGCCAAGTCCGCGCCGGCACGCGCCGAGTTCTGGGCGCTGCCGGGCCTGTCTCTCGCCGCTCGTTTGCGCGAACTTTCGCCCAACGCCGATCCGACCACGCGCACCTACGAGGCGCGCTACAGCCTGCCCGATGCGCCTGCTTCGGTGGCGCTCGGCATGAGCGTCTCCGTCATGCTCGGCGGCGGCGATGCAAAGGTCGCTCGCGCGCCGCTCGGCGCGATTCTCGATCAAGGCGAAGGCCCGATCGTGTGGGTCGTGGACGAGGCGACCGGCGCGATCTCGCCGACCAGGGTGAAGATCGTCGCGTACGACAACGAAACCGCCCTCATCGCCGGCGGCGCGCCCGAAGGCGCGCTGATCGTGGCGCTGGGCGCCCATAAGCTCGATCCAGGTCAGAAGGTGCGCGTCGTCCGTAACCTTGCGGGGCTTTGAGATGGGTTCGTTCAATCTCTCGCTCTGGGCGATCCGTCGCCCCGCGCTGACCCTCTTCCTGATCCTTGCGCTCGGTCTCGGCGGCGTCCTGGCCTATTTCCAGCTTGGCCGCGCCGAGGACCCCTCCTTCACCATCAAAAATGTCAATGTCAGCGCGATCTGGCCGGGCGCGACGACCGAGGAGATGCAGAATCAGGTCACCGACCGCATCGAAAAGAAGCTGCGCGAGCTCGCCTATTTCGACAAGCTGACGACCTACACCAAGCCCGGCTTCGCCTCGATCGGCGTCGACTTCAAGGATTCGACGCCGGCCCATCTCGTGCCGATGCTGTTCCTCGATCTGCGCAAGAAGCTCGGCGACATCAGAGGCGATCTGCCGGCCGGGCTGATCGGGCCGAACGTCAACGACGAATTCGGCGACGTCGATTCGGTGCTTTACGCGATCACCGCCGACGGCGCCTCGTACGCGCAACTCAAAGAGGCGGCGGAAGCTTTGCGGCTGCGCCTGCAGCGCGTGCCCGACGTGACAAAAGTCGATCTCTATGGCGATCAGGGCGAGCGCATCTATGTCGAGTTCAGCCACGCCAAGCTCGCGACCCTCGGCGTGCCGACCCAGGCTCTGTTCGATTCGCTCGCCAAGCAGAACGCGGTGACGCCGGCCGGCGAATTCCAGACCGATGGTCAGCGCATTCCTTTGCGAGTCACCGGCGCGCTGCACGGCGTCGAGGCGGTCAAGGAGACGCCGGTCTTCGCCGGCGGCCGCACGTTCCGCCTCGGCGACATCGCCGAGGTCACGCATGGCTACGAGGATCCGCCTTCATACGTGATCCGCTCGCAGGGCCAGCCGGCGCTCGAGATCGGCGTCGTCATGCAACGCGGCGCCAATATTCTCGCGCTCGGCAAGAATCTCGATGCGGCCCTCGCCGATTTCGAACGGACGTTGCCGCAAGGCGTGACCATCACGCGCATCGCCGATCAGCCGAAAGTGGTCGCCGCGGCGGTGTTCGAATTCATGCGCTCCTTCGTCGAAGCGCTGGTCATCGTGCTCGGCGTCAGCTTCCTCTCGCTTGGTTGGCGCTCCGGGATCGTCGTCGCCACCTCCGTGCCGCTCGTCCTCGCCATCGTCTTCATCGTCATGGCGCTGATCGGCCTCGACCTTCACCGCATCACGCTCGGCGCCTTGATCATTGCGCTCGGCCTGCTCGTCGACGACGCGATCATCGCCACTGAAATGATGGTGGTGAAAATGGAGCAGGGCTGGCCGCGCGAACGCGCCGGCTCGTTCGCCTGGACCTCGACCGCCATGCCGATGCTGACCGGCACGCTGGTCACCGCGATCGGCTTCATGCCGATCGGCCTGGCCAATTCGGCGGTCGGCGAATATGCCGGCGGCATTTTCTGGGTCGTCGGCATCGCGCTGATCGCGTCCTGGTTCGTCGCCGTGATCTTCACGCCCTATCTCGGCGTGAAACTTCTGCCGAGCTATGCCGGCCGCAAGCATCGGGACCCCGACGCGATCTACGATACCCGCTTCTACCGCGCCTTCCGCCGCGCGCTCGAAGCCTGCGTGAGGCGGCCGTTCCTGGTGATCCTCGGCGTGCTCGGCCTGCTCGCGGTCGGGCTTGCCGCGATGAGCCACGTCCAGCAGCAATTCTTCCCGATTTCCGAGCGGCCGGAACTGTTCTTCGAGATTCGCATGCCGGAAGGGACGTCGATCGGCGTGACCTCGCAAGTCGCGCGCGAAGGCGAAAAGCTGTTGCAAGGCGATGCCGACGCGCTCTCCTATACGACTTATGTCGGCAAGGGCTCGCCGCGCTTCTGGCTGGGCATCATGCCGGTGCAGCCGAACGAGGCTTTCGCGCAGATCGTCATCGTCTCGAAGGACATCGAAGCGCGCGAACGCCTCAAGGCGAAGATCGACAAGGCGGTCGCGCAAGGCGCGCTGTCCGCGGCGCGGGTGCGCGTCGATCGTTTCAATTTCGGCCCGCCGGTCGGCTTCCCGGTTCAGTTCCGCGTCATCGGCCCCGATCCGGAAAAGGTGCGCGAGATCGGCTATCGCGTCCGCGACGTGATGCGCGAAGACCCGCGCGTCGTCGATCCGCAGCTCGACTGGAACGAGAAAATGCCGTCGGTGACGCTCGAAGTCGACCAGGCCCGCGCCCGCGCGCTCGGCCTGACGCCGCAGGACCTCGCTCAGACGTTGCAGACCTTGATCGGCGGCTTCACCGTGACGACGATCCGCGAGGGCGAGGAAAAGGTCGACGTCGTCGCCCGCGCGGTTCCTGCCGAGCGCGCCGGCCTCGCCGATCTCGACAGCCTGACCGTGCTGTCGCATGACGGGCTCGCCGTGCCGCTGTCGCAGGTCGCGCATGTCAGATACGGCTCGGAAGAGCCGATCATCTGGCGGCGCAATCGCGACACGGCGATCACCGCCCGGGCCGACGTGGTCGACGGCGCGCAGGCGCCGGATGTCACCAACGCGATCTGGCCGAAGCTCGCCGGCGTCCGCAACAGCCTCGATCCCGCCTATCGGCTCGAGATCGGCGGAGCGATCGAGGAATCGCAGAAGGGCAATTCCTCGATCTTCGTCCTGTTCCCGATCATGGGCCTCGGCATGCTGGCGCTGCTGATGTTCCAGCTGCAGAGCTTCTCGCGGCTCGCCGTCGTCTTCTTCACCGCGCCGCTCGGCATAATCGGCGCGTCGGTCGCGCTGCTGATCGCGAACCGGCCGTTCGGCTTCGTCGCTTTGCTCGGCCTGATCGCGCTCGCCGGCATGGACATGCGCAACACCGTGATCCTGGTCGACCAGATCGAAAAGGACGTACGCGAGCTGGGCCTGACCCGCCGCGAGGCGATCGTGTCGGCGACGGTCCGGCGGGCGCGGCCTGTGGCGCTGACCGCGCTCGCCGCCATCCTCGCCATGATCCCGCTCTCGGAAAGCGCCTTCTGGGGACCGATGGCGGTGACGATCATGGGCGGCCTGTTCGTCGCGACGTTCCTGACCCTGTTCTTCCTGCCGGCCATGTACGCGCTATGGTTCCGGAAGTCGCTCAGCGAGCGCAAGGCGCCGCAAGCGACGGCCCAGCCCTCGTTCGGCTTCGCCCGGGGCCTCGCGCCGACAGCGGCGGAATGATCGGATCGTCAAAGCGATGCTCACGGACTGGATTCTCGCCTGCCTGCACCATGTCGCGGTGTTCTCGCTGGCCGCGACGCTCGCGGCCGAACTGGCCTTGATCAGCGTCGACTTGAGCGCGCGATCGATTCGCCGCCTCGCCGCGATCGACATCTGGTACGGACTGATCGCCGGGGCGGTGATCGCTTTCGGCGTCATGCGGGTCGTCTGGGGCGCGAAGGGATACGAATATTACCTCGCCAATCATGTCTTCTGGACGAAGATGGCCTTGTTCGTCGCCGTCGGCCTGCTGTCGATCGGCCCGACGCTCCGCTATGGCGCCTGGCGCCGCAAGCTGAGCACGGAAGCCGCCTTCCTGCCGCCGCAGGCGGAAGTTGCGCGCGTGCGGACCTTCCTTTGGCTCGAGGCGGCGCTCTTCCTGTGCACCCGATCGCCGCCGCCGCGATGGCGCGAGGGTACGGAATCTGAGTTTCGCAAGCCGAAGCGTAACCGCCTCGCCCGGTTCGCGGGGAGAAGGGATTTCCCCGGCGCTTCTCCTCATTTTTTCAGCAAATCCGGCCGCCGCGCCTTGGTCAGTTGCTCCGCCCGCTCGCGCCGCCATTTCGCGATGCGGGCGTGATCGCCGTTCAGCAGCACGTCCGGAATCGTCCGCCCTTCCCATTCGCGCGGCCGCGTATAATGCGGGTATTCGAGCAGGCCGGATTCGAAACTCTCTTCCGCGCCCGACTCCGTCTTGCCCATCACGCCGGGGATGAGCCGCACGCAGGCGTCGAGCAGCGCCAGCGCGGCGATCTCGCCGCCGGAGAGAATGTAGTCGCCGATCGAGACTTCGACGAGGCTGCGCGCTTCGATCACCCTTTCGTCGACGCCCTCGAAGCGAGGGCAGACGACGACGAGGCCCGGCCCCGCCGCCCATTGCTTGACGCGGGCTTGGCTGAGCCTCTCGCCGCGCGGGCTCATGATCAGGCGCGGGCGCGGGTCCTCCGGCCCGACCGCTGCGTCGAGGCTCGCCGCGAGCACGTCGGCGCGCATCACCATGCCCGGCCCGCCGCCGGCCGGCGTGTCGTCGACCGCGCGATGGCGGCCGAGACCGTGATCGCGGATGTTGCGTGTTTCCAGCGACCACAGGCCGCGCTGGAGCGCGTCGCCGGCGAGCGACAGGCCGAGCGGGCCCGGGAACATTTCGGGGAAGAGCGTGAGGATGGCGGCGGAGAACATTGGCGTTGATCCAGGGCGCTGCGAGGCAAATCCCAACCGCCGCGGCGCCACGCCGGCCGACCGCCGTCAACCCGCCATAGCGCCCCTGGCGCCTAGACTTAAAGTACATCAGCCGGAGCGGCGCTATGGCGGGTGCTCCGCTTCGCTTCGCCCCTGCGGGTGACTGCGATCGACCGTCGTGGCATTTTGGCCACTGAGAACTTTGGTGACAAAAGTCGGCCCAGGGCCGCTTTTGTCACCAAAGTTCTCAGTAGCAACTGACGCCATCGCCGAGCGGAGGAGTCAAGGTTCGCGAAGCGAAGCGGAGCGACCGGCGAAGCCGGCTTGACCTTGACGCCTCCGCTCGGCGATGGCAGCAGGATAAAGCGCGTGAACCGCTATGCGCCGCCACGACTGCTACCCTTCCCCCTCGACCTCCCGCGGCGGCGCAATCACGATCCTTCCTCCCGCAAGATCGATCTCCGGCGCGACCGCCTTGGTGAACGGGAACAGCAGCGTCTCGCCCCCGCCTTTCGGCGCGATTTCGAGAATGTCCCCCGCCCCGTAATTGCTGACGCCGACGACGCGGCCGATCTCCTCCGCTTCGCGCGTCTCCGCGCGAAGGCCGATCAGGTCGGCATGGTAGAACTCGTCCTCGTCGGGCGGCGGCAGGTTCTCGCGATGGGCGAAGAGTTCGATTCCGGTCAGCGCTGCAGCGGCGTCGCGATCCGCGACGCCGTCGACGCGGACGATCACCATGTCGTCCTTCACCGGCCGCAGCGCCGCAATCCTGAAACGCTTGACGCCCGCCGCGTCGGTCAGCTCCCCATAGGCGGCGAGCGATCTCGGATCGTCCGTATAGGCCTTCGCCCGGATTTCGCCGCGCACGCCATGCGGCGCGCCGAATACGCCGACCGCGACGAGACGAGGCGGCGTCATGGGCGATGAGCGGAGGCCAGCGGCAGGCCCCCTCCCGTACCCTCCCCCGCTTCGCGGGAGAGGGAATCCTCGGCGCCGAGGGTCACGCCTGCGCAGAGCGCGGCTGAGAGGAATTGAAGCGCGGCGATTGGGGCTCCCTCTCCCGCGAAGCGGGGGAGGGTACGGGAGGGGGCGCGCGGCGGCGACCAAAAGACCGCCGTCCGCCATTCGCCGCCGCAACGCATGAGGCGTTACGCGGCCGGCGCTTCCGCGCCCGCGCCGGCTTCCGCCGCCTTGGCCGCGGCGGCGGCGCGCTCCTGCGCCTTCTTCTTGGGCTGGGCCTTGACCGGATTGTTGCGCTGCGGCCGCTTGGCGAGGCCGAGATCGTCGAGCAGGCGCAGCACGCGGTCGGTCGGCTGGGCGCCCTTGGCGAGCCAGGCCTTGGCCTTTTCGACATCGAGCACCAGGCGCTTGGCGTCGTCCTTCGGCTTGACCGGATCGAACGTGCCGAGCTTCTCGATGAAACGGCCGTCGCGCGGCATGCGCGCATCGGCGACGACGACGCGGTAGAACGGACGCTTCTTGGCGCCGCCGCGGGCGAGACGAATTTTCAGGGACATATTCGTACTTTCCTTCGTTGCTCAGTCAGTGGTTACTTATCTTTACGATTGCGAGATGAGGGGGCGCTATCCTCCCCTTCTCCCCGCAAGGCGGGGAGAAGGTGGCGCGAAGCGCCGGATGAGGGGCAGCACAGGCCTCGACAGGCGAGCGCCCTTCGAAAGCCAATCCCCGCGGCCTGCGCTGCCCCTCACCCGGCCGCTTCGCGGCCACCCTCTCCCCGCTTCGCGGGGCGAGGGGTTTGCGCGGCGAGGGACGCGCCATTTCACATCACTTCTTCTTGCCTCCGAACGGATTGAACGGCGCGCCGCCAAGCCCCGGCAGTTTCGGCGCGCCGCCGAGCCCGCCGATCCCGCCAAGGCCCGGGAAGGGCGGCGGATTGTTGAACAATCCGGGCGGCGGCGCGTCGGGAATGCCGGAGCCGGAGCCGCCGCCCGGCAAGCCGGGCAGCTTGCCGCCCATCTCCTTGCGCATCGCCTCGATCTGCTCTTGCGTCGGCATCGGCATGCCGCCGCCAAGGCCGAGCATCTGGCCGAGCTTGGCCATCGGTCCGCGCTTGCCCGCGGACTGGCCCATCGCCTTCATCATGTCGGCCATCTGGCGATGCTGCTTCAACAGCCGGTTGACGTCCTCGACTTTCGTACCCGAGCCGGCCGCGATGCGCTTCTTGCGCGAGGCTTTGAGCATGTCCGGGTTGCGCCGCTCCTTCGGCGTCATCGAGGAGATGATCGCGCGCTGCCGGGCGATGATCTTTTCATCGAGATGCGCGGCCGCCATCTGCTCCTTCATCTTGCCCATGCCGGGCAGCATCGACATGATGCCGCCCATGCCGCCGATCTTCTCGATTTGGGCGAGCTGCTCGGAGAGGTCGTCGAGGTCGAAGACGCCCTTGCGCATCTTCTCGGCCATCTTGGCCGCCTGCGCCGCGTCGATCGCCTGCGCCGCCTTTTCGACCAGCGAGACGATGTCGCCCATGCCGAGAATGCGGTCGGCCAGGCGGCGCGGATAGAAATCCTCGATCGCGTCCATCTTCTCGCCGACGCCCAGCAGCTTGATCGGCTTGCCGGTGACGGCGCGCATCGAGAGGGCCGCGCCGCCGCGGCCGTCGCCGTCGGCGCGGGTGAGGACGATGCCGGTAATGCCGACTTGGCTGTCGAAATTCTTGGCGAGATTGACCGCGTCCTGGCCGGTCAGCGCGTCGGCGACGAGCAGGATTTCGTGTGGGCGGGACGCCGCCTTGATCTCGGCCATTTCGGCCATCAGCGGCTCGTCGATATGGGTGCGGCCGGCCGTGTCGAGGATGACGACGTCATAGCCTTGAAGCCGCGCCGCGGCCTCCGCCCGCTTGGCGATCTCGACCGGCGACTGGCCGGGCACGATGGCGAGCGTGTCGACGCCGACCTGGCGGCCGAGCACGGCGAGCTGCTCCTGCGCCGCCGGCCGCTTCACGTCGAGCGAGGCCATCAGCACCTTGCGCTTGTCGCGCTCGGTCAGGCGCTTGGCGATCTTGGCGGCGGTCGTCGTCTTGCCCGCGCCCTGCAGGCCGACCAGCATGATCGGCACGGGCGGCGCAGCGTTCAGCTCGATCGGCTCGCCCTCGCCGCCCAGCATCGCAACCAGTTCGTCATGGACGATCTTGACGACCATCTGGCCGGGCGTGATCGATTTGAAGACCTGCGCGCCGACCGCCTTGGTCCGCGCCCGGTCGGTGAACGAGCGCACCACCTCGAGCGCGACATCGGCTTCGAGCAAGGCGCGGCGCACCTCGCGCATCGCGGCGGTCACATCCGCCTCCGACAGCGCGCCGCGGCCGGTGAGCTTGTCCAGAATGCCGGAGAGCTTCTCGGAAAGGCTCTCGAACATGAGTTTCTCCTAGCGGCCCGAGCCAGCGCCAATCGCGCCCGGGGGCGCATCGCGCTGCCGGGCGGGAACCTCCAGCCTCTTAGGGCTGGTCGGCGGATCGACGAGGACGGGGCCTGACGAAATTTTGGGGAGGAGATAGGGGGAAGGGAGGGGGATGTCAAATCAGCAGCGCAGCCTATGTCTGTAATTTGATTTCGGCCTTATGCGACAGGCCACGAGTTTCTACCCAACATTGCTGACGACGATTGTATCGATTGCTGCAATATCGGCGTTCCTTGCTTTCGATTGGGTGGCTCGCGTTCTTCGAAAGTGATCGACAACTCTGGACACGGGCTGAGCAACTGACCCATCCGACGAGAGCGCAATCCGCCATTGTTTGGAACGCTGGCCCGAATGCGCCGGGAAAAGAGGCTGTCAGGGGTCTTCGACCGCGTAAGCGGCGCCATAGCCCGTTCGAAGAACGGGCGTCTTTCAGACACCCTACGGCGCCCTTGACAGCCTCTTTTCCCGGCGCGCCTGGTGTGCGTTCCAAACAATGACGGATTGCGCTCTCCACCTCGGCGCCCTTTCGCTGGCGCAGCAATCTTCGCCCGCCTCAACCGTCATGCCCGGCCTTGTGCCGCTTCGCGCCGCGTGGATGGCCGGGACAAGCCCGGCCATGACGGGCTGGGACCCGACATGAGCTGTCCTCCAGTCGTCGAGGTCGGCTCCGCGCGCCCTGTTCGTCGCGCGCGCCCTTCATCCGCCCCCGCCGTCATACCCGGCCTTGTACCGGGCATCCACGCCGCCGTGCGCTTCGGCGCCGCGTGGGTGGCCGGGACGAGCCCGGCCATGACGGGCTGGGACCCGACATGAGCTGTCCTCCAGTCGTCGAGGTCGGCTTCGCGCGCCCTGTTCGTCGCGCGCGCCCTTCATCCGCCCCCGCCGTCATGCCCGGCCTTGTGCCGGGCATCAACGCCGCCGTGCGCTTCGGCGCCGCGTGGATGGCCGGACGAGCCCGGTCATGACGGGCTGGGACCCGACATGAGCCTGTCCTCCTGTCGTCGAGGTCGGCTCCGCGCGCCCTGTTCGTCGCGCGCGCCCTTCATCCGCCCCCGCCGTCATGCCCGGCCTTGTGCCGGGCATCCACGCCGGAGTGCGCTTCGGCGCCGCGTGGGTGGCCGGGACAAGCCCGGCCATGACGGCCGAGGTTCACTTCGCGAGATCGGGATAGAGGTCGCGCCATTCCGGGTTGGCGTCGAGGATCAGTCTTGCCTTCCAGCGGCGCGGCCAGTGCTTCATGTTGCGCTCGCGCTGGATCGCCTGGCGGATATCTTCGTAGAACTCCATGAAAACCAAGCGCTTCAGGCCGTATTGCTTCGTGAAACCCTCGATCAGGCCTTCGCGATGCTCGAAGGCGCGGCGCGCGATGTTGTTCGTCACGCCGGTATAGAGCGTTCCGTTCGGGCGGTTCGTCATGATGTAGACCCAGCCGCCTCGGCGCATGACGAGAGAGTGGACGACGCGGACGGCAAGCGCAATCGTGACGTAACGGGATCGCCGGGCGTCATTGCGCGGAGTCGCTCGTTCTCCGCGCGACCGCGCGTCATCGGGGCGTGGATGGCCGGGACAAGCCCGGCCATGACGGCGGAGATGGTTCAAGAGTACCGATGGCTGCGCGACCCAAGAGAGCGCAATCCGTCATTGTTTGGAACGCTGGCCCGAATGCGCCGGGAAAAGAGGCTGTCAAGGGTCTTCGACCGCGAAGCGGCGCTTCGCGCCCTTGACAGCCTCTTTTCCCGGCGCGCCTGGTGTGCGTTCCAAACAATGACGGATTGCGCTCTCCACCTCGGCGCCCTTTCGCTGCGGGGGCCTCAGCGACCTCTGCCGTCATGCCCCGACTTATGCAGGACGAGCCCGGCCCATGACGGCGGAGGGCGGGACGGCCCGTCGGGGGTCGCCCGTCGGGCGGGAATTTGAAAGCAAGAGCCGGAGTGCGGCCCGCGCCTGGAGCGCCTATCTCCAGGACAACAATCGCCCAAAGGACCCGCTATAATGAGCCTCGTCATGGCATTTCCCGCCGCCAAGCCGGCCAAGGCCCCTGCCTCGCCCGTCGAGCGCGACCCGCGCTGGGCCGCCGTGCTCGCCCGCGATCCGGCGGCGGAGGGCGCGTTCGTCTATTCGGTGGCGACGACCGGGGTCTATTGCCGGCCGACTTGCCCGTCGCGGCGGCCGAAGCCTCAGAACGTCAAGTTTCACGCTTCGCCGGCCGAGGCCGAGAAGGCGGGGTTCCGGCCCTGCCAGAGGTGCCGGCCGAACGAAGCGCCGGCGGGCGAACGCAACGCGGCGCTTGTCGCCGAAGCGTGCCGGCGGATCGAGAAGGCCGAGACGCCGCCCAGGCTCGAGACGCTCGCCGCCAAGGCGGGGATGAGCGCGTCGCATTTCCACCGGCTGTTCAAATCGGTCACCGGCCTGACGCCGAAAGCCTACGCCGCGGCCCAGCGCGCCAAACGCGTTCGCGAGGAGCTCAGCAATGGGCGAAGCGTGACCGAGGCGATCTATGGCGCAGGCTTCAACGCTTCGAGCCGCTTCTATGAAAAGGCCAAGGACGCGCTCGGCATGACGCCCTCCGCGTATCGCGGCGGCGGCGCCGGCGCCGAGATCAAATTCGCGATCGGCCAATGCTCGCTCGGCGCGATCCTGGTCGCGCGCAGCGACAAGGGCGTCTGCGCCATCCTGCTCGGCGACGATCCGGAGGCGCTGGCGCGCGACCTGCAGGACCGCTTTCCGAAGGCCAACCTGATCGGCGGCGACAAGGATTTCGAAAAACTCGTCGCCAAGGTCGTCGGCTTCCTCGAGGCGCCGGCGCTCGGCCTCGATCTGCCGCTGGACTTGCGCGGCACCGCCTTCCAGCAGCGCGTCTGGGAGGCGCTGCAAAAAATCCCGGCCGGCGAGACGACGACCTATGCCGAGATCGCCAAACGCGTCGGCGCGCCGAAATCGGTGCGCGCCGTGGCCTCGGCCATCGCGGCGAACAAGATCGCCGTCGCCATTCCCTGCCACCGCGTCGTGCGCAAGGACGGCGACATTTGCGGCTATCGCTGGGGCGTCGAGCGCAAGCGCGCGTTGCTCGACAAGGAGCAGGCGGCGTGAGCGCGCTGGCGAAATCAAGAGACGCATCGGCCGGCGCGGCGCCGGCGGAAGCGCGCGTCGCGCGCTATGACTGGCGCGCGCTGGCGGAAGAGCTCGACGCTTACGGCTGCGCGGTTCTCGACAAGCTGCTGACGCGCGAGGAATGCGAGGCGATCGCGGCGCTGTACCCGCACGAAGAGCATTTCCGCAGCCACGTCGTCATGGCGCGGCATGGCTTCGGCAAAGGCGAGTACCGCTATTTCAAATATCCGCTGCCGACGCTCGTCGCCGAGTTGCGCGCCGCGCTCTATCCGCGCCTCGGCCCGATCGCCAATGAATGGAGCGCGCGATTGGGCGATAAGACGCGCTATCCGGAGGAGCATGCGGCGTTCCTGGACCTGTGCCGTCGCGCCGGCCAGAACCGGCCGACGCCGCTGCTGCTTCAGTACGTCGCCGGCGATTTCAACTGCCTGCATCAGGACCTTTACGGCGACTTGTCTTTTCCGCTTCAGGTCGCGATCCTCCTATCCGAGCCGGGGCGCGATTTTACCGGCGGAGAATTTACGTTGACCGAGCAGCGCCCGCGCATGCAGAGCCGAGTCGAAGTCGTCCCGCTCCGGCAAGGCGACGCCGTCGCCTTTGCGGTCCATAACCGGCCGGCGCGCGGGACGAAAGGATATTACCGGGTCAACATGCGCCACGGCGTCAGCCGATTGCGATCAGGCCAACGGCGCACGTTGGGGATTATTTTCCACGACGCGCGGTGATTTCTGGCGAGGCGCCAAGAGAATCGCGCTCGATTCGAAAAGAACTCGCGTCATCAAAGCCTTAACGCCCCACTTCGCCTCCCGACGCGAACAAAAGATTGACGTACCTTCGATTCGTCGAGACAATCTCGCGAGCCGAATGTGAAGGAAGATTGGGAGGCGCCGCGTTCAGAAATTTTTTCCAAATTTTTTGCACGCCAACCCTTTGATATTCCCCAAAACACGGAAACATGGATTTGGATTTTCTTGCATTCGCGATATAACGTTTTGTTCATGTAAATAGATCATCTATGCGGGCGCGCCGCCCGCCTCACCGATCCTGACAAGTTCAGCTATCATCTCGACTATGCGTCATGCCCCCAAATCCTCGCCTGCCGGCGACAAGCCCAAAATCGACCCGCATCTGTTCCGACGGACAATGGGCGCCTTCGCGACCGGCGTCACCCTCGTCACCGTCGATTCCGACGGCGCGACCCACGCCATGACCGCCAACGCCTTCATGTCCGGCTCATTCGAACCGCCGTTCTGCGTGATCTCCATCGCCAAGCGCGCCCACACCCATGACATGATCCGGCGCGCCGGCCGCTTCGGCGTCAACATTCTCGGCGCCGACCAGCAGGACCTCGCCCTCTATTTCGCCGGCAAGAAATCGCGCCGGGTCGAACCGCGCTTCCATCGCGTCGGCGAGACGCCGCTGCTGGAAAATTGCGCGGCGCGGATCGGCGCGAGCGTCGCCAACGAGGTCGATTGCGGCGACCACACGCTGTTCATCGGCGCCATCGATCACATGGATTCGAGCGACCGCCCGCCGCTGATCTATCACCGCAGCGCCTTCGCCGCGCTCGCGCCGAAAGCGCGCGAACCTGTGCCCGTGCCGGAATTCTGGTAGTGAAACCGTCATTGCGAAGAGCCCTAACGACGCTTCGCGCGCGCGATGACGGAGCATAGGAAACGCCGTCCATGCGCAATTTCGACGAACATACAATCACCGCCGCGGTTCTCGAGCGGTTGCAAGGCGCCGCGAATCCCCGCGTGCGGCAAATATCCGAAGCGCTGGTTCGCCACCTGCACGGCTTCATCCGCGAGATCGAGCCGAGCTTCGAAGAATGGCGCGCCGCGATCGAATTTCTCACCGAAATCGGCAAAAAATGCAGCGAGACGCGCCAGGAGTTCATTCTCCTCTCCGATACGCTCGGCGCTTCGATGCTGGTCGACGCGATCAATCATCGCCTGCCGCAAGGCGCGACAGAGACGACCGTGCTCGGCCCGTTCTTCGTCGAGAACGCGCCGGATGCGGCGCTGGGCGCCGACATTTCGCCGGGCATGGCGGGCGAGCCGCTCTTCGTCGAGGGCTCGGTCAGCGCCCTCGGCGGCGCGCCCCTGCCGGGCGCGCTCATCGACGTCTGGCACAGCGACAAGGACGGCTATTACGACGTCCAGCGCTATGAACAAGGCGGCGCAACGGCGTTGCGCGCTCGTCTTCGCGCCGACGTCGCCGGCCGTTTCTGGTTCTGGACGATCGTCCCGAGTTTCTATCCGATCCCCGACGACGGGCCGGTCGGCGATATGCTGCGCGCGCAGGGACGTCATCCCTATCGCCCGGCTCACGTCCATTTCATGATTTCAGCGCCCGGCTACGAGAGGCTGGTCACGCATGTATTCATCGACGGCGACAAATATCTCGATTCGGATGCCGTGTTCGGCGTGAAGGACTCGCTGATTCGCCAACTAGAGCGTCGAACCGCCGGTACGGATGTCGACGGGAAAGTCGTCGACCACGACTACGCCGTACTGAGGTACGATTTCATCCTATCTCCCATCTCTCGAAGGGAGAGGGAAGCTCGCCTCAGTTGATCGGCGGCTCTTCGATCCCGGCGCCGGCGATCGAGCGCGATTGGTAGCACGCCTCGACGATGGCCATCGTACGCCAGGCGCTCTCGACCGACGTCTCCAAGATCGCGTCCTCGCCGGCGACATAGCGCTGCAGGTTGGCCATCACGCCGATGAACGCGTCAGGAAACCAGCGGCCCGCCAGCGGAACCTGCTCCGGCTCTTCGCCCTTCTTCGCGATCCACAATTCGTCCGGCTCGCCTTCCGGATAGTTCAGCAACAGCCCGAGCTTGACCATCGCCGCGCCGGAATCGCCTTCGAACCGGAAAGTCGCGTCCTGAAACCTGCGGCCGAAATCATGATGGTGATTGATGCTGAGCGCGACGCGCAGATCATCGTCATAGTCCAGGATCGCCGTCGTCCTCGTATCGGCAAGGTCGCTGGACGGATGCCGATAGGTACGCGCGAAAGCGCCTTTCGGCAGGCCGACCAGGCTCTGGATGAGATCGAGATAATGGATCGAGTGCGACACGATCTCGACGCGCGGATTGACCCTGAGATGCGGAAACAAGCCCCATGGCGTGACCAGATTGAGATGAACTTCGATGTCGATCAATCGTCCGAGCAGCCCCTTGGCGAGAGCGTCGCGCGTCGCCAGCATCATCGGCGAGAAGCGGAGCTGGAAGTTCACCGCCGCCTTGAAGCGCCGCTCTCGGCAGAGCCGCAGCGTCGCCGTCGCTTCGTCGAGATCCATGCCCATCGGCTTCTGAATCAGCACGGCCGCGCCTTCCGGCAGCGCGGCCAGAATGTCGCGATGCGCGACGGGGGGCGCGGCGATGTCGAAGACGATTCCGTCCTGGCGCGCCGCGTCGCCGAGACTGTCGAACACTTTCGGAACGCCCCATTGCGCGGCGAGCGCCTCGGCCTTTCCGCGATCGATATCGAAGAGCCCGGCGACCGGAAAGCCGGCCCGCCGGTACGCGGGCAGATGTGCGTCCTTGACGATCCCGCCCGTCCCGATGACGACGATCGGCTTCGGCGCCGACGGCTTGGGCCATTCCTGGCGGAGAGGCGGAATAGTCATGCCAGCAAACCCTTGATCTGCGCTTCGGCTTCGACGAGGAGATCGCGGCTCGGCGTCGCCGAGGTTAGCGCTTGGCTCAGCATCTCGTCGATCGCATGCGCGAAGTCGGCGAGGCGAGGATGGCGCGGCAATTCGCGGGCGAATCCATGCAGCATGTCGAGCTTGCCATAGTACGGTATTTGCGCGTTGACGTCCGGGTCGCTCCAGGTCGAGCGGCGAACGCCGATCGCGCCCTCTTTCGTCGTCAGGAGGTCCATCGGCGGACTCGCCGCATGGCGCATGAAGGCCCAGGCGAGTTCGGGACGGCGCGAACCGGAGGCGAGGGTCAGCATCCAGAAGACGTTGAGCGACACGCTGCGGCCGCCGGACGAAGGCAGCGGCGCGACGTCGACCTTGCCCTTGACCGGTCCGTCCACGCTGTCGCCGAGCGCGGCGAAGCCGAACCAGTTGGTCATCAGCGCGATCTTGCCCTCGCAGAACATCAGGCCGGATTTGACGCTGTCGAGCTCGCGCGGATTCGGCGCCATGGCGTCGGCGTCCGCCGCCAGTCCGCGGATGAAATCCAAGGCGGCGATCGCCTCGTTGCTCACGAGGTCCGGACGTCCGTCCTCGCTGAACGGCTCGCCGCCGCGCGTCCAGACATGAACGCAGAAATCATAGAAACTGTTATGGCCGTCCGGATAGAGAGCGAGCACGGTTCCGTACCGCCCCGCTTCGGGAGCGTGAAGCTTGCGCGCGACGGCGACGAATTCCTCCCAAGTCCTGGGCGGCGCGAGCCCGGCCGCGTCGAACAGATCCTTGCGGTAGATCAGGCATTGCGGCCCGTCATGGTACGGCATGCCCCAGAATCCGCCGTCGAATTGTTGCAGCTTGAGCAGCGAGGGGCTCCAGGCGTCGGGAAAATCGGGAATCGGGGCGCGCTCGAGATACGGGGTCAGATCAGCGAGCGCGCCGACCTGATGCGCCTCGGCGACCCAGTCGGTCGAGAGGAAGGCGATATCGAACTCGCCCTTCCTCAGAGCCTGACGCTCGAACAGGCGTTCATGCAGCGGGTTGAGATCAAAGGCTTCGATCTCGACCCGCGCGTCGACGCCGGAGGCGCGGACAAAATCCCCGAACTGCCTGACGATCGCCGTCTCGAACGGCGGAAACTTGCGAACGGCGATGCGGATCGTCTCGGTCATGGCGCGCCTCGATCGGTTGTGAGTCCCGCCTGTTCGGCGATCGCCGCCGCCGCTTGGCGCAGGGAAGGCAACATCGCCTCCATGTCGGGCCCGTCGGCGTATTTCAGGGTGGCGATGACCAGAGCCGCTCGCACCGCGGACGACGTCCCGCCGATCAGCACGCCAAGATCGAGCCCGCCGACGAAACGCTCGCCTTCGACAATCTCGTAACCGCGCGACTGAACCGCGTGGACGCGATTAAGGAAGGCTGTGCGCTCCTCCTCGGGCCGCGAGGAGAAGTTCGTCGCGCGTTCAAGGAACGCGTCGCGATCGCCCTTCTCCATCGCCCCGAGCAGGATGCGCCCCGAGGCGGTGGAGAGCGGCGAATGCAACGAGCCGACTTCAATCGAAAGCCGCACCGGCTTCGGACTCTCTTCTTGCGCAAGGACGAGGATCTTGTCGCGATGCAGGACGCTGAGATGGCAAGTCTCGCGGACCTCGTCGGCGAGGCGGCGCATGATCGGCTGCGCGGCGCGCAGCAGCTCCTCATAGGGCGAATGGGTGCGGCTGAGCTCGAACAGTTTCAGCGTCAAAGCGTAACCGCCCGTCACCGCGTCGCGCCGCAGATAGCCGCGCGTCTCCAGCGCCGTCAGCATGCGGAACAATTCGCCAGGTTGCCGGCCGAGCGCGCGGCCAAGCTGCGCCTGGGTCATCGGCACGGCTTGATCAGAAAGGTACTCGATGATGTCGAGCGCCTTTTCGAGCGCCGGAACAGCGTATTTGCTCCGCCTTTCCTCGATGCTCAGAACCCTGTCCGTCATCTCCCTCGATCCTTGCGCAAGCCTGATCCGGCTCGCGCCAGAGCATACCTCATTTCCGCCTCGAACGCTGGCGGCTGTTCAGGCCCGGCGTCGGCGCGCGCCGCCGACGGTATAGATCGCCGCGGCAGCGACGACCACCGTGCCTTCGATCAGGCCCTGATAGTTCGCGCCGAGGTCGAGAATATTGAACCCATTGGCCAAGGCGAAGAGCAAGAGAGCGCCAACCAGGGTCTTGACCACGCTGCCGGCGCCGCCGAACAGGGACGTCCCGCCGAGAATCGCTGCGGCGATGACGGTCAACTCCGCTCCTTGCAGCGCGGTCGGATTGATTGCGCCGAGCCGCGAGGCGAACAAAATTCCGGCAAAGCCGGCCGTGCCGCTGCACAGGACAAAGGCCGCCATCTTATAGAGGCCGACATTGACGCCGGAGAGCCGCGCCGCCTCGGAATTGCCGCCGACCGCATAGACGCGCCGGCCGATCGTCGTAAAGCCGAGCACGAACCAGACAACGAGCGTATAGACGGCGGTGTAGACGACCGGTTTGGCGACGCTCAGGCTCGGTCCGCCGAGCAAGCCGAGCCCGATCAGGGCGACGCCGCCGATCGCCGCTCCCCATGGCGTCGCTGTCTTGTCCTTTTTTTGGCGAAAGCGCGCATAGGCCGCGCCGGCGACGAGCAGGCCGCCGATGACGAACAGCGCAGCTTGTATCGGCGCACGACCGCCTTCGAACGCGACCATCTGCGCCTTGACCGCCGGGTCCTCGATCATCAGAGACCGGCTGTTGGTGACGATGAGGACCAGCCCGCGGATGGCGGTCAGCGTGCCCAGCGTGACGATGAAAGCATTGATGCCGAGGAGCTGCACGATCGCGCCGTTCAAGAGCCCGACGCCGATCGCGATCAGCATCGCGACCGCGGCGGCCGGCCAGAAGCCGAGCGCGCCGGCGAGGCTGATCAGCACAGCGCCGGAAAGCGCCGCGACGGAGGCGACCGAGAGATCGAAATTGCCGGTGATCAGGATCACCGTCATCGCGACGCCCATCATGCCGACCAGCGAAGCTTGGTACAGGATGTTGGTGAGATTGGCGGCGCTGAAATAGTTTGCTCCGCTGGACGATGCGGTGACGAGGCCGATGATCGCCATCAGCAGGAGCAGCGCGTAATAGACGCCCGCTTCGCGAAGCCCGAAATACCGACGCCAGTCCTTCGTGGTCATACCTTTGACTCAGTGAATCGGATGCGCGGCGCGCTCGCCTCGTGCGCCGCGACCGCCGGCGAGCAGGACCAGCTCGTGCTCCGACGTCGCCGAAGCCGCGCGCTCCGCGACGATGGCGCCGTCGCGCATGACGAGGATCCGGTCGCAGACCGCGAGCAGCTCCTCGAATTCCGAAGAGACGATGATGACGCCGACCCCGGATTCGGCGAGGCGGCGCGTCAGCGCCAGAATGTCGGCCTTGGCGCCGACATCGATGCCGGCGGTCGGCTCGTCGAGAAGCAGCAGCTTCACGGCCCCGAACAGCCATTTCGCGACGGTCACTTTCTGAGCGTTGCCGCCGCTCAACTCGTCGACCACGGTTTCGGGCGACGGCGCCTTGATGCGCAGCTTTTCGATCGCCGCCGCGCCGCGCGCCCATTCCGTCTCTCGGCGCGTCAGCAGGCGGCCAAAAGCCGTGTCGTCGAGATGCGGCAAGGTGATATTCCGCCAAATTTCGAAGCCGGGGATCAGCCCCTGCGTCTTGCGATCCTCTGGTACGAGCGCAACGTCGGCTCTGACCGCGCCAGCCGTGCTTCGCGGCAAGGGCTCTCCGTCGAGCATAACCTCGCCGGTCGCATGCCGGTCCGCGCCGAAAACCGCAAGCAACAACTCGCTGCGGCCGGCGCCGAGCAGACCGGCAAGGCCGACAATTTCGCCTCTGCGCACCTGAAGGCTGACCGGACGAAGCTTGTCGCCGGAGGCGAGATTGCGTACGATGAGCAGTTCGGGCCCGGTTACGACTGCGCGATCCTCGCGCAAATGATCGAGCGTGGCGACCGCCTTGCCGACGATGGCTTCAGCGATGGCGCGCTCGTCGACATCCTTGGTTTTGGCGCGCATCGCCTCGCGGCCGTCCCTGAGCACCGTAACCTGGTCGGTCAGAGCGACGACCTCGTCGAGAAAATGCGAGACGAAGACAATGCCCTTGCCTTGCGCGGCGAGGCGGCGGACGGCCTGGTAGACGATCTCGCGTTCTTCATTGGCGAGAGAGGCGGTCGGCTCGTCCATGACGATGAGATCGGCGCCGCCGCCCAGCGCCTGCATGATCGCCACCATCTGCCGCTTGCCGATCGGCAAATCGGCGACCAGGACGTCGGGATCGATTGCGTAGCCGACGTCGCGGCACAATGCTTCGAAGCGGATCCGTTCGCCGGGATTATGCCGCCACATTCCGCTTCGCCCGAGGAAAATATTCTCGAGCACGGACAAGGTCGGGGCCAGCGGGATGTGCTGATGGATCGTGGCGATGCCGGCCGCGTTCGCCTCGGCCGGCGTCTTGAACGCGACCTCTCTGCCGCGCCAGACGATCGTCCCGCGCGACGCCGGCGCCGCGCCGGAGAGGATGTTGATCAGCGTCGATTTGCCGGCGCCGTTGGCGCCGAGCAGGCCGTGGACGCGGCCGGCATAGGCGTCGAAATCGACGCCTCTCAAGGCGACCGTACCGTTCGGAAAAGTCTTTTCGACCTTTCGCAATTGGAGCAGCGGCGCGTCCACGGCCCTAAGCTCGATTTCAGATCACCACTGCCCGACACATTGGTCGATATTGGCCTTGGCGACGCCAGGCGTGTCGTAGGTGATGAATTCATGGTGACGGACGTTCTTGCCGGTCGCCGCTTCGTAGACCGCCTGGAACGCCAAATGGCCGAGCTCTTCCGGCTTGTAGCAAACCGTGCCGTCGACCGAGCCGTCCTTGATCGCGGCGATCGCAAGCTTCGAGCCGCCAAAGCCGATGAGCTTCGCCTTCGAGCCGGCCGCTTTCACCGCGCGAGCGCAGCCGACGACCATGTCGTCCGCCTGATTGAAGAAGAGGTCGACGTCCGGATGAGCGGAGAGGATGTTCTGGCAGGCGGCCTCGCCCTTCTCCGCGGTCCAGTCGCCCGGCTGGGAGGCGACGATCTGATACTTGGCTTTGGCCTTGTCGAGCGCCTCAAGGAAGCCCTGGCTGCGCTGCTTGACCTCGGAGAAGCCGGCCTGGCCTTCGATGATGGCGATCTTGGCCGGCCGATCTTGCGGCAGAAGCTTGAGCGCCAGCTCGCCGGCGCGATTGCCGGCGGCGATCTCGTCCTGGGTGACGACGGCGACCAGCTTCGGGTACACGTCCTTGATTGCGCGCTTGTTGGGATCGCCGATCTGCGAGCCGACCGAGGCGACGGGAATGCCGGCGGCCGCGACCTTGTCGACCCAGCCTTGGGCGACGGTCGAATCGAGCGGCATGATCACGATGCCTTTGACCCTCTGCGCGATGAGGTCGTCGATATCGTTCGCCTGCTTCTGAACGTCGTTCTTGGCGTCGAGCACGACCGCGTTGACGCCGGCCTGCTTGGCCGCGTCCTGGAAGCCTTTGGCGATCGCCGCCGCGAAAGGAAAGCTCAAGCCGACATTCGAAAAGCCGTACGTATCGGCGGCGAGGACCGGCGCTGCGGCGACCGCGCTCATCGCCGCGGCCACGGTCCATTTGACTAAGCTGTTCATCGTTTCCTCCCGGGGTTGATCCAGTCGTCGCGGACTTGTTCGCCTTTCGCCGAAGAGCGGCTACGCTGGCGCAGGCCTCCTGCGCTCGACGAGATAAAGGTGTTCGCAGACGAGCGCCGGCTCGTTGCGCTGATTGACGATTTCGATCGCCTCGACGACGACGCCGAAGCCGCGGCGCTTGGGATGGTCGCGCTTCTCCTTGATCGTGGCGCTGACCGTGATCGTGTCGCCGATGAAGACAGGCTTGAGGAAGCGCAGGCGATCGTAGCCATAGGACATGGCGCGTGGATTGATCGTGCTCGCCGTCATGCCGATGCCGACGCTGAAGACGAGCGTGCCATGCGCCATGCGCTGCTTGAAATCCTGCGTCGCGCACCATTCGGCGTCCATATGGTGCGGGAAGAAATCGCCGGTCTGGCCGGCATGCAGGACGATGTCCGCCTCGGTGATCGTCCGGCCGAAGGAGCGGCGGGAAAAACCGATCGTGTAATCTTCGAAATATTGCTCGGCGATCATCCGGCTCTCCGATCGGCCGCGTTCAAGCCGAATTGCGCGAGCACCTCGGCCGTATGCTCGCCGAGCCGAGGCGCGCCGCGTTTGGATTTCAAAATCGCGCCATCGATCTGAATCGGACAGCGGGTCGTCTGCATCGCCGCGCCGCCCGAACTGACGATCTCTTGGACGGCGTCGAGCGCTTGAAATCCGGGATGCGCCTCGAGATGCGGCCAGTCGAGCACGTCGGCGCACCAGATGTCGGCAGGTTCGAGCCGCGCCAGCCACTCGGCGGTCGGCCGGGTGCGCAAAAGGTCGGCGATAATTTGCTTGATCGCGTCGCGATCGCGGAACCAGGTCGCGGGGTCGGCATAGGCGCGCAGCGCTTCGCAGGGCAGCAGGTCCGCCAGCTTGCCGATCGGCGTCATGGCTAGCGCCAGATGGCCGTCGGCCGTCGCGTATATGCCGTAGGGCGCCGCCGTATGGACGTTCGCGTTGCTGACGCGCGAGCGCCGGGGCTGGCCGGATTTTGCGTTGAGATAGGCGGTGAGCGGCTCGAACTGGAGGTCGAGCGCCGAAGCCATCAGATTGACGTCGACCCTTCCGCCTTTGCCGGTGACGCCCCGACGCACCAGGGCGGCGAGCACGCCTTGAACGAGATGCGCGCCGGTCAGGATGTCGGCGACAGAGACGCCGACCGGCACCGGACCTTGATCGGCGTCGCCGGAAAGCCACGCTAGGCCCGACAGGGATTGGACGAGCAGATCTTGACCTGGCTTGTCGCGCCAGGGTCCGCTGGCGCCATAGCCGGTCACGGCGCCATAGACGATCCGTGGGTTGATCTCGGAAACCGCGTCGTAGCCGAGCCCGAGCCGCTCCATCACGCCGGGCCGGAAATTATGGATCATCACGTCGGCGCGCGCGATCAGCTTCTTCACCAGCGCGAGATCGGCGGGGCTCTTCAGATCGGCGGCGAAACTGCGCTTGTTCCGATTGATCGTGTGGAAGAGCGCGCTGTCGCCGTCGAACACCTGATCGGCGATGGCGAGTTGGCGACAGAGGTCGCCGCCTTGCGGCCGCTCGATCTTGACGACGTCGGCGCCGAGATCGGCGAGGCGCAAGGCGCAGGACGGTCCCGCCAGAAATTGGGCGAAGTCGAGGACGACCAATCCCGCCAGCGGCGGACTCTGGTCTGCCCCGGACGGCGCCAGGTCGCGGCTCTCCTTTAGCGGCATTTCCCACCACGAGGTTTATATGAAAATTATACGTTGATATAGAAATCTAAGTCAATCCGTAATCCGCGCTTTATCTCCGCTCACACCACATCTATAAAAATCATCAATTTGCTTATAAACGTCATTTGCCCCAGGTCGCCCTCTGTGGACCGACCGATCTCTGATTTTGCGTAGAACCGCCCGCCTCATGAGCCGAGGGGCGTTCGAACTCAGTTCGTTGTTTGGCGGACGGCGGCTTTTCAGCGGTCGGCGAGACGGCGCCAGAGCGCTTCATAATTGGCGTCGTTGACGCGATTGGCCTCGGCGCGATTGGCGGTGTTGGGATTGACCATCACCATCGGCTTGACGCCGCGCGCCATCAATTTCTCCGCGGTTGCGGCGACAATCGCATGCGCGATCGCGATCGTGACGCTGGTCGAACTCGCCCCGACCGGATGCTCCAATCCGTCGATGGCGAGGGAAGCGTCGGCCAACGGCGCATGCGTGTCGATGACGACGTCGGCGATTTCGAAGAGACGTTTGCCGGACGAGTGGCGCGAGGGGACGCCTTGCGAATGCGGCAGCGAGGTGACCGCGATCACCTTCAGGCCTTTCGCTTTGCTCTCGAGGGCGATGTCGAGGATCACCGCGTTGACGCCGGAATGCGAGAACAGGATCATCGCATCCTCGGGATCGAGCCGGTGCGCGCTCAAGATCGCCTTGCCGTAGCCTTCGACCGCATGGATGAAGCGATATTGCCGCGCGCCCATGTCGCCCCAGACGCGATGGAAGGAGATCATCGTGCTCTCGACGATCGGGCGAAAGCCGACGATCGTTCCGGTGCGCGGAAAAGTCTCGAGCGCAGGCAGCGCGCCGTGACCGGTGCCGAACGTGAAGACCAGCTTGCCGCGCGCGACCGTCTCGGCGCAGACAGACGCGGCTTGGTCGATCGAAGCGGCCTCGCCGGTTCGCACGGCTTCCAGGCGGTCCGCCAGCGTCTTGAAATAGCGGTCGATCAGCGTATCCACGGCGAGTTAATCCTCGGCAGGCGCCGCCAAAGCGGCGAGCACGTCAAGCGCGATGTCGAACATTTCCTGTTCGCGCGTCGCCTGGTCGCTCGGCGGAAGCGTCGCCTGGGTGAGGCCGTCGACCGTACCCATGCAAAAGCTGGAGGCGCGCGCGCCGAGCAGCCGCCCAATTGTCAGCACGGCCGACGTCTCCATATCCATCGCCAAGATGCGATGGCGCAGCAGGTCCTGCCGAAGGCCTTCAATGGCGCGGCGCTGGCCGTCGTTCAGCGCGAACATCTGGCTGTAGAATCCGTCATAGGTCGCAAACACGCCGGCCCGCCAGGCGCGGCGGCTGCGGCCGAGGCGCGCGCGCAAGGCCGCGTTGAGGTCGAAATCGGCGGCCGCCGGATAGCCGGCCTGGGCGTAGGTCAATGAGGCGCCCTCGGCCCGCATCGCCGCGTCGGCGAGAACGAAATCGCCGAGCGCGGCGGGCGGCATGACTTGCGCCGTTCCGATCCGCAAGAACGTATGCACGCCAAGATCGCGAAGTTCGTGCAGAACGATGGCCGCAATCGGCGCGCCCATGCCGAAGGCCACGGCGGTGATTCGCCTCTCGCCACGCCAGCCGGTGACGGCGCGAAGGCCGCGCCTCTCGTCCAGCATCTGTGGCCGGTCGAGCGCCCGGGCGAGGCGCGGAATTCGGCCGGGATCGCCGACCAGGATCGCCGAGTCGCCGATTTCGTCCGCCCGGCAACCGATATACCATGCCGACCTCGTCATCGCTCAACTCCCCAGATCGTTTTCTTGTGGCGCGCGATCAACATCTCTCGCGCCGCCGCCTCTCCCGCGCGCAGCGCGGCAAGCGGATCTCGCCTGACGATCAAAGCAGCGATCAGACCGCCGACAAACGTGTCGCCTGCGCCGGTCGGATCGTTCGCCGCTACGCGCTTGGTCTTGTCGAGCGGCGCGTAGAGCATTCGGCCGCCCATCGTCAGCGCTGCGCCGGCCGCGCCCTGCGTCTCGACGACCAGACGGTCAGGCCGGCCGGGCGCGGCGGCGAGAAAGGGCGCGACGAAGTCGCGTTCGCCCTCGCTGTGAACGACGAGATCCGCGCGCGCGGCCAGATCGCGACGCAAGTCTTCCGGGAATGCGTCCGGGTCGCCCTTCACCGCCCATACCAGGCGTTGCCGGTCGGAAATCCGCGCCAACGCCGCGCGAGCCGCGGAAGCCGGCTGAACTGTCAAGCAGATCCAATCCGCCGCCTCCATCATCGCCGCTTGGACCGGATTGTAGCCGGCCCCTGTCGAGGCGGAGGCTTCATAGAGACAATATGAAGCGCCGGAAGGGTCATAGGCGAGAATGCAGATCGGCGTATGACCCGAGAGACTCCTTTCGACGCCTTCGGTGGAAAGGCCAAGCGCTGCGACGCGGCGGATGTAATCGGAGCCAGCGACGTCCGCGCCGACCCAAGTGATCAACGAGACGTCGGCGCCGCCCGCCCGCCGAATGGCGGCGCCGATATAGATCGGGCTGCCGCCCGGCCGCGGCCACGCGTCGGCGCGGCTCGTCACGGCGACGGTGCGGCTCGGCTGCGGCGGGGCGGCGAGCTGTACGACATAATCGAGGCTGGCGTAGCCGGAAATCGCGATGCGCGTCATGCCAGCGCCTTCAGCGCTTCATCGAGCGTGACGACCCTGCCGAAATAGCGCTCGACGTCTTCGAGAGAGGCGGCGGCGAGATGCGGCCGATTGGAATTGGTCGCCTCGCGCGGCAACAGAACCTCAAATCCGTTTGCGAAAGCATCCTGGATCGTGGCGCGGATGCAGACATTTGTCTTCACGCCGCCGACGACCAGCCGTCGCACACGCTGCTCGTTGAGGAACAGGGCCAGATCCGTCGCGAAGAACGCGCTGTAGCGGCGCTTCGGCACGACGATCTCGCGCGACCCTTCCGGGCCGAAGCCTTCGACGAAAGCTGCGTCGTCGTCGCCGATAAAATGATGTTTCGGCAGCTTTCGCCATTCGAAGTCGTCGAAGGAGGGATAATGCCGTTCGACCGCGTGGACGACGATTTTGCCGCCGGCTCTCGCCGCAGCGAGGAGCTTGCGAAGCGGGTCGAGCGTAGCCGCCGCCTCCGGATAATAGTTGGGCATGCCGGGCGCATAGAACGAATTGATGACGTCGATCAGGATCAAGGCCGTCTCGCCCGCGGCTTCCATCGCCTAAACTCCTTGCAGCAGGCGTCGCTTGCGTTCGCCGACGCCAATAGCGGTCAGGACGACGAGCACGACGATATAGGGCAGCATCTGCATGAGCTCCGGCGCGACGCCGCGGCCTTGCAGATAGATCTGGATCGCGTCGAAGAGGCCGAACAGGGCCGCGCCGACCGCGGTCAGGCCCGGCCGGTTGCGGCCAAAATAGAAGGCGGCGAGGGCGATGAAGGCGCGGCCGCCGGACATGCCGACGCTGAACACGCCGACCACGCCGATCGAGAGTTGCGCGCCGGCGAGTCCGGCCAGCGCGCCCGCGACAATCGTCGAGGCGTCCCTGATCGCCAGCGGCCGCAGGCCGAGCGCCGTCGCCGCCTCCCGCGCCGCGCCCGCCGCCCGAAGGCGCAGGCCGGCGCGCGTCCGCGACAAGACGAAGGCCGTGATCGGCACGAGAGCCCAGGACAGCCAGGTCAGCGGGTCTTTTCCTGAAAGGATGGCGCCGGCGATCGGGATTTGCGCCACCCCAGGCAGAACGATCCGCGGCAGCATCACGACGTCGGGCAATCGGATCGTACCAGAGCTATGGTAGTAGTCCTTGAGGATGAAGCCGATCAGCCCGGCTGTCGCGACGTTCAAGCCGACGCCGGCGACGATTTCATTGGCTTCCAAGCGCGTTACGGCGAGCGAGAACAGCAATCCGACCGCGCCGCCGGCGGCCAAAGCCGCAAGAAGCGCGACAAGCCAGGATTGCGTCGCCGAGGACATAGCCAGCGCGACATAGGCGCCGGTCAGCATCATGGCTTCGAGGCCGAGATTGACGATGCCGCCGAGCCGGTTGATCAGGCCGCCGATCGCGGTAAGCAGCAGCGGCGTGGTCAGCAAGGCCGCGGCGGCGAGCACATAGTCGATCATCGCGCGCTCCGCCGGCCACGCAGCCGCCCGAAGCGTACGACTGCGAAAATCGTCACGACGCCTTGCAGCACGTCGACGATCTCGAGCGGGATGTCGCTGAAGAGTTGGACCGTGGTGCCGGCGGAGTCCAAAGCGCCGAACACGATCGCGCCGATCAGCATGCCGACGGCCGAATTGCGGCCCATCAGCGCGACCGCGAGGCCGGTCCAGCCATAGCCAGGCGAAAAGCCGACGACGAAGCGATGGGTCACGCCGAGCGCATGGGCGCTGCCGGCGAGGCCGCCGATCGCACCGGACAGGATCATCACCTTGAGGATGAGCCGCGGCGCATCGATGCCGATGGCGCGGCTGAAGCGCGGATTGAGGCCGTTGAGTCGGGCTTCGAAGCCGAGCGGCGTCAGCCGGTCCCAGAGCGCGTAGAGAGCAAGCAGGATGAGCGCGATGACGAAGCCGAGGGTCAGCGTCGAGGGCGGCGCGATGCGCGGCAGCCAGCCGGCCTCGACGATCATCGGCGTCGCCGAATTGGCGGAGCCCGGCGCGAGAAAAGGGCCGTTGACCAGGTACAATGTCAGGTTGGCGGCGATGAAGTTGAGCATCAAAGTCGAGACGACTTCGTCGACCTGCAACCGGGCGCGCAGCAGCGCCGGCGCGGCGAGCCACAGGCCGCCGATCAGCGCGCCGGCGGCAAGTTCAACCACAATGAGCAGCGGCGAAGGAAAGGAGGTCAGCGTGAAGCCGACGACCGCGCCGGCCATGCCGCCGAGATAGAAGACGCCTTCGACGCCGACATTGAATATGCCGGCGCGGAACGACACCGCGGTGGCGATCGCGGTGAAGAGAATCGGCGTCGCCGCGGTGAGCGTCGCTTCGAGCCGGCCAGCGCCGCCAAATCCTTCGCGCGCCATCAAACCATAGACGTCGAACGGATTGCGCCCTGTGGCGGCGAGGAGGATCGCGCCGACGATCAGCGCGACCGCGAAAGGAGCGAGCGCGTCGACGAGCGCAGTCCAATCTCGACGGGCGATC
>Ga0209062_1000962_pt1 | contig 61743 bp, 65 predicted proteins | sample Coa_R2_2_FD_187158 | JGI IMG/M metagenome (GOLD analysis project Ga0209062, IMG submission 187158) | Surface soil microbial communities from Centralia Pennsylvania, which are recovering from an underground coalmine fire - Coalmine... | ecosystem: Environmental > Terrestrial > Soil > Unclassified... | reverse complement strand
CGTCGGGCCGGCCGGCACCGGCAAGACTTACCTCGCCATCTCGGCCGCGGTGGAAGCGCTCGAAGCCGGCAGCGTGTCCCGCATCATCCTGAGCCGTCCGGCCGTCGAGGCGGGCGAGAATCTGGGGTTCCTGCCGGGCGACATGCGCGAGAAGCTCGACCCCTACCTGCGCCCGCTGTGGGACGCCCTGAACGACCGCATGGGCGCCAAGCGCCTCAACCAGGCACTGGGGGACGGAACGATCGAGATCGCCCCGGTGGCCTTCATGCGCGGCCGCACGCTGAACAATGCCTTCGTGTTGATCGACGAGGCCCAGAACTGCACCTACGGCCAGCTGAAAATGCTGCTGACGCGGCTCGGCTGGCATTCGACCATGGTGATGACCGGGGACCCCGACCAGACCGATCTGCTGCCCGAGCTGTCGGGCCTCGCCAACATCGCCCAGAGGCTCGAGAACTTCGAGGATGTCGCGGTCATCCGTCTCGCCGACCACGATGTCGTCCGCCATCCGCTGGTCGGCCGCATGTTGTCCGTACTCTAACCATCCCCGAATCCATCCACAGAACGGCAGAAGTCAGACGATCGGATCAAATAGAGAACATTTCGATCCGCATCAACTTAATGCGGTCTCTGAGAATTTCGAATAAACCAGCCTAAACAATGCACTAGGCGCAGGGTGGCAGGCGACTGCCACCCTGCCTACATTGAGTCAATACGGTGACGTCCGTGTAACGACTCGGGCATCGTCCGTTTGCTCACAGATTTCCCCACATGCTGCCGTGACCCAGGAAACCTCTTCAGAACAGAAAGCGAGCGAGGACTCGCTCCCCGCCGCGACCGCGCCTCCCGGTGAGGGCTCGCTGGCCGACGGCGTCCGGGTCATCGCCGAATTCGTCCGCACCCTGCCGAAGAAGCCGGGCGTCTACCGCATGATCGCAGCCGACGGCGAGGTCCTGTACGTCGGCAAGGCGCGGTCGCTGCGCAATCGGGTCACCGCCTACACCCAGCCCAATCGGCTCGAGACGCGGCTGATGCGCATGGTCCAGGCCACGCGCAGCATGGAGTTCGTGGTCACCGACAGCGAGGCCGAGGCCCTGCTGCTCGAGAACAACCTGATCAAGCGCTTCCGGCCGCGCTTCAACGTGTTGCTGCGCGATGACAAGTCGTTCCCCTACATCGTCATCCGCCGCGATACCGAATGGCCGCAACTCGCCAAGCACCGCGGCACCCGCCAGGCGGGCAACGAGTATTTCGGCCCGTTCGCCTCGGCGACGGCGGTCAACCGCACCCTCTACGCCCTGCAGCGCGCCTTTCCGCTGCGCTCCTGCTCCGACGGCGTGTTCTCGACCCGCACGCGGCCCTGCCTGCAGTACCAGATCAAGCGCTGCACCGCGCCGTGCGTGGCCCGCATCGAGAAGCCCGAGTACGACACGATCGTGAACGAGGTGCGCGATTTCCTTGGCGGCAAGAATCGCGAGGTCCAGCAGGCGCTGTCGCAGCGTATGGAGAAGGCCGCGACCGAGCTCCACTTCGAGGAAGCGGCCGTGCTGCGCGATCGCATCCGCGCGCTGGCCCACATCCAGTCGCACCAGTCGATCGCGCTCGAGTCGATCGACGAGGCCGACATCTTCGCCACCCACGCCGAGGGCGGCCAGGTGTGCGTGCAGGTGTTCTTCCTGCGCGCCGGCCAGAACCTCGGCAACCGCGCCTACTTCCCGAGCCACGCCAAGGAGCTGAGCGAAGCCGACGTGCTGTCGGCGTTCATCGGCCAGTTCTACGAAGCGCGGCCCGCGCCCAGGCTGATCCTGACCAGCCACGAAGTGCCGGAAGCCGAGCTGCTGCAGAGCGCGCTCGGCATCACCGCCGGCCACAAGGTCGAGATCCGCAACCCCAAGCGCGGCGACCAGAAGGATGCGCTCGACCAGGCGGTCACCAATGCGCGCGAGGCGCTGGCGCGGCGCATGGCCGAGCGCGGCACGCAACGGCAATTGCTGGAAGGCGTGGCCCGCCTGTTCAATCTCGACGGGCCGCCGGAGCGGGTCGAGGTCTACGACAACAGCCACATCCAGGGCACTGCGGCGATCGGCGCGATGATCGTCGCGGGGCCCGACGGCTTCATCAAGAACAGCTATCGCAAGTTCAACATCAAGACCGAGGGCGCCGCCGGCGACGACTTCGCCATGATGCGCGAGGTCCTGTCGCGCCGCTTCGGCCGCGCGTTGAAGGAGAATCCCGAGCGTGACGAGGAGCACTGGCCTGACCTGGTGCTGATCGACGGCGGCCAGGGCCAGCTCGAAGTCGCGCGCCAGGTGCTGACCGAGCTGGGGCTGGAGGACATCGCCATCGTCGGCATCGCCAAGGGCCCCGACCGCGACGCCGGCCGCGAGCGCTTCTTCGTTCCGGCCAAGCCGCCCTTCTCGCTCGAGCCGCGCGATCCGGTGCTCTATTTCCTCCAGCGCCTGCGGGATGAGGCGCATCGATTCGCGATCGGCACGCATCGCACCCGGCGCGCCGCCGAGATCACCCGTTCGGCGCTCGACGAGGTGCCCGGCATCGGCGCGGCCCGCAAGCGTGCGCTGCTGCACCATTTTGGCAGCGCCCGTGCGGTTGGCGCAGCAACGCTGGAGGACATCAAATCCGTGCCGGGAATCTCCGGTGCCCTGGCACAGAAGATTCATGACCATTTCCGCGGCGGCCGGTGAACTCCGCTCGGGATGACAGCGCGGTCCGCCGCGCCGTAAGGTGTGTCCGAATGCTGAACACCGCCAACGTTCTGACCCTCTCGCGCATCGCGGCCATCCCGCTGGTCGTGGCCTGCTTCTGGCTCGACAAGGGCTGGTCGCAGTGGATCTCGATGGCGCTGTTCGTGCTCGCCGGCATCACCGACTATTTCGACGGCTATTTCGCGCGACGCTATCACCAGATCTCGCGCCTGGGGCGCTTCCTCGATCCGATCGCCGACAAGCTGCTGGTCGCGGCGGCGCTGCTGATGCTCGTCGATCGCGGGCCGCTCACCGGCGTGCATGTGCTGGCAGCCCTGATCATCCTTGCCCGCGAGATCCTGGTCTCGGGGCTGCGCGAGTTCCTCGCCGAGCTGCGCGTCGGCCTGCCGGTCAGCCAGCTCGCCAAATGGAAGACGGCCGTGCAGATGCTGGCGATCGCCTTCCTGCTGGTGGGCGATGCCGCGTCGCCATGGATCACGCAGGCCGGCCTGTGGCTGATCTGGATCGCCGCCGGGCTGACCCTGATCACCGGCTACGACTACCTGCGCACCGGCCTGCGCCACATGGCGGAAGACGCGCCGCCGGGAGCCGCTGAATGAAGGTGCGCTACTTCGCCTGGATGAAACGCACGGTCGGCGTCGCCGAAGAAGAGGTCGCGCCGCCATCGAACGTCACGACGGTCGGCGAGCTCGTCGCCTGGCTGCGCGAGCGCAGCGGCGGCCATGCCGAAGCGCTGGCCGAGGGCGCGGCGTTCGGCGCCGCGGTCGACAAGCGTACCGTGCCGTTCGACGCCAAGCTCGCGGGTGCAACCGAGGTCGCGTTCTTCCCGCCCTTCACGGGAGGCTGAGCATGACCGTGCGGGTACAGGAGTCCGACTTCGATGTCGGCGCCGAGCTCGACCGTCTCACCAGGGACAACCGCCGGATCGGCGGCCTCGCGGTATTCGTCGGCCTGGTGCGCGAGCTGCACGTGCGCGACGGCTATCACCGCGACCGCATCGATGCGCTGACCCTGGAGCACTATCCCGGCATGACCGAGGCGGCGCTGGAGGAGATCGAGGCCGAGGCCCGTCGCCGCTGGCCGCTCGAGGCGACCCTGATCGTTCATCGCTACGGCCGGCTGGAGCCCGGTGACCGTATTGTGCTGGTCGCCGTCGGCTCGCCGCACCGCGAAGCGGCATTCGAGGCCTGCGAGTTCCTGGTCGATTGGCTGAAGACCAAGGCGCCGTTCTGGAAGCTGGAAGACACGCCACAGGGCGAAAAATGGGTCGGCGCCCATGCCGGGGACGACCAGGCGGCGGCCCGCTGGGAGAAAAAGTAGGCGCGCGCACGCAACGCTTGTCCGGGCCCGTCTGTTGACTCCCTCGGTCACCGACGGAGAAGCGCCCATGCGTTACTGCGTTCAGCCAGCCACCGCGAAGGACGTCGCGATCCTGGCCCTCGCCATGGCGGACGAGGATGCCGGCGAGGTCGAGTACGATCGCGACAGCGAGGGCGACCAGCGGCCGCTGGATCATCTGCTGAACGCATTTCTGTCGAGCACCGAGGTATGGGCGGCGCATGACCGGAAGGGGCAGCCCTGCGCGCTGTGGGGCGTCGGCCCCACCTCGCAGGATCTCGAGGTCGGTCGGTTCTGGCTGCTGACCTGCGAGGAGGTCGAGACCGCGCCAAGCGATCTCGTCGCGCTGTCGACCATCGTCCTGCCCGAGATGCTGAGCACCTACACGCGCCTTGAAAGCATCGTCGACCCGCAGAACCAGCGCGCGCTTTCGTTGCTGCAGGGCCTCGGCTTCACCGTCGAGCCCCCGGCCTTCCACGAAAGCACGGGACGGCAATGCCATCGCGTCTGGATCGAGGCCGATGCGGCGAGCCTCGTCGTGCCGAACCGGCCGACGCTGCTGAATTAGGACTCCTCATTGGACCGCGGACCTCCAGGTCTGCATCATCATCATCATGAGCGGACCTGGAGGTCCGCGGTCCCATGACCTAACCCCGATAATTCTCGACGATCTTCGCCGGGCGGACTTCGGCCTCGTCCGGATTGCGGCCGAACTCGCGCAGGGCGCGGCGCTGGCGCAGCAGATCCCAGCAGCGGTCGAGCTCGACGTTGATCTGGTCGAGCTTGGCCTTCTCCTCGTCGGAGATCCTGCCCTTGGCGTAAAGCGCCTTCTCCTCGGCGACCAGATGCTCTATGTGGTCGAGAACGGTCTTGTCGGTCGTGTGAGCCATCATAGAGCTCCTCTTCGAGACCTAACCCAAAGCGACCAGCGCGAGCCTGGCAAGCCCCCGTTCGCGCAGGCGATCGGCCGCCAGCAGCGCCCGCTGGCCGCTTCGGCAACACAGGACAATGCGACCATCCGGTGAAGGTTCCGCGGCCAACTCCGCCACGTGGTCGACACTGAGGCGCCGTCCGCCAGCGAACGGTTGCGGCGCCTCATCGACGCCGCGCAGGTCGACGACCAGGTCGTCTTCGCGCACCTCGTCCGGAGCGATGAACGGTACCGCACTGTCGGGCTCGGGGCTGCCATCGAAACCGAACCCGCCGAAGGAAAGCCGCTGGGCATCGACGGTGACGACGCGCCCGAGCACGGTCGGCTCGAGGCCGAGCAGCAGATGCAGCGCCAGATGCGCCTGCAGGCTGCCCAGCATCGCGACGGCGGTGCCCAGCACGCCCGCCGTCGCGCAGGTGCCGCCGTCGATCGACACGTCCGGAAAGACCGCGCGGTAGCTCGGCCCGCCGCCGCAGAACGCGCCGGCATATCCCGCGAGACCGATCACCGACGCGGAGACCAGCGGCCTGCCAATCGCGTGACAGGCATCGCTCAAGATGTAGGTGACGGCGAAACTGTCGGCGGCATCGACGATCACGTCGGCCGTCGCGACCAGCGCGGCGGCGTTCTGCGGCGTCAGGCGGGCGACGACCGCCTGGATGGCAACGTCGGGATTGAAGCGATGCAGGCGATCGCGCGCGGCCTCGGCCTTGGGCTTGCCGAGGTCGTCCATGCCGTAGATCGGCTGGCGATGGAGGTTGGTTTCCTCGACCGAGTCGTGATCGACGATGGTCAGATGACCGACGCCCGCGCCCGCGAGGTATTGCAGCACCGGACAGCCGAGCCCGCCCGCGCCGACGACCAGCACCGACGCGGCCGCAAGCCGCGCCTGTCCGGCGGCGCCGACCTCGGCGAGGACCGCCTGGCGGGCATAGCGATCGGTCATGCGACGGCCTTCTCGGCGAATCGGGTGGCCTTGATCCAGGCCTTCGCCTGCGCGACCGGATCGGGATTGTTGACGATGTCGCCCACGACCGCCGCGGAATCCGCGCCCGCCTTCAGGCACTGCAGCGCGCGATCGAGCGTCAGCCCGCCGATCGCGACCAGCGGCCTGCCCTTGATCAGCTTCTTCCATTCGCCGATACGCTCGAGCCCCTGCGGCGCGAACGGCATCTTCTTCAAGGCCGTCGGCCAGATCGGCCCCAGCGCGACATAATCCGGATCGGTGGCGAGGCCCTTCTCCAGCTCGGCATGATCGTGCGTGCTGACGCCGAGCCTGAGGCCGGCGCGCCGGATCGCCTTCACGTCGGCATCGACCAGGTCCTCCTGGCCGAGATGCACCCAGCTGCACCTCTCGTCGATTGCGATCTGCCAGTAGTCGTTCACGATCAGGTCGGCGCCATGCTTCGCGCAGATATCGCGCGCCTCGCGCACCTGGTGGCGCAGCTCGGCCTCGGGTTTGTCCTTGATGCGCAGCTGCACGAACTTCGCGCCCGCGGGCACGAGTCTCGCAAGCCACGTAGAGTCGGGAACAACGGGATAGAACGGGTCGATCACTTCAGTCTCCAAGAGCGGCCTTGCCGAGCACCGGCGTCGACGGCGCCGCCATGTCGCGCGGCTCGAGGGGCTTGGCGGCGAAGGCCATGCGCCCGGCCTCGATCGCCATCGCAAAGGCCTTCGCCATCGCAACCGGATCGCCCGCCTCGGCCACCGCCGTGTTGAGCAGCACCGCGTCGTAGCCCAGCTCCATCGCCGCCGCGGCATGCGACGGCACGCCCAGCCCGGCATCGACCACCAGCGGGATCTCCGGGAAGTGCGCGCGCAGCGCCTTCAGGCCGTAGACGTTGTTGAGGCCGCGCGCCGAGCCGATCGGCGCGCCCCACGGCATCAGCACCTTGCAGCCGGCCTCGACCAGCCGGTCGGCAACCGCGAGATCCTCGGTCGTGTAGGGAAAGACCTCGAAGCCGTCCTCGCTCAGCACGCGCGCGGCTTCCACCAGGCCGAACACATCGGGCTGCAGCGTCTCGTCGTCGCGGATCACCTCGAGCTTGATCCACGGCGTGTCGAACATCTCGCGCGCCATGTGGGCGGTGGTCACCGCCTCCTTCACGCTGTGGCAGCCCGCCGTGTTGGGCAGGACCTTCACGCCGAGCGAGCGGATGATCGACCAGAAGCTCTGGCCTGAACGTTCCGGCCCGGCCTCGCGGCGCAGCGACACGGTCACGACCTCGGCGCCCGCAGCCCGGATCGCATCGGCCAGCACCTTGGGCGAGGGATAGCGCGCCGTGCCGAGCAGCAGCCGCGAGGAAAGATCGACGCCGTAGAACACCGGTCAGCCTCCCTGCATCGGCGCCACGACCTCGAGCCTGTCGCCGTCGTCGAGGGCGGTCGCCGCGCGCGCCGGCGCCGGCACGAAGCGGCCGTTCACCGCCGTCGCGACCTTCTTGCCGCCATAGCCCAGCGCGGCCAGCGCCAGCGCCAAAGTGGCGGGCTCGATCTCACGCTGATCGCCGTTGACGAAGATCCGCATTGTCGCTCTCCACGATGTCGGCCGCCACACGCGCCATCGCCGGCGCGAGCAGGAAGCCATGCCGATAGAGGCCGTTCACCCGCAGCCCGTTGGGCGAGCGGCGCACGGCGGGAAGATTGTCGGGAAAGGCCGGCCGCAGGTCGGCGCCCAGCTCGAGGATCTCGGCCTCACCGAACGCCGGATGCAGCGCGTAGGCGGCATTCAGGAGCTCGACCGCCGAGCGCACGCTGACGCCGCCTTTCGCTTCGCTCTCGATCGCAGTCGCGCCGACCATGAACACTCCGTCGCCGCGCGGCACGATGTAGAGCGGGATGCGCGGATGGAGGAGCCGCACCGGCCGCGACAACGACACCTCGCGCGAGCGGACCATCACCATCTCGCCGCGCACGCCGCGCAGATCGGTGAGCACATCGCGCGCCGCGAGACCGCGGCAGTCGATGACGAAATCGCCGTCGTTCCCATCGACTGCCTTGTCGACGCCGAGGCGAATCGGGACGCCGCGCTTGGTCAGAGCCTCGGCCAGCGCCGGCAGTGCGCGGCGCGGCTCGAGATGCGCCTCGCGCGGGAAGAACAGTGCGCGGCGGAAGCGGCCGGCGAGATCGGGCTCCAGCGCGGCGATGCCGTCGGCGTCGCGCCATTCGAAATTCTCGGTGCGCGCCGCGAAGCGCGTCAGCTCGGCCGCGTCGCGGGCCGGCGCCACGACCAAGCTGCCGTTGCGCACCGTCCCGGCGTAGTGGCGCAACCACCAGTCGATCGATGGCGCGCCGAGCCGCATCACCGCCTCGTCGGTCGCCGCCCGTTCACACCAGGGCGCCAGCATACCGCCCGCCATGCGCGAACAGCCGGCACCGACGCTCGCGCCGCGCTCGATCACCTCGACGGCGATCCCGCGCTCGCTCAATTCGAGCGCGGTCGTGAGCCCGGCGACGCCGGCTCCGACAACAGTGACCTTGGGCAAAACAGACATTGGCTCCCGTTCCTTCGCCGGCATGACCCGGATCAGGTTCAAAGGGTTCAGCTCGTGGCTGTCTCAGACCGGCTAACCGGACACCCCTCGGACTTGGCGTGCAGGAGACTGCCGCCGCTCGCCGCTGTCAAGCGAGTACGCCGTCAATCCTGCACGCTCCTCTGCAGCACTCAGGACATAAGTACGGGAACCGCTATTTCAAACCGCGGCGAGATGCGCCGATTCGCCGAACCCTTCGCTGTCGGGCTGACGCACCAGCGCCTGGTAATCCCGCATCAGCGTGCGGGTCATCGGGCCGACCTGGTAGCGTCGCTCCTCGATCGCGCCGACGGGCACGATCTCGGCGGCAGTGCCGCACAGGAAGACCTCGCTTGCCTCGTCGAGTTCCTCGGGCATCACCGCCCGCTCCTCGACCGACCAGCCATGCTTGTCAGCCAGCCCGATCACGGCACGCCGCGTGATGCCATCAAGGAAGTTCTCGGCCCTGGGGGTCACGAGCTTTCCGCCGATGCCGAGAAAAATATTCGCGCCGGTCGATTCGGCGAGCCGGCCCTGCCAGTCGAGCATCAGCGCGTCGTCGAAGCCTGCCCTCAGCGCACGATCCTTCTCGATGCCGCAGATGAGGTAAAGGCCCGCCACCTTCGCGGTTCCCGGCGCCACGTCGGGCGCGGGCCGGCGGTACTTCGCCATGGTGACGTTGATGCCGCCCGGCTTGACCTGCACCGACAGCCGGCCCTCCTGCGCCCACGGCGCGATCGCGAGATGCACCGTCGTGCCGATTGCCGACACGCCCATCACCTCCGAGCCGCGCCAGGCGATCGGCCGGATATAGCCCGATGTGAGGTTGTTGGCCTTCACGACGGCGCGCGTCGCCTCGTCGATCTCCTCACGCGTCCACGGCACCTCGTACTCCAACACCCGGGCGGAGTTGCGCAGCCGGGCACTGTGGGCAGCCAAGCGGAAGACGCGGCCGTCGTAGATTCGCTCGCCCTCGAAGACGGCCGAACCGTAGTGCAGGGCATGGGTCAGGACGTGCGTCCTGACCTCGCGCCAAGGCAGCAGCTGGCCGTCGAACCAGATGAATCCGTCGCGATCTGCCATATTGTCGGACATTGCGAATGCTCCTTTCAGATGATTCCAAACTGATCGCCTGGAGTCTCAGAAACGCAACATTCACATCAAATAGGACAATATTATTGACCTTGTCAATATGTCTGTCTCAGGACCGATCCCATGGTTCGCGCATTGAACAGCGTGCGGAAGGGGGCCGAGCCGGCGAGCACGTTCATGAAGCGCTGGTTGAGCTCGGAGTCGGCTGCGATCGCCCGATTGAGCCTGGCCTGAGGCTCGGGATCCTTCAGGGCCGCCGACATCAGCGTGTACTCGAACACGGCGGCCGTCCGTTCGCGCAGCGTCTCTTGATAACCCTTCAGCGCCGCATCGAGATCGCCTGCAAGCCCGCGGTCGATCGCCTCGGCGAGCAACTCGGCGCCGAGGAAGGCGTCGCCGATTCCCATGCCGGTCAGCGGATCGCGGTGGTACGCGGCATCGCCGACCAATGCCCAGCCCGGGCCGGCACAGTCGCGATAGAAGTTCGGCAGCCGGTGCGTGCCCTTGAACGGGGTCTCGCGCCGGCCGCGCTGCACTCGCGCCCGCACCGCTTCATCGAGACCAGCGAGGTACTGGCCTTCGATGTCGGCGCGATAGGCCGGCCATTGGTCGTTGGCGCGACCGACCCAGACGCAGGTCAGGCCGTCATGCGTCGGGAAGACCAGGATGTCGCGACCGGCACGCACATAGAACTCGACGCCATCCGTCGGCATGCCGCTCCAGTAGGCGTAGAAGCCGCAGGTCAGCGAGGGATGCGACGGGCTCATCGTTGCGCCCACGGCATCGGCGATGCCGGAGGTCATGCCGTCGGCGCCGACGACGACCGCCGCGCGCTCCTCGATTCCGTCGGCGCGCACGCCGACGACGCGCTCGCCGTCGCGGACGACGTCGCGCACCACCACGCCTTCGCGCACCTCGGCACCGGCCTCGCGCGCTCGATCGACCAGCAGCTTGTCGAGCACGGTCCGGCGCGGGCAGTACATTGCCGCCGTGCCGTCGACCGGTTCGGGCCGCCCGCGAAAGGCGACCGAGCCCGCCTGCATGTTCACCGTCTCGATCAACGGACAGCCGGTTGCCGCCAGCGCATGGAGCAGGCCCCAGCGCGCCAGCGCCGCCGTCGTGCGGGGCCACAGGAAATGCGTCGACACCGTGTCGCTCGGGAAGTGCGCGCGATCGAGCGCCAGCACCCGCCGCCCGCGCCGCGCCAGCAGCATCGCCAGGGACGCGCCCGCACAGCGCGCGCCGACCACGATCACGTCGTAGGGCGCCATGGCGGAAACCACGCTCAGCTCAGCAGCGGCTTGAGGTCCGGATCGCCCTTGTGCATCGCCCGCTGGTAGGCCTCGCGGCGGCCGATGCGCTGCAGGTAGCCCAGGATCGCCGGATAGGGGGCCAGGCCGAACGGCAGGAAGAGGCGCATGGTCGTGAGCGTGAACACGATCATGATGTCGGCGGTGGTGAAAGCGCTGCCGGCGAAGTAGTCGGCCTTGGCCAGCCGCGCCTGCACCTGGCCCAGCGCCAGCTCCAGCCGTCCCTTCATGGCCCGCAGAATCGGATTGTCCGCCGGCAGGTTCAGCCGACCGAGGACCATGCAGCGGCCGGTCGACGGCTGCAGCGTGCCATTGGCGAAGTGGAACCAGTAGAGGAAGTGCGCATAGTCCGGATGGTCGGGCTTGAGGGTCAGCCGGCCCTCGCCGTACTTCGCGACGATGTACTCGACGATCGCGCCCGATTCGGCCAGCACCAGGTCGCCGTCGGTGATCACCGGCGCCGAACCGATCGGATGCAGGGCTTTGTACTCGGGCGGCGCGAGCCGCGTGACGGGATCGCGGTCGTAGACCTTGAGCGCGTAGGGGATGCCCAGCTCCTCGCAGAGCCAGACGATGCGCTCCGATTGGGACTTGCCGAGATGATGGACGGTGAGCATGGGCGATGACTCCGCAGGGACCGGTCAAAAATCGCCGGAATCGCCGCGGCCGGCAATGATCGCAGGTCGATGCGGATGGGGTGTCAACGCGCGCCACTCCGGCCTATAGTCGCAAATCGGCCCGGATCACTCGCCCATTGGCTCAAGATGGTGGAAACAAAATCTCCCGCTAACCCGCTGTTCCTGCGGGAAGAGGAGCTGCGCCAGGGCATCGAGCTGATGTTCTATGCCTATCGCGACTTCACCTTCGAATCGGACCAGCAGCTCAAGAAGTACAAGCTCGGGCGCGCCCATCACCGCGCGCTCTATTTCATCGGCCGTCATCCCGGGCAGACGGTCGGCCACCTGCTGTCGATCCTGAAGGTCACCAAGCAGTCGATCAGCCGGGTGCTGAAGGACCTCCTCGAGCAGGAATATGTCGAGCAGAAGAGCGGGCCGCGCGATCGCCGCGAGCGGCGGCTATGGCTCACCGAGAAGGGCGTGCGGCTCGAGAAGGAGCTGACCGACCGCCAGAGCCAGCGCTTCGCGCGCGCCTACCGCGAGACCGGCGCCGACGCCGTCGAAGGCTTCCGCAAGGTGCTGCTCGGGCTGCTCGATCCCGCCGAACGCGTCGAGGTCGACAAGCGGGTGCGCGGGGGCGGCCGCTGAACGAGCTGCCCGACAAGCAGCATGTGCTGGTGGTCGACGACGACACGCGCCTGCGCGAGCTCCTGAAGTCCTTCCTGTCTCGCAACGGACTTCGCGTCAGCACCGCAGCCAATGCCGAGGCCGCACGCCAGCAACTCGACGCCCTCGATTTCGACCTGATCGTGCTCGATGTCATGATGCCGGGCCAGACCGGCCTCGATTTCGCCGGAGAGCTGCGCAAGACCAGCGACGTGCCCATCCTGATGCTGACCGCGATGGCCGATCCCAAGGACCGCATCGCCGGCCTCGAGAAGGGCGTCGACGACTATCTCGGCAAGCCGTTCGAGCCGCGCGAGCTCTTGCTGCGCATCCAGAGCATCCTGCGGCGCGGCCGGTCCGCGGCCGAGACGTCAGCCACGCCCGAGCGCGTGACCTTCGGGCCGTTCCAGTTCGACCTCGTGCTGGGCGAGCTGACGCAAAAGGCCGAGCGCGTGCCGCTGACCGACGCCGAGATCGCCCTGTTGCGGGCGCTCGGTGCGCGGCTGGGCGAGGTGCTGAGCCGGGAGGCGCTGTGCAAGAGCGTGGGCGGTGGCGCCAACGAACGGGCGATCGACGTGCAGGTGACGCGGCTGCGCCGCAAGATCGAGCCTGATCCGGGCTTTCCGCGCTATCTGCGTACGGTGCGCGGCCAGGGTTATCGGCTGGTCGACGCATGAAGCGCCGCAGTGCGCGCGAGCTGTTCGAGGCCGTGGCGGCTTGGGCCGACCGGCACTCGCCCCAGACCCTGTTCGCGCGTGCCCTTATCATCATCGTCGTGCCGATGCTGCTGCTGCAGGCCTTGTCGGCCTGGTGGTTCTACAGCCAGCGCGGCGACAACGTCACCAACCGGCTGGCGCTCCTGGTGGTGCGCGACCTGCGCGCGCTGATCGCGCTGCACGACCAGTTCCCCGATTCCGATCACCGCGCCTGGATCGTCGACCACGCGCGCACCGACATGTTCATCTCGGTGCGGTTCCGGCCGGGCCGGGTGCCGCCGTTCCGCAGCCCCGAGCATTTCGACATCGTCGCGCGCGAGATGCAGGGCGCGCTCGATGCCGACCTGCGCAAACCCTACTACCTCGACAACAGCATCGGCGGCGACCAGCTGTTCGTCGAGATCCAGCTCACCCCCGACACGGTGATGGAGGCGTACATCCCCTACCTGCGCCTGACCTTCGGCTCGAGCTTCGCCTATGTGCTGGCGCAGGTCGGCCTCGCCCTGGTGCTGTTCGGCCTCGCCATCTGGTTCATGCGCCGCGAGCTGGTGCCGATCGAGCATCTCGGCGTCGCCGCCGAGGCGCTGGGCAAGGGCCGCGAGGTGCCCGACTTCGCCTTCGCCGGCGGCACGCGCGAGGTGCGCAACACCGCGATCGCCTTTCGCACCATGGGCATCCGGCTGCGCCGCTCGATCCAGCAGCGCACCGAGATGCTGGCCGGCGTCAGCCACGACCTGCGCACGCCGCTGACCCGCATGAAGCTGTCGCTGGCGATGCTGCCCGAATCGCCCGAGGCCAAGGAACTCGCCGACGACGTGGGCGACATGGAGCGCATGGTCGAGGGTTACCTCGCCTTCGCCCGGGGCGAGGGCGACGAGGAGACGGCGCCGTGCGACCTCTCCGACATCCTCGAGGACATCGCGGCCGGCGCGCGGCGCGACAATGCCGAGGTCTCGGTCACCTGGACCGGCGATATGAACCTCGAGCTGCGCCCGATCGCCATCAAGCGCTGCATCACCAATCTGGTCTCCAATGCGCTGCGCCACGGCAAGAAGGCGGAAATCCATGCCACGCGCGGCAGGACCTCGATCGAGATCACGGTCGATGACGACGGGCCGGGCATTCCCGAGGAGCGGTATGAGGACGTGTTCCGGCCGTTCGTACGGCTGGACGAATCGCGCAACATCGATACCGGCGGCTCGGGGCTGGGCCTCACCATCGCCCGCGACATTGCGCGCAGCCATGGCGGCGACGTCACCCTGGCCAAGTCACCGCTGGGCGGATTGCGCGTGGTTGTCAGGCTGCCGGTCTGAGCTAGAGTAATTGCCATGTCCAAACTGAAATTCGTCCGCCATCCCCATCCCTCGCCCGTGCCGGCCGCCAAGCGCGCCGAGTTGCTGGCCAACCCGGGCTTCGGCCGGGTGTTCAGCGACCACATGGTCACCATCCGGTACAGCGAGGCCGAGGGCTGGCACGACGCGCGCATCGAGCCGCGCGGGCCGATCCCGATGGATCCGGCCGCCGCGGTGCTGCACTACGCCCAGGAAGTGTTCGAGGGGCTGAAGGCCTACAGGACCGCCGACGGCGGCGCGACCCTGTTCCGCCCGCGCGAGAACGCCAAGCGCTTCCAGCAGTCGGCCGAGCGGCTGGCCATGCCGATCCTGCCCGAGGACGTCTTCCTCGAGGCGGTCGACCAGCTGGTGTCGATCGACCGCGAATGGATCCCGGGCGGCGACGGCAGCCTCTACATCCGGCCCTACATGTTCGCCAACGAGATCTTCCTCGGCGTGAAGCCCTCGTCGAACTACCTGTTCATCGTCATCGCCTCGTCGGTCGGCTCCTACTTCAAGTCGGGCGCCGACGCCGTCTCGGTGTGGGTGAGCCAGGAATACACCCGGGCCGCCCCGGGCGGCACCGGCGCCGCCAAGTGCGGCGGCAACTACGCCGCCAGCCTGCTGGCGCAGTCCGAGGCGACGCGCCACGGCTGCGACCAGGTCGTGTTCCTCGATGCCGCCGAGCGCAAGTGGGTCGAGGAGCTGGGCGGCATGAACGTGTTCTTCGTGTTCAACGACGGATCGATGTCGACGCCGCCGCTCGGCGGCACGATCCTGCCGGGCGTGACGCGCTCCTCGTTGCTCACCCTCGCGAAGGACAAGGGCATCAAGGTGCGCGAGGAGCGCTACTCCTACGATCAGTGGAAGGCCGATGCGCACAGCGGGAAGCTGCGCGAGGCCTTCGCCTGCGGCACCGCCGCCGTGGTGACCGCGATCGGCACGGTCCGCGCGCCCGAAGGCGAGTTCAAGATCGGCAACGGCGGGGCGGGCACGCGCACCGAGGAGCTGAAGGCGGCCCTGGTCGACATCCAGCGCAGCCGCGCGCCCGATCCGCACAAGTGGGTCCATAGAGTCTTCTAAGTCTTGCCGGACCGCCGGCGCCCGTCCGCCTCATGAGCGGGCGAGCCGCCGCGGGCGAGCCGCCCGCGGTGCAAGAGTCTAGACGTCGTGCCTCAGACGGCCCACGCTGTAGCTGTCGATGTCGTCGGCGCCGACCTCCATCACCATCCGGGTGCGTGACGGCGTCGACCAGACGGTGAGGTAATGGACCGGCGCGCCGTGCCGGTTGTGCACCAGACGCACGATCTTGAGCACCGCCGAGTTGACCTCGACATCGAGCGCCTGCGCCACCACCGGGTCGGCCAGCGCGGCATTCACCTCCTGCGCCACCCGGCCCACCTTCTCGAAGCTGCCGAAGATCAGCTCGTGCAGCGACGTCTTCTGCAGCGCCCGGGCGGTCACCGCCCTGGCGAAGGGCCGCGGAATCCAGCCGTCGAGCAGGATCACGGCGCGGCCGCGCGAGGACCGCGTCCGCACCAGATGAACCGCCTCCTCGCCGTCCGCGAGGCCGAGCGCAGCGGCGATCGGCGCCGGACAGCGCTCGACCTCGAAGTGGAGGATGCGCATGGTCGTTTCCTTCAGCGTCCGGCGCATGTCGCCGATGAAGCTGAAGTCAGGCCCCGACCGGGACAGGCCGCCGGCCTTTGCGGTGACGAAGGCGCCGGCGCCCTGGCGGTTGCGGACGTAGCCATCCTCGACCAGGTCGGCGAGCGCCCGCCGCACCGTGATGCGGGAGATCGAGAACTGCGCGCACAACGCCTCCTGCGTCGGCAGCACGTCGCCGGCGCGGTAGCGGCCGCTGGTGATCTGCTCCTTCAACAGCAGGTAGAGCTGGCGGTGCAGCAGCGCGCCCTTGGCCTGCAGCTTCACACCGCTGGAGGTCGTTTTGCGCACTGGAACCGGACGAGATCGCACCCTTGTGCCGGATCGAGTTGGCATGTTGTAATGATCATATACCAACCCCAAGAGGAAACGATAGTGAGAAGCGTGTTGGCTGCGGTCGCGGCGCTGGCGGCCCTGATGTCCCTGGCCGGTCCGGCGGCAGCCGAGGAGAAGTCGGCCTTCCATCCGACCAGGACGGTGACGATCATCGTCCCCTACAGCCCTGGCGGCGGCACGGATGCGGTTGGCCGCCTGATCGCCAAGTCGCTCGAGGAGATGTGGGGCCAGACGGTCCTCATCGACAACCGCACCGGCGGCAGCGGCTCGGTCGGCGCCGCGATCGTCGCGCGCGCCGCGCCCGACGGGCACACGATGGTCCTCGCCGTGTCGGGCATCGCCATCAATGCCCATCTGATGAAGCTGCCCTACGATACCGTGACCGCCTTCGCGCCGGTCACCGCCGTGTCGTATCCCGTTGCCACCTTGCTCGCCTCGCCGACCCTGCCGGCCAATGATCTCAAGGAGCTGAAGGCCCTGGTGCAGAAGGAAGGGCCGGACAAGCGCACCTTCGCCAGCCCCGATCCCGGCAGCCGGCTGATTGCCGAGCGCATCTTCGAGAAGGCCGGCATCAAGCTCCTCAACGTGCCCTACAAGGGGGCCGCCTCGTTCGTCGGCGACATCTCGGCGGGCCGGGTCGATACCGGCCTCTCCAGCGTGACCTCGGGCCTGTCGCTGATCAACGCCGGCAAGCTGAAGTCGCTCGGCATCATGGGCACGCAGCGCATTCCCGCCCTGCCCAACGTCGCGACCTTCAGGGAGCAGGGCTTCGAAGGCCTCGACGAGAACTCGTGGGCCGGCCTGTTCGCGCCGGCCGGAACGCCGGCGGAAGTCGTCGCGGCTATCCGGCAGGACATCGCCACCGTCCTGGCGCGCCCCGAGACCAAGGCCAAGATGGTCGAGCTGGGCTCGCTGCCCGGCGGCGACACGCCGGCAGCCTTCAGCGAGCGCTTCCAGCGCGACATCCGCGAGTCGGGCGAGACGATCCGCCGGCTCGGCATGACCGCCGAATAGGGAGGGTACGATGGCAAGGACGTCTGCCGCTGCCTGGACCGTCGCCGAGGTCGAGGCCGACAAGGGCTGGATCTACCGCTTGTCCGACGCGAACGCTGCGGAGCTGCTGGCCGTGGTACGCGCTGCCGGCGACCCCGACCGGCCGATCCTGGACTGGAAGCGCGACGACTTCCCGCTCGACAAGGCGCTGCCGACGCTCGCGGCGGCGTTCCGCGAGGTGCGCGACGGCCGGGCCATGGCCCTGGTCAAGAACCTGCCCCGCCTCGGCGTGACGCCGGCCGAGTTCCGGCTGATGACCTGGGCGATCGGCCTGCATTTCGGCGTCGCCCGCCCGCAGAACCGCGCCAGCGACTACATCACCGAGGTCAAGGATGCGGGCATGGCCTATCGCAGCCCGACAGGCCGCGGCTACAACTCCAAGGCCGAGCTCGACTTCCATGTCGACGGCTCCGACGTCGTGCTGCTCTCCTGCTACAATCAGGCGCCGGTTGGCGGCATGAGCATGTGCGCGAGCGCCGCGACCGCCTTCGAGGTGGTGAAGGCCGAGCGGCCCGACTACGCGCAGGCGCTCACCACCGACTACACATTCAGCCGCAATGGCGAGCAGTCGGAGGGCGAGGCGCCGTGGTATGCGGCGCCGGTCTGCACCACGCGCGACGGGCGGGTCTTCTGCAAGTGGAACCGCAACCGCATCCAGAACGCCCAGAAGCTCGACGGCGCGCCGCAGCTCACGGCGGTGCAGCGCGAGGCGATGGAGTATTTCGATCTGGTGCTGCGCCGGCCGGAGAACATGTTCTGCATGCATCTCGAGCCGGGTGATCTCCAGATCCTGTGCAACCAGACCATGCTGCACTCGCGGACCAGCTTCGAGGACCATGCCGAGGAGGACCGGAAGCGCACGCTTTACCGGTTGTGGCTGGCGCGGCCCGATTCGCGGCGCCTTCCCGACAGCTGGGCGGTCTTCTACGGAACCGCCGAGCCCGGTACGGTGCGCGGCGGCATGAAGGGCCATCACTACGACGACGTGCGCCGCCGCTTCGATGCCCGCCAGGCCGCGGCGATGGGGATGAAGGCAGCTTGAAGAGGCGAACATGTCCAAAGGCAAGATTTTCCGTGAGGCGCTGAAGCGCGGGATGGTCACGGCGCCCGGCTGCTTCGAATGCATGGGCGCCCGCGCCATCGAGCGCGCCGGCTTCGAGGCGGTCTACATGACCGGCGCCGGCACCGCGGCGACGCTCGGCTACCCCGACTACGGTCTCGTCACGATGTCGGAGATGGCCGACAACGCCGGCCGTATCGCCTCGGCGATCAGCCTGCCGGTGATCGCCGATGCCGACACCGGCTATGGCAACGAGCTCAACGCCATCCGCACCGTGCGCGAGTACGAGAAGCGCGGCGTCGCCGGGATCCATATCGAGGACCAGGGCTTCCCCAAGAAGTGCGGCCATCTCGAGGACAAGACGATCGTGCCGCTCGAGGACTACGTCGCCAAGATCCGCGCCGCGGTCAGCGCCAAGACGGACCCGAACTTCGTGATCATCGCCCGCACCGATTCGCGCGCCGTGCTCGGCTATGAGGAGGCGATCCGCCGCGCCAATGCGGCGATCGAGGCCGGCGCCGACATGGCGTTCGTCGAGGCGCCGCAGACCCTCGAGGAAACGGCCAACGTGCCGAAGCTCGTGAAGGGCCCGTGCATGCTGAACATGGTGTGGAAGGGCAAGACGCCCGACCTCTCGATGGAGGAGGCGGCGAAGCTCAACTACGCCTTCATGATCCTGCCGGGTCTGCTGACCCGCACCGTCGTCGGCGCCTGCGATGCGGCGCTCGCCGAGCTCAAGGCCAAGGGCCGCCATCCCGTGCCGCAGTCGAACATAACGCCGCAGCAGGGCTTCAACCTCAACGGCGCCGCCGAATGGGATCGCTACCGCACCCAGTTCCGAGAGACCGCCAAGCAGGCGGCGGAGTAGTCCTCTTTCCCTCCGCCGTCTGACGAGGAAATGATCAGAACAGCTTGCCGCCGTTCGGCACAGCCTTGTCGGGCACCACGAGCACGACCGAGCCGTCGCCGTCGGGGAAGCCCAGCGTCAGCACCTCGGACATGAACTTGCCGATCTGGCGCGGCGGGAAATTCACCACCGCCGCGACCTGGCGGCCGACCAGCTGTTCGGGCGTGTAGTGCACCGTGAGCTGAGCCGACGATTTCTTGATCCCGATCTCCGGCCCGAAATCGATCTCCAGGCGAAAGGCCGGCTTGCGGGCGCCCTCGAGCGGCTGCGCGGCGCGGATGGTGCCGACCCGGATGTCGACCTTCTCGAAATCGGCATAGACGATCTGGCTCATGGCGGCACTGTAGACGAGAGCCCTGTAGACGGGACAAGCAAAAGGGGCTGCCCTTTCAGGCAGCCCCTCTTGGCCGTTCGGCGCAATGCGCCGTTCGGTCTTACTTCTTCGCGAACGCGGCCTTGACCTCTTCGGTCAGCTCGGCGACCCGGGCGTTGAGGGTCTCGAACGCCTCGGTCTGGCCCTTGGTGTAGAGGTCGGCCAGCTCCTTGGTGTTGGCGATCGCAGCGTCATAGCTCTTCTTGGCGAAGTCGACCTGCTTGGCGGCCTTCTCCTCGATGCTGGCCGCGCCGAGGACGTCGCTGCCGTGCTTGGAGAGGTCCTCCATCGCCGCGCGCAGCATGTCGCTCTGGCGCTGGGCAATGGTCTTGAAGGTCTCGACCGCGGCGGTCGAAGCCGTGGTCATCGCCGCGAAATTCTTGCGGCCGGTCTCGACGACGGTCTCGACGTTGACGACCGGGAGCTTGAACTCGCCGGCGAACTTGCTGAAGTCGAAGTCGAACGGATTCTTGAAAGCGCCGTTGGCGTACATGGAGGCTCCTGAACTTGGCGGACGGGGAGGGACTTTACTGAAACTCTCGGCGCCGCTTTATGCTGCGGTGCACAACGACGAATTTATGTCGGAGCCTGCATAAGTCAAGGGGTTTTTGTGCAATGCACAAAAACTTCACTCCGTGCGCGATTCCGTCACGGGTTGGCGCTTGGAAATACCATATCTTTCAAACGCTTGCGCCCATCTCTCGGCCGTCTTGAGGCGGCCATCGAGCGCCGCCATGGTCTTGGAGAGGTCAGCCGAATCATCGCCGTCGAATACCCGCGATACTGCAGTGTAGATCGCCAGCAGCCCATTCTGCCGTACTGCACCTGAAATTCCGTCGCTGCCCAAGCCGGCCGCCTCAAGCATGGCGGCCATCGAGCGGCGCACCGAAGGCGCCAAAGACAAGGCCAGCAACGGGTCGCGCCGCGCCGCCCGGACGATCGAGCGGACCGCCTCGCGGTGCGGCTTCAGGGTGTCGTACCGGCGCATCATGACATCGAACAGCCGGTCGCGCGCCGTCTCCTCGGGATCGACCTGACGCGGCGTGCCCGCCAGCACCGCGGCATCGACCCGCGCCATGACGCCGGCCACCAGCGCGACCTTGTCGGGATAGAGCCGGTAAAGATCGGCGAGGCCCATGTCGGCCGCCGCCGCCACGTCGCGCAAGGTGACCTCGCGGTACCCGAGTTCGGCCACCAGCCTGAGGAAGGCATCGAGGGCGGTATCGGCCGATGCAGTCATCCCGCGAGCTCCCTGGAGCGCCGTGAAGCCGCCGCCAGCGCCTTGTCGAACACCGGTTGGATTCCGTCCGCCGCCATCAGGACCTTCAGGGCTTCGGCGGTGGTGCCGCCGGGACTGGTCACATTGACGCGCAGCTGGGATGCCGGTTCGCTCGACTGCCGCAGCAGCTCGCCGCTGCCGGCCACCGTCGCGCGCGCGAGCTGCATGGCCATCTCCGGCGCGAGACCGAGCCTGGCGCCGGCCGCCGCCATCGCCTCGACCAGCAGGAAGACGTACGCCGGTCCGCTTCCGGACAAGGCGGTGACCGGATCGAGCAGCGCCTCGTCCTCGACCCACAGCGCCTGCCCCACTGCCTCGAGCAGCTCCTGGCAGCGCTTCTTCTCCGCCGTGGAGACGCCCGACGAGGCGCAGGCGACGGTGATTCCCTGGCGCACCGCCGCCGGCGTGTTGGGCATCGAGCGTACGACCTTTGCCGACGCACCAAGGTGGCTCGCGAAGTACTTGAGCGTCTTGCCGGCGGCAATCGACAGGAACACGGCACCGTCGTCGGCGAAGCGCTTCAGGTCGGGCAGCACGGCATCCATGGTCTGCGGCTTCACCGCCAGCACGACGATCTCCGGCGTCTCGCGCACCTCCCGGCTCGATGCGACCGAGCGCAGCCCGGCCTTGTTCGGACGCAATGCCTCGACCGGCTCGGCCACGATCGCGTCGGACGCCGCGAGCCCGCGCGACAGCCAGCCGTCGAGCATCGCGCCGCCCATCTTGCCGCACCCGACCAGCAGCAGCTTGGTCATCACCTGCCTCCTCAGACTCCGTCAGTCCGACCAAAGGTACCTCACCCTGAGGAGCGCCCGAAGGGCGCGTCTCGAAGGGTGGGTGACCCGCACCATGCCCGTGGCCCATGCTTCGAGACGGCCGCTGCGCGGCCTCCTCAGCATGAGGCGCTTCGTTGAGAGCTGAACCACTCAGCGTCCCTTGAATTTGGCGGGCCGCTTCTCGCGGAAGGCAGCGGCGCCCTCCTTGCGGTCCTCGCTGGTGGCGATCTTCTCGAGCTTGTAGCGCTCGGGCACGAAGATCTCGGCCGGCCCGCGCGGCAAGGTCTGGTTCGCGAAGTCGCGCAGGGTGCGGATCACCAGCGGCGCCGAGTTGGCGATGATGGCCGCCATCCGCCGCGCCTCCTTGCGCTCCTCGCCGAGCGGCACGACCTTGTTGACGAAGCCCACGTCGTACGCGCGCTTGGCCGAGATCTCTTCGCCCAGGAGAAGGAGTTCCATCGCAACTTTGTGCGGCATGCGCGAGACGATGCCCGGCATCAGGCCGCCGAACACGCCGACCTTGGCCTCCGGGTACATGAACTTGGTGGTGTCGGCCGAAACCATCAGGTCGCAGGTCATGACCAGGCAGATTCCGCCGCCGATCACCCAGCCCTGGGTCGCCGCAACCACCGGCTTGGTGAGCTTGTAGGAGACATCGGGCACCGCCTTCCACATCGCGGCTGGCGGGTCCTTCAAGTCGGCGCCGACGCAGAAGGCCGGACCGTCGGCCTGCAGGACCGCGACTTGGTCGTCGCCATGCTCGAAGGCGCGGTAGGCCTCGTACAGGCCGTCGCACAATTCCTGGGTCAGCGCGTTGCGCTTCTCCGGCCGCGCCATGGTGATGGTGGTGATGCCGTCGCTCGATTCGACTTTGACCAGGCCCACTTTTGTACTCCTCGGACGTTCTTGGCAGCAGGGTAGCAGCCGCCCATACTTGCCGCATCAGGAGTCACCCATGCAGACCCGCAACCCCTTTTTCGACGACCTCTCCAAAATGGCCAACGGCGCCATGGGCGCGCTGAGTGGCGTCAAGGACGAGATGGAAGCCCGCTTCCGCGACCAGATCGCCAAGATCCTCGACGGCATGGACATCCCGCGCCGCGACGAGTTCGAGGCGGTCAAGGCGATGGCCGTCAAGGCGCGCGAGGAGAACGAAGAGCTGAAGAAACAGATCGCCGAGCTGCAGGCGCGGCTGCTGAACACGGGGCCGTAAGAACATGCGCGTCGGCGTTGAGGTTGGCGGCACCTTCACAGACTTGGTCGCCGTCGAGGGGGGACGCGTCGTCGTCACCAAGGTGCCGAGCACGCCGAAGTCGCCGGATGTCGGCGCCTTCGCGGCGCTGACGGCATCGGGCATCGATATCGGCAGGATCGAGGACTTGGGGCACGGCTCGACCGTCGCCACCAACGCTGTGCTGGAGCGCAAGGGCGCCAACGTCGCTTTCGTTGCCACGCAGGGCTTCCGCGACCTGCTGTTCATGCAGCGCCACGACCGGCGCAACATCTACGACCTGTTCTACGCCAAGCCGGCGCCGCCGGTGCGCCGCAAGGACTGCTTCGAGGTCGCCGAGCGGCTCGGCGCCGACGGCTCGGTCGAGACGGCGCTCGACGAGGCCCAGGTCCGCAGCGCGCTGATCCCGGCGCTGAAAGCCGGCGGCTATCGCGCCGTCGCGATCTGCCTGCTGAACGCCTACGCCAATCCGGCGCACGAGGAGCGGCTGGCCGCATGGATCACCGAGGCGCTGCCTGGCGTGCTCGTCACCTGCAGCCACCAGGTCGCGCGCGAGTTCCGCGAGTTCGAGCGCGCCTCGACCACGATCCTTTCGGCGTATGTACAGCCGGTGATCGACGGCTACCTGCATCGCTTCGAGAACAAGCTGGCCGAATCGGGCTTCAAAGGCCGCTTCACGGTGATGCAGAGCAACGGCGGGCGGCTGCCGGCCGAGGCGATGCGCGCCAGCGCCATCACCGCGCTGTACTCCGGCCCCGCCGCCGGCGTCGTTGGCGCGACTCGGCAAGCCGCGCGCTCGGGCTTCAGGGACCTGATCACTTTCGACATGGGCGGTACCTCGACCGACGTCTGCCTGGTGCAGGACGGCCGCCCCTCGCTCGCCTCGGAAAGCGAGATCGACGGCCTGCCGATCCGCACGCCCGTCCTCGACATCGTCTCGGTCGGCGCGGGCGGCGGCTCGATCGCCTGGGTCGATGACGGCGGCATGCTGCGCGTCGGCCCGCAGAGCGCCGGCGCGGACCCCGGTCCCGCCTGCTACGGCCGCGGCGCCACGGAGCCCGCGATCACCGACGCGCACATCGTGATCGGCACCATCCGCCCGACCGCGTTCCTCGGCGGTCGCATGAAGCTCGACGCCGACGCCGCGAAGAAGGCCTTTGCCCCGACCGCGCAGCGCTTCGACCTGTCGATCGAGCAGGCGGCCTCCTCGGCCCTGCAGCTCGCCGATGCCAACATCGTGCGCGCGATCCAGCTGGTCTCGACCGAGCGTGGCCGCGATCCGCGCGATTATGCGCTGGTGCCGTTCGGCGGTGCCGGCCCGCTCCATGCCGCGCGCATCGCCGAGGAGCTCGGCATCTCGACCATCGTCGTGCCGCCCAATGCCGGCGTGATCTCGGCCTACGGGCTGGTCGCCAGCGACTACACCAAGTTCGACGCTGTCACGCGCAAGATGAAGCTCGACGAGGCGGCGGCCAAGGAAGCGGCAAAGACCTTCGCCGAGATGCGCCAGCGCCTCGCGGCACAGTTCGCCGAGATGAAGCTGCCGGGTGAGCTGGTCTACACCCACACGCTCGATATGCGCTTTGTCGGCCAGGCCTTCGAGGTCGGCGTCGAGATCCCGGCCGACCGGATCGCCAATCTCGACGCGACCTACATCGCCGAGCTGTTCGCCGATGCGCATCACCGCACCTTCATGCATGGCGCCACGCTCGACCGCCCGGTCGAGATCGTGACCCTGCGGGTCGGCGCCACCCTGCCGATCGGCGCGGCGCCGAAGCTCGACCGCGAGACGCTGGAGCGCCCGCCGGAGAGCACGCGGATCTTCCACGGCGACGGCTGGATCGACTGCGCCCGCCACACCGCCGAGGCGCTGAAACCGGGCCAAAAGATCGACGGTCCCTCGGTGATCGAAGGCTACACGGCGACGACCTGGGTGCCGCCCGGCTGGAGGGCGACCCTCGATGCGTCGGACAATCTGATTCTGCGGAGAACGGCATGACCCTGCTCAGTCCGATCGATTACGCCGTCATCAGCCAGGCGCTGATCGCCGGCGCCCGCGAGATGGGCGTGAAGCTGATCCGCTCGGCCTACTCCACGATCCTGCGCGAGGCGCGCGACGGCTCGGCCGGCCTGATGGATCGCCACGGCAACACGGTGGCGCAGGCCGAGCTCATCCCGATGCAGCTCGGCCCGATCGGCGAGACCTTGCGGGCCTGCCTCAAGCGCCATCCGGTCGACACGCTCAAGGAAGGCGACTTCCTGATCAACAACGACCCGTTCGAGGGCGGCCAGCACATCCCCGACGTGTTCATCTTCACGCCGATCTTCGTCGAGGCCCGCGTCGTCGGCTTCGGCGCCTCGGTGGCGCATCACCTCGATCTCGGCGGCGGCGCACCCGGCCTGAACATCCACGCCTCGGACGTCTACCAGGAGGGCATCCGTTTTCCGCCCAGCAAGTACAACTTCCACCAGGACTGGAACGGCGGCTCGTTCGAACGGCTGGTCACAGCCAATGTCCGCGTGCCCGACCTCACCATCGGCGACTTCAACGCCCAGTTCGCGGCCAACGCGATCGGCGTCTTGCGCGTGAAGCAGCTCTGCGAGCGCTACGGCGTCGACAAGGTCGAGGCGGCGATGGCGGAGATGCAGGACTATTCCGAGCGGCGCGTGCGCGCGGCGATCGCGCAGGCGCCCAAGGGCACGTTCTACGGCGAGGACGCGATCGACGACGACGGCCTCTCGGACGATCCGCTGGTGATCAAGGCCAAGGTCACGATCGCCGAGGATTCGGTCGAGATCGACTTCGAGGGCACCTGTCCGCAGGTCAAGCGCAACCTCAACTGCCCCTACTCCAGCACGCTCTCCGCCGCGCTCTCCTGCGTGAAGAGCGTCCTGACCTCGCCCGATATTCCCTACAACGAGGGCATGGCGCGGCCGATCCGTATCAAGGTGCCGTACGGCTCGCTGCTCAACCCGCGCCCGCCGGCGCCGGTGCGGGCGCGCATGATCCCGGCCTATCGCGTGTTCAACGCCGTCATGAAGGCGATGGCGCAGGCGCTGCCCGACAAGGTGATCGCCACCGGCTTCGACTGCACGACGGCCTTCTGCCTCAGCCACCTCGGCGAGAAGGGCTACAGCGTCTATCTCGAGATCTTCGGAGGCGGCTACGGCGCCTCGAAGGCGACCGACGGCAGCGACGCCGTCGATTCGCCGTTGAGCAACTGCTCCAACGCCCCGGTCGAATCGCTCGACATCGACTACGACTTCTTCCGCATCGTCGGCTACGAGCTGGCGCCCGATTCATTCGGCCTCGGTGCGCGGCGTGGCGGCGCGGGCTTCTTCCGCCGCTGCGAGATCCTGCGCGACGACGTGCAACTCGCCATCTACTCCGACCGCTTCCGCCTCGCCCCCGAAGGGCTCCTGGGCGGCGAGCCCGGACAGCGCGGCTACTGCCGCGTCTTCCGCGCCAACGGCACGACCGAGGACCTCCGCAGCAAGGCCGCCATCGATCTTGGCAAAGGCGACGTGGTCGAGATGTTCGTGGGCGGCGGCGCCGGTTTCGGCCGCGTCTCCGAGCGCCCGGACTCCCTGATCGACCGCGACCTCGCCGACGGCCTCCTCACGCGCGATCCACGGGTGGCGCGGAAGATGGCGGCGGAGTAATCTTGCCGGACCGCGGGCGTCTCGCCCGCCTCGGTTTCATGAGCGGGCGGGATGCCGCGCTCCGGCAAGACGCTAAAGCGCTCCCACCGACTTCAGGTAGAGGTCGCTCGCTTCCTTCGTGACCTTGCCGGCCTTGCCGTTGCCGATCGTGCGGCCGTCGATCTTCGTGACAGCGGTCACGCCGCCCAGGGTGCCGGTCACGAAGGCCTCGTCGGCCGAGTAGACCTGCGCCAGGGTGAAGTCGCATTCCCTGGCGATGTTGCCGGCCTGGCGCCAGGCGTCGATCACGTTGCCCTGGGTGATGCCCTTGAAGCTGTAGAGGCTGGTCGAGGTCCAGAGCTCGCGGCCGCGCACGATGAAAAAGTTGGTCGAATTGCACGATGCCACGAAGCCGCGCGGATCGAGCATCAGCGCCTCGTCAGCGCCCGCCTTGATCGCCTGGATCAGCGCCTGGATCAGGTTCAGCCGGCTGTGGGAGTTCAGCCTCAGGTCGAACTGGTCGGGCTGGGTGGTGCGGAAGGTCGAGGTGAAGAGCGTGTAGCCCTTCTCCTTGGCTTCGGGCAGTGGCGTCTTGTACTCGGCGACAATCACGATGGTCGGCTTGCCCAGCGCGAAGCGCGGGTCCTGGTTCGGGGTCCTCTTGATGCCGCGCGTCACCATCAGGCGGATGTGGGCGCCGTCGGTCATGCCGTTCCGGTCGAGCGTGTCCTGCACCGCCTTGATCACGCCGGCGCGGTCGAGGCCGATGTCGAGGTCGATCGCTCGCGCGCCCTCGAACAGGCGATCCATGTGGGCGTCGAGGCTGATCAGCTTACCCTTCACCAGCCGCAGCCCCTCCCACACGCCGTCGCCCAGCGCGAAGCCGGCGTCGAACACCGACACCACCGCCTTGTCGCGTGGGAAGAACGCGCCGTTCACATAGACCTGCACCTGCTCGTTGCGCGAGTCCGGCTTGTAGGCCTGCGCGCTCGCCTGTTCGGTTGTCATGACACTGTTCCCTTACTCGACGTCTTTCGAAGTGGCGCACGTTCCCCCGGTTGTTGCGGCGACGCGGGCAACGGGAGTCACAGACTGAATTCCTTGTGGCGCGCCAGAAACGCCTGCGTGCGCTCCTTCTTCGGGTGCTTCAGCACCTCGTCGGGCGTGCCCTGCTCGTGGATAGTGCCGTCGGCCAGGAAGATCACCCGCGTCGCCACGTGATAGGCAAAGCCCAGCTCGTGCGTGACCAGCAGCATCGTACGGCCCTCCTCGGCGAGCGCGCGGATCACGTTCAGCACCTCGCCGACCAGCTCCGGGTCGAGCGCCGAGGTCGGCTCGTCGAACAGCAGCAGCTCGGGATCCATGGCGAGCGCCCGCGCAATCGCCACGCGCTGCTTCTGCCCGCCGCTCAGATGCGCCGGATAGGTCTCGGCCTTGTCGGCCAGGCCGACGCGCGCCAGCTCCTTTTCGGCCCGCGCCCGGGCGTCGCGCTTGGCGAAGCGACGCACCGTCCGCAGGCCTTCCATCACGTTGCCGATCGCGGTCATGTGCGGGAACAGGTTGAACTGCTGGAACACCATGCCGATGCGCTGGCGTACCTTCACCAGCTCGTTCTCGCGCCGGCCAACCACCTGGTCGTCGAGCGCGACGGTGCCTGAGTCGGGCATCTCCATGAAGTTGAGGCAGCGCAGCAGCGTGCTCTTGCCCGAACCCGACGCGCCCAGGATGGCGATGCGCTCACCCGGCTGGACGTCGAGATCGATGCCGCGCAGCACCGCCTGCGGGCCGAACTTCTTGGTAAGGCCGCCGACCTTGAGCAGCGTCATTCGCTCCTCCGCAGCCGCCGCTCCAGCACGTAGGTGAACTGCACCATCGGCCAGAGGAAGACGAAGAAGATCACGGCCACCGTGGTATAGGCCTCGATCGGATTGTAGTTCAGCGAGGCGATCAGCTTGCCCTGCTGCAGCAGCTCGACATAGGCGACCGCCGAGGCGAGCGTCGACATCTTGAAGATCTCGATCGCGCGGTTGGTCAACGCCGGCGTCATGCGCTTCAGCGCCTGCGGCAGGATGATGCGCCGCATCGCCTGCCCCCAGCTCATGCCGAGCGCCCGCGCGCCGTCCCATTGTCCCGGCTCGATCGACTGGATGCCGCCGCGATAGATCTCGGCCGAGAAGGCCGCCGAGTTGAGCGAGATGCCGAGCGCCGCGGCCGCCAACGGGCTGATCTCGAACGGCATCAGCATCGGCAGGGCGAAGTAGAACCACAGGATCTGCACCAGAACCGGCGTGTTGCGGAAGAACTCGACGAATGCCGTCGCCGGCCAGCGGAACCATGGTGTTCGGGCATAGCGGCCGAGGCCGACCACCAGGCCGAGGCTCAGACCCGCCACCAGGCAGATCGCGAAGATGTGCAGGGTGCCGGCCGCGCCGACCACCAGGGCGTCGGTGTTGGCGAAGACCGAGGAAAAATCCCACTTCATCGAACGGGCCGCATCAATGCACCGTGCTCTCGCCGCTGCGGGCCAGCCGCAGCTCGAGCAGTCGGGCGATCTGGCTCGCGAGGAAGATCACCACGAAATAGATCAGCGCCACGACCGTATAGGTCTCGAGCGGCCGGAAGGTCTTCTGCGACAGCTCATTGGCAGCGAACAAAAGGTCGGCATAGGCGATGGTGGCGACCAGCGTCGTGGTCTTCATCAGCTCGATCGCCCGCTCCATGAAGGCCGGGATCATGCGCTTGACCGCCTGGGGCAGGATGATCCGCTGCAGCGCCTGGCCGTGCGTCATGCCGATCGCCCGCGCGCCGTCCCACTGGCCGCGCTCGATCGACTGGATGCCGGCGCGGAAGACCTCGGCGAAGAACGCCGCCGACTGGATCGAGAAGGTGACGCAGGCGGCGAGGAACGGCGTCATCGAGAGGCCGACGATCAACGGCAGGGCGAAGAAGAACCAGAAGAGCTGGACCAGCGGCGGCGTGGTGCGGAAGACCTCGATGACGAAGCCCGCCGGCCATGACGCGAGGCGATGGCGCGACAGGCGCATCAGGGCGAGCGCCAGCCCGATCGCCAGCCCGCAGCCGAGCGAGACGCCGGTGACCTTGAGCGTGTTGACGAGGCCTTCGGCCAGCAACGGCGCGTTGGCGAGGACGGGCGTGAAGTCCCAGCGATAGGTCATCTTGCCGGACCGCGGGCGTCTCGCCCGCTCATGATTGAGCGCATTCGCATGCGCGCATGATCCGGGCGGGACGCCCGCGGTCCGGCAAGAGCATCATCGCCCTACTTGATCATCTCTTCATCACCGGCGGAGCGAGCTTGGGGTCGAGGCCGAAGTCAGCAACCGCCTGCTCGTACCACTTCTCGGTCTGGCCGCTCTTGTAGTTCTCGGCCAGCTGCTCGTTGACCCATTTGGCGAATTCGGCGTCGCCCTTGCGCAGCGCCGTGCTGGAGGCCTGCCATTCGGCCGGCGTCGGCACCACCAGCTTGCCCTTGCCGAGCTTCTGGCGGGCGGCGAGCAGCGGGGGATGGAACAGCACCACCGCGTCGACACGGCCGGACTGGAAGGCGGCGATCGCCGCGGCGTTGTCGGGAAAGCGCTGGATGTCGGCCTTCGGCGTATGCGCGGTCAAGAAGCGATCCATCGACGAGGCCTGCGGCACGGCGATCTTCACGCCGGGCTTGTCCAGATCCTCCCAGGTCTTCACCGGAAGGTCGTCCTTGGCCAGCGCCGCCAGCGCGTACCAGAGCAGCGGCGTCTCGGGGAAATCGACCGCCTGCTTCCTCTCCGGCGTGGCGTCGATCATGAACATGATGTCGATCTTGTCGGCCTGGAGGGCGGCGATCGAGTTGCCCCAGCTCACCTCGACCGTCTCCATCTTCACGCCCAGCTTGTCGGCCATCGCCTTGCCGAAGAACACGCCGAGACCGGAGCTCCACTGGCCGGTCTTGGGATCCTTGGAGAACCACGGCGGCGCCTGCGTCACGCCGACCCTGAGGGTGCCGCGCTTCTTCACGGCTTCGAGCGTGCCGTCGGCGCGCGCCGCGAACGGCATGGCGAGGACGCCGCTGCCGGCGGCCAACACGGCGAGCAACGAACGACGATTGATGGTCATGACTTCCCTCCCTTTTTCGAATGGGGCTCCAGCGTCTTGAGGAACCGCTCGGTGGTCTCCATGCCGCGGCGCATATGGTCGGCGATCTCGGCGCGCACCACGCCGAGATCGTCCCCCAGCACGGCGGCGATGTAGCTGTCATGGCTGTCGCGGCGCGGCCCGCGCCGTCCATGCGCGCGATGGTGCGCCGCCCAATAGAGCTGCAGGCGGCCGCGCAGGCTGGCCCAGGTCCGTTGCAGCAGGCGATGGCCGCTCGCCTCGTAGACCAGGCCGTGGAAGGCAAGCTCGGTCTCGATGCTGGCGGCGTCATCGCCGGCATCGATGGTGGCGATCAGCGTCTGGTTGCGCTCCACCAGCTCATGTCGGAAGCGCTCGTCGCGGCGATTCCAGACCTGCTCGATCGCGAAGATCTCGAGCGCGGTGCGGAGCGAGTAGATCTCGTGGATGTCGTCGACCGACAGCGCCGCCACGTACGTGCCGGTGTAGGGCACGGTGACGACCAGCCCCTCCTCGATCAGCTGCCGCAGCGCCTCGCGCAGGGGACCGCGGCTCACGTCGAAGCGCTCCGACAGCGCCGTCTCGACCAGCGGCGCGCCGGGCGGGATGTCGCCGGCCAGAATCGCCGCCCGCAGCCGCTCGGCGATTCGGGCGCGGAGCGTGCTCTTGGGCACGGGGTCGAGGAGATCGATAGTCATCGTCGATTGTCGACAATCCTGACTGCCGAGGCCCCGCAGCGCAAGCCGCGCGGTACACTTAACACCGCGAGGGGGAGGGGGTGTCGCGTGGGAAGATCGCGGAAAAAGCCATTGGGACCAGCGTTTTCCGTTTCCCACGAAGGTGGGAAATCTTGCCCCTAATAGGTCTTGTAGGCCAGGAACTTGCCCGACATGCCGAGCTTCACCCGGTCGCCCTTCTGGTCGGGCTGGCGCTCGAGGGTCATGTCGAAGTCGATGGCGCTCATGATGCCGTCGCCGAACTCCTCCTGGATCAGCTCCTTCCAGGTCGTGCCGTAGACCATCACCAGCTCGTAGAACCGGTAGATCAGCGGGTCGGTCGGGGGAAGCTCCCGAAGAGAGCCGCGATAGGGGACCTCCTGCAGCAGCAACGTCTCCTCCTTGCCAAGCCCGAACAGCTTGGCGGCCTTCCCGGCCTGCTCCTTGGTCATCTTCATCTGGCCGAGGCAGGCAGCAGTGACGACGATCTTCGAGGCACCGCCGATCTTCCTGGCGATGTCGTCCCAACTCAGCTCCTTCAGCCGCTTGGCGGTCAGGATCTTCTCGGTCAGTTCGGCTCTGATCATGCGTCCTCCCGGTTGCAAACGGACCCTCTGGGGCAAGCCGCATGCCAGAACCGGGCTTTCGATTCGGCGTGCGGAATCGCACCCGCTGCACGTATCGGATTGGGGATTAAATTTTTGGAATCGCTGACTCTTTCGGGTTTTTCCAATTGCGGCCGGAATCCTGCGTGGTGTAGGCTACTGGTTGTGGGTTGTTGGGTGCCCACCACGATATGTCGGCCACCCGCTCAAGGATTGGCTCACGACGAGCCGCATAGCGGAATGGTTGGGGAGTTGGTCGATGGCGTTATCTCGACACGAGCGGACCAAGAACAAGATCGATCTGAACCCGCTCGAAATGATCGAGAAGGTTGTCCAGGCAAACGATTGGCCCTTCGACCGGACCTCCGAGAAGGAGATCGCCGTCGAGGTGGCCGGCCGCTGGTGCGACTATCGCATGTTCTTCTCCTGGCGCGACGACGTGGAGGCCTTGCACTTCACCTGCGCCTACGACGTCCGCATCCCGATGGAGCGGCATTCCGACATCCACGGCCTGCTGGCCCTGATCAACGAGAAGATGTGGCTCGGCCACTTCGACCTGTGGACCGAGGAAGGCCTGCCGATGTTCCGCCACGCCATCCCGCTGCGTGGCACCGAGGGCCTCAAGCCCGAGCAGCTCAACGACCTGGTCGAAGTGGCGATCAGCGAAAGCGAGCGCTTCTACCCCGCCTTTCAGTACGTCGTGTGGGCCGGCAAGTCGCCCTCCGATGCGCTGACCGCCTCGATCCTCGAGACGGTCGGCGAAGCCTGAAGCGACAAGGACTCTCCGACGCCCCCTCTCGTAAAAACATAAACAACGTCAGAAGTTGGAAAGTCCCCAGCGGCGCCGGTCCTTCAGGTCCGGCGCCGCGACGATTTTGGAGCCTCCCTCGCCCTGCCCGGCTATAAGGCGGCCATGCATCTCCTTCTGCTGCCCTACCCCGACATCAAGCCGGAGATCTTCTCGATCGGTCCGTTCGCCGTGCGCTGGTACGCGCTGGCCTACATCGCCGGCCTGGTGATCGGCTGGCAGATCATGCGCCGTGTCTGCACCCAGCCGCCCAAGGTCCTGTCGCCGGAGAAGATCGACGACTTCCTGCTGTGGGCGGCGCTCGGCGTGATCCTGGGCGGCCGCATCGGCTACGTGCTGTTCTACAAGCCGAGCTTCTTCCTCGAGAACCCGACGCAGATCGTGATGCTGTGGGAGGGCGGGATGTCGTTCCACGGCGGCCTGCTCGGCGTGATCACGGCGATCCTGGCCTTCTCCTTCAAGAACGGCATCTCGCCGTTCCTGCTGTCCGATCTCGTGGCGCTGGTGACGCCGATCGGCCTGTTCTTCGGCCGGATCGCCAACTTCATCAACGGCGAGCTGTGGGGCCGCCCGACCGACGTCCCTTGGGCGATGATCTTCCCGCGCTCGCCCGATCACCTGCCGCGCCATCCCAGCCAGCTCTACCAGGCGACCTTCGAAGGCATCCTGCTGTTCGCGCTGGTGCTGGTGGTCTGGAGATTCACCGACGGGCGGCGGCGGCCCGGCCTGATCACCGGCACCTTCTGCATGGGCTACGCCGTCGCCCGTATCGTAGGGGAGATCTTCCGCGAGCCCGATTCCTTCCTGGGCTTCATCCTGGGCTCCGACTGGCTGACCATGGGCATGCTGCTGTCCCTGCCGGTGCTTGCGTTCGGCGCCTGGCTGGTCGTGCGGGCCTATCGCAATCCACTGCTGACCGGCGCTCGCGCGCCCGTGGCCGATCACTCGTGACCGACCAACCATGACCGGCCAACCGTGAGCACTGAGCTCGGCCGGCTGATCGCGCGCCGTATCGCGCTCACCGGCCCGATTTCGGTCGCCGACTTCATGGCCGAGGCGCTCGGCCATCCGCGCCTCGGCTACTACCGCCGTGCCCGGCCGATCGGCGCCACCGGCGACTTCACGACCGCGCCGGAGATCTCGCAGATGTTCGGTGAGCTGATCGGCGCCTGGCTCGCCGAGCGCTGGCTGGCGATGGGCCGGCCGGCCGTCGCCCTGGTCGAGCTCGGCCCCGGCCGCGGCACCCTGATGTCGGACGCCCTGCGCGCGACCCGGGGCGTGCCGGGCTTCCACGCGGCGCTCAGCCTGCACCTCGTCGAGACGAACGCTGTCCTGCGTGCCGAGCAGCAGCGCGCTCTCGCAGCGTTCAAGCCAACCTGGCACGAACGGTTCGACGAGATCCCGCCGGGACCAATGCTGCTGGTCGCCAACGAGTTCTTCGATGCCCTGCCCGTGCGTCAGTTCGAGAAGACCGCGCAGGGCTGGCGCGAGCGCATGGTCGGTTTGGCGCCCGACGGCGAGACGCTGATGTTTGCCCTGGCCCCCGGCGCGACGCCGCTCGCACGTTTCCTGCCCGACGCGGCGGAGGGCGCGCAGGCAGAGATCAGCGAAGCCGGCCGCACGCTCGCCGCGGCGATCGGCGCGCGCGTGAGGCGCGACGGCGGCTGGGCACTGATCGTCGACTACGGCTACCAGTCCGGATCGGCCGCCACGCTGCAGGCGGTACGCGGCCACAAGGGTGCGTCCGTGCTCCACGAGCCGGGCGAAACAGACCTCAGCGCGCATGTCGACTTCGCCGCCCTCGCCGCGGCCGCTGATGCACCGACCTACGGCCCGGTGTCGCAGGCGGACTTCCTGCGGCGGCTGGGACTCCTGCAGCGTGCGGAAACCCTCAAGGCGCGCGCGAGCGGTACCCAGCGCCGCGCCCTGGACGTGGCAGTGGCGCGCTTGATCGGCTCCGACCAAATGGGCACCTTGTTCAAAGTCATGGCCGTGGGTGACGGCAGAAGCACTCCGGCCGGTTTTTCGGACGCCCCATGATCCAAGCTCCCTCGCTGGCCGGGCTCGACGGCATCCAGCATCGCTTCTTTACCCGGCGCGGCGGCGTCAGCAGCGGCCTCTATTCGTCGCTGAACTGCGGCTACGGCTCGGGCGACAGCCCCGACAATGTGCGCGAGAACCGGCGTCGCGTGGCCGAGACGTTCGGCCGGACCGAGCCGGATTTGCTGACGCTGCACCAGATCCATTCGACCGAGGTGCTCACCGTCGACGGCGAGCGCTGGGTCTCGCCCGGGGCGCCCAAGGCCGACGGGCTGGTCACCAAGCGGCCGGAGGTCGTGCTGGGCGTGATGGCGGCCGACTGTGCACCGGTGCTGCTGGCGGACCGCAGCGCCGGCGTGATCGGCGCCGCGCATGCCGGCTGGAAGGGCGCGCTGAGTGGTGTCGTCGAAGCGACGATCGCGGCGATGGAGAAGCTCGGCGCGCGCCGCGAGACCATCCGCGCCGCGATCGGCCCCTGCATCGGCCGCGACTCCTACGAGGTCGGGCCGGAGTTCCCCGCGCGCTTCCTGGAGCAGGATGACGCCAACGCGACCTTCTTCCGGCCCGCCGCGCGCGCCGGCCATTCGATGTTCGATCTTGCGGGCTATCTCGTGCATCGCATCGCCAAGGCTGGCGTCGCCGTCGAGGCGACCGGGCACGACACGGTGGCGGCGACCGAGGACTTCTTCAGCTATCGGCGCAACACGCTGCAGGGCGTGAGGGATTACGGTCGAGGCCTCTCGGCGATCGCGCTCGAGGAGTAATGCCCTACTTCTGGTTCCTGGTCTTCTGCCTGTTCATCGGGATGATCGCGACATGCGTCATGTCGTGACGGCGCTCGCCCGCCTGCTGCTGGCCCTGGTGCTGCTCGCAGGCTGCGTCTCGACACCCAAGCCCTTCGAGCACAATTCAGGGAACGATGAGGCGTTCCGGCCCAAGCAGGACGCGGTCGAGGTGGCGATCGCCACGCCGGCCAACATGCCCGACAACATGGCGCGGCGCGTGGCGGCTGCGCTCGCGATCGAGCTGCAATCCTACAACATCGTCGCCGCCGTGCAGCCGGCGCAGGCGCCGCTCCGGCTCGCCAGCGCCATGAGCACGCGCGATGCCGAGTTCGGCACGGGCATCGTGATCGAGATCGAATGGTACCTGCTGGGCAAGAGCAAGGGCGTCGACGGTCCGGCGGTCAGCAAGACCGTGGTGCAGGCGCGCGATTACGCCGAGGCGAGCGACCGGCTGGTGTCGCGCATCGCCCAGCAGGCCGCGCCGCGGGTCGCCACGCTGATGGGCAAGCCGCCGATCTACGAGGCCCGCGCGCCGGGTGAAGTTGCCGCCGGCGTCAATAATCCGTCGCCCGACGAAGCGCCGCCCGTGCAGTCCGCCGCCGCGTCCGGCGCAACGCCGCCCGCAACGGCCACGACCGCGACGCCGCAGGCACCGCCCGCGACGCCCCGCCAGACCAAGGTAATGGTCGGATCGATCGAGGGCGCGCCGTCGGACGGCAATCGCCAGCTGTTGGGCGGCATGCGCCGCGCGCTGGGCTCAAGCAAGATCGTGGTGATGGACGCCGCCGGCGCCGACACCTTCGTCGTGAGCGCCAAGGTCAAGCTGACGCCGATCGACGATCGCACCGGCCAGCTCGACCTCACCTGGTTCCTCAAGGATCCCGCCGGCAAGGAGATCGGCAAGATCGACCAGTCCAATCCGGTGCCGCTCGCCGCGGCGCGCGGCTCGTGGGCGGGATTTGGCGACATCGTCGCGCAGGCCGCGGTCGAGGGCATCCTCGAGCTGCTCGACCAGACGAACAAGAAGCCGCAGTAGCGGACGCCCGCGAGCCGGGGAATCGGCTTGTCGGAGGGGGGCCGGGGACTGCTATTGTCCTCGGTCAGCGGCTCGATTCTTGCAACAGGAAGCCGCAGTAAGGGAGGCGTACGGGAATGTTCCACTTGAGGAAGTCGGCTGCCGCATGGCTGGCGGCCGCGGCCGTCGGGGCCATGGGCCTGATGCCTGCAGGGGTGCAGGCGCAGACCCTGAAGGCGGTCATGCATTCGGACGTGAAGATCCTCGATCCGATCTGGACCACGGCCTACATCCAGCGAAACTTCGGCTACATGGTCTGGGACACGTTGTTCGCCATGGACGACAAATTCCAGGTCAAGCCGCAGATGGTCGACAAGTACGACGTGTCGGCCGACAAGCTCACCTGGACCTTCACGCTGCGCGACGGCCTGGCATGGAGCAACGGCCAGCCCGTCACCTCCGAAGATTGCATCGCCTCGATCAAGCGCTGGGGCGCGCGCGATTCGATGGGCCAGAAGATGCTGGCCTCGGTCGCGGGTTTCGAGGCGGTCGACGCCAAGACCTTCAAGATGAAGATGAAGGAGCCGTACGGCCTGGTGCTCGAATCGCTCGGCAAGCCGTCGTCGAACGTGCCGTTCATGATGCCGAAGAAGACGGCCGAGACGGATCCCGGCACGCAGATCAAGGTCGAGGACGTGATCGGCTCGGGCCCGTTCGTGTTCGTCGCCAACGAGTGGAAGCCCGGCGAGAAGGTCGTGTTCGTCAAGAACACCAAGTACAAGCCGCGCGCCGAGCCCGCCTCGGGCCTGGCCGGCGGCAAGGTGGTCAAGCTCGACCGCGTCGAGTGGATCGCCATGCCCGACGTGCAGACCCAGGTGGCGGCCATCCAGAACGGCGAGATCGACATGATCGAATCGCCCGGCCACGACCTGCTGCCGCTCTTGAGCTCGGACAAGAACATCAAGCTGTTCGACGGCAATCCGCTGGGCAACCAGTACGTCATGCGCTTCAACTCGACGGCCAAGCCGTTCGACAATCCCAAGATCCGTCACGCGGTGATGGTCGCGTTCGGCCAGGAGGAGTTCCTCAAGGCGACGATCGGCAATCCCAAGTACTACAAGGTCTGCAAGCCGGTGTTCGTCTGCGGCACGCCGCTCGCCAGCGAAGAGGGCATGAAGGACGTCCTCAACCAGGATGCCGCCAAGGCCAAGGAGCTGCTGAAGGAGGCCGGCTACAACGGCACGCCGATCGTGCTGCTGCAGTCGACCGACCTGCAGGTGCTGACCAACCTCGCGCCGGTCGCCAAGGCGCAGATGGAGGCGGCCGGCTTCAAGGTCGACATGCAGTCGAGCGACTGGCAGACCGTGGTCGCGCGCCGCGCCAAGAAGGACCCGCCGGACAAGGGCGGCTGGCACGCCATGCTGACCTCGTGGGTTGCCGCCGACATCCTCAACCCGGTGTCCGCCGGCTTCTTCAACGCCTCGTGCGACAAGGCGATGTTCGGCTGGCCGTGCGACGAGACGATCGAGAAGATGCGCGACCAGTTCTCCAAGGAAACCGATCCGGCGAAGCAGAAGCAGATCGCCGTCGACCTGCAGAAGTACTGGGTCGACCATCCGACGCACGTCAATCTCGGCCAGTGGTACCAGCCGATGGCCTTGCGCAAGAACGTCGACGGCATGCTGGTGGCGCCGGTGCCGGTGTTCTGGAACGTGACGAAGACGAAATAGCGACGTCAGGCGCGCGGGGCTCCGGCCCGGCGCGCCCATCGACGAGGGCGGGCTCGGTGATTGTGATGATCGGCGGGGTCCGCTCTCTTCAATGGGGAGAGTAACGACAGAGGGGCGCACATGAGTAAGGGTGGAATCAAGCGGCGGACTTTCGGGGCGCTGACCGCGGGCGCAGTCGTGGCCGGCAGCCTGCCGGCGCGGGCGGCCGACAAGGTCCTGCGCTTCGTGCAGAACGGCAACATGACGATCCTCGATCCGATCTGGACGACGGCCTACGTGACCCGCACGCACGGCTACTTCATCTACGACACGCTGTTCTCGATGGACGCGAACAACGAGGTGAAGCCGCAGATGGTCGAGAAGTACGAGGTCTCGGCCGACAAGACGCTGTGGACCTTCCACCTGCGCGACGGCCTCGCCTGGCACGACGGCACGCCGGTGACCTCAGAGGACTGCATCCCCTCGATCAAGCGCTGGGGGGCGCGCGATTCGATGGGCCTGAAGCTCATGGACTTCATCAAGGAGTTCAAGGCGGTCGACGCCAGGACGTTCACCATCCAGCTCAAGGAGCCGTACGGCCTGGTGCTCGAATCGCTTGGCAAGCCGTCGTCGAACGTGCCCTTCATGATGCCGAAGAAGATCGCCGAGACCGATCCCTTCAAGCAGATCGACAGCCAGATGGGCTCGGGCCCGTTCATCTACGTCAACGCCGAGTCCAAGCCCGGCGAGAAGCACGTCTACGTCAAGAACACCAAGTACAAGCCGCGCAACGAGCCGCCCTCGGGCCTCGCGGGCGGCAAGGTGGTCAAGGTCGAGCGCGTCGAGATCATCGAGATGCCCGACCCGCAGCAGCAGGTGAACGCGATCATCGCCGGCGAGATCGACTTGATCGAGCAGCCGCCGCACGACCTGATCCCGATCATGAAGGCCGACAAGAACGTGCAGATGGTCGACTGGAACCCGCTCGGCCAGCAGTTCGTGTACCGCATGAACCACCTCCAGCCGCCGTTCAACAATCCGAAGATCCGCAAGGCGGCGCTGCTCTGCATCGAGCAGGAGGAGTATCTCAAGGCGACCGTCGGCGAGCCGCAGTACTACAAGGTGAGTTCGGCCGCCTTCATCAGCGGCACGCCCAACGCCTTCGACTCGCCGGACGGCCTGTTCGTGAAGCCGAACTACGAAAAGGCCAGGGCGCTGCTCAAGGAAGCGGGCTACGACGGCACGCCGGTCGTGCTGATGCAGTCGACCACGCTCCCGGTGCTGACCAACACCGCGCCGGTCACCAAGTCGCAGCTCGAGAAGGGCGGCTTCAAGGTCGACATGCAGTCGATGGACTGGCAGACGCTGGTGACCCGGCGCACCAAGAAGGATCCGCCGAGCCAGGGCGGCTGGAACATCTTCCACACCTTCACGGTGGCTGCCGACATCCTGAACCCGATCTCCAACACCTACATGGTGGCGCAGGGCGACAAGTCGTGGTTCGGCTGGCCGACCGACCCGGAGATCGAGAAGCTGCGCGATTCCTACGCCAAGGAGACCGACCCGGCGAAGGCCAAGCAACTCGCAAAGGCCGTGCAGGATCGGGCGATCGAAACCGCACAATACGGCTGGATCGGCCAGTGGTATGGACCGGGTGCGGCCCGCAAGAACATCCAGGGCTGGCTCAAGGCGCCGGTGCCTGTCATGTGGAACATCACCAAGGTCTGAGGCTACACAGGGCTCATGCTCGACTTCATCGCCCGACGTCTGGTCGCCATCATCCCGGTCCTCGCGGTGGTGGCGCTGTTCGTCTTCTTCATGCTGCGGCTGACGCCGGGCGATCCGGCGGCCGTGATCGCCGGCGACAATGCGACCTCCGACCAGATCGCCGACATCCGCGAGAAGCTCGGCCTCAACCTGCCGATCTGGCAGCAGTTCGGCATCTGGCTCGGCAACATGCTGCAGGGCAACTTCGGCGAAAGCTTCTTCTTCAAGAAGACCGTGTCGGAACTGATCGCCCAGCGTCTCGAGCCGACGCTGGCGCTGTCGGTCTGCACGCTGATCCTCGCCGTCTCGACGGCGGTGCCGCTCGGCGTCGTCGCCGCCTATCGCCAGGGCTCGATCCTCGACCGCGTGGTGATGGGCTTCTCGGTGCTGGGCTTCTCGGTGCCGTCGTTCGTCATCGGCTACTGCCTGATCTACGTCTTCGCCATCGAGCTCGGCTGGCTGCCGGTGCAGGGCTACACCCGCATCGGCGTCGACTTCGGCGCGTTCGTCGAGCGCATGATCCTGCCGAGCGTGACGCTCGGCATCATCTACGTCGCGCTGATCGCCCGCATCACCCGCGCGTCGGTGCTCGAGGTGCTGAACGAGGATTACATCCGCACCGCGCGCGCCAAGGGGCTCTCCAACCGCGTCGTGCTGATGCGTCATGCGCTGCGCAACGCCGCCGTGCCGATCCTGACCGTGATCGGCGTCGGCATCGCCCTGCTGATCGGCGGCGCGGTGGTCACCGAAAGCGTGTTCGGCCTGCCGGGACTGGGGCGGCTCACCGTCGAGGCGGTGCTGAGCCGAGACTTCCCGACCATCCAGGCCGTGATCCTGCTGTTCTCCGTCGTGTACGTGCTGATCAACCTGCTGATCGACATCTGCTACACCATCTTCGACCCGAGGATCCGGTATTGAGCGCGGTACTCCCTGATGAAGTCGTCGACTCCGCCGCCATCGCGTCGGCCTCGACCAAGCGGCGCAGCCTGTGGGCGCTCGCCATCCGCAACCCGAGCGTCATCTTCGGCAGCGTCATCCTGCTGATCATGGTGGCGATCGCCATCCTGGCGCCGGTGCTGGGCACCGTCGATCCGACCCGGATCGACCCTGCCTCGCGCAACAAGAAGCCGGGCACCGAGCTCACGGTCCGGCTCGAGGACGGCAAGACCATGAAGCGCGTGGCGCTGATGGGCACCGACAGCCTGGGCCGCGACGTCTACAGCCGCGTCCTCTACGGCACGCGCGTGTCGCTGATCGTCGGCGTCTCCGTCGCCATCGTCGCCGTGTCGCTCGGCCTCGTGATCGGGCTGGTGTCGGGCTACATCCGCTGGCTCGACGGCTTCATCATGCGCATCATGGACGGGCTGATGGCGATCCCCGGCATATTGCTCGCCATCGCGCTGGTCTCCATCTGGCGCTCCGGGCTGACCACCGTGATCTTCGCCATCGCCGTGCCCGACACGCCGCGCGTCGTGCGCCTGGTGCGCTCGATCGTGCTGTCGGTGCGCGAGGAGCCCTATGTCGAGGGCGCCATCTCGGTCGGCACGCCGACCTGGCTGGTGATGTTCCGCCACATCCTGCCCAACACCATCGCGCCGCTGATCGTGCAGGCGACCTTCACCGCCGCCGCCGCCATCCTGTCCGAGGCCATCCTGTCGTTCCTCGGCATCGGCATCCCGCCGGAGACGCCGAGCTGGGGCAACATCATGGCCGAGGGCCGCACGCTGTTCCGCGTCTTCCCGCACAATATCCTCTATCCCGGCATCTTCATTGCTTTGACGGTGCTGGCGATCAACATCATGGGCGACGGCTTGCGCGACACGCTGGATCCGAAGATGTCGAAGAAAGTCTGATGCGTATCTCATCGAACCCCGTGTCATCCCGAGCGCAGCGAGGGATCTATCGCGACGTCCACCATGGATCCCTTGCTTCGCTCGGGATGACACGGTGGCTGTTTCGTCGCGCTCCGGTCGGGATGACGGGTCGTGGCTAACCCCGTCCTCGAGGTCCGCGACCTGACGGTCTCCCTTCCATCCGGGGCTGACCGCATCAATGCCGTCGAGAAGGTGAGCTTCACGGTCAACCCGGGCGAGATCGTCTGCCTGGTGGGCGAATCGGGTTCCGGCAAGTCGGTGATCGCCTTCACGGTGATGGGCCTGCTCGCCAAGGCGCTGAAGCCCACCTCCGGCGAGATTCTGTTGCAGGGCGAGAACGTCCTCACCGCTTCCGAGGCGCGCTTGCGCGAGCTGCGCTGCACGCGCATGTCGATGATCTTCCAGGAGCCGATGACCGCACTCAATCCGGTCATGACCTGCGGCGAGCAGATCGACGAGGTGCTGCGCACCCACACCAAGCTCGACCCGACGGCGCGCAGGGCCAAGATCATCGGCATCCTGAAGCGCGTGAAGCTGCCGGAGCCGGACCGCATCTACTCCTCCTTCCCGCACCAGCTTTCGGGCGGGCAGCGCCAGCGCATCATGATCGCCATGGCGCTGGTGCTCGATCCGGTGCTGCTGATCGCCGACGAGCCGACCACCGCGCTCGACGTCACCACCCAGGCCGAGATCCTGAAGCTGATCGCCGAGCTGCAGGGCAGCCAGGGTACCGGCGTGCTGTTCATCACCCACGACTTCGGCGTGGTCGCCGAGATCGCCCATCGCGTTGCGGTCCTGCGCTGGGGCGAGCTGGTCGAGATGGGGCCGACCGAGCAGATCCTGTCGCGGCCCCAGCAGGCCTACACCAAGATGCTGATCTCCTCGGTGCCGTCGATCACGCCGGCGCACCGCGGCGTGCGCCTCGACAAGGCGACCGTGCTGCGCACCGAGAAGCTCGGCAAGACCTACTCCGGCAAGTCGTTCTTCCAGAAGGCGCGCGTGGTGAAGGCCGCGGTCGACGTCGATCTCGACATCCGCAGGGGCGAGACGCTGGGCATCGTTGGCGAATCGGGCTCGGGCAAGTCGACGGTGGCACGCTGCATCGCCCGCCTGATCGATCCGACCGAAGGCAAGGTCTATCTCGGCGACACCGAGATCGCGACCATCTCCGCGGGCCGGCTGCGGCCGCACCGCCGCAAGGTGCAGATCGTCTTCCAGGACCCTTACCGCTCGCTCAACCCGCGCATCACCGTGGGCGATTCGATCGTGGAGGGACCGATGAACTTCGGCCTCAGCCGCGACGAGGCGCTCGCGCGCGCCCGCAAGCTGATGGAGACGGTGCGGCTCGACCCGAACGCGCTCGACCGCTTCCCGCACCAGTTCTCGGGCGGCCAGCGCCAGCGCATCTGCATCGCCCGCGCGCTCGCCATGGAGCCCGAGCTGCTGATCGCCGACGAGGCAGTGTCGGCGCTCGACGTCTCGGTGCAGAAGCAGGTGCTCGAGCTGCTCGACGAGATCCGCCAGCGGCTCAACCTCGCGGTCCTGTTCATCACCCACGACCTGCGCGTCGCGGCGCAAATCTGCGACTATGTCGCCGTGATGAGCCAGGGCCGCGTCGTCGAGTACGGCGCCGCCGAGCAGGTATTCGGTTCCCCGAAGCACGACTATACCCGCGCCCTGTTCGCCGCCGCGCCCGGCCGCAACTGGGAATTCGGCAAGTTCGCCGCGTAGCCTGCCAGACTGCCACCGGCTGCCAGACCGTGTGGCAGCCGTTCGTTGCAGGCGGGCCAGCGTTTTAGCCGATTCCTGCCACTCTGCCCGCACCCCGCCACCGCCCCCGCAAAAACCCCCGCAAGACACACATCCAAGAGCGCGGCTGGGATTGCGAGAGAGGATGTCGGCGGCATGCGCGGCACATTGCACAAGCACGCACCGAACGCCTAATAAGGGCATTGGCTTCGGTTTTTCGGCCCTGAAATCGGGCTCGAATCGCGGGCCAATGACCAGAAGGCACCTTCGTCCGATCAGTTTTCCACCGCTGGCGGTGGATCACCCGTCGGGATGACCCGGACGACCGAAGCGCGTAGGCTTCAGCTTAGATGGAAAGTTCGAGGAGGCCGACGCCGCGCCTCCCCCTGACCGGCGCCGGACAGAACGGTGAACCCGTGTCAGGGAGGAACCCATGGCCGAGAGCGTCTACAAGGTGATCGAGCTGGTCGGCACCAGCAGCGAGTCCTGGGAGAAAGCCGCCAAGGCTGCGGTCGAGCGCGCCGCCAAGTCGCTGCGCGACCTGCGCGTCGCCGAGGTCGTCGAGCAGGACATCGTGATCGAGGACGGCAAGGCCACGGCCTATCGCACCAAGGTCAAGCTCTCGTTCAAGTACGAAGGCGGCGGCTGACGCGTCAGCTGTAGCGCTCCCGCACCTTCTTCTCGACCCAGCCGGCCGCGAGGAAGGCGCTGGCGGAGATGACGGTCGCGACCAGCGAGGCGCCGAAGGCCTGCTCGGTCTGGAAGTCGGCCTTGGTCTTGGCGAACAGGTAGCCAAGGCCCGTGGTGCCCATGAGGAACTCCGCCACCATGGCGGCGAGGATGGCGTGCGCGCTCGCGAGCTTGAAGGCGATCGCGAGATTGGGCATCGCCGCCGGCAGCGCCAGCCGTCGCAGCAGGTCGAGTCGCGAGGCGCCCAGCACGCGGAACAGGTCTTCGGAGCCCGGCGGCGGCTGACGCAGGCCGGACGAGGCGAAGACGAAGCTCGGGAAGAAAGTGATGATCACCACGATCGCCAGCACGGTCGAGGTGTCGTAGCCCAGCAGCCGCGCGATCACCGGGATCAGCGCCACCACCGGGACCGAGCTGAACAGCACGGTCAGCGGATTGAGCAGCCCCGAGGCTATGGCTGAGAACCAGGCGGCGACCGCAAGCGCCGTGCCGACCAGCATGCCGGCGACCAGGCCGAACAGCGCGATCAGGAGGGTGATGGCGACATTGCCGAGATAGACGCCGGGATTCGTCACCAGATCGTTCAGCACCGCGATCGGCGTCGGCATGACGATCGGGTTGAAGCTGTTGGCGATCACCCAGGCCTGCCAGGCGACCAGCAGCAGCAGGATGCCCCAATAGTCCTCGATGACGCGGACGAGCAACGGGCGCATCAGCCGAACCTCGCATACGCCGCGCGTTCGAGCACGGTCAGCAGACCATAGAAGAACAGCGAGGCCGCGACTGCCAGCAGGACCGCACACCACAGCAGCACGATCTGGAAGTTCTGCATGGCGTTGATGATCAGGATGCCGATGCCGCGCGGCGCACCGAACCACTCGCCGATGATTGCGCCAATCAGCGCCGCCGGCCAGGCGAGCCGGAGCCCCGATACCAGCGACGGCAGCGCCGCCGGCAGCTCGAGCCGCGCGAAGCGCTTGACGCGATCGGCCCCCAGCACGGCGAACAGGTCGCGATGGGCCGGCGTGGCGCGCTGCAGGCCCGAGCTCACCGAGACGAAGACGATGAAGAAGACGTGGATCGACGAGACGGCCGCCGGCGTGCTCTCGCGCGTCAGCAGGACGAGGAAGATCGGGCCCAGCGCGATCGACGGCACGGAATTCAGCACCGCGGCCAGCCGGTCCGAACCGCGGCGCAGGACCGGCAGGAGGTGGGCGACCGTCGCCAGGACCAGACCGGCGCTCGCGCCCCAGAGGTAGCCGAGCGCGGTCGATTCGAGGGTGGCGCTGAGGGCACGCTGGAACAGCGCGTACTTGCCCGGGTCGACCAGCATCGCCAGCACGTCGCTGAGCGGCGGCCAGGAGATGCCGAGCAGCTGCGTCCGCCCGACGACCTCCCACAGCGCGAGGAAGATCGCGATGCCCAACGCGCCGAGGAGGGTTTGCTTCACCGCTCAGTACCTTCAATCGCCTCTCCCCCGCTAGGGGGAGAGGCGGGGAGAGAGGGGTTCAGGCGATGTGCGTCGCCCCCTCTCCTCACCTCTCCCCCTAGCGGAGGAGAGGGATATGACGGGCAAGAGCGTTTCATGCTTCGAGCGCCGCCGTCAGGTCATCGACCAGGCGATGGAATTCTTCGCTGCGCATGACCGCGGGATCGCGCGGGCGGGCGAAGGGGACTGTGACCTCGCGCAGGATGCGGCCCGGCCGGCCGCTCATCACCACCACGCGGTCGGCGAGAAACAGCGCCTCGTCGACCGAGTGCGTGATCAGCATCGTGGTGATCTGACGCGCCGACCAGATGCGCTGCAGCTCGACGTTCATCTGCCGCCGCGTCACGGCGTCGAGCGCACCGAACGGCTCGTCGAGCAGCAGCACCTCAGGCTCCAGCACCAGCGCCCGCGCGATCGAGGCGCGCTGGCGCATGCCGCCGGAGAGCTGCTTGGGCCGCGCGGTGCCGAAGCTGCCGAGCCCGACCAGCTCGAGCAGGCGCGCGATCGCCGGCTCGTCGACCCGGCAGCCGGCGAGCCGGAACGGCAGCGCGATGTTGTCGTGGATGCTGAGCCAGGGCAGCAGCGCGTGGTCCTGAAAGGCGACGCCCAGCGCGTGCTGGGCCGACACACGGCCGGGCGCCTCACCGTTGACCGTGACCGTGCCGCCGGTCGGCTGCTCCAGCGAGGCGACCAGCCGCAGCAGGGTGCTCTTGCCGCAGCCGCTCGGGCCAAGGACCGCGACGAACTCGCCCGATGCGATCGACAGTGACAGCTCGGACAGCGCGAGCACGCCCTCCTTGTCGCCTGCCAGCGGAAAGCGCTTGGAAACGCGCTCGATGGCTATGGCGGCGTTCATCGAACCCCGTCGTCTCGACCGGAGCGGAGCGCCGCGTAGCGGAGCGGAGAGACCCTTTTTCCGCCCGCACACGGCAAATCGGAAAAAAAAGGTCCCTCGGCTTCGCTTCGCTCCGCCCGGCACGAAGGGACTGTCATGCCGTCATCTTGTCGAAGCGGTCCATCAGCCTGGGCAGCCGCTCAGCCAGGCGGCGGTGGATCTCCTCGCGGTCGACTGTCAGCAACTCACGGTCCTTCATCACGACGTTGCCGTCGATCACCACCGTCCGCACGTCGCGGCCGACCACGATGTTCGCCGCCACGAAGTAGATGTCGTAGAGCGGCGACTGGTCGAGCTCGGCGCGGTCGACCAACAGGATATCGGCCTTCTTGCCGACCTCGAGGCTGCCGATCTCCTTCTCGATGCCAAGTGCCCGCGCGCCGCCGTTGGTCGCGACCTTCAGGATCTCCTCGCTCGGCATGACGTTGCGATAGGCAAACGGCGTGCCGTTGACCGCCTGCTGGCCGACCCGCGCCATGTGCGCCACCTGGAAGATGTCGAGCGTGCCCCACGAGGCGGCACCATCGGTGCCGAGACCGATGTCGATGCCGCGCCGCCACATCTCGAGCAGCCGGTGCGGGCCGATCGCGTAGTTGCCGAAGGCGCAGTGGCAGGCCGACGGCTTGTGCTTCACGTAGAGATCCATCTCGTTCTCCGACAGGAGAACCGAGTGGGCGCAATGCATGTGGCGGTCGAGCGCGCCCAGGCTCTGCAGGTACTCGGCCGGCCGCTTGCCGAACTTGGCGAGCGAATAGTCGATCTCGTAGACACCCTCGCACAGATGCGTGTGGATCTTCACGTCGAGCGCGCGCGCCGCCTCGGCCATCGCCTCGATCAGCGCCGGCGTGCAGGTCATGATCTGGCGCAGCGACAGCCAGGCCTGCACGCGGTCGGTGCCGCCCTTCTTCCCCTGCCACCGCTTGACCAAGCCGACATTGCCGTCGAGCGCCTTCTTGGTGGTGGTGATCATCGTCTTGGGCCAGTGCTCGCCCTGATCGATGGTATTGAGCGAGACGAAGCCCCGGATGCCGGTGTCGATCGCCGCCCGCGCCATCGCGTCGGGGTGCGGGCCGCCCGCCTCGGCGAAGCAGGTCGTGCCGACCGAGATCATGTTGGCGTAGCACAGCAGGCCCGAGAGATAGACGTCCTCGTCCGTGAGCATGCTCTCGAACGGCACGTAATAGTTCCACCACACCGGGATCTTCACCGGCCGGCGCTTGTCGACCTCGGCGATCTTGCCGCGCAGGAGGGTCTGCGCGGTATGCACGTGGGCATCGATCAGGCCCGGCATGGCGATCTGACCCGAGCCGTCGATGGTCGACGTGGCCGTCACGGTGCGCCTGGCCGCCGAGGCCTTGCCGATCCAGACGATCTTGTTGCCGCGGATGGCGAGGGCGCCGTCGGCGATCACTCGATTCTTGCCGTCGACGGTGACGATGTCGCAGCCGCTCAGCAGCAGGTCGGCCTTCATGGGGGCGGGCATGACGATCAGCTCTTCTTCAGCGCGGCGTGGACTTCCTCCATGACCGAGTAGTCGCAGAGCTTGTCGATCGGCGGCAGGTTCTCGCGGCCCGATGCCTTTGCGGCGGCGTACATCGGCCCGGCCAGGGTCTCCCTGTCGAGAACGAGCAGTGGCAGGTCCGGCTTGTCGGGGTTCTTCAGCATCTCGATCTGCAGCTGGTTCTGGCGCGTCTGCTGCTTGAGATCGAGGCCGAGATCGGCGCCGTACTTGTCGACCACCAGCTTGGCCGCGACCGCCGGATCCCTGGCGTTCTCCATCCAGCCGCGCGTCAGGCCCTTGAGGTAGCCGACCACGATCGGCCGGTTCGCGGCCAAGTAGTCGCGCTTCACGAACACCAGGTTGGTGTAATAGCGGTAGCCCATCGAATCGAACGAGGTGAAGAAGAAGTCCTTGCCGCGGACCATGCCCATCTTCACTTCGAGCGTGACCGCCTGGTTGGTGCCGAAGGCGGTGTAGCCGTCGCCGGCCTTGGCGAGCAACGGCTCGGGCGAGAAGCCGGCCGGCACGAATTCCCACTGCTTGGGCAGGTGGTTGAGCGCCAAGGTCGCGTCGATCGCGGTGCGCTCGTTCGGGCCCTGCGCCAGGATCTTCTTGCCGACGATGTCGGCCGCCTTGAGGATCGGCTTGCCGGGCAGCGACAGGATGCCGAGCGGCGAGACCGGGAAGGTACCGGCGACCAACACGAAATCGTTGCCGCGACTGATGGCATCGAGATACGGCAGCCAGTTGCCGTATCCGATCTCCGCCTTGCCTGAGGCGACGGTGACGGGCGGCTGCGGCGCATTGGGACCGCCCGGCAACGTCGTGACGTCGAGACCCTCGGCCTTGAAGTAGCCCTTCTCCAGCCCCATCCAGACGCCGGCATATTCGACGTTGTTGATCCATCCGATCGCCACCCGCACCGGCTTGGCCTGCGCCTGCACCGCGGGTGCCGCGAGCGCGCCGGCGGCGGCCATGCCGGCCTGCAAGAAGTGTCGACGCTGCATCCCAATTCCCTCCCTCTTTCCGGCTTACCTTATAGCGGCGTGCAAGGCGCGGGCCAGCGGGAGTAAGCTCGCACCATGAGCGGATTCCTCGAAGACGCCTCGTTCAACCAGTCGCCGGCGTTCGGCGGCGTCGACCTGTTCAGCGCCGACAAGCCGCTCAGCGAAGCGGCGGCGCGCTGCGGGCTCGACACCAAGGCGCTGGCGGCGTGCGGCAAGGACTACGGTTCGGCCGAGACGCTCGACCTGGGCCGCGTAGCGAACGAGAACCCGCCCAAGCTCAGGACGATGGACGGCAGGGGCAACCGCATCGACTTCGTCGAGTTCCATCCGGCCTATCACGCGCTGATGGCCAAGAGCATCGGCTGGGGCATCCACAGCGGCGCGCATGACCGCAGCGAGCCCAACGCGCCGCTCGCCAGCCGCGCCGTGCGGCTCTATCTCGCCACGCAGGCCGAGAGCGGCCATCTCTGCCCGATCACCATGACGCATGCCTGCATCGGCGCGCTGAAGTCGGAGCCCGAGCTCCTGAAGAAGTGGCAGGCCAAGATCGTGTCGCGCGAGTACGACCGCCGCGCGCTGCCCTGGTGGGAGAAGAGGGGCGTGACCCTCGGCATGGGCATGACCGAGCGGCAGGGCGGCACGGACGTGCGGGCGAACATCACCGAGGCCAGGCCGCACGGCGACCATGTCGAGATCAGCGGGCACAAGTGGTTCATGTCGGCGCCGATGTGCGATGCGTTCCTCGTGCTCGCCCAGGCGCCGGGTGGGCTGACCTGCTATCTGATGCCGCGCCACCGGCCCGACGGCAGCCAGAATGCGATCCGCTTCCAGCGCCTGAAGGACAAGCTCGGCAACAAGTCCAACGCCTCGTCCGAGGTCGAATTCCACGGCGCGTATGCCGAGCGCGTCGGCGCCGAAGGTGCCGGCGTGCGCACCATCATCGAGATGGTGAACCTGACGCGCCTCGACTGCGCCATCGCGTCCGCCGGGCAAATGCGCTTCGGTCTCAGCCAGGCGCTGAACCATATCCGCAACCGCTCGGTCTTTCAGAAGCGCCTCGCCCACCAGCCGTCGATGCGCGCCGTCGTGGCCGACATCGCGCTGGAGCTCGAGGCGCAGATCGCTTTGGTGTTCCGCCTCGCCCATGCCGTCGACAGGGGCGAGACGGCCTATGCGCGGCTGCTGACGCCGGCGGTGAAGTACCTGATCTGCAAGAGCACACCGCACGCAGTGTACGAATCCCTCGAGTGCCTGGGCGGCAACGGCTATACCGAGGACCTGCCGATGGCCCGCCTCTACCGGGAGGCGCCGCTCAACGCGATCTGGGAAGGCTCCGGCAACGTCATGGCGCTCGACGTGCTGCGCGCCGCCGGCCGCGCGCCCGATGCGACCATGGAAACGGTCGGTGCGCTGGTGAAGACGGCCTCGATGGCGTTCGACGTGCGGCCGCTCGCAATGGCGCTGGAGAAGACCCTGACGTCGCCCGACGCCGAGCGCCGCGCCCGCTTCCTGTGCGAGGGGCTGGCGCGGCTCGCGGCGCTGGCGGCCCTGGCCGAAGCCAACTCGCCGTTCACCACGCTCTACGGCGATGCCCGCCTCGCCGGCTTCCAGTTCTCGCAGTACGGCGCGGCGGATCTCGGCACTGCCGAAAGCGCGCTGATGGACCGGGCCCTCTCTGCATGAGCACCATCACCCTGCTGTCGACGGATTGGATGCTGCGCGGCATCACCATCGGGCTGCTGCTGCTGATCGCCGCCGTTCTGCTGCGGGACTACCGCGCCTCGGCCGCCGCGAAGCTGGCGGTGGCCTTTGCGCTCGGCTCGACTTTCTACGTGATCTGCTCGGGGCCCGCTTCGCATCCGGCGCTCGGCGGGGGCCTGCCGCCGATGCTCGCCGTCACCGCCGGCAACAATGTCGTGTTCTGGCTGTTTGCCGCTTCGCTGTTCGACGACAGCTTCCGCCTGCGCTGGTGGCATCGCGCGCTCTGGCTGCTGATGGTCGTCCTGGGCGGGGTCGAATGCGTGGCCGGCAACCGGATCCTGAGCATCGCGCTGACCTCGAGCTCCATCGTCTTTGCGGCGCTGGCGGTCGTGCCGACGCTCGCAACCTGGCGGGACGACCTGCTGGAAGGCCGCCGCCGGCTCAGGCTGTTCATCGTCATTGCCTCCGCCACCTACAGCACGCTGACGGCGCTCGCCTACCTCACGGGCGACATCGATCCTACCAAGGGGCCGTCCACTCCCCTCGCCGCCCTGGCGCTGGTCGCCATCGTCGCGCCGATCGCCTGGCTGACCCTGGGGTTGCGGCCGTCGCAGGGCCTGTTCGCGGCCCTGGCCGAGCCGGCCGTGGCGCCCGCCCTCGCTGCCGCGCCTACGCCATCGCCGGCCGAGCCGGTCAATCCGGTCCAGGTCGCGGCCCTCGAACGCGCCATGACCGTCGACAAGGCCTACCGCCAGGACGGCCTCACCATCGCCCGGCTCGCCGAGCGGCTGGGGATGCCGGAGTACCGGCTGCGGCGGCTGATCAACCAGGCTCTGGGCTACCGCAACTTCAACAGTTTCCTGAATTTCTACCGGATCGCCGACGCCAAAGCCGCCCTGGCAGACCCTGCAGGCCGAAGTCCCGGTGCTGACCATCGCGCTCGATGCCGGCTTCAGCTCGCTCGGCCCGTTCAACCGGGCCTTCAAGGCCGAGACCGGCATGACGCCCAGCGAATTCCGCCGTCAGAACTTGCCGATTCCGAAACAGGCCAGCACTTTTTCGAATTCGGCGAGCAGGATTTCGCCCGCCGCCTAGCGTGCTCTCCCAAGGTTCCACGCCTCGGGAGTGCCCATGCGCCGTCTGTTTGCGCTGATGACCCTGTCGTTCCTGCCCGTGCCGATCTTGCTCGGAGGCTGCGACAGCATCGATCGCGCCGCCCACGTGGCGACCGGCTTCGCCAGCCATCAGCTCTGCTCCGCCACCTTCGTCTCCAAGCTCGACCCGGAGACCTTCTATCGTGAGGCGATCGCCCCGACCGGCGGGCCGATCAAGTCCCTGATCAGCCACCGCGTCGACCGCGCGCATGGCGTCGTGACCGCGAAGTTCGCCGGCCTGGCCGAGAGCCGGGCGATCTACCGTGACACCGAAGGCTGCCTCGTGGAAGTCGGGGCCCCACCAAACCCGCCCGCGACGCTGCCGCCCCGGGGCCCGAGCCTGCTGCCGGAGATCGCCGGGCCCGAGCCGGTCGAGACGGCCGATCCGGCGATCAAGGCCGCTCTCGACGCCTCCTTCAGCGAAACCGAAGGTGCGCCGCAACGAGCCACCAAGGCGATGGTGATCGTGCACGACGGCCGCGTGATCGCGGAGCGCTACGCCCCGGGTTACGGCGTCGACACGCCGGTGATCGGCTGGTCGGCGACCAAGTCGGTGACCAATGCGCTGCTCGGCATCCTGGTGCGCCAGGGCAGGCTCGACATGCACGCGCCGGCACCGGTCGCCGCCTGGGCCGATCCCCAGGACCCGCGCCATGCCATCACACCCGACAACCTCCTGCGCATGAACAGTGGCCTGGATATCGGCCAGTCGCTGACCGCGAGCGCGCGCGACGCGTTCGATCCGTCGGCGCAGATGGTGTTCGAGGAGCGCGACATGGCGGGCTATGCCGAACGCTTCCCGCTCAAGTTCGCGCCCGGCAGCGACTGGAATTACACCAACGGGAATACGCTCCTGCTCTCCCGCATAGTCCGCGACAAATCGGGCGGCACGGCCCAGGCGGTGCTCGACTTCGCCCATCGCGAGCTGTTCGACAAGCTCGGCATGAAGCACGTCACCCTGGAGTTCGACGCCACCGGCACGCCGATCGGCTCTAGCCACATGCTGGCGAGCCCGCGCGACTGGGCGAAGTTCGGCCTGCTCTACCTCAACGACGGCATGGTGGGCGGCCAGCGCCTCCTGCCCGAGGCCTGGGTCGAGTATTCCGCCAGCCTGACGCCGCACAGCGAAGAGTATGGCTACGCCGCCGGCTTCTGGACCAATCGCGGCGAGTCAGCCGGCGCCCGTTATCGCATCAACGCCGGCATCCCGGCCGACGCCTTCATGGCGCGCGGCTCCTTCGGCCAGTATGTGATCGTAATCCCCTCGCAGCACCTGGTCGTCGCCCGCTTCGGCATGGCGCTCGACCGGCGCAACGACCTCGATATGCTCGCGCGCGTCATCAAGACCGTGATATCGACGTTGCCAAGGTCGTGAGCATGCTCACCCGACGCCACACTCTCGCCGGTCTTGCCGCCTTCGCGTGCAGCGGCAAGGCCTACGCCCAGGCGGGACCGCAAGCCGATCTCTACGGCGCGCAGGAAGGCTACCCCGTGCCGCCCGCCCCCATGGCGCAACTCCAGGGCAATCCGTGGCCCCCGAAGTACCGTGTCGGCGCCTTCACCCATCTCGACCAGGTCTACAGGACGCGTACGATCAGCCGTGCCGACAAGCCTTGGGCCTTCAGGCCTGCGACCTTCGACGGGCAGACGCTGATTGCCGACTATCTGGCGCATCATCCCGTCACTGGGCTGCTGATCGCGCGTGACGACCGGATCCTGGTCGAGCAGTACCAGTACGGCCGCACCGACAAGGACCGCTTCGTCTCGCAGTCGATGGTGAAGTCGATCACCGGCCTGCTGGTCGGCCTCGCGGTGGCCGACGACGCCATCAAATCGGTCGACGACCTGCCGGAGCAGTACGTGCCGGCCCTGAAGGGCAGCGAATATGGCCGCACGCCGATCCGCGCCCTGCTGCATATGTCCTCGGGCGTCGAGTTCGGCGAGGACCGCGACAACGGCCGCGACCTCAATCGCCTGTGGCGCGGCGCGATTGCCGGCATGGGGCCGGGTCGCGGCACGATCGACGCAATCCGGCAGTTCGATCACCGCATCGCGCCGCCCGGCACGCGCTTCTCCTACGCCAGCATCGAGCCCGACGTGCTGGGCATGGTGCTGAAGCAGACCGTAGAGAAAACGGCCTCGGCGTATTTCCAGCACAAGATCTGGCAGCAGATCGGCACCGAATCGGATGCCAGCTGGATCGTCGATGCCGAAGGCTACGAGCTCGGCCATTTCGGGTTCTCCGCCACCCTGCGCGACTACGCGCGACTCGGCCGTTTGCTGGCGCATGACGGCGCCTGGAACGGCCAGCAGATCATTCCCGCGCGGTGGATGACCGAAGCAACGACCGTGCGCCCCGAAGACGCCTACCTCCGGCCGGGCAAGGCCATGGCCGATTTCGGCTACGGCTACCTGTTCTGGCTGCTCCCCGGCAACCGCCGCCAGTTCGCGCTGGTCGGCGCTTTCGGCCAGCGGATCATCATCGATCCGCCCTCGAAGCTCGTGATGGTGCAGACCGCGCTCGACGAAACCGACGCCGGGTCGTGGAAACTCTGGAGGACGCTCGTCACGCAACTCGGCTAAAGTCCGCCGCATGAGCAAGAAGATCTTCACCGCCTGTCTCGGCACCGAGACCAACACGTTCGCGTCGATCCCCACGGGTCACCAGCTGTTCGAGGACACCTGCCTCTATCGCAAGGGCAGCTACGGCAAGGAGGTGCCGATGTTCGGCGCGCCGCTCGCCGTATGGCGCCAGCGCAGCGAAGCCAAGGGCTGGACGGTAGTCGAAAGCCTGTGCGCCTTCGCCATGCCGGCCGGCAAGACGGTGAAAAAGGTCTACGAGGCCTTCCGCGACGAGATCATTGCCGACCTCAGGGCCGCGATGCCGGTCGACGCGGTGTTCCTGTCCTGCCACGGCGCGATGGTGGCCGAGGGTTACGACGACTGCGAAAGCGACCTGCTCGCCCATGTGCGCCAGGTGGTCGGCCGCGACGTGCCGGTCGGCGTCGAGTTCGATCTCCATTGCAACATCGGCGAAGGCACGATGCGCGACGCCACCGCGCTGGTGCTGTTCAAGGAGTATCCGCATGTCGACGTGTCGGACCGCGCCGACGACCTGTTCAACGTCATGGAAGGCGCCATCGAGGGCCGCACCAGGCCGGTCATGGCGACCTTCGACTGCCGCATGATCGGCGTGTTCCATACCACCCGCCAGCCGATGCGCGGCTTCGTGGACAAGCTTTCGTCCATGGAAGGCAAGGACGGCGTGCTGTCGCTCTCCATCGCCCATGGGTTCCCGTGGTCGGACATCCCGGAGATGAGCAGCCGCATCATCGCCATCACGGACAACGACAGGGCGAAGGCCGAGAAGCTAGCGAAGGAACTGGGCCTCGAGTTCTTCGCCATGCGCGACAAGACCCAACCGCCGTACGTGACGCTCGACGCGGCGATGGCGCGCGTGTCATCGCACAATCTGCCCAAGCCGATGGTGCTGGCCGACGTGTCGGACAATGCCGGCGGCGGAGCGGCCTCGGATTCGACCTTCATCCTGCAGGCCCTGCTCGACCGCAAGGTGAAGGACGCGGCGCTCGCCATGATCTGGGATCCTGGCGCGGTGAAGCTCGCCTTCGAGGTCGGCGAGGGCGCCGAATTGGACATCCGCCTCGGCGGCAAGCTCGGGCCGCAATCCGGCCCGCCGATCGATGCGCGCGCGAAGGTGCTGGCGCTCGGCCGCGAGATCACCGTCAAGTTCGGCGGCAACCGCAAGGGCGTGAACACGATCGGCGATGCGGCGGCACTGCAGATCGACGGCGTGACGGTGATCGTCAATACCAAGCGCAGCCAGTGCCACAGCCTCGACTGCTTCACCAAGCTCGGCATCGATCCCTCGACCAAGAAGGTCGTGGTGGTGAAGTCGATGCAGCACTTCCATGCCGCCTATGCGCCGATCGCCTCCGAGGTGGTCTATGTCGCCGCGCCCGGTGCGCTGGTGCCCGACTGGTCGCTGCTGCCCTACAAGAAGGCCGACAAGACGCAGTGGCCGTTCGTCGCCAACCCGCACGGCTGAAGCGTTACGGGCAACGCTACTCCGGCGACGCGCCCATCGGCGCGCCGCCGCGCGGCCTTCGGTTCTGGACCGTGAGGCTGATGAATGCGCCGATCCAGGAGCCGACGCCGGCGAAGACGACGTAGACCCAGTTCTCGGTGTAGCTGATCACCGCGAAGGACGAGAGCAGGTACCAGAGAGCGCTCCAGTTCGCCGCCGACAGGCGCTTTCGGTTCACCACGGCGCCGGTGAACATCACATAGACGGCATCGGTCGCGGCGGTCGCGACCAGCACGCCGGCGGCAGTCAGGGGATCTATGGCAGCCATCGGCCTCACCTCGCTTTGTCCGTCGATCATGTCATACTCGCGGCCATGACCCTGATGACCCCGCTGATCGATTGGCGCGCCGCTGCCGCCAAGCGCGGGCTCGAGGTGACCGATCTCGCCGAGCATGTCGGGACCGAGATCGGCGGCCTGTTCCTCGGCGACGATCACGACGCGGAGATGATCGCCATCCTCCGCTCAGCGTGCGTGGAGCGGACGCTGCTGCTGTTCCGCGGCCAGACCGAGCTGTCGCCGGCGGCCTACCTCGCCTTTGCCGAGCGGTTCGGCGGCCATGCCGACCTGCACTCGCTGCGCCACTACTGCCTGCCCCAGCACCACGAGATCTTCGTGGTCGGCAACGTCCATGAGAAGGAAGCCAAGACTGGCTCGGCCAAGGTCGGGCTGAACTGGCACACCGACCACTATCACCTGCCCGAACCCGGCCTGTTCACCTATTTGCATGCGATCCAGGTGCCGCCGGGCCAGGGCGACACGCGCTACGCCAACGACATCGCCGCCTACGAAGCCCTGCCGGCCGACAAGCGCGCCGAGATCGACGGGCTCCGGGTGCTGCACAGTCGGGCGCGCCTGTTCAAGAACCTGTTCCCCGAGGCGACCGAGGAAGAGATGAAAGCCGAGCGCCAGAAGGTGCCCGATGTCATCCATCCGCTGGTTCGCCAGCATCCCGAGTTGGGCAAGCGCGGCCTCTATCTCGGCGGCGAATGGGGCTCGTGCATCGACGGCCTGGAAGCGGACCGCGCGCAGGCGCTGTACGACGAGCTGCTGCAGCACATGGTCCAGGACCGCTTCTGCTACCGCCATCGCTGGCAGCCAGGCGACGTGCTGATGTCGGACAATCGCTGCTCGATGCATCGGGCGAGCGAATGGGACGAAGGGACCTACGTCCGCCGCCTGCACCGGATCATCATGATCGACAGCGAAGGGCCGCGCTGACCGCTGGGTAACTTGGTCCTCGTGGCGTAACATCACGCGAATTTCGAATGCGTCGCGAAAGATCAATTCGTTCGTACGCTGACGATCGCTCCCCACGTGCAGAGCCTCACCCATCGGAGGTTCTGTCTCATGCTCACTGTCTCTCTCCGTCACGCTGCGGTCGCTCTGTCAGGCGCGGTGCTGGCGATCGGCCTCGCCGGCCCCGTCATGGCCCAGACATCGAATCAGGTGTCGAACCAGTCGACGAAGGCCGACCAGGCCGAGTGCAGCCGCCTCCACGGTCTGTGGTCGCGCTACAACGGCACGTCCGCCTACGGCAAGATGGCGACCGCCGACGAGGCGCTCGAGGAATGCCGCAAGGGCAATGTCGAGGCCGGCATCGCCGACCTCAGGCGCCTGCTCCAGCGCGCCAACATCGCGGTGCCGCCGGCCGAGACCGCCACTGCTCCTCGCTGAAGCCGTCGAACGACATTATGAAGGCCGCCCTTCCGGGGCGGCCTTTTTGCTCGATCAGGCGCGATATTTCAGCCCGTTTACAGGGTAGAGGCCGGCTGATATGGTCCGCGCGCATTCACGGCCGGGGGCGGCCGTTTCTCATTTGAGATCAACGGCTTAGCTATGAAAATCCTGACGGGCAACAGCAACAAGCCGCTGGCGGAAGCCATTGCCGCCAAGCTCGCCCTGCCGCTGGTCCGGGCCAACATCCGGCGCTTTTCGGACAACGAGATCTTCGTCGAGATCCTGGAGAATGTCCGCGGCGAGGACGTGTTCGTCATACAGTCGACCAGCTACCCGGCCAACGATCATCTGATGGAGCTGCTGATCACCATCGATGCGCTGCGTCGCGCGTCGGCGCGGCGGATCACGGCGGTGATGCCCTATTACGGCTATGCCCGTCAGGACCGCAAGACTGCCGGCCGCACGCCGATCTCGGCCAAGCTGGTGGCCAACCTGATCACCCATGCCGGCGCACATCGCGTGCTGACGCTCGACCTGCATGCCGAGCAGATCCAGGGGTTCTTCGACATCCCCGTCGACAACCTCTATGCCGGCCCGGTGTTCTCCAAGGACATCAAGGACACGCTGGGCAACCGCAGCCTGACCGTGGTGTCGCCCGACACCGGCGGCGTGGTGCGCGCCCGCGCAATCGCCAAGCGGGTCGACGCCGACCTCGCCATCATCGACAAGCGGCGCGAGCGCGCCGGGGTCAGCGAGGTGATGAACGTGATCGGCGACGTGAAGGACCGGGACTGCATCCTGATGGACGACATCGTCGATTCGGCCGGCACATTGTGCAACGCCGCGGTCGCGCTGATGGAGCAGGGCGCCAAGTCGGTCTGCGCCTACGCCACCCACGGCGTGCTGTCGGGCGGCGCGGTGGCCCGCGTCGCCGCCTCGCCGATCGAGAAAATGGTGATCACCGATTCGATCATGCCGACCGAGGCGGTGCGGATCTCGCCCAACGTACGGCCGCTGTCGGTTGCCCCACTGATGGCCGAGGCGATGAAGCGCATCGCCGACGAAACCTCGGTATCGAGTTTGTTCGACTAGGGCCTGTTCGACTGGAAGGAATTCACGAGATCCGGCGATCGGCACCCCTGGAGGCCACGCCGCGATGAAGAGAGAGAAACCTTTAATCTTTAGGAGAAGTTGAAATGGCAGAGACGACGAAGGTCGTCGCGAAGAAGCGGGACCGGGCCGGCAAAGGGGGCGCCCGTTCCAGCCGTCGCGAAGGACTGATTCCCGCCGTGATCTACGGCGACAAGCAAGCCCCTGTGATGATCGCGGTCGAGCCGAAGTCGGTCGAGAAGGTCATCCATCGCGAGGGCTTCTTCAATCACCGCCTCCAGATCGACGTCGAGGGCACGACCATCGACGCCCTGCCGCGCGACGTGCAGGTCGATCCGGTGACGGACAAGCCTCTGCATCTCGACTTCCTGCGGATCGGACCCGATTCGATCATCACCGTGCAGGTGCCCGTGCACTTCCGCAACGAAGCGGCGGCGCCCGGCATCAAGCGCGGCGGCGTGCTGAACGTGGTGCTGCACGAGATCACCGTGCGCACCAAGCCGGCGACCATCCCCGAGTACTTCGAGGTCGACCTGACGGGTCTCGAGATCGGCCATTCCATCCACCTCTCGGCGCTCAACGTGCCCGAGGGCGTGCGTGTGGTGACGCGCGACAAGAACCCGACCGTGGCGTCGATCGCCGCGCCGACCGTGGTGCGCGACGAAGCGGCGGCCAAGGCAGCCGAGGCGACCGCTCCGGCGGCGGCCGAGGGTGCGGCGGCGGCTCCCGCGGCAGGCGCTGCCCCGGCAGCGGGCGCGGCTCCGGCGGGTGCGGCTCCGGCCGCAGGCGCAGCTCCGGCTCCCGCGAAGAAGTAACCCGAGGCGCTCGTGCTCCTGCTGGTCGGGCTCGGCAATCCCGGGCCACGCTACGCGGGGCATCGGCACAATGTGGGGTTCATGGCGGTGGACGAGATCGTCCGCCGCCGTGTCTTCTCGCCCTGGCGGCAGCGGTTCCACGGCGAGGTGGCTGAAGGCCATCTCGGCGGCGAGCGCACGCTGGTGCTGAAGCCGATGACCTTCATGAACGAGTCGAGCAAGGCGGTCGGCGAAGCGGTGCGCTTCCTCAAGGTGCCGCTCGACCGCGTCGTGGTGTTCCACGACGAGCTCGACATCGCACCCGGCCGGGTGCGCATGAAAAAGGGCGGCGGGGCCGGCGGCCACAACGGGCTGCGCGACATCGACGCCCATGTCGGCAACGACTATCGCCGGGTCCGCATCGGCATCGGCCATCCCGGCCACAAGGACCTGGTGCTGCACTGGGTGCTGCGCAACTTCGAGCCGGACGAGACCGATCCCAAGGACGGCTGGCTGCCCAAGGTGCTGCACGCGCTGGCCGAAGAATCGGCACTGCTGGCCGAAGGCGGCGCCAAGGCCGACGAAAAATACATGAGTCGGGTGGCAAATCTCGCGCCGCCGCCCGATCTTCCGGCCAGATTGAATCTCAAGAATACCGAACCTTAAAGATCAGGCGTTAAGAGCAAGCCATGGGCTTCAATTGCGGCATCGTCGGCCTGCCCAATGTCGGCAAGTCGACACTGTTCAACGCGCTGACCGCCACTCAGGCGGCGCAGGCGGCGAACTATCCCTTCTGCACCATCGAGCCGAATGTCGGCCGCGTGGCCGTGCCCGACCCCCGGCTCGACAAGCTCGCGGCGATCGCTTCCTCGGCCAAGATCGTGGCGACTCAGCTCGAGTTCGTCGACATCGCCGGCCTGGTGAAGGGCGCCTCCAAGGGCGAGGGGCTGGGCAACCAGTTCCTGGGCAACATCCGCGAGGTCGATGCGATCGCCCACGTTCTGCGCTGCTTCGAAGACGGCGACGTCACTCATGTCTCGGGCAATGTCGATCCGGTGCGCGATGCCGAGATCGTCGAGACCGAGCTGATGCTGGCCGACCTCGACAGCCTCGAGAAGCGCCTGCCCAATCTCGAGAAGCGCGCCAAGGGCGGCGACAAGGAGGCTGCCGCCGAAGCACCGGTGGTGAAGAAGGCCTTGGACGTGCTGCGCGAGGGCAAGGCCGCGCGCGAGGCGGCCATCACCGTCGAGGAGCGGCCGGTGTTCGCCCGCCTGCAGCTGATCACCGCCAAGCCGATGATGTACGTGCTGAACGTTGACGAGGCCTCGGCCGCGACCGGCAACGCCTACAGCGACAAGGCGACGGAGTTTGCCAAGGAGCGCCGTATCCCCTGCGTCGTGATCTCGGCGGCGATCGAGGCCGAGGTGGCCCAGCTGCCGGCCGAGGAACAGGGCGAGTATCTTGCTTCGCTCGGCCTGAAGGAGACCGGCCTCGCCCGCGTGGTGCGCGCCGGTTACGCCCTGCTCGACCTCGTGACCTTCTTCACCGTGGGACCGAAGGAAGCGCGCGCGTGGACGGTCCGGCGCGAGGCCCGGGCGCCGGAGGCTGCCGGTGTGATCCATACCGACTTCGAGAAGGGCTTCATTCGCGCCGAGACCATCGCCTACGACGACTATGTCGCGCTGAACGGCGAGGCGGGCGCGCGCGATGCCGGCAAGCTCAGGCTCGAGGGCAAGGACTACGCCGTCAAGGACGGCGACGTCTTCCACTTCCGCTTCAACGTCTAGCAGGCTGTTGAAGAAGTCGGTTAACGGCGAGCGATGAAGGCAATGTCATCACCGTTGTCGAGGGAGATCTCGCCCTTGAGGGAACCGTCGTCCTGC
>Ga0209062_1000960_pt1 | contig 61809 bp, 37 predicted proteins | sample Coa_R2_2_FD_187158 | JGI IMG/M metagenome (GOLD analysis project Ga0209062, IMG submission 187158) | Surface soil microbial communities from Centralia Pennsylvania, which are recovering from an underground coalmine fire - Coalmine... | ecosystem: Environmental > Terrestrial > Soil > Unclassified... | reverse complement strand
AGTCTCCGGCCCGGGAGAAGGCGAGAGAGAAGGCTCGGGTGCGCGATGCCGAGACGTTCGGGGCCTGGGCGGAAAGGTGGCTTCGCAGCTACCAGATGGCCGGCTCCACCCGTGACATGCGGCGCTCGGTCTATGAGCGGGATCTGAAAGCCAAGTTTGGCAACCTTAGGCTGACCGGGATCACCCACGAAGACCTGCGGGCACTGACCGACGCCATCGTCGAGCGGGGCGCGCCGGCCACAGCCGGGCATGCGCGCGAGATCGTGTACCCGGTCTACCGGTGGGCCATCGAGCGGGGGCAGAAGGTCGAGAATCCTGCGGAGCTGGTCCGTCCGGCCAGCATCGCGAAATTCACGCCTCGTGACCGCGCCCTGACGCCGGAAGAAATCGGCCTGATGTACCAGTACCTGAAGCGCGTCGGCACGTCTCCGTCGATCCATGCAGCGGTGAAGCTGCTGCTGACCATGGTCCGCAAGAGCGAGCTCACCAACGCCAAGTGGAGCGAGATCAGCTTCAGCGAGGCCCTGTGGACCATCCCGAAGGAAAGGATGAAGCGGCGCAACCCGCACCTGGTCTTCCTGTCGCGGCAGGCGATGGACCTGCTGGTCGCGTTGAAAACGTTCGCAGGTGGTTCGGAATACCTGCTGCCGTCACGCAATGACCCTAGCGCGCGCATGAGCAGTGCCACGCTCAACCAGGTGATGAAGTTGACCTATCGGCTGGCACAGAAAGAAGGCAAGCCGCTAGGGAAGTTCGGGCCGCACGACCTGCGCCGCACGGCAAGCACCTTGTTGCACGACGCCGGGTACAACAGCGACTGGATCGAAAAGTGCCTCGCGCATGAACAGCGTGGCGTCAGAGCCATCTACGACAAGGCCGAGTACCGCGAGCAGCGCAGACAAATGCTGCAGGACTGGGCGGACATGATCGACCAGTGGACGAAGGGACCAAAGCGGCAGGTGTGATGGCTCTCAGCGTAGCGCTGAGTGCTTTCCTGCAGGGTCTGACAGCAGGAACTGAGCGCTGTACCCAGGCAGATGAGGGATGTCCCAAAACGCGGATGGAATGCTGGCGCGGGCCTTGGAAATGGTTTGCCGCTGAACGCCAAGGACGCTGGCGACATCCGATTGGCTCAGGCCATACCTTGGAGGATGACGATCTGCTTCTTGCGGTCTGTCAGGCGGGCATCCGTTATCGGCCGCGCGTGATCGCGCAGTTCGGACGTACCGCCATACCGGGTGAATGTAGCAGTCGACAAGCCGGTCTCCCGATCCGGCAGAGGGTTCACGCCAGTTGCCCGCCTGCCGGGTGAGGCGTTCCAGCTCCGCATCGAACTGAGCGGCTGAGCTGCACCAGCAGCAGATCATGGGGCACGCTGTCCGGGGCGCTTGATGGGGAAAGCCGGAAGTCGATCGACAGATCGCCCGGATCGAGCCGGCTTGAAGCAATGCTGTCACTATGATAACTTTGCTGTCATTGAAGGCATGGTGAGGTATTGTGTGATGGCTGTCTTGACGATCCGAAACGTGCCAGAGGATGTGCACCGGGCCCTACGGGTGCGCGCGGCACTGCATGGCCGCAGCACCGAGGCCGAGGTGCGCGAGATTCTGGCGGCAGCAGTCAAACCGGAAGACCGGGTGCGCGTGGGCGATGCCCTGGCGGCCATCGGGCGGAAGGTGGGCCTGACGGACGAAGAGTTCGCCATCCTTGAAAGCGTCCGCGACAGGACGCCCGCCGAGCCGCCGAGCTTTGAATGATCGTCCTCGACACCAACGTCGTGTCCGAGGCGATGAAGCCCGAGCCCAACCCAGCCGTTCTGGCATGGCTGAACGACCAGGCCGCGGAAACCCTCTACATCTCCAGCGTCACGCTGGCCGAGCTGCTGTTCGGCATCCAGGCCCTGCCGCAGGGCAGACGCAGGAACCTGCTGGACAGCGCGCTCAACGACCTGTTGGAACTGTTCAAGGGGCGCGTCCTGCCCTTCGACACGGACGCAGCGCGGCACTACGCGGAGCTGGCGTTGTCAGCCAGAAAAGGGGGACGGGGCTTCCCGACGCCGGACGGCTACATCGCCGCCATCGCGGCATCGCGGGGCTTTGCCGTGGCATCACGCGATACCGCGCCCTTCGAGGCGGCGGGAGTGGCGGTCATCAATCCGTGGAGCTGACATAGGCTCGCGTGTCTCCGACGTTGCGCGGGATTGCCTGCACTCGGTGGTGGCCATCTGCCGCCTGGCAGACCGAAGTGCAGGCAACACGCTACGAGCCGGCGGAAGCAGCGGTGGCTCGGGTCGTTCGGACAGATTTCCGGGCGGGATAAGTGGACGACCCTGCTGAGTCGATTACACACGATGATTTCTTCGTCTTCAACTCTCGAATCGAGTCTGCGGTGCCGAGGCGTAGTTGTCCACGTACTCCACGGCCCGAAGCCGCGCCCGGGCGGGCCCTGCGGATGGCCCGCCCTGAGGGGCGCGGGCCGAGCGCAGCGAGGCGGCGGTGGAGCCACGTGGACCACTACGCTACGCGCAGGCCTGCAATCGAGCTCGGTGTGCTCTTCGTTGCGGCGCGGCGTCTTGCATGCGATGCGCGCCGGAGTGAGCGATTTTTCCGCCCTTGCGAAGAATGCGACCGCATACGAGGCTCTCTGGGCGGAGATCTCGGGGGTACCCGCTACCTGAACACGCCGGAAAATCTGCTCCCTCGAGCTTCTCGTGCGCATCACGATCTCTCAGGCCGCCCGAGCGAGCTCGGTGGCACGAGCGCCGAAGTACACCTCGTCGGGCGTACGATAGTCATGCGACTGATGCCCGCGGGTGCGATTGTAGAAATCGAAGTACGCTCGCAGCTGCTGCCGTGCCTGGCGGCCATCGCGGTAGCCATGAAGGTAGACCTCCTCGTACTTCACCGAGCGCCACGGCCGCTCGACGAAGACGTTGTCGACCCAGCGGCCCTTGCCGTCCATGCTGATGCGGCAGCCGGTGGCTTTCGGTTGCTCGATCCAGTCCTCGGAGGTGAACTGCGCGCCCTGATCGCTGTTGAAGATCTCTGGAACCGCGAACTTGGCGAGCGCCTCCTCGAGGGCGGCGAGGCAGAAGTCCGTCGTGAGTGTGTTCGAGAGCCGCCAGGCGCGCACCTTGCGGCTGGCGATATCCAGGATCGCCACCAGGTACAGCAATCCGTGCGCCATCGGGATGTAGGTGATGTCGGTGGACCACGCCTGGTTGGGCCGCTCGATCGAGAGCCCACCGAGCAGGTACGGATGGATCGCCCCTTCGCGCGCCGGGATGCTCGTGCGCGGCTTTCTGTAGCGCGCCTCGATGCCCATGCGGCGCATGAGCGTCGCCACGTGCAGCCGCCCGACATCCTGGCCTTCCTTGGCGAGCTCGCGCGCCAGGCGCCGCGCCCCGCAGAACGGCCAGCGCAGATGCAGCTCGTCGATCCGACGCATGAGCCTCAGGTCCGCCTGCGGCACCGAACGCGGCGTGTAGTACACGCCGGTCCGGTTGAGCTCCAGAAGCTCGCACTGGCGCTTCACGGGCAACTCACCGCCCCGATTGATCATTTGCGTCCGCTCGGTCCGGGGAAGCGCCCGAGCGCTTGCGATAAAAAATCGCGTTCCATGGTGAGTTCGCCGATCTTGGCCTGCAGGTCGCGGATTTTCTCCCGCTCCGCGGGCCCCTCGCCCGCAGTGCCACCGAATGCTTCGGTGGCGTGCTGCAGGAGCTCGCTCTTCCAGGCCGTCACCTGGTTCGGGTGCACGTCAAACTGCTTGGCGATCTCGGCGACGGTCTTCTCGCCCTTCAGGGCCTCCAGCGCGACTCGCGCCTTGAACGCCGGAGAATGGTTGCGTCTCGGTCTTCGCATCGGTACTGCTCCGTCCTCTGTGGGAATGTACAGCAGTCCGTCCACTCATCGCCGTGTCCGAAAAAACCGAGCTATGCGCCGCCGTTTGCCTTCGAGCTGCCAGATGATGAAATCCGGGTGGAAGTTGCCGGCTTCGTAGAATGCTTTCAGATCCTCGATGAACCGGCGCTTGCCCTTGTTGAAAGGGGCGGGTGAGATCTCGACCACACTACCGTCCAGGAACAGCAACGGCCGGTAGAGGTGTCGCCCGAACCAGATCGCCTTGATGCCCCGGAACTCTCAGTCCTTCAGATTCCCTTGCTCGATGGCCTCTTTCATCTTCTCCAGTTTTGCGACGATTTCCCGCTGCGATTCCTCGGTCAGGATCCGGTAACCGTATCCGGCGCCGTCCTCACTCAAGATGGATGGGAAGTTGGGATCGTCCTCGGTGAGGTCCCGGTACTCCAGGTGCGGAAGTTCCCACTCGCGCTTGCGGAAGGTGTAATAGCGCTCCACGTACTTGCGCAGCAGGGCCAGGGCGATTTCCTGCCATACACGCGCTTTCGCGAATGAGTCGAAAGCCAGCTCCGATGCCGGGATCAGCAGCCGGTACCAGCTGGTGTCCGCCAGCAATGTAGCGATGCCGGCACGGGTCAGGTTGAGGTTGTGCCAACCACGCTCGGCCTTGAAGCGTCCGAGCTCGAAGTACAGCCGATCAAGGTCGAGGAAGGCGATGTGCTGCCTCGTCAGGTGGGCCTCGTTCGGTGCCCCCTCATCGTCACCGCACGATACCCCGACGGACTTCATGGCCCGAATCCTCGGGTACCAGTTCAGCACCACCGGGTTCTTCTGCAGGTAAGCCGTGGCGGGCTCAATGTCGGGGCGCGGCGGCTGGATGGTCGGGACGGGCCCCAACTTGCGGAAGGCGTCTCCAAACTCCGTCGTGACGCCTTTGATCTCTTTCTTGAGGCGGATCGTTTTGAGCGGCCTTGTGCCCAGGTTCCGGATGACCGGCAGGATGAATTCGATGCGCTCTTCGTTGGCGGGCAAACCTTCCGCTTCAAGGAAGTCGCGGAACTGCGCCATGTAGTCGGCGCGGATGCCGAAGATGTGCAGCGTTTCGAGCAGGTCGATGTGCCTAGGTCGTTTCAGCTCCGGGGGCATGGCCGCCCGCACGCTGCGCTTGAGGCTCATGCCATAGCCCTTCAGTCGCACGCCACGGCCGAAGAGCTGGATGATCTGCGCTCCCTCGCTCCGCCCGACGTTCATCAGGCCCATGGTGCTCACCCTCCAGCTGCTCCAGCCCTCGGTGAACTTCCTTGAACCAATGAGCACGTTGATGGCAGAGTGCGGCTTGTCCAGCTCGTGGAACAGCGATCCGGAAAATTCCCGCTCGGCGACATGCAACTTGTTGGCATCGCACAGTTTGACCAGCTTGGCATCGTCGCCGACGTTGATGACACCGAAGAAATCGTTATCGCCTACCCGCAGGCCAATCTCGCCGGATGCGCCCTTGATGTTCTCGACGTGCAGCGCCCCACCGGTCGGCGCGTTGAAGAGCGTCGCCAGCGTTTCGTCGAAAATCTGCTCAGGCGACAGGCCGCAGGTGTCGAGGTAAGCAAAACGGCCCGCGAGCAGGTTTTGGCCCTTGGTCGTCGGCAGCCCCTCGGTCAACACACGGCGGATGTGCTTGATGCTGTCTTGACGATTCGCTACGTAAGCGGCCAGGAACTTCAGGACGGCCACCACGTCGGAGACCTGCTCCCGGTTCTCGGTGCGCACCGCATTCACGCTGCCGCCTACGAAGACCCACAGGGGTTTTTCGATGTTGAACGGGCGCAGGCTTGCTTGCTGTTCCCGGTACAGCCGCTGCTGCTGGAAGAAGGCGAGCAGGCAGGCCGTGAGATAGGCCGTCATCCATTCGTCGTTGCTGTCGTCTTCCAGGTTGAGGATGTGGTAGTCCTTGCCAAAACCGTCGCCGTAGAACCAGCGGTAGGAATAGTCAAACAGCGTGCTACGCGCGTAGAGGTCGGCCAGATCCCGGTTTCCGGTCACGGCTTGGCCGAAGGTTCCGGAATATTCAAACGAGAAGCCCTTCTCGCAGAGCGCGTTGCGGAACTTCATCCATGCACCGTCGCCGCCCGCCGAGGCGCCGCGGTGTCCTTCGTCGACGAGAACGAGGTTGTTGCCCTCGAAGGCGTCGACGGCCACGGTCTTCTCTCCCATCTCCTCCTTGAGCTTGGTGACTTCCAGGATCTCGATGGCATGACCGGCGAACAGGCCCCGACCGTCCTTGTTGAAGATCTCCGCGTTGATGCCCGATTTCTGGAATTCGCGCAGGTGCTGCTGCGACAGCCCTTCGTTGGGCGTGAGCAGGATGATCCGGTTCAGCTCGCGCGAAAGATCGTGCCTTTCCAGGAACCGCTGGTACTGAAGGATGTTGGCATGCATGAGCAGCGTTTTGCCGCTGCCGGTAGCCATCCAGAACGCGATCTTGTTAAGCTGAAGGCGGGGATCCTCGGACTCCTCTAGCGCCGTGATCCGGTCCGCTTCCGGAAGGCGCGCGTTCAGCGCCGCAATGCGCCCCTTGAGCGCCAGCCGCAGGCCGGCGGGGTCGCGGAAGTAGCGGTCGAGATAGATTTCCGTAAACAGCAGCGCCAGGTATTGGAAGTACTTCCAGACGATCGGCTTCTCGCGCGCGGTGATGCGCCGGTCGTTGAGACGCTGCGTGACCGAAACGATGGCCTGGTCATACTCCAGCAGCCGCTCATTCGGCAGCTCCGGCCGTTTGGCTGCAGGCAGATGCAGGCACACGGCATGGTAGAAGCGGTGGACGTTGTTCTCGTCCGGTCCTTCCAGCGCCTCGTTCTTCAGGTGCTCGGCGATCTGGTCAAAGCGCTCGACGCCGAACAGGCCGAGCAGCCATTGGTAAAGTACGAGCTTGCGGTTGAACGGCTGCACCGCGCGGGTCGCCTCAGACCGACCTCGATTGCCCGCCTTGGGCGCAGCAGCATCGTTCTTGCGGGGGCGTCCGCGCGGCATCAGGCGGCCTCCATTTCGAACATCAGGCGGAAGAAGTCTTCCTCGATCAGGCGCACCTTCCAGGTGTCGTCCGGGGCCTTGAGGTTCTCCAGGTTGTTGTCGCCGTTGACGTAAATCAGGTCGAACTCGCTGCCTCGGCGGGAGTAGCCCTGCTTTCTGAACCACTCGTCGAGCACCAGGTTGTCCTGCTCGATGCCTTCCGGCTCCTCGCCGCCCGGGCGCTTGCGCCAGATGATTAGCGTGCGGCGACCATCGGGAAGGGTGCCGGTGACGGTGCGGAACCACCAGGGGCCGTTGGAGTCTTCCTTCAGGCGACGGTCGAGCAGCAGCCGGCGCGGGGCGGCCTCCGGCAGGTCTGGGTCGTCGGCGCGCCTGAACGCAGCGCTGTAGGTGCGCGGCTCAGCAATGCGCTGGACGGCAAGGCCAATCAGCCAGTTGAAGGTCTCGATGAGATCGACATTCACCTCGCGCGACTCGTCCGAGCCGGGGCGCTTGACCTTGAGCCGGTAGACCGTCGGGTTCAGGAAGGCCGCGATGTTGAGTAGCGAGGCGCCGCCGCGGGTTTCCACATCCAGCATATAGCGCAGCAGGTACTGCTCGCGGAAGCCGTCAGGCCCTTTTGCCTGCGGGCTATCCAACAGGCTCTGCTGCGCCTCGGTGCGGTGTAGCTCCAGGTTATTGAGCGTGTCCTCGTAGGATTCCAGGCGGATCACTTTCATTATCCGCGGGCTGCGCTCAGCCTCTTCCGGCGTGGCGAGGCGCTTCGGCTTGCCGTCCTTCCACTCGGGCGAGAAGCTGACCTTCTTCAGGCGGGGAAGAAGAACGATATCGAAGTAGTCCGCTTGCTCGACCAGGATGAACTTGCGCTGGCCCCCGTCTTTGCGGTTGAGGTTAATGACGGCGTGTGCGGTCGTGCCTGATCCGCCGAAGTAATCCAGGACCAAGTCCTGCGGATCTGTCACGGCAAAGATCGAATCCTCTACAAGGTACACGGATTTGGGATAGAGGTTGTCCGTCACCTTCAGCTTCAGATCCGTGAGCCACTTCGTGCCATAGTCGCCAGCAATGTATCGCGGGTCGTCCCACACTGTCTTGATCGGCCTCTCGTCCACGGCCTTGAGGATCTGGACCTCCCCTGCAGCGGTCGTGTGAACCTTGAGAAGGTGGCGAATCGATTCCACGCTATGGCGTGCGTACCTCCACTTTCGCTCTACCCCATTGGCATCGACCGGGTAGACGAGCGTGCGTGTTCCATCGACAACGTTCGCCGTGCCCGGATGACACGCATCGTCACATACGTCCCCAAAGCCGACGATCTGTCCGTTTTCGACAATGATGGGGTAAAAGCCGTTTCTTGCTGTATGACGTTCCGACTCACGTCCCCACTTGCGAAGGTTGGTGTACTCCCACTCGCCGGTGGGCAGCGGCGTGCCGTTGGTGGCAGGTAGATGAAGGGGGATGCAGAAGTACGCGTACTCATGATTGTAGGAGAAGTACTCGCCCTGAATGCCCTTCTTGTTGTGAATGACGGCGACGCATATTTTCTCTCTGGTTGGAAATACGATGTTGAGAAGCTGGCCGAGTGTCTCTTGTTCATTTTCGTCGATTGCAATGACATGCGAACCGGACTCGGAGGAAAGCTTACAACTCAAGAGAAGCCGGTTTTCCATCAAGGCGATCCACGACGAATGTTTGTAGGTGTTCTTGTACGCAATCTCAGAGGTCTTCGAGTTGTAAGGAGGGTCGATATACACACACTTCACCTGCTCACGATACCGAGCCTGCATCAGCGCCAGAGCTTGAAAATTCTCGCTATGCATGAGCACGCCATCGGTTTGCTCATCCACGTTACCGACGGCATCGAGCAATCGCGCCGTGAAGCCTGCGGAAAAATGCCGCGTGTCCACCATCAGTGTGGGGTGCGCTTTCAAAAACTCCACCGTCAGCGGCACGCTGTATCCAGGATTTGTCAGGTCGCCATCGATCGCATCAAGCGCGCACAACCGCGCCCACTCCACGCGCTGGGCGTCGTTCGCCGCGATCTCGGGATAAAACTTTTCCGGAATCACACCCAGGCGGATGCAGTAGCGGGTCTCGACGACGAACTTCTTCTTCAGCCACAGCTTTTTCTGGAAGTCCTCGATCTGGGCCAGCAAGTCGATGATCTTCGCGGCGATCTTGCGAATGACCTTGATCTTGGAGAGGTACTGCTCAACGCGCGGCGCGGTTTCGCTTTCGACGTCATCGAGGTGCATGACCTCGTTCTTGATATAAAAGTCCAGCTCGCGCCGCAGGAAACTGCCCAGATCCTTGTGGATGAAGTAGTCGAAGGTGTTGCGCGCAGCGTAGCGGTCCAGATGCACGCGCAGGCGGGTCTTGTCCGATACGGTGCCGTCGGCGCGCACGTGCAGCGCGCTCAGGGCCTCGATCCAGTCGGAGAGCGTGGCGTCCTTGAGGCCCAAAATCGCGGCCTCGGCCTCGGCGTTCAGGTCCTTTTGCTTGCGGCTTTGCGGGTCGGGCGCGTAGGTGAAGCGGATCATTAGCTCGCCGCCCTCGAGCGCCGCAAAGGGTGCCGGGGCGAGCGTGAAGCGCCGCTCCTTGCCGGCTCGTTCCTTGACGTTGCCGTGCTCGCCCTCGGCGGCATCCACGAGCCGAAAGTGCACGCGCATGGGGTTGTTCTCGTCCTCCGTGCGCAGGCGGAAGGCATAGTCGCGCAGGTACTCGTTGGTCTTGATGTAGTACTGGTCCGCGTTGGCCCAGTGAAGCTTGACCTCCTCGCCTTCGTAGGGGATGGCGTAAACGCCGCGCTTGTAGACGCGCTTGCTTAAGAAATCGCCCTCCGAGTAATAGCGGCGGAAGAAGCTGTAGAGATGGTCGTAGACCTCGGCCTCCAGCGCTTCGGTATCCACGGCGTCATGGGCCAGCTTCGCGCGCAGCTCCTTGACCTTTTGCGTGCTGTCGGGATCGACGTCCAGCGCCTGGGCGGCCTCGATGGCCATGGCCAGTTCCTGTTCCAGTTCGGCCTTGTCGGCGGTCCGGTGCCGGGAAAAGGCTTCGCGCACCTGCGGCAGCAGGTCTTCATCGAGAAACTGGGTGATCTCGGCGCTGCGGGCATGCAAGATGCGGTAGATGCCGAAGTCGAGCTCAGGCTGGTCGAGCTGGAACAGTTCCTTCAGCAGGGCTTTCAGCTTCTCGTATTTCCGGCTCATGTAACCGTGGTCCTTGTGAATCCTGTGGCCCGGGCGATCAGACGACGGCCCGGCGGAGGGTAAACAGGGTTTCGGTGGCGGTGCGCTGCGCGGGGCGTTTCCCCGGCTGGTCGATGAGCTGGTCGCGCTTTTCCATGATCTCGTCCTCGACGCGGAAGATGCCCCGCCGCTGGCGACGCTGCTGGCGCTCGAGCTTATGGAGCTCTTCCCGGATTGCATGCTGTTCGGCGAGCGTGGTGGCCTGGCGTGCCTGCCGGCGCAGGGCGTCGATCCGATCCTTGGTGTCGGCCAGCGCCGTTTCGGCCGAGAGCACCATGTCGTCGGCCCAGCGTTCGAGTTTCTCCCGCGCTTCGTGGAAGTACCTGTCGTTCTGCTCCAGCGAGCGGCTGAGGTGGCCTGGGCGTGGCGTTCGGCCTCGGGCGCCAGGCGCCGGGCCTCGCGTTCCGGAATGGTCGTGCCCGCGACGACACGGCCGCTGCACGGGAACGGCTCTTCCATGGTCTCTTGGTCGAGTGTCGCGCCGTCATCGGTGAAACCGGAGAAGAGAAGCGTTTTCCCACGCGGTCCAGCTGGGCCTGGGCATCGGCGCGGCGCAGCCGCAGCCGTTCATGCACGTCCTCGTCGAAGTGCTCGAACAGTGCGCGCCGGGTGTCTTCCAGCCGCGAACGGATCTGCTCCTCCATTTCGGCCTGCAGGGCCTGGAAGTCGGCATCGATTCCTCCCGGCGTGCGGCATTCCTGGTAGATCGCCAGAATGCGCTTCTCAGAATCCACGCCGGACTCGATGGTGCCGAGCACTTCGTCGGAGGCTCCGAACACACCGCCAAATAGGTTGAACTTCTGCTCCAGCAGCTCGAGTACGCGGCGGTCGGCCTCGTTGCGCTCGTTGAGGAAATTGACGACCACCACGTCGTGCTTCTGCCCATGGCGGTGGCAGCGGCCAATGCGCTGCTCGATGCGCTGCGGGTTCCAGGGCAGATCGCAGTCGATCACCAGCGAGCAGGACCGCAGGTTGAGCCCTTCGGCGGCCGCCTCGGTCGGCCGGTAATACACCGTGCGCCGCGGCTGGCCGAACCAGCGGCCCAGCCTGGCCATCGACACGTCAATCCCCTCTTCCCGCAGTCCCTGCTGGATCGTGACCATCAGGTCTCGTCCTTGCCCAGCAGGGACGCCAATTTTTTTCGGGCGCGCGGCTCCAGCATGGCCTCGCCATAGGCTTCCTGCAGCTCCCTGAGCTGCCGTTCGTACTGCTCGCGCACATCCTCGGGCTTGGCCCGCCGCGCATTCTCCAGCCCGCGCTTGCCCTCCTCGATCCAGGTCTCGACCTCGGACGGGGGCAGATCGAACTGCCGGCTGGCCTCGGCCACCGTGGTCTTGCCCTGAAGGATCTCCAGGACCAGCGCCGACTTCCGTCGCGCCGTCCAACGCTTGATGCCTTCTTCCATCACGATGCTCATGGGTGCTCTGCTCCAAAAGTAACACCTGAGCAGGAAATCACTGGGTCATTACATGATGGGGATTGAGATCCACCGAGGCATCGAACAGCGCCATCGAGAGGCGATCCATGCCCGATGCTGCCCGCCGCGTCAGGTCGTGGGCGTAGTACTTGGCGTGGTGCGGGCTCAGGGAGGTGCTGTCAGGCGAGAGCATCGAACACCTCCCGGTTCAACAGCACGATCTGCTGGTCCGCCGGCCTCCGGGCTGTGGGGTCGGTATCCAGGCCGAGGCGCTTCAGGGTGTAGTAGAGCAGGGCCTTGCGGACGGCGATGCTCGTCTTGCCGCTGCGCATGCGGTAGTCGAGCGCAATGACCTTCTTCTGCGCGTCGGACAGGCCCGGATGCGGGCCGATTTCCAGCGTGACGTGCGTGTGCCAGTCGGTGTCCTGGCGGGCGTCGATGTCGCTGGGCCGGGTGTCGCGGATGCCGAGGATGCGGGCCAGCAGGAAGTCCTTGAAGCAGCGGTCGGTCAAGCAGTACGCGCGCGCGTGCCAGCGGAAGCCGTCGAAGACGATGGCGTGGGGCGCGATCCAGCGCCAGCGGGGCGCCGGGTTGGAGAGGGACTGGTATTCGACCTCGATGGCCTGGGCGTTGCGGATGGCCTGGACCACGGCGCGCAGGTGGCCGGCGTCAATGCCGCGAGCCGGGCCGGGCACCGTATCGAAGGCCGGGATCCGGCCGATCCAGGTGTCCTCCTGCGCGAGGATGCCGTCGGCGAAGGAGCGAAGCTGGGACAGGCAAGCTGCGGCGTCCGGCTTGAGGAACCGCGGTTCGAAGCGGGCGCCGCGCACGTAGGTGCGGGCGCTCTTGTCGTAGACCATGTTCTCCGGCGCCATGCCGAGGTAGCGGTTCAGGTCGGCGGAGGCCTGGTTGACCGAGATGCCGAAGGCGTCCATCAGGTCGCCCCGGTTGACATGACCTTCCCAGAACAGCCGGAACTCGATGAACTCCAGGCGTCGTTCGACGCCCAGCGAAAGGTGGTTTGCGTTGCCCCCAACTCGTTACCCCAGCGTCCAGACCCGTAACGAAAGTGTATTCGACCAGTTTCTGGTTTGGCTGTGAGAAGGGCGCATTAGCCTGTGTGAGACCGCTTGGGAGAGGCGATGGCGCTTCTAGCGCGACATGGCATTCATCGTGGTATCACGATGTAGATTTGAGTTTAAGTCATTGATTCTAATTAACTATTATCTTACATTCGTAATCTGGTTGAATGATGCGAGAGATTCCAGTGAGACCGCAGCGCCACGGCCCGCGCGCTGCGCGCGCATCGGGCCTGCTCATCCTCGCGGCTGCCGGGTTCGCGTGTGCCGTCGTGATCGCGGCGGAGCCCGCGACGGGCGCGACTCGCATTTCCCCCCCGGTCACGCTCACCGCCGACCAGGACCGCGAGCGCATGATGGCCCTCCTCGGCATCAAGGCGCTCCGCCCAGGACCGAGCGGCAACGAGAACGCGCCGGATCACGCGAACTACGACGAGGCGCTGGCGAATCCCTATCCGCGCCTTCCCGATCCGCTGAGGCTGAAGGATGGCCGCAGAGTGACGACTGCCGCGATGTGGTGGAAGGACCGGCGGCCCCAAATCGTGGCGGACTTCGAGAAATACGTCTATGGCCGCATTCCCCCGCACGTGCCTCCTGTGAGCTGGCGCGTCACGGCCGAGGAGCACGACCGCGTCGGCGGCATACCCGTCACGATCAAACGCCTGAACGGCCACGTCGACAACTCTTCGTATCCGCCGATCGACGTGAACCTCGCGATGACGCTGGTGCTGCCGACGAACGCCGGCAGGCGAGTGCCCGTGCTCATGATGTTCGGCCCGACGAATTTCCCGGCGCCGCCGCAGCCGAGCGCCGAGGAATTCCGGCGCATCAACGCGGCGTTGAAGAAGGCCCTCGTCGGCGTCGATCCCTCTCTCGCCGCCGTCTTCCGGCGCAACTTCTTCTATCAGCCGCTCGCGCCAACGCCGTTTGCGCCGACCGAGCGCAATGCGGACGGCGATCCGCCGTCTACTCAGGAGTTGATTGCGGCCGGCTGGGGATTTGCGCTGCTCGATCCGCAGTCAGCACAGCCGGATGACGGCGCGGATCTGACACGCGGCATCATCGGCCTCGTCAACCAGGGCCAACCGCGCAAGCCGGAGGACTGGGGCGCGCTGCGCGCATGGGCGTGGGCGGCGAGCCGCGGTCTCGATGAGCTCGAGACCGAGCCGGCGGTCGATGGCCGCCACGTCGGCATCGAGGGGGTGTCGCGTTACGGCAAAGCGGCGCTCGTCGCAATGGCCTTCGACCAGCGCTTCGCCATGGTGCTCGTCGGGTCATCGGGAAAGGGCGGCGCCACGCTCCTGCGACGCAACTTCGGGGAGGCCGTCGAGAACCTGACGGGTTCCGAGTACTACTGGATGGCCGGCAACTTCCTGCGCTACGGCGCATCGCAGGCGAGCTTCGGTAGCGGCAATCCGGGGCAGATCCCGGTCGACTCGCACGAGCTGATAGCGCTCTGCGCGCCGCGGCTGACGTTCTTGAGCTACGGGATCCCGGAGCGCGGCGATGCACGCTGGCTCGATCAGCGGGGCAGCTTCATGGCGGCCGTCGCGGCGCAGCCAGTGTTCCGGCTGCTCGGCGCGCGAGGCATGGGCGTGCCCGGTGACGCCCTGCACGCGCGGATGCCGCCCGTGAACCACGGTTTGCTCGACGGCCAGCTCGCCTGGCGGCAGGACGACGGCGGCCACACGGACGCGCCGAACATGAAGTACTTCATCCGGTGGGTGGACCGGTTCATTCATTACCCCCCGCCGAATGAAGAAGGGCCGACCGACAGCGCAGCGTCCGGTGCGTTCGAGCGCGCAACGTCTGGCGCGAGCGGCCATGCGCCTCTGACCGGCGAAGTCGCCGGCGATTCGGAGCTGGTCTTCACTCCATTTCGCGCCGGCAGCAGCTACAGGGCTCGCGAGCGGGCCGGCTGGCGGATCACGCTCGCGCCGGGCGCGGAGCGCAGACCGGGTGGCTACTCGTTCACGATCTATCGGGACGAGAAGGCGGAAGTGGCGGCCGGTCGCTTCGATCTCTCCTGCGGATCGGCGGAGATCGATCTGCCGTCGGACCTCCCCGGCATGTACCGCGTCATCGTCGACTACATGGCGCCGCCTCCGCCTCCGCCGCTTCGTGCGGCCGAGGTGCGCGCCGCCAATGATGCGTTGCGGGCGCTGCTCGTAGAGACCGATCCTTCATTGAAACCGGTGCTCGACAGATATCCGGACTATCGATTCATGCCTGCCGGGCACTTCCGCTTCCAGGATCTCATGGAGCATCCGGTCGCGACGCTGCGGGCCGCCGTGCAAGGACCCTAGCTGCGCGCCCGCCGCCGCTGCGCGCCCTGCGCCCGATGACGGCGCTCAGCGACGCTGTCCGGCTGCGAGTTGAGGAATTCGCCGCGGAACCGCATGATGCAAGCGGGGCTGCTGGTGCCCACTCGAGGGGACACTTTCATGAGCTCGACGCGCACGATCGGGTGGCGAATGGGCTGGCTTCGATGGCTCGCGTTCGCGGTGTCTGGCGTCGTTCTCGCTGCCGCCGGCCACGCCTCGCGAGCCGACGATGCGCGGGCCGCCAATGCGCAAGGGGCCGACGCGCAGGCTGATGCTCGTGCCGCCGGTGCCGATGCATCGCGGCCGCAGAAGATCGGCATCGTCGGGACCGGCCACATCGGGGGTACGCTCGCCAAGCTCTGGGCACAAGCCGGCTACGAGATCATGATCTCCTCGCGTCATCCGGCGGAGCTCGAAGCCCTCGCGCGCGCTCTCGGGCCGAAGGTGCGTGTCGGGACGCCGCAGCAGGCCGCGGCGTTCGGAGATGTCGTGCTCATCTCGGTTCCTTACAAGGCGCTGCCGGAGCTCGGACATGATCTCGCCCGCGAGCTCGCCGGCAAGGTCGTTCTCGACACCGGCAATCCCTATCCGCAGCGCGACGGTCCGATGGCAAACGAGGCGCGGCGCGAGGGGACGGGCGTCGCATCCGCGAAGTACCTGCCCGGCGTGAGGCTCGTGCGCGCGTTCAATGCGATCAAATGGACGGACCTCGCGAGCGAGGCGCACCGATCCGGCGAGCTCGTCGGAATCCCCCTCGCCGGCAGCGATCCCGGCGCGCTCGCCATCGCCGCGCGTCTCGTGCGCGATGCCGGGTTCGACCCGGTCATCGTGGGAGATCTCTCGACCGCGAAGAAATTCGACGTGGGAACACCCGTCTATGTGCAGCTCCTCACGGCGAGGGAGCTGCGCCGCGAGCTGGGGCTCGAAGGAGGGAGCTGAAGGCCGGCGCCAGACCGGCATCCGCCAGGGGTTGAAGGCCTGGGGTCCGCAGAGCGCGGGAAGGCCGCATCCGCAGGGCGCTGAAGGCCGATGTCGGCCTGGGGGCTGAAGGCCGGCATCCTCCGCATCACTCAGCCGCGGCTATCTGCGCAATCGTTGATGCCGCGGCCGTCGCCGTCCGAGCCGCTTCCCGCGCGCTTGTCGCGCTCGATGAGCGCGTAAGCCGAGTGGTTGTGGATGGACTCGAAGTTCTCCGCCTCGACGACGTAGGCGGTCACGCGATCGTCGCGGTTCAGGCGCACGGCCACGTCGCGCACGATGTCCTCGACGAACTTGGGATTCTCATAGGCGCGCTCGGTCACGTGCTTCTCGTCGGCGCGCTTCAGGATCCCGTAGAGCTCGCAGGACGCCTCGGACTCGGCGAGCTCGATGAGCTCCTCGATCCAGATGTGCTCGCGCGCCTTGACGGTGATCGTCACCTGGGAGCGCTGGTTGTGCGCGCCGTACGCCGAGATCTCCTTCGAGCAGGGACAGAGGCTCGTCACCGGTACCGCGACGCGCATCCACGTCTCCGTGCGGCCGTCGCGGCGCTCGCCGATGAGCGTCACGCGATAATCCATCAGGCTCTCGACGCCCGAGACGGGAGCGCGCTTCATCACGAAGAACGGGAAGGTCATCTCGATGTGGCCGACGTGGGCTTCGAGCCTTGCGGTCATCTCCTCGAGCATCGCACGGAAGGAGTCGACGGAGATCTCGCGCTCGTGCTCGTGCAGGATCTCGATGAACCGCGACATGTGCGTGCCCTTGAAGTCATGCGGCAGGCTCACGTACATGTTGAAGCTCGCGACGGTGTGCTGCTCGCCGCCCGCGCGGTCCATCACGCGCACCGGATGGCTCACATCCTTGATGCCGACGCGGTTGATCGGGATGCGGCGCGTGTCGGCGCGGCTCTGCACGTCCTCGATGGCGGCGGAGCGCGGGCTGTTGGCGGTATTCACGTCATTCATCTTGAGGATCGTGGCTTCGCGGCGCGGTTCGCTGCGGCGCCGTTCGCTGCTGCTTGGATCGGCGCTGCCGTCCTGCGCAGCGCTGCTCGTCTACTCGTTCGCGAGCCGCCGCGGACCGGCAGCCTCGCGGCCTTGGTGCCGGGTCTCGCTCCGGCGGAGACGGTTGCCGCGGACGCGCGGCCACCACTCCTCGACGGCGCGCAGCAGGCTCGGGAAGTCGAGTCCTGCTGCGGCGAGGCAGTCCTCGCGCGAGCCGTGCTCGATGAAGCGGTCGGGGATGCCGAGCTGCAACAGCGCCCGCTCGTAGCCTGCCTCGGCCAGCACCTCCGCCACCGCCGAGCCCGCCCCTCCTGCCACCACGTTCTCCTCGAGCGTGACGAGCGCCCGATGGGTGGCGGCCACGGTCAGTATCCGCTCCCGGTCGAGCGGTTTCACAAAGCGCATGTTGATCAGGGTGGCATCCAAGCGCTCGGCGATGCGCGCGGCAGGCTCCACCATCGTGCCGAAGGCCAGAAGCGCCAGCCCACTTGCCCCCTGGCGGCGCAGCTGCGCCCGCCCCACCGGCAGCGCACTCATCTGAGCCTCCACCGCCACCCCCGGGCCCACCCCGCGCGGATAGCGCACCGCCGCAGGCCCATCGAGCGTGGCGGCCGTGTAGAGCATCTGCCGGCATTCGTTCTCATCGGCCGGGGCCATCACCACCACATTCGGCACACAGCGCAAGTACGAGAGGTCAAAGGCCCCCTGGTGCGTGGCCCCATCCCCGCCCACAAGCCCCGCCCGGTCGATCGCCAAGACCACCGGCAGGCGCTGCAGGGCCACATCGTGGATCAACTGATCGTAGGCCCGCTGCAGGAACGTCGAGTAAATCGCCACCACCGGGCGCATGCCCTCACAGGCCAGCCCCGCCGCAAGGGTCACGGCATGCTGCTCGGCAATCCCGACATCGAAGTAGCGCTCGGGGAAGCGCCGGGAGAACTCCACCAACCCCGAGCCCTCCCGCATCGCCGGGGTAATGCCCACGATGCGCGCATCGCGCTCGGCGATCTCACAGAGCCACTGCCCGAACACCTGCGTGTAGGTGGGCCCGCTGGCCTTCTCCTTGTACACCGTGCCGGTGGCCGGATCGAAGGGCCCGGGCCCATGCCACTTGATCGGGTCGGCCTCCGCCGGGGCATAGCCCTTGCCCTTCTGCGTGGCTACGTGCAGCAGCTGCGGGCCCTTCAAGTGCCGCACGTTCTTCAGCGTCGCCACCAGCGCCTGCACATCGTGCCCATCCACCGGCCCCAAGTAATTCAGCCCCATCTCCTCGAAGATCGTCCCCGGCAGCACCATCCCCTTCATGTGCTCCTCGCTGCGCCGGGCAAGCTCCAGGGCCGTCGGCACGCGCCGCAGCACGCGCTTGCCCCCCTCCCGCAGGTGCGTGTACAGCCGCCCCGACAGCAGCCGCGCCAGGTAGCTCGAGAACGCCCCCACCGACTCCGAGATCGACATGTCGTTGTCGTTCAACACCACCAGCAGGTCCACATCCAGGGAGCCGGCGTGGTTGAGCGCCTCAAAGGCCAGCCCCGCGCTCAACCCCCCATCCCCGATCACCGCCACCGCCCGCCGGCTCTGCCCGCGCGCCGCAGCGGCAATCGCCATCCCGAGCGCCGCGGAGACCGAGGTGCTCGAGTGGCCCACCCCGAAGCAGTCGTACTCGCTCTCGGCTCGCGAGGGAAACGGCGCCAAGCCCCCGTGCTGCTTGATGCTCGAGAGGCGCGCCCGGCGCCCGGTGAGCACCTTGTGCGGGTAGGCCTGATGGCCCACATCCCACACCAGCCGATCCTCGGGAGTGTCGAACACGTAGTGCAGGGCCACCGTCAGCTCCACCGCCCCGAGCCCGGCGGCAAAGTGCCCCCCGCGGGTGCTCACACTCTCAATCAAATACGCCCGCAGCTCCGCACACAGCCGCGGCAGCTCAGAGACCGAAAGCCTCCGCAAGTCCGCAGGCGTCTCAATCGTGCAGAGGAGCGGATACTGATTCATGGCGCGCGATGCTCGGCGGTGGGATGCGAGTATCTGAACGAGTGTCTGAGAAGGATCTCGGCCTGCGCGGCATGCAGGATCAGCGCCCTCAATGCCGTCTCGACAGCAGCCAGTCCGACAGCAGGCGCAGCGGGTCGGCGCGCCGCCCGAACGGCGCGAGCGCGTCGAGCGCTTCCGCATGCAGGCGGCGCGCCGCAGCCTGAGACGCCTCGATGCCCGCAATCGCAGGATACGTGGGCTTCGCCCGCTCCTGATCGGCGTGCGTCGGCTTGCCGAGCGCCGAAGGATCGCCCAGCACATCGAGCAGGTCGTCCTGAATCTGAAAAGCGAGGCCGATCGCCGCCGCGAAACGCGCAAGGCCCGACTTGAGCCGCGGCTCGAGCCCGGGGGCGCAGGCAGCCGCCATGCCGACGGAAGCGCGGATCAGCGCGCCGGTCTTCCGCGAATGCATGTCCTCCACCTGCTCGATGCTGAGCCTGCGGCCCTGCACCGCGAGATCGATTGCCTGACCGCCTGCCATGCCGAGGCTGCCGCTCGCCTCCGCCAGCAGGGCGATCAGCTCGAGGCGCACGGCGGAGGACGCCGGCAGCGCCGGATCGGTGGCGAGCAGCTGGAACGCGAGCGGCTGCAAGCCGTCGCCGACGAGAATCGCCGTCGCTTCATCGTAGGCCTTGTGGCAGGTGGGTCGTCCACGACGCAGATCATCGTCGTCCATCGCCGGCAGATCGTCGTGGACGAGCGAATAGACGTGCACCAGCTCGATGGCGCAGGCGGCGCCTTCGACCTCGTCCTCGCTGAGCCCGAGCGTGCGGGCCGTCGCGAAGACGAGCGCCGGCCGCACCCGCTTGCCGCCGCCGAGCACGCTGTAGCGCATCGCCTCGTGCAGGCGCCTCGGCTCGACGCTCGGCGATGGCAACCGTGCGGCGAGCGCTCGCTCCATGCGCTCGCGCCACACCTCGAGCTGCGCGCCGAAGGCCTCGACGGCCTCGCCGCCGTCGATTGCGCGGCTCTCGGCTGCCCCGCTCACGCAGCCTTCCCGACCCGGCGCCGTGGATAACGCATCCCGATCACTGGGGTCCTGCCGCTGGCGCTGCGCTGCCCGTCGCCGTATCCGCTGCGCTGTCCGGCGCCGCTTCTGCCGCGCCATCCGCGCTGCCGCGGCTCGCGCGCTTCACGGCGCTCACGGGGATGCCGACCGCAGCCGGCGGCCGCGGCTCGAGCCCGCCCGGCAGCAGCGGCAGATCCGGCGCCATCGGCCCGTTCGTGCGCGGGCCGCGCAGCGAGACGGCGATCGCCTTCCACGGCCGGCGGAAGGCATCCTCCACCGCCGTCCCCTCGAAGCCGCAGTGAGCCATGCAGTTGTTGCAGCGGGGATTGCGGCCGACGCCGTAGCGCTCCCACTCCGTGTCCTCGAGGAGCGAGCGGAAGCTCGGCGCGTAGCCCTCATCGGAGAGCAGGTAGCACGGCCGCTGCCATCCGAAGATGTTGTAGGTCGGATTGCTCCACGGCGTGCACTGGTACGTCTGATTGCCCGCCAGGAAGTCGAGGAACAGGGAGGAGTGGTTGAACAGCCACTTGCGGCGCCGGCCCTTCCGGCGCCCTGTCGGGCCCGATCCGACCCGGGCCGTGCGGCGCTTGAAGATCTCGCGGAACAGCCGCTTGCTTGCGCTCCGCTCGAGGAACACATCCTGCCGCGGCGCGTGCGAGTAGCTGTACCCGGGGGAGACCGTGATCGCCTCGATACCGAGGTCCATTGCCGTATCGAAGAACGAGGCCACCTCGTCGGGGTCTTCGCCGTTGAACAGCGTGCAGTTGACCGTGACGCGGAAGCCCTTCGAGCGCGCGAGCCTGATGGCCGCAACCGCCTTGTCATACACGCCCTCCTGGCACACGGACTCATCGTGGCGCTCCCGGTTACCGTCGAGATGGATCGAGAAGGTGAGATACGGCGAGGGGCGGTACTCGTCGATGTGCCGCGCGAGCAGAATCGCGTTCGTGCAGAGATAGACGAACTTCTTGCGCGCCACGATGCCCGCGACGATCTGCGGCATCTCCTTGTGGATCAGCGGCTCGCCGCCCGGAATGGAGACGATGGGCGCATCGCACTCGTCCACCGCGGCGAGCGCATCCTCGACGCTCATGCGCTTCTGCAGGATCTCCTTCGGATAGTCGATCTTCCCGCAGCCCGCACAGGCGAGATTGCACTGGAACAGGGGCTCGAGCATCAGCACGAGCGGGTAGCGGTGCACGCCGCGGAGCTTCTGGCGGGCGATGTACGATGCGACGCGATATTTCTGCAGCAGGGGGATGCCCACGACTATGCTCCTTCAGGGGATGTGCGCCGGCGATGCGATCTCGGCGAGCTCCCGGCGATGATCGCGCCGAATGCGCGCCCACTCCAGCAGGAACCACGGCGTGAACTCGGCGCCGCGCTCCGCGAATTCCGCTTCGAGCGCATCCGGAGCGATCCAGCGCCAACCCGCGACCTCGCTGCGGTTCACCCTGAGCGGCCCGCTGTAGCGGCCGATGTAGACGGAGCACAGCTCGTTCTCGGCCCCGGCATGGTCGTACTGCGCCTGATACTGAAACTTGAACAGGAACCGGAGCGGGCAGCGGATGCCCAGCTCCTCGTGCAGCCGCCGCTGCGCCGCCGCCTCGATCGGCTCGTTGCGCCGCGGGTGGCTGCAACAGCTGTTCGACCAATGCAGCGGCCACAGCCGCTTGTGCGGCGAGCGCCGCTGGATCAGGAGCTCGCCCGCCTCGTTGAAGACGAGCAGCGAGAAGGCCCGGTGAAGCACGCCGCGGCCGGCGTGGCAGGCCTCTTTGCTCAGATGCCCGACCACGCGATCGGCCTCGTCGACGAGGATCAACTCCTCCGGATCGGCTTCCGGATCTGCTGAAATATCGGCGCAGGCACCGGCCAGGCTGGCCCGAACGTCATTCATCGAGAGAGATCTCCGGACTGAACCGGCGCGCGGCAGGCGCACGACCGAGCCTATGTTGCAATTCGCATGCCCATGATAACTGTGAGCGAGAGCTGCGCGCCAGCGCCGGCCTGCGCCGCGTGGCGGCGAGCCCACATGAGGGGAGCCTCATATGCAAGCCCTCAAAGCCCGGTGACTCGGGCCTCATGACTCCCGTCTCCTCGATGCTCGCGACCGCATGTGGCATGGCAGTCACAGGCGCCGCCGCGGCTTACGCTATAATGACCGCCGCGGCGACGCTATGGTGGCGTCACGGGCGGTCGCGAACACGCGACCGGTACGGTTCGCCGGCCCCGGCGGCGGTGACGGTGCTGAAGCCCCTCTGCGGCGCCGAGCCGCGGCTCTACGACTGCTTGCGCTCGTTCTGCGAGCAGGCCTATCCCTGCTACCAGGTCGTCTTCGGTGTGCGCGACCCGGAAGATCCGGCCGTGGCCATCGTGCGCCGCCTGCAGCGCGAGTTTCCGGACCGCGATCTCGAGCTGGTCATCGATGCGACGGAGCACGGCAGCAGCTTGAAGGTGAGCAATCTGATCAACATGTTGCGGGCGGCCCGCCATGACCTTCTCGTCATCGCCGACAGCGACGTGCGCGTGCCGAGAGATCATCTGCGCCGGGTCGCAGCTCCGCTCGGCGATCCTGGGGTTGGCGTCGTCACGTGCAGCTACCGGGGCGTGCCCCGCGGCGGCCCGTGGTCGCTGCTGCTCGCCGCGTTCGTCAATGACTGGTTCATGCCCTCCGTCTATGTCGCGGCGGCGCTCGGATCGCGCGCCTTCGTCTCCGGCGCAACCATTGCCCTGCGGCGCGGCGTGCTCGAAGCGATCGGCGGCTTCGAGGCGATCGCCGATCAGCTGGCCGACGACTACCGCCTCGGGGAGCTGACGCGCGCGAAGGGCCTTGCGACGATCCTCTCGGACGTGATCGTCGAGACCGACCTTCATGAAGCGAACGCCCGCGACCTGATCCGGCACGAGCTGCGCTGGCTGCGCACGATTCGTGCGGTGCGTCCTGGCGGTTATGCCTCGTTGTTCGTCACGTTCAGCTTGCCCGCTGCCGTCCTCGGCGCCTTCATCGCCGCATGGAGCGAAGCGGGCATCGCTTTGGTCGGCATCACCGCCCTGGCGCGTCTCCTGTTACACTTCGAGGTTCGTCGCAGGGGTACGGCGGCGCTCGAGCTGTGGGTGGTGCCGGTCGGCGACACGCTCGCCTTCGCACTCTGGTGCTGGGGGTTCGTCTCGCGCCGCGTGCACTGGCGACAGACCCGCTACCGGGTGGCGCGCGACGGCAGCGTGCAGCCCATCGCATGATCCGCCCGGCATCCATTTGAATCCCCGCGAGAGCGCCGGCCCGACTCCATGAACATCTGAGAGGCCACGGTGAAGACCCTATTCCTGCACCCCCCTTCGTTCGACGGATTCGACGGCGGCGCCGGCGCGCGCTACCAGGCGAAGCGGGAGATTCGCTCGTTCTGGTATCCCACCTGGCTCGCACAGCCGGCAGCGCTCGTGCCGGGGAGCCGTCTCCTCGATGCGCCGGCCGACGGCCTCGGCCTCGACGATGTGACCCCGCTCGCCCGCGAGTACGACCTCGTCATCCTGCACACGAGTTCCCCGTCCTTCCCGACGGACGCGCATGTCGCGGAGCGGCTGAAGGAGGAGAATCCGCACCTCCTCATCGGCATGGTGGGCGCGAAGGTCGCGGTCGATCCCCAAGGCTCGCTCAACGCCTCGAAGGCGATCGACTTCGTCGCGCGCGAGGAGTTCGACTACACCTGCAAGGAGGTCGCAGAGGGACGGCCGCTCGATTCGATCGCCGGTCTTTCCTATCGCACCCCCGACGGCGCCATCCGCCACAACGATCCGCGGCCGATGATCGCCGACATGGACGCGCTGCCGTGGGTGTCGCCGGTCTACAAGCGCGACCTCACGATCGAGAACTACTTCATCGGCTACCTGCAGCACCCGTACGTCTCCTTCTACACCGGACGCGGCTGCCGCTCGAAGTGCACTTTCTGCCTGTGGCCGCAGACCGTCGGCGGCCACCGCTACCGCGTCAGGAGCCCCGCGAGCGTCATCGAGGAAGTCCGCTGGATCAAGGAGAACCTGCCGCAGGTGAAGGAGATCTTCTTCGACGACGACACCTTCACCGACTTCAAGCCGCGCGTCGAGGAGATTGCGCGCGGCCTCGGCAAGCTCGGCGTCACGTGGTCGTGCAACGCGAAGGCGAACGTCCCCTACGAGACGTTGAAGATCATGAAGGAGAACGGCCTGCGGCTCCTGCTCGTCGGCTACGAGTCCGGCAACGACCAGATCCTGCACAACATCAGGAAGGGCCTGCGCACCGACATCGCGCGCCGCTTCACGAGCGACTGCCGCAAGCTCGGCATCACGATCCATGGCACGTTCATCCTCGGGCTGCCGGGCGAGACCCCGGAGACCATTCGCGAGACGATCCGCTTCGCGGTGGAGATCAATCCGCACACCATCCAGGTCTCGCTCGCCGCCCCCTACCCCGGCACGCAGCTCTACAAGGAGGCGATCGAAAACGGCTGGCTCACCGAGAACGCGGGCCTCAATCTCGTCAACGACCAGGGCGTGCAGCTCTCGCCGATCAGCTATCCGCACCTTCCGGCCTCCGAGATCTATCACGCGGTCGAGACCTTCTACCGGCGCTTCTACTTCCGGCCGCGGAAGATCTTCGAGCTCACCGCCGAGATGATGGGCAGCTGGGAGATGACGAAGCGGCGCCTACGCGAGGGCGTCGAGTTCTTCCGCTTCCTGCACGCGCGCGAGGCCTGACCGCTGCGCAAGTTTCTCATCGTAACGGCCGACGACTTCGGACTGCACGAAGCGGTCAACGAGGCGGTGGAGCAGGCGACGCGGGCGGGCACGCTCACGGCGGCGAGCCTCATGGTCTCGGCGCCGGCGGCGGCCGATGCGGTGCGGCGCGCGCGGGCGCTGCCGCGCCTCAGAGTGGGGCTGCACATCACGCTCGCCGACGGCCGCGCCGAGCTGCCCCCGAACGCGATCCCGCGGCTCGTCGATGCGAGCGGCCGCTTCTCCGGCGGCGAGTCCGCCGCGCGGCTTGCCCTCGAAGGCTGGCGGTGGTTCGCGCGGCCGGCCGTGCGCCGGGAGCTTGCCCTAGAGATCCGCGCGCAGTTCGAGGCCTTCGAGCGCACGGGGCTTCTGCTCGACCATGTGAACGCCCACAAGCATCTGCACCTGCATCCGACGGTGCTCGCGCTGATCCTCGAGATCGGCCGCGAGTTCGGCCTGCGGGCAGTGCGCATGCCGGCCGAGCCTTGGTGGTTCGCGCGCTGGAATGGCCACCGCCGGCCGAGTGGGGATGGTGGCGCAGCGTCGGCCGCGGCGCTGCTCGGGAGGGTCGGGCTCGCGCCGTGCCTCGCGCTCATGCGGCGGCGGCTCGATGCGGCCGGCGTGGAACGCAACGACCATGTCTTCGGCATCGCCGCGAGCGGGAGGATGGACGAGGCCGCTCTGCTCGCGATCCTCTCGCGGCTGCCCGAGGGGGCTACCGAGATCTATCTGCATCCCGGGACACGAGCCGGCGCAGCGATCGCTCGCTCGATGGCCGGGTACCGCCATACGGACGAGCTGGCAGGGCTCCTCTCCCCACGCGTGGCGGCCGCAATGGCCCTCTGCGGCGCCTCGCGCGGTGGGTTCCTCGATCTTGCGGCTGCCGGTAAGCTGCGCCCCTCGTGAGCCGGTCAATCGAGGCAATGTGAGCGGATGAACGTGGTCGTGGCAGGCATCGAAGTGGCAGGCATCGAGCCGGACTCCCCGGAGCTGCGGGTGCCGCTGCCCGAGGGACCCGTCCGCCCCGGCACCGATGCGCACCGGGTGCTCTTCTGCCGCACCTTGCTCGACACGTTCAATCCTTACGAGCCGGCGGTGATCGACTGGCCGCGCCTCGAGCCCGACGCGCGCGATCGGCTCGTGAGCCTGCCCATCTGGGACATCGCAGTGCAGACTGAAGGGCGCGCCCGCCTCAATGTCGAGGCCTATGCGGCGCGCATCGCCGATCCGCTGCTGCGCAAGGCGGTCGAGCTCAACGCCTTCGAGGAGGGCCGCCACAAGCACGTCCTCTCGAATCTCGTCACCGCCTACGGCATCACGCTCGCGCCCGAGCCCGAGTACTCCGTACCCCGCGACCCCGAATGGGCGTACCTCGTGACGGGTTACAGCGAGTGCATCGACAGCTTCTTCGCCTTCGGCCTGTTCGAGTCGGCGAAGCGTTCGGGCTTCTTCCCCCGAGCGCTCGTCGACACCTTCGAGCCCGTCATCCAGGAGGAGGCGCGGCACATTCTCTTTTTCGTGAACTGGGCGGCCTGGCACCGGCGCACCATGCCGCTCTGGCGGCGCCCCTTCTTCGAGCTGAAGGTGCTCAGGGTGTGGCTGTTCCTCATCTGGGAGCGCATCGGCCTTGCCCGCAACTTGGGCGGCGAGAAGCAGGACAACAACTTCACCGTCACCGGCGCGAGATCGGTGAGCGCCGACATCGATGTCGGCGGGCTGATCGACCTCTGTCTCACCGAGAACGAGCGGCGCATGAGCCGCTACGATGCGCGCCTGCTGCGGCCGCGCCTCGTCCCAGCGCTCGCGCGGATTGCGCGGCGGTTCGTGCGCTCGCAGGCGCAGCCAGCCGGCCCCCCGGCGAAGCCGAGCGCGTGAAATACCGTGTCCTCGCTGTCGCGGCCCTGGGGGTTGCGCTCACCGTCTACCTCGTGAAATTCGTCGGCTTCACGGCGGTGTACGCGGCGGCGACCGCCGTCGGCTGGCGCGGCTTCGCGCTGCTCTGCTCGTACGCCGCCGCGTTGTTCCCCCTGCTCGGCGCCGCCTGGTATGTTCTGCTGCCCGCCGAGTCCCACTCGTACTTCGGGCTGACCGTCTGGGCGCGCATGGTGCGCGATGCGGCTGCCGAGGTGCTCCCGTTCTCGCAGTTCGGCGCGATCGGGCTCGGCGCGCGCGCCGCTACGCTGCATGGCATGCCGGCGCCGCTCGCCTTCGGCTCCATGCTCGCCGACATCACGACCGAGCTGTTCGCGCAAATCGCCTACGCAGCCCTCGGGGTGGCCATCCTCATTACTTGGACCCCGCGAAACGCCGGGACGCCCGCGCACACGAGCGCGTTCGTGACCGGCCTGGTGCTCGCCGCAGCCGGCGGCGGAGTGTTCCTATTTCTTCAGCTCAAAGGCCGGCGATTCACGGAGAAGATTGCCGAGGGCATTCTCCGCTCCTGGCCGTCCGGCGCTTCGCGCCCCGCCGAGCAGGCGGCGCAGACCGGTTGCTGCGGGCTCGACGCCGCTCGGCCTCGAGCCGGCCGGTTGCTCGGCGGCACTCCTGCGCCTCGACCCTCCGGGCATCGCCCACGCGCCGCGGCAGCGACCAAGGCGCTCGGCTCCACGCTCGATTCCGTCTACCGCTCGCGCGCCCGAGTCGCGCTGTCGGCCACGCTCCACTTGGCCGCCTGGCTCGCGAGCGCGTTCGGGGCGTGGATCGCGTTCCGATTGATTGGAGCGTCCGCCCGCCTGCCGGCCGTGCTGGCGATCGAGAGCCTCGTGTACGCCGCGCGCAGCGCCGCCGCCGTCGTCCCCAACGCGCTCGGCGTGCAGGAGGCAGCCTACGCCGCGCTCGCGCCGATCTTCGGCATCGGCGCCGATTTCGGGCTCGCCGTCTCGCTCATCAAGCGGGCGCGCGACATCGCCATCGGCATTCCCGTGCTGCTCGTCTGGCAGGCGGTGGAAGGCCGTCGCGCGTTGGCCGAACGGACGGGCTGACACAGTGCAGCTTTACGGATTCAACGCGCTGGAGTACGGTCCATCGGATTCATTCCTGCCGGGGAGGGCGCCGCGATGACTCCGTGGGAAATCGAAGGCCGAGAGCTCATCAACTGCAACTGCTCCTACGGATGTCCCTGTCAGTTCAGCGCGCTGCCGACGAAGGGCTTCTGCGAGGCGAACGGCGCGATCGCCATCGATAAGGGGCGCCACGGCGATGTGAAGCTCGACGGGGTCAAATTCGCCGTGGCGTTCAAATGGCCGGGACCCATCCACGAGGGCCGGGGGAAGGCGCAGGTGTTCGTCGATGCGAGCGCAACCCCGGCGCAGCGCGAGGCCGTGCTGAGGATCGTGTCGGGCCAGGACACCGATCCCTTCGCGACCGTGTTCGCCGTGTTCGCCACGACGCTCGAGCAGGTGTTCGACCCGATCTTCGCGCCCATCGAGCTCGCGATCGACGTGGCGGCGCGGCGCGGCAGGGTGCGCATCGACGGCCATCTCGAGATCGATGGCCGACCGATCCGCAACCCGGTCACCGGCGCCGAGCAAAGGGCGCGCATCGATCTGCCGGACGGCTTCGAATACGAGATCGCGGAGATCGGATCGGGCACCAGCCGGTCACGCGGCCCCGTGGCCGTGGAGCTCGCCGACAGCTACGCGCAGTTCGCGCACCTGCATCTCGACAATCACGGCGTCGTCCGGCATCGACAGGCCGCCTGAGCAGGTCGAGCGGCTGACCGCCCCCTCGCATGACTGCGCTCGAAGCGTTGCTCAAGCGCGAGCGCGCCGTGGTTGGCGCCGCGCTCGCCGCGCTCGTATCGCTTGCCTGGCTCTACGTCTGGCGGGGCGCCGGCATGGGAATGTCGGCGCTCGACATGACCACGCTCGCCCTGTTCCCGCATCGCATGTCCGACTCGATGGCCGGCATGCAGATGCCGGGGGTGAGCTGGCTCACAGCCGTCGTCATGTGGTGGACGATGATGATCGCCATGATGACGCCGAGCGCCGCGCCGCTGCTGCTCCTCTACGGGCGCGTCCTGCGGCAGCGCATCGCGCAGCCCGACCCCGCCTATGCTCCCCCGATGATGCTCGGCGCGGGGTACCTCGCCGTGTGGCTCGGCTTCTCCATCGCCGCGGCCTCGCTGCAATTCACGATCGTGAACGCAGGCCTTCTCGGGGCGACGAGGCTGCAATCCCGCAGCGCTGCGCTCTCTGCGGCGGTGCTGATCGCGGCCGGCGTCTATCAGCTGACGCCATTCAAATATGCCTGCCTCGCGCGCTGCCGCGGACCGGTAGACTTCCTGACGCGGCACTGGCGCCGAGGCAGGTGGGGCGCTTTCGCGATGGGCGCCCGCCACGGCGCGTGGTGCGTCGGCTGCTGCTGGATGCTCATGGCGCTGCTCTTCGTCGGCGGCGTGATGAATCTCGCATGGATTGCGCTGCTCACGCTGCTCGTGGCCGCGGAGAAGATCGCCCCGGCGGGCGTGCTGGTGAGCCGGATTGCCGGCGCGATGCTGATCGCGTGGGGAGTGGCGACGCTCGCGGCGTAAGTCCCGCCCGCGCACGATATCCGTATCAGGATGCGATACGAATGCGCCACCCATTCGTATCCGCAGGCATCAGCGGATCTTCGGCCGATCGAGGTACCCGTTCTCTCGAAACCACCTGATCGCATCGGCGAACGCTTCGCGCGCCGGGCGCCAGCGGTATCCCAGCTCCCTGACGGCCTTTTCGCTCGAGAAGAACATGCGCTTGCGCGACATGCGCACGCCCTCCACCGTGACGCGCGTCGGCCGGCCGGTGACGCGGGAGTAGCCTTCCGCGATGTAGGCAATGGGCAGCACGACAGCGTGCGGCAGTCGGATACGCGGCGGCGGCCGCCCCACGAGCTCGGCCACCGTCCCGAGAATGTCGCGCAGCGACAAGTTCTCCCCGCCGAGAATGTAGTGCTCGCCCGAGCGTCCGCGCTCGAGCGCGAGCAGATGCCCCTCGGCCACATCGTCGACGTGAACGACGTTGAGTCCCGTATCGACGTAGGCGGGCGTCCGCCCGCTCGCCGCATCGACGATGATCCGTCCTGTCGGCGTCGGCTTCACGTCGCCGGGGCCGATCGGCGTCGAAGGGTTCACGATCACGAGGTGCGCCGGAGCGTTCGCCCTCGCCCACTCGCGCGCAACCTGCTCCGCGAGAAACTTCGAGCGCTTGTAGTGGCCGATCATGTCGTCAAGACGGACCGGCGTCTCCTCGTTTCCCGGGGTGCCGTCGGCCGGTATCCCGATCGTCGCCACGCTGCTCGTGTACACGATGCGCGAGACGCCGGCGCGCGCTGCGGCATCCAGAACATTGCGCGTCCCCTCGACGTTGGCTCGATAGAGCTCGGCCGGATCGCGAACGCCGAGGCGATAGTCCGCCGCCACATGAAAGAGCGTGTCGCAACCGGCGAGCGCCCGCTCGAGCGAGGGGCTGTCCGTCAGGTCCCCGACCGCAACCTCCACCGGCAGCCCTTCGAGATTGCGGCGGCTCGAGCTCGCGCGCACCAGGCAGCGCGCCCCCCCGCCTCGCGCCAGGACGTGTCTCACGACGGCCGCGCCGACGAAGCCCGACGCGCCGGTGACGAGCGCTTTCATGAGCGAGGAGCTCAGGACGCAGGTCTGCGGAGCCCGCGCGCAGGCGGCCGGCAATCAATGCAGGAGCACATCTCGCAATACGACCACCCGGTTGTGCTGCTCGTCGCGCGCCGAATACACGAGCGTGCGCCGTCTGCGCATTCTCGGAGTCGGCTCTGACAGACTGACGGGGAAATGGTCATGTGACGACCCACAATTATGACCCGTACGGCCGCCTGCAATATATCGAAAGCGTCCCACCGGGCACTGCATGGATCACCGGCAAGCATGCTGATAGATGGACGCGCAGTTTGTCGACGGAGGTATCTGCGCGATGGGTACGAAGAGAAGATCGATGGAAAGGCCGAGCAGTGGACTGGCGGCTCGTCGTGTATGCGGGACTGCTGGGACCGACGGGCATGCCGGGATTCATGGCGGAATTGAATCCGGATCCAGTCGAGGCAGTGCGCGCGTATGTCATCGAGCCGGCCAACGTCGGAGCCGCCCTGGCCGTCCACGGCTATCGCGGCAAGAGTCCTGAATGGAAGTAGAAGGCGGCCGTTGGGCGCGCCTCACTCGCAAGCTCCCGTCGTACCACCCAATACGACGCCACCATCAGCGACCGCCCGCAGCGCCATCCGAGCTGCCCCGTACCGCCGCGAGAGCTTCAACAGCGCTCCGACGGCGGCAGGCTGCGAGAGCAGAGCGAGCAGCAGCCGCCGCGCGTCGATACGCCCTCGCGCGTCGACAACGCCGGCAAGCGCGCCCGGCACCTCGTCGCCTGCCGTATCGACGATGACCCGGACCGCGAGGAACGGCAGATCATGCGCCGCGGCGACCTCCGCGACCGCATAGCTCTCCGTATCGACCGCCACGGCGCCTGTCCGCCGGTGCGCATCCTGCTTCTCGGCACGGCTCGCGAGGGGACGCAGGCAAGTGAGCAGCCTTCCGCCGGTGACTCGCGCGAGGCCGGTGACCGGCGCAAGCCGGGCGAGCGGCGCTCTGCCGCCCGATGGAGCGTCGATCGGCGCAGCCAGCGCGCGCACCAGCCGCTCGCGCCAGGCGGCCGCCACGTTCAGCGCTGCCGCATCGAGCGCCGCCGCGTCGAGCGTCGCCGCCTCGCCGGGCGCCCCATCGAGCAGCACCGTCTCCGGCGCGACGACCGTTCCCGCTCGGAGCGCCGGATCGAGCCCGCCCGCCAGGCCCCAGCTTGCGAGCGCGCCACATCCCGCTTCGACGAGCGATCGTGCGCTGCGCGCCGCGGCTTCGCAGCCCATGCCGCTCACGGCCACCAGAGACCCGTCCGCGAGCGCCGCGAGCCCATCCGAGCGGCGCTCGATCCGCCTGAGCGCACGGCGGGACACCCCGAGCGTCCGCGCCTCCGCCGCGAGCGCCGCGACGATGCCGACCGGACCCGTCATGGCCGGCGGGTCAGTGCTCCGCGCCTGCGCGCACCCTGTTGCGATACGCCGCGAGCGCCCAGAGGGGGAAGTACGCCGCGTAGCCGTGGTACTTGAGATAGAACACGCGCGGGAATCCGGGCGCCGTGAACGACGGATGGCTCCAGAGGCCGTCCGGCTCCTGCGTGCGCAGGAGAAAATCGACACCTCGGCGCACGGCCTCGGAGCCCGCCTCGCCCGAAGCGATGAGCGCGAGCAGCGCCCACGCGGTCTGATAAGGCGTGCTCTCGAACGGTCCGCCCGCGAGCGAGCGATCGGCGTAGCTGTCGTTGCTCTCACCCCAGCCGCCATCGGCGTTCTGCTTCGCGCGCAGCCACGCAACGGCGCGCCGAACCATCGGGTCGCTCGCCGGCACCCCCGCCTGCGCGAGCGCGGCAAGCACCGACCAGGTGCCATAGATGTAGTTCGTGCCCCAACGGCCGAACCAAGGCCCGTCGGCCTCCTGCTCGCGGCGGAGATAGTCGATGGCTCGCTCGAGCACCGGCCGATCTTGCGGCCGCCCGAGCCGGCCGAGCACCGCGACGACGCGCGCGGTCACGTCGCTGGTCGGCGGATCGAGCAGCGCGCCGTGATCCGCGAACGGAATCTCGTTGAGATAGTAGTGCGTGTTGTCCGCGTCGAATGCGGCGAACCCGCCGTTGCGGCTTTGCATGCCGGCGAGCCAATCGAGGGCGCGGCTCACGGCATGAGAATAGCGATCGCGATCGGCAGCGGTGTCCATCGCCCACACGACGGCCGCGGTGTCGTCGAGGTCGGGATAGTGGCTGTTCACGAACTGGAAGGCCCATCCCCCCCCGGGAAGTGTCGGCCGTCTGGCCTGCCAGTCGCCCGGCCCGTCGAGCACTTGCAGCGGCAGCAGCCAATCGAGCGCGCGCCGGGCCGCCGCTCGCGCCTCGGCACTTCCCTCCTCGTGCATCGCGAGGCTCGCGAGCGCCGAGTCCCAGACGGGAGATACGCAGGGCTGGCAGTACGCCGACTCCCCATGGACGACGAGCAGTAGCTCGAGCGCGCGCTTCGCAGTCACGCGCCGCGGATCGGTGGGCGGGTAGCCGAGCAGCACCAGAATTTCGAGTGCGTTGACCATCGCCGGGAAGATCGCGCCGAGCCCGCCATCCCCGTTGAGCCGTTCGAGCACCCATTCCTCCGCTCGCCGGATGGCGAGGCGCCGCATGGCGCCCGGAACGAGCGGATCGAGGAGCCGCCCGAGCCGGTCGAGCGCGAGGAACACCCGGTTGAGCAGCCCCCGCCGCGGGAAGTAATGCCGCTCGAGATCGGGCGGCGTCGTGAAGAGCTCGAGGATGTCCACGCCGCGCGGATTCTTCGCGCGCGGTTTCAGTGTCGTGAGAATGAACAGCGGCACCATCACCGTGCGCGACCAGTACGACACCTTCTCGAGGTGGAACGGGAACCACCGCGGCAGGAGCATGATCTCGACCGGGATGTACGGCACGCCGCGCCAGGGCAGCTGGCCAAACAGGGCGAGCGCGATGCGCGTGAACACATTCGCGCGCGCCGCCCCGCCTCGCTCGAGGATCGCGGCCCGCGCGCGCGCCATGTGGGGCGCCTCGGGGCCGTCGCCCGCGAGCTTCAACGCGTAGTACGCCTTCACGCTCGCGGAGAGATCGAAGTCGCCGCCTTCGTAGAGCGGCCAGCCGCCGTGCGCGGCCTGACGGCTGCGCAGATACACCGCGAGCTTCGCTTCGAGCGCCGCATCGATCTCATCGAGGAAGTGCATCATCATGATGTACTCCGCCGGGATCGTGCAGTCCGCTTCGAGCTCGAAGACCCAGTAGCCGCTCTCGTGCTGCCGGGCGATCAGCGCATCGCGCGCAGCGGCGATGGCCTCATCGAGGCGCGCGGACCGGGTCTCGTGCAAGATGCGGGCGGCGCCCCCCTCGCGGCCGTACCGCGCCTCGGGCCGCCCCTCGGGAAGGGTATCGAACGCCGGGAAGCCCACCGTCATCGCGCGGCGCTCCCGTCCGGATGGAAGGACGTGTGCTCGAAGGGGAGCGCCCTCTCCGGGCGGTAGTCCGACGCATGCTCGCCGTATCCCGCGACCACCTGCGGCGGCTGCACCGCGCGAATCGACGCATGCGTATGCCGCCGCACCTCGGCCGGCGCCGCAAGCGGCAGATCGCCCGCCGCCCAATCGAACAAACGCAGCAGCACCCGATCACTCCGCACGGCAAGGCTCGTCAGCACGCGCGTCAGGGCGACCGCGGCATGCGACACCTTGACCTGCTCGCCGGAGGTGAACGCCGGGTGGCTCTCGATGCGCCGGAGCGTGAGCACCGCAAGGCCGACGGACCAGAGGCAGAAGCGGCGGATGCCGGCCTCCTCGGGAGGGATGAGCAGCGTGAACGCGAGCGCGTTCCTCAGGTGCGCGTGCGCCACGCCGATCAGCTCGCGCAGCCCCGCGCCGAAACGCTCGTCGTGCGGTGTCGGCTCGAGACTTGCGAGATCGACGCCGTGCCGCGCGAAGACATCCTGCGGCAGCCAACATGCGCCGCGGCTCCTGTCCTCCCACATGTCCTTGAGAATGTTCGTCATTTGCAAACCCTGCGCGAAAGAGGTGGCGAGCTCGCGCAGGTCGGCGCGGCGCTGCGCCGCGGCGGCCGAATGGCTGCAGAAGAGCTCCGTCAACATCTCGCCGACCACGCCGGCGACGTAATAGCAGTAGCGGTCGAGGTCGCTCGAGCGCGTGAGGCCGCGAACGCTCGCCGTGCGCTGGAAGTGATGCATGCCGTAGCACATGAGATCGATGCAGCGCTGAATGGCCGCGCGCTGCTCGGGCGGCAAGCGCCGCGTCATGCGCACGACGCGGTCCATGTTCTGGACCAGATCGCGTTCGGCCGGCAGCGTGCGCTCGGAAAGCCGGGAGGCGACCTCACGTGCGAGCGGCGCGGCGTCCTCACGGCCGGCGACGACCGCCGCGAACCGTCCGAGGTACAGGTGCGTGTCGGCGGCCGACAGCGCCGGCTCATCCTCGATGGTATCGGCGATCCGGCAGAGCAGGTACGCGCTCGTGACCGCGGTGCGCAGGCCTTCGGGCAGCTGCGGGATCGTCAACGCGAACGTACGCGATACATGGGGCAGGATCTCTTCCTGGTAAGCCTCGTCGGTCGCGCCCTCAGGCGTCGTGAACGGGTGTCGGGCCATCGGAGGTTTCCAGCACTCACGCGAACTGCGCCCTGCGGCGCCTTGAAGGTGCACAGTACCACGCCGCGAACCGTGGCAGTTCCACGGCCGCGAACTTTGCCATATGACCGGCCGCATCGAGCCGCAAGCCGCGGGACCGAGCCGCAAGCCACGGGAAGGTCGGCGGTCATTCCGGCCGCGCGCTCGCCTCGGCCGCGGACGGCGGAAGCGAGAGCTCGAGCCGGTCGATCTTCCGCCAGCCGCGCGGCAGCACGACACCTCGCTGCGCCCGCTCGCCGCGATAATCGGCGAGCTCCTTCCACGAGAGCTCCTTGCGCCCTTCCCCCGACCAGAGCGCGAGGCGGCCGCCGGGGGGCACCACGGCGACGCCGACCAGGAACTCCTCCCGCGTCGCCGCCCGCTTCGCCGGGATGTCATAGAGCTTCAGGCCCTTGCCTCGTGGCATCTCCGGCACGTCGCTCACCGGGAACGCGAGCATCTTCCCTTCGCTCCCGGCCACGACGACGAGAGAGTCGGTGGACGGCACACGAGCCGGCGGCAGCGCGAGGGCGCCATCCGGCACGTTGAGCACCGTCTTGCCCGCGCGCCGGTCGGTGATCAGCTCCTTGAGGCGTACAGTGAAGCCATAGCCCGCATCACTCGCGAGCAGCCATAGGTCCTCCGGCTCGCCCATCATGCAGCCCGCGAACCGCGCGCCGTCCGGCGGATTCAGTCGGCCGGACAGCGGCTCGCCCTGCCCCCGCGCCGACGGCAGCGAATGCGCCGGCACGCTGTAGGTGCGTCCGGTGCTGTCGAGGAAGACGACGGGTTGGAGGCTGCGTCCGCGCGCCGCCGCCTGGAATGCGTCCCCCGTCTTGTACGAGAGTGTGCGCGGATCGATCTCGTGTCCCTTCGCCGAGCGGACCCAGCCGCCGGTCGAGAGAACGACCGTGACCGGCTCGTTGGGGATGAGCGCCGTCTCGTCGATCGCCTGGGCCGCCTCGCGCTCGACGATGCGCGTGCGGCGCGCATCGCCGTACTTCTCGGCGTCCTCCGCGAGCTCCTTCGCGACGAGCTTCTTCAGGCGCGCCTTGCTGCCGAGCAGTGCCTCGATCTCCTTCTGCTCCGCTTCGAGCGCCTTGCGCTCCTCGCGGATCTTCATCTCCTCGAGCCTCGCGAGGTGCCGCAGGCGGGTGTTCAGAATCTCCTCGGCCTGCTCGTCGGAGAGCTTGAAGCGCTTCATGAGGACCGGTTTCGGCTCGTCCTCGCGCCGGATGATGCGGATCACCTCGTCGAGATTGAGGTACGCGATCGTGAGGCCTTCGAGGATGTGCAGGCGCTTGCCGACCTGCCCGAGGCGGTGCTGGAGGCGGCGCGTGACCGTCGCGATCCGGAACTCGAGCCATTCGGTGAGGATGCCCTTCAGGCCCATCACGCGTGGCCGGCCGTCGAGGCCGATGATGTTCAGATTGACGCGGTAGTTGCGCTCGAGGTCGGTCGTCGCGAACAGGTGATTCATGACCTCGACCATGTCGACGCGGTTCGAGCGCGGCACGATGACTAGGCGCGTCGGATGCTCGTGGTCCGACTCGTCGCGCACGTCCTCGAGCATCGGGAGCTTCTTCGCGCGCATCTGCTCGGCGATCTGCTCCTGCACGCGGGTCCCGGAAACCTGGTACGGGAACGCCGTGACGACGACATTGCCGTCCTCGATCTCGTACGTCGCGCGCGCCTTGAAGCTGCCGGCGCCCTTCTCGTACATCTCGCGCAGCTCCGAGCGCGGCGAGATGATCTCCGCCCCGGTCGGCAGGTCCGGGCCCTTGATGTGCTTCATCAGCGCCGCGGTCGTCGCCTCGGGATCCTCGAGCAGGTGGATGCAGGCAGAGGCGACCTCGCGCAGGTTGTGCGGCGGAATGTCCGTCGCCATACCGACCGCAATGCCGGAGGCGCCGTTGAGGAGCAGGTTCGGCAGCCGCGCCGGCAGGATCACCGGCTCCTCGAGCGTGCCGTCGAAGTTCGGCTGCCAGTCGACCGTGCCGTCGGCGAGCTCGCCGAGCAACACGTCCGCGTAGCGCGTGAGCTTCGCCTCCGTGTAGCGCATGGCCGCGAAGGACTTGGGGTCGTCCTGCGAGCCCCAGTTCCCCTGTCCGTCCACGATCGGATAGCGGTAGGCGAAGGGCTGCGCCATCAGCACCATCGCCTCGTAGCACGCGGAATCCCCGTGTGGATGGAACTTGCCGATCACATCGCCCACCGTGCGCGCGGATTTCTTGTGCTTGTTGCCGGCGGAGAGCCCGAGCTCGCTCATCGAGTAGATGATGCGGCGCTGCACGGGCTTCAAACCGTCGCCGAGCGCGGGCAGCGCGCGGTCCAGGATGACGTACATCGAGTAGTCGAGGTACGCCTTCTCGGTGAAGACTCTGAGCGCCTGGCGCTCGACGCCCTCGAAGTTCAATTCCGGCTCCGGCCCCGATCCCCCGTTGCGGCGCGGGCTCATACCATCACCTCGGCGAGGTTACCCTTCTCCTCGAGCCATTCGCGGCGATCGGCCGCGCGCTTCTTGGCGAGCAGCATGTCCATCAGCCTGTCCGTCTCATCCTGCGCATCGATCGTGAGCTGCACGAGCCGGCGTGTGCGCGGATCGATCGTCGTCTCCCGCAGCTGCTGGGGGTTCATCTCGCCGAGTCCTTTGAATCGCGTCACCGTCGGCCGCGTGCGCGGCGACTCCTTCTCGATGCGCTTGACGATCTGATCGCGCTCCGCCTCGTCGAGCGCGTAGTACACCTGCTTGCCGGCGTCGATGCGAAAGAGCGGCGGCATCGCGACGTACACGTGGCCGTTCGCGACGAGCGGCCGGAAGTGCCGCAGGAAGAGCGCACAGAGGAGCGTCGCGATGTGCTGGCCGTCCGAGTCCGCGTCCGCGAGGATGCAAACTTTGTGGTAGCGCAGCTGCGAGAGGTCCGCCGAGCCGGGCTCGACGCCGAGCGCGACGGAGATGTCGTGCACCTCCTGCGAGGAGGCGATCTCGCCGGGCTCGAGCTCCCAGGTGTTGAGGATCTTGCCTCGCAGCGGCATGATCGCCTGGAAGTCCTTGTCACGCGCCTGCTTCGCGGAGCCCCCTGCCGAGTCGCCCTCGACCAGGAACAGCTCCGAGCGCGCGGGGTCCTGTGAGGCGCAGTCGGCGAGCTTGCCGGGCAGTTGAGGCCCGGCCGCGATCCGCTTGCGCACCACGCGCTGCGCCGCCTTCAACCGCTCCTGCGCATTCGCGATGACGAACTGCGCGATGCGCTCGCCGGCATCGGGATGACGGTTCAGCCAGAGCGAGAGGGAGTCGCGCACGAAAGATTCGACGAGCGGCGCCGCATCGCGCGAGGCGAGCCGTTCCTTCATCTGTCCGGCGAACTGAGGCTCGTGAACCTTGACGGACAGCACGTAATTCGCCTTGAGCCACGCATCCTCCGGCGTGAGCTTGATGCCGCGGGGGACGAGATTGCGGAACTCGCAGAACTCGCGCACGGCTTGCGCGACGCCCGCGCGCAGGCCGTTGACGTGCGTGCCGCCCTCCGGCGTCGGAATGAGATTCACGTAGCTCTCGCCGATCGTCTCCTCGGCGTCCGGCGTCCAGGCGAGCGCGTAATCGACGGCGTCGTTCTCGCCCTCGCGCTTGCCGGTGATCGGCTCCGGCGGCAGCCGCTCCGTCTCGTCCAGCTCCTCGACGAGGTACGCGCCGAGATCGCCGGTGTAGAACCATTCGTCCGTCTCGCCAGTCGCCTCGTTGAGGAAGCGCACCTTGAGCCCCGGACACAGGACGGCCTTCGCCTTCAAGGTGTGCTTCAACTGCGGCACCGAGAACTTGTCGGAGTCGAAGAACTTCGGGTCCGGCCAGAAGCGCAAGGTGGTGCCGGTGTTGCGCTGGCCGACGCTGCCCACGACCTCGAGCTTCGAGACGACCTTTCCGTCGCGGAAGCCGATGTTGTATTCCTTGCCGCCGCGCCTCACCCAGCATTCGAGCTGCTTCGAGAGCGCGTTGACGACCGACACACCGACGCCGTGCAGGCCGCCGGAGAACTTGTAGTTCTTGTCCGAGAACTTCCCGCCCGCATGCAAGCGCGTGAGGATGAGCTCGACGCCGCTCACCTTCTCCTTCGGGTGGATATCGACAGGCATGCCGCGCCCGTCGTCGGCGACCTGCAGCGAGCCATCCTTGAAGAGCGTCACGGTGATCTCCTTGCAGAAGCCCGCGATCGCCTCATCGACGCTGTTGTCGATCACCTCGTGGGCGAGGTGGTTGGGACGGGAGGTGTGGGTGTACATGCCCGGCCTGCGGCGCACGGGCTCGAGGCCGCTCAAGACCTCGATGTCGGAAGCGGTATAGGACTGACTCATCCGTTCAGGGTGTGCGAATCATGGGGGAGGAGGCGGCCGGCAGCTCGGCGCGCGGCGCGCGCGGACCTCTGCGGGCCCGCGGCAGCCGTTTGGACGAGGCGGCGCAGACTTCGGATCTTAACAGAATACGCGGCGTGAAGGGTGCCGCGGCGTGCGGAATTTCAAGCGAAATCAGCTATTAAAGCGCTGCGCACCGGCTCCTGTACAGGATCGACGGCGTGCCGGTACTGAGCGTGATCGACGCCCACCGCGAGCGCCGCGCCGTCTTTCAGCGCCGCGATCATCGACGGCAAGAGCTCGAAACGCAGGAAGTGCACGGAGGAGGTCTTCTCCTCGTTCTCGCGTTCCAGATCCTCGTCGGCGATCGCGTAGACACGGTCGAACCCCGCCGCCCGGACCCAGCACCGCCGCTCGATGCCCTTCAGCATCCGCAGCCGCTGCCGGCGCTCCTCCGGGTCCGGGAACTCGATGAGGAGCGTCACCTTCCAGTTGGTCCCATCCGGGATCAGCGGATTGTAGGCGTCCAGCTCCTCGGCGATGCCCTCCGGCTCGAAGATGCGCTCCGCGCGCAGCATTTCCTGGATCTGATATTGGACGGTGAGCCGATCCTCGAAGCACCACGTCGTGCTCGGCCCCACGGCAAGCTGGCGGCGCTTCTTGTGCTCGAGCACGCGCGCGCGGAAGGCGGCGCGCTCGCGCGCGTACTGTTCGAGGGAGAGCAGGTCCGAGGCTTTGAGTCGCATCATGATCGAGTCCCTTGGAGGGCCGCTCGCCGTGTCCGAGCGTCCGGCGGCCGCGAGCAGCGCGTCAAATCCCGTACGCCTTGCGCAGCAGCGTGAGGGGATGCTCGGGCTCGCGGCGCGGCCCGCGGTGCGGGTCGCCGGCGTTTTCGGCTGCGGATGCTCCCGACCTCCCGGAGCTCCGTTCCGGGGGGTAGGCGAGACTTTCGATCTGATGCCCGGCCATGGGGCAGTCGCTCGAGTAGTGATCCGCCTTCGCGCGCTGCACGCGCTCGGCGACCGGCCGCCCGATCTTCACGGATGCCTCACGGAACTCCTGCTTGACGCCGTAGGTGCCGTCGTGCCCCGAGCAGCGCTCGATGACATCGACCGTGGTGTCCGGGACCAGCTTCAACACATCGCGGGTCTTCAGGCCGATGTTCTGCACGCGCAGGTGACAGGGGACGTGGTAGCTCACCTTGCCGAGCGAGGCCTTGAAGTCGGTGCGCAGCAGGCCCGCCCGGTGCCGCAGCATCAGATATTCGAACGGATCGAAGAATCGCGCCCGCACGGCCTGCACGTCCGCATCGTCGGGATACATGAGCGGCAGCTCCTGCTTGAACATCAGGACGCACGAGGGGATCGGCGCGACGAGATCCCAGCCCTCGTCCACGAGGCGCCTCAAGACCGGGATGTTCCGGCGCTTCAGGCGATCGATGCCCTCCAGGTCCCCGAGCTCGAGCCGCGGCATGCCGCAGCAGCGCTCCTGCGGCACGAGCCGCACGGGAATGCCGTTGTGACGGAAGACGATCGCAAGGTCCTCGACCATCTGCGGCTCGTTGCGGTTGCCGTAGCAGGTGGTGAAGAGCGCGACGCGGCCGCGGATGGCGGGGGCAGACCCCGCAGCCGGCGCCCGTTCCGGCGGCACGGCGCCCGTGGCGCGGAGCTCTCCCGGCGCCTCATCGGGGCGGGTGGCGGCAGGGCCGGGAACAGCGCCACCGCCGATAGGGATGGCCCCGTTTGCCGTCGCGCCCTCCGACGCCTGCGCGGCGCCGCCCGACGCCTCACTCACCGCGACTTCTGCAGCGGTGACTCCTGCATCGGTTCTCAGCAACCGCCGCAGGCGCTTGCGCGCGGTGTGCGAGCGATAGAGGGGCACTGGCGCATCGCGCGCGATGCCGAGCGTCTTCGCGAGCAGCGCACGGCCGGGCGCGGAGCGGTTCACCGCGTTGACGACCTCCGCGACGACGGGAATGCCAGCGAGATTGCCGACCGCCTCCGTCGAGGTGAGCACGCGGTCGCGGAAGTGCAGGCCTTCGCGCTTCGTGCGCACCGCCTTCGCGCGCAACATGAGGTGCGGGAAGTCGACGTTCCAGGGATGCGGAGGAACGTAGGGGCACTTGGTCATGAAGCACATGTCACACAGGTAACAGTGATCCACGACCTCCCAGTAGGCCTTGCGGTCGACCTCGTTCAGCTCCCCGCTCGGCGTCGCATCGATGGCATCGAACAGCGTCGGAAAGGCGTTGCACAGGCTGAAGCAGCGGCGGCAGCCGTGACAGATCTCGAAGATGCGCTCGAGCTCCTTCCCGAGCGCATCCTCGTCGTAGAACGCCGGACTGCGCCAGTCGAGCGGATGCCGCGTCGGCGCCTCGAGGCTGCCCTCGCGGCGCTCGCGAGTCTCGCGACTCAAATTCGGCGACTCAGATGGCGTCCAGCGCCTTCTGGAAGCGATTCGCGTGCGAGCGTTCCGCCTTCGCAAGCGTTTCGAACCAGTCGGCGATCTCCTTGAAGCCTTCCTCGCGCGCCGTCTTCGCCATGCCGGGGTACATGTCCGTGTACTCGTGCGTCTCGCCGGCGATGGCCGCTTTGAGATTGAGCTTCGTATCGCCGATCGGCAGCCCGGTGGCCGGATCGCCGACCGCTTCCAGGTACTCGAGGTGGCCGTGCGCATGGCCCGTCTCGCCCTCCGCTGTCGAGCGGAATACCGCCGAGACGTCGTTGTAGCCTTCCACGTCGGCCTTCGCCGCGAAGTAGAGATAGCGCCGGTTCGCCTGCGACTCGCCGGCGAACGCATACTTCAGGTTCTCTTCCGTCTTGCTGCCCTTCAGTTCCACGACTGCTTCTCCTCCTGGGCTCGCGCCCAGATATTCTTGCCTGTCCTGACCGTGGCCCGAATTAGACCGGGTCTAAACACCGAGAACTCTAGGCCTGCGCGCCGGCAACGTCAACCGCTCGCCCATCGCGGAACGACGCCTCGAAGCGGGGTCCTGTCCGGAGCTCGGACATCGGCGACCCACGTTGACCGCTGGAATGGACAGTGTATGGTGGCGCCGCGACGGTCGGCCCCTGCGGTGATTTTCATGGCGCGCGATTCCGATCCCCCCGAGCTCGAACGAGCGCTCGCGGAGCTGGAGCAGCTGGTCGAGACGCTCGAGCGCGGCGATCTGCCGCTCGAGGAGGCGCTGCGCCGCTTCGAGCGCGGCGTCGAGCTCACGCGCCACTGCCAAAGCGCGCTGAAATCCGCGCAGCAGCGCGTGGAAATGCTTCTGCGCCGCGACGGCGAAGCCGAACCCGTGCCGTTCGAGGCGGCGCTCGAATCCGGGGACGAATCGGAGGATCGATCTCCGTCGACGGGAGAGCGACCACCGTCCGCGGGAGAGCAATTGCCACCAGTGCGGGAGCGATTGCCACCGGTAGGGGAACAACCGCCACTCACGGGCCTCGCATCCCCCATCGCCACGGTGGATCGGGCGAAGCGCTGACAGAGCGATACGGCTTCGCTGGCTGACCTCGGGATTGCGCGAGCCGAATGGCTCGGCTTGCCGAATCGCTCCGCTTGCCCTGGGCTAGAATTCGCTGCCATGTCCGACGGTCTGTACCCCCTGCTCTGCACGATTGAGACGCCTGCGGACTTGCGGAGGCTTTCGGTCTCTGAGCTGCCGCGGCTGTGTGCGGAGCTGCGGGCGTATTTGATTGAGAGTGTGAGCACCCGCGGGGGGCACTTTGCCGCCGGGCTCGGGGCGGTGGAGCTGACGGTGGCCCTGCACTACGTGTTCGACACTCCCGAGGATCGGCTGGTGTGGGATGTGGGCCATCAGGCCTACCCGCACAAGGTGCTCACCGGGCGCCGGGCGCGCCTCTCGAGCATCAAGCAGCACGGGGGCTTGGCGCCGTTTCCCTCGCGAGCCGAGAGCGAGTACGACTGCTTCGGGGTGGGCCACTCGAGCACCTCGGTCTCCGCGGCGCTCGGGATGGCGATTGCCGCTGCGGCGCGCGGGCAGAGCCGGCGGGCGGTGGCGGTGATCGGGGATGGGGGGTTGAGCGCGGGGCTGGCCTTTGAGGCGCTCAACCACGCCGGCTCCCTGGATGTGGACCTGCTGGTGGTGTTGAACGACAACGACATGTCGATCTCGGAGTCGGTGGGGGCGTTCTCGAGCTACCTGGCGCGGCTGCTGTCGGGGCGGCTGTACACGCACCTGCGGGAGGGGGGCAAGCGCGTGCTGCGGCGCGTGCCGACGGCCCTGGAGCTTGCCCGGCGCAGCGAGGAGCACATGAAGGGGATGGTGCTGCCGGGGACGATCTTCGAGGAGATGGGGCTGAATTACTTGGGGCCGGTGGATGGGCACGATGTGCAGGCGCTGGTGGCGACGCTGAAGAACGTGCGGCACTTGAAGGGCCCGCAGCTGCTGCACGTAGCCACGCAGAAGGGCAAGGGCTATGCCCCGGCGGAGGCCGACCCGATCAAGTGGCATGGGCCCGGGCCCTTCGATCCGGCCACCGGCACGGTGTACAAGGAGAAGGCCAGCGGGCCCACCTACACGCAGGTGTTCGGGCAGTGGCTCTGTGAGATCGCCGAGCGCGATGCGCGCATCGTGGGCATTACCCCGGCGATGCGGGAGGGCTCGGGGTTGGTGGAGTTCTCCCGGCGCTTCCCCGAGCGCTACTTCGATGTCGGGATTGCCGAGCAGCATGCCGTGACCCTTGCGGCGGGGCTGGCCTGTGAGGGCATGCGCCCGGTGGTGGCGATTTACTCGACGTTCCTGCAGCGGGCCTACGATCAGTTGATCCACGATGTGGCCCTGCAGCGCCTGCCGGTGGTCTTGGCGATCGACCGGGCGGGGCTTGTGGGCGGGGATGGGGCCACGCACCAGGGGGCCTTTGACCTCTCGTACTTGCGCTGTGTGCCGAATGTGGTGGTGATGGCCCCGGCCGATGAGAACGAATGCCGGCAGATGCTCTACACGGCCGCCACGCTCGATGGGCCTGCGGCGGTGCGCTATCCGCGCGGGGTGGGCCCGGGGGTGGCGGTGGAGGCTCAGATGAGTGCGCTGCCGGTGGGGCGGGCGCAGCTGCGCCGCCAGGGGGCAAGTGGGCTGGCGCTTCTGGCCTTCGGCACGATGGTGGAGCCTGCCGCGCGCATCGCCGAGCGCTTGGATGCCACCCTGATCAACATGCGCTTTGTGAAACCGCTCGACCGGGAGCGGATACTGACCGTGGCCGCCACCCATCGGGCGCTCGTCACGCTCGAGGAGAACGTGGTGGCAGGAGGGGCGGGCTCGGCGGTGGCGGAGGTGCTGGCCGAGGCAGGCTACGAGCGGGCGCTGTTGCAGCTCGGCATCCCCGACCGCTTCATCGAGCACGGCTCGCGCGAGGACTGCCTCGCCGCAGCAGGACTCGACTTCCCGAGCCTGCTGCGCGCCGTCGAGGAGTGGTGGCCGCGCGTCCGCGGCAACCGTCTCCGCCGGAGCGAGACCCGGCACCAAGGCCGCGAGGCTGCCGGTCCGCGGCGGCTCGCGAACGAGTAGACGAGCAGCGCTGCGCAGGACGGCAGCGCCGATCCAAGCAGCAGCGAACGGCGCCGCAGCGAACCGCGCCGCGAAGCCACGATCCTCAAGATGAATGACGTGAATACCGCCAACAGCCCGCGCTCCGCCGCCATCGAGGACGTGCAGAGCCGCGCCGACACGCGCCGCATCCCGATCAACCGCGTCGGCATCAAGGATGTGAGCCATCCGGTGCGCGTGATGGACCGCGCGGGCGGCGAGCAGCACACCGTCGCGAGCTTCAACATGTACGTGAGCCTGCCGCATGACTTCAAGGGCACGCACATGTCGCGGTTCATCGAGATCCTGCACGAGCACGAGCGCGAGATCTCCGTCGACTCCTTCCGTGCGATGCTCGAGGAGATGACCGCAAGGCTCGAAGCCCACGTCGGCCACATCGAGATGACCTTCCCGTTCTTCGTGATGAAGCGCGCTCCCGTCTCGGGCGTCGAGAGCCTGATGGATTATCGCGTGACGCTCATCGGCGAGCGCCGCGACGGCCGCACGGAGACGTGGATGCGCGTCGCGGTACCGGTGACGAGCCTCTGTCCCTGCTCGAAGGAGATCTCGGCGTACGGCGCGCACAACCAGCGCTCCCAGGTGACGATCACCGTCAAGGCGCGCGAGCACATCTGGATCGAGGAGCTCATCGAGCTCGCCGAGTCCGAGGCGTCCTGCGAGCTCTACGGGATCCTGAAGCGCGCCGACGAGAAGCACGTGACCGAGCGCGCCTATGAGAATCCCAAGTTCGTCGAGGACATCGTGCGCGACGTGGCCGTGCGCCTGAACCGCGACGATCGCGTGACCGCCTACGTCGTCGAGGCGGAGAACTTCGAGTCCATCCACAACCACTCGGCTTACGCGCTCATCGAGCGCGACAAGCGCGCGGGAAGCGGCTCGGACGGCGACGGCCGCGGCATCAACGATTGCGCAGATAGCCGCGGCTGAGTGATGCGGAGGATGCCGGCCTTCAGCCCCCAGGCCGACATCGGCCTTCAGCGCCCTGCGGATGCGGCCTTCCCGCGCTCTGCGGACCCCAGGCCTTCAACCCCTGGCGGATGCCGGTCTGGCGCCGGCCTTCAGCTCCCTCCTTCGAGCCCCAGCTCGCGGCGCAGCTCCCTCGCCGTGAGGAGCTGCACATAGACGGGTGTTCCCACGTCGAATTTCTTCGCGGTCGAGAGATCTCCCACGATGACCGGGTCGAACCCGGCATCGCGCACGAGACGCGCGGCGATGGCGAGCGCGCCGGGATCGCTGCCGGCGAGGGGGATTCCGACGAGCTCGCCGGATCGGTGCGCCTCGCTCGCGAGGTCCGTCCATTTGATCGCATTGAACGCGCGCACGAGCCTCACGCCGGGCAGGTACTTCGCGGATGCGACGCCCGTCCCCTCGCGCCGCGCCTCGTTTGCCATCGGACCGTCGCGCTGCGGATAGGGATTGCCGGTGTCGAGAACGACCTTGCCGGCGAGCTCGCGGGCGAGATCATGTCCGAGCTCCGGCAGCGCCTTGTAAGGAACCGAGATGAGCACGACATCTCCGAACGCCGCGGCCTGCTGCGGCGTCCCGACACGCACCTTCGGCCCGAGAGCGCGCGCGAGGGCTTCGAGCTCCGCCGGATGACGCGAGGAGATCATGATCTCGTAGCCGGCTTGTGCCCAGAGCTTGGCGAGCGTACCCCCGATGTGGCCGGTCCCGACGATGCCGATCTTCTGCGGCCGCGATGCATCGGCACCGGCGGCACGAGCATCAGCCTGCGCGTCGGCCCCTTGCGCATTGGCGGCCCGCGCATCGTCGGCTCGCGAGGCGTGGCCGGCGGCAGCGAGAACGACGCCAGACACCGCGAACGCGAGCCATCGAAGCCAGCCCATTCGCCACCCGATCGTGCGCGTCGAGCTCATGAAAGTGTCCCCTCGAGTGGGCACCAGCAGCCCCGCTTGCATCATGCGGTTCCGCGGCGAATTCCTCAACTCGCAGCCGGACAGCGTCGCTGAGCGCCGTCATCGGGCGCAGGGCGCGCAGCGGCGGCGGGCGCGCAGCTAGGGTCCTTGCACGGCGGCCCGCAGCGTCGCGACCGGATGCTCCATGAGATCCTGGAAGCGGAAGTGCCCGGCAGGCATGAATCGATAGTCCGGATATCTGTCGAGCACCGGTTTCAATGAAGGATCGGTCTCTACGAGCAGCGCCCGCAACGCATCATTGGCGGCGCGCACCTCGGCCGCACGAAGCGGCGGAGGCGGAGGCGGCGCCATGTAGTCGACGATGACGCGGTACATGCCGGGGAGGTCCGACGGCAGATCGATCTCCGCCGATCCGCAGGAGAGATCGAAGCGACCGGCCGCCACTTCCGCCTTCTCGTCCCGATAGATCGTGAACGAGTAGCCACCCGGTCTGCGCTCCGCGCCCGGCGCGAGCGTGATCCGCCAGCCGGCCCGCTCGCGAGCCCTGTAGCTGCTGCCGGCGCGAAATGGAGTGAAGACCAGCTCCGAATCGCCGGCGACTTCGCCGGTCAGAGGCGCATGGCCGCTCGCGCCAGACGTTGCGCGCTCGAACGCACCGGACGCTGCGCTGTCGGTCGGCCCTTCTTCATTCGGCGGGGGGTAATGAATGAACCGGTCCACCCACCGGATGAAGTACTTCATGTTCGGCGCGTCCGTGTGGCCGCCGTCGTCCTGCCGCCAGGCGAGCTGGCCGTCGAGCAAACCGTGGTTCACGGGCGGCATCCGCGCGTGCAGGGCGTCACCGGGCACGCCCATGCCTCGCGCGCCGAGCAGCCGGAACACTGGCTGCGCCGCGACGGCCGCCATGAAGCTGCCCCGCTGATCGAGCCAGCGTGCATCGCCGCGCTCCGGGATCCCGTAGCTCAAGAACGTCAGCCGCGGCGCGCAGAGCGCTATCAGCTCGTGCGAGTCGACCGGGATCTGCCCCGGATTGCCGCTACCGAAGCTCGCCTGCGATGCGCCGTAGCGCAGGAAGTTGCCGGCCATCCAGTAGTACTCGGAACCCGTCAGGTTCTCGACGGCCTCCCCGAAGTTGCGTCGCAGGAGCGTGGCGCCGCCCTTTCCCGATGACCCGACGAGCACCATGGCGAAGCGCTGGTCGAAGGCCATTGCGACGAGCGCCGCTTTGCCGTAACGCGACACCCCCTCGATGCCGACGTGGCGGCCATCGACCGCCGGCTCGGTCTCGAGCTCATCGAGACCGCGGCTCGCCGCCCACGCCCATGCGCGCAGCGCGCCCCAGTCCTCCGGCTTGCGCGGTTGGCCCTGGTTGACGAGGCCGATGATGCCGCGTGTCAGATCCGCGCCGTCATCCGGCTGTGCTGACTGCGGATCGAGCAGCGCAAATCCCCAGCCGGCCGCAATCAACTCCTGAGTAGACGGCGGATCGCCGTCCGCATTGCGCTCGGTCGGCGCAAACGGCGTTGGCGCGAGCGGCTGATAGAAGAAGTTGCGCCGGAAGACGGCGGCGAGAGAGGGATCGACGCCGACGAGGGCCTTCTTCAACGCCGCGTTGATGCGCCGGAATTCCTCGGCGCTCGGCTGCGGCGGCGCCGGGAAATTCGTCGGGCCGAACATCATGAGCACGGGCACTCGCCTGCCGGCGTTCGTCGGCAGCACCAGCGTCATCGCGAGGTTCACGTCGATCGGCGGATACGAAGAGTTGTCGACGTGGCCGTTCAGGCGTTTGATCGTGACGGGTATGCCGCCGACGCGGTCGTGCTCCTCGGCCGTGACGCGCCAGCTCACAGGAGGCACGTGCGGGGGAATGCGGCCATAGACGTATTTCTCGAAGTCCGCCACGATTTGGGGCCGCCGGTCCTTCCACCACATCGCGGCAGTCGTCACTCTGCGGCCATCCTTCAGCCTCAGCGGATCGGGAAGGCGCGGATAGGGATTCGCCAGCGCCTCGTCGTAGTTCGCGTGATCCGGCGCGTTCTCGTTGCCGCTCGGTCCTGGGCGGAGCGCCTTGATGCCGAGGAGGGCCATCATGCGCTCGCGGTCCTGGTCGGCGGTGAGCGTGACCGGGGGGGAAATGCGAGTCGCGCCCGTCGCGGGCTCCGCCGCGATCACGACGGCACACGCGAACCCGGCAGCCGCGAGGATGAGCAGGCCCGATGCGCGCGCAGCGCGCGGGCCGTGGCGCTGCGGTCTCACTGGAATCTCTCGCATCATTCAACCAGATTACGAATGTAAGATAATAGTTAATTAGAATCAATGACTTAAACTCAAATCTACATCGTGATACCACGATGAATGCCATGTCGCGCTAGAAGCGCCATCGCCTCTCCCAAGCGGTCTCACACAGGCTAATGCGCCCTTCTCACAGCCAAACCAGAAACTGGTCGAATACACTTTCGTTACGGGTCTGGACGCTGGGGTAACGAGTTGGGGGCAACGCAAACCACCTTTCGCTGGGCGTCGAACGACGCCTGGAGTTCATCGAGTTCCGGCTGTTCTGGGAAGGTCATGTCAACCGGGGCGACCTGATGGACGCCTTCGGCATCTCGGTCAACCAGGCCTCCGCCGACCTGAACCGCTACCTCGGCATGGCGCCGGAGAACATGGTCTACGACAAGAGCGCCCGCACCTACGTGCGCGGCGCCCGCTTCGAACCGCGGTTCCTCAAGCCGGACGCCGCAGCTTGCCTGTCCCAGCTTCGCTCCTTCGCCGACGGCATCCTCGCGCAGGAGGACACCTGGATCGGCCGGATCCCGGCCTTCGATACGGTGCCCGGCCCGGCTCGCGGCATTGACGCCGGCCACCTGCGCGCCGTGGTCCAGGCCATCCGCAACGCCCAGGCCATCGAGGTCGAATACCAGTCCCTCTCCAACCCGGCGCCCCGCTGGCGCTGGATCGCGCCCCACGCCATCGTCTTCGACGGCTTCCGCTGGCACGCGCGCGCGTACTGCTTGACCGACCGCTGCTTCAAGGACTTCCTGCTGGCCCGCATCCTCGGCATCCGCGACACCCGGCCCAGCGACATCGACGCCCGCCAGGACACCGACTGGCACACGCACGTCACGCTGGAAATCGGCCCGCATCCGGGCCTGTCCGACGCGCAGAAGAAGGTCATTGCGCTCGACTACCGCATGCGCAGCGGCAAGACGAGCATCGCCGTCCGCAAGGCCCTGCTCTACTACACCCTGAAGCGCCTCGGCCTGGATACCGACCCCACAGCCCGGAGGCCGGCGGACCAGCAGATCGTGCTGTTGAACCGGGAGGTGTTCGATGCTCTCGCCTGACAGCACCTCCCTGAGCCCGCACCACGCCAAGTACTACGCCCACGACCTGACGCGGCGGGCAGCATCGGGCATGGATCGCCTCTCGATGGCGCTGTTCGATGCCTCGGTGGATCTCAATCCCCATCATGTAATGACCCAGTGATTTCCTGCTCAGGTGTTACTTTTGGAGCAGAGCACCCATGAGCATCGTGATGGAAGAAGGCATCAAGCGTTGGACGGCGCGACGGAAGTCGGCGCTGGTCCTGGAGATCCTTCAGGGCAAGACCACGGTGGCCGAGGCCAGCCGGCAGTTCGATCTGCCCCCGTCCGAGGTCGAGACCTGGATCGAGGAGGGCAAGCGCGGGCTGGAGAATGCGCGGCGGGCCAAGCCCGAGGATGTGCGCGAGCAGTACGAACGGCAGCTCAGGGAGCTGCAGGAAGCCTATGGCGAGGCCATGCTGGAGCCGCGCGCCCGAAAAAAATTGGCGTCCCTGCTGGGCAAGGACGAGACCTGATGGTCACGATCCAGCAGGGACTGCGGGAAGAGGGGATTGACGTGTCGATGGCCAGGCTGGGCCGCTGGTTCGGCCAGCCGCGGCGCACGGTGTATTACCGGCCGACCGAGGCGGCCGCCGAAGGGCTCAACCTGCGGTCCTGCTCGCTGGTGATCGACTGCGATCTGCCCTGGAACCCGCAGCGCATCGAGCAGCGCATTGGCCGCTGCCACCGCCATGGGCAGAAGCACGACGTGGTGGTCGTCAATTTCCTCAACGAGCGCAACGAGGCCGACCGCCGCGTACTCGAGCTGCTGGAGCAGAAGTTCAACCTATTTGGCGGTGTGTTCGGAGCCTCCGACGAAGTGCTCGGCACCATCGAGTCCGGCGTGGATTCTGAGAAGCGCATTCTGGCGATCTACCAGGAATGCCGCACGCCGGGAGGAATCGATGCCGACTTCCAGGCCCTGCAGGCCGAAATGGAGGAGCAGATCCGTTCGCGGCTGGAAGACACCCGGCGCGCACTGTTCGAGCACTTCGACGAGGACGTGCATGAACGGCTGCGGCTGCGCCGCGCCGATGCCCAGGCCCAGCTGGACCGCGTGGGAAAACGCTTCTCTTCTCCGGTTTCACCGATGACGGCGCGACACTCGACCAAGAGACCATGGAAGAGCCGTTCCCGTGCAGCGGCCGTGTCGTCGCGGGCACGACCATTCCGGAACGCGAGGCCCGGCGCCTGGCGCCCGAGGCCGAACGCCACGCCCAGGCCACCTCAGCCGCTCGCTGGAGCAGAACGACAGGTACTTCCACGAAGCGCGGGAGAAACTCGAACGCTGGGCCGACGACATGGTGCTCTCGGCCGAAACGGCGCTGGCCGACACCAAGGATCGGATCGACGCCCTGCGCCGGCAGGCACGCCAGGCCACCACGCTCGCCGAACAGCATGCAATCCGGGAAGAGCTCCATAAGCTCGAGCGCCAGCAGCGTCGCCAGCGGCGGGGCATCTTCCGCGTCGAGGACGAGATCATGGAAAAGCGCGACCAGCTCATCGACCAGCCGGGGAAACGCCCCGCGCAGCGCACCGCCACCGAAACCCTGTTTACCCTCCGCCGGGCCGTCGTCTGATCGCCCGGGCCACAGGATTCACAAGGACCACGGTTACATGAGCCGGAAATACGAGAAGCTGAAAGCCCTGCTGAAGGAACTGTTCCAGCTCGACCAGCCTGAGCTCGACTTCGGCATCTACCGCATCTTGCATGCCCGCAGCGCCGAGATCACCCAGTTTCTCGATGAAGACCTGCTGCCGCAGGTGCGCGAAGCCTTTTCCCGGCACCGGACCGCCGACAAGGCCGAACTGGAACAGGAACTGGCCATGGCCATCGAGGCCGCCCAGGCGCTGGACGTCGATCCCGACAGCACGCAAAAGGTCAAGGAGCTGCGCGCGAAGCTGGCCCATGACGCCGTGGATACCGAAGCGCTGGAGGCCGAGGTCTACGACCATCTCTACAGCTTCTTCCGCCGCTATTACTCGGAGGGCGATTTCTTAAGCAAGCGCGTCTACAAGCGCGGCGTTTACGCCATCCCCTACGAAGGCGAGGAGGTCAAGCTTCACTGGGCCAACGCGGACCAGTACTACATCAAGACCAACGAGTACCTGCGCGACTATGCCTTCCGCCTGCGCACGGAGGACGAGAACAACCCCATGCGCGTGCACTTTCGGCTCGTGGATGCCGCCGAGGGCGAGCACGGCAACGTCAAGGAACGAGCCGGCAAGGAGCGGCGCTTCACGCTCGCCCCGGCACCCTTTGCGGCGCTCGAGGGCGGCGAGCTAATGATCCGCTTCACCTACGCGCCCGACCCGCAAAGCCGCAAGCAAAAGGACCTGAACGCCGAGGCCGAGGCCGCGATTTTGGGCCTCAAGGACGCCACGCTCTCCGACTGGATCGAGGCCCTGAGCGCGCTGCACGTGCGCGCCGACGGCACCGTATCGGACAAGACCCGCCTGCGCGTGCATCTGGACCGCTACGCTGCGCGCAACACCTTCGACTACTTCATCCACAAGGATCTGGGCAGTTTCCTGCGGCGCGAGCTGGACTTTTATATCAAGAACGAGGTCATGCACCTCGATGACGTCGAAAGCGAAACCGCGCCGCGCGTTGAGCAGTACCTCTCCAAGATCAAGGTCATTCGCAAGATCGCCGCGAAGATCATCGACTTGCTGGCCCAGATCGAGGACTTCCAGAAAAAGCTGTGGCTGAAGAAGAAGTTCGTCGTCGAGACCCGCTACTGCATCCGCCTGGGTGTGATTCCGGAAAAGTTTTATCCCGAGATCGCGGCGAACGACGCCCAGCGCGTGGAGTGGGCGCGGTTGTGCGCGCTTGATGCGATCGATGGCGACCTGACAAATCCTGGATACAGCGTGCCGCTGACGGTGGAGTTTTTGAAAGCGCACCCCACACTGATGGTGGACACGCGGCATTTTTCCGCAGGCTTCACGGCGCGATTGCTCGATGCCGTCGGTAACGTGGATGAGCAAACCGATGGCGTGCTCATGCATAGCGAGAATTTTCAAGCTCTGGCGCTGATGCAGGCTCGGTATCGTGAGCAGGTGAAGTGTGTGTATATCGACCCTCCTTACAACTCGAAGACCTCTGAGATTGCGTACAAGAACACCTACAAACATTCGTCGTGGATCGCCTTGATGGAAAACCGGCTTCTCTTGAGTTGTAAGCTTTCCTCCGAGTCCGGTTCGCATGTCATTGCAATCGACGAAAATGAACAAGAGACACTCGGCCAGCTTCTCAACATCGTATTTCCAACCAGAGAGAAAATATGCGTCGCCGTCATTCACAACAAGAAGGGCATTCAGGGCGAGTACTTCTCCTACAATCATGAGTACGCGTACTTCTGCATCCCCCTTCATCTACCTGCCACCAACGGCACGCCGCTGCCCACCGGCGAGTGGGAGTACACCAACCTTCGCAAGTGGGGACGTGAGTCGGAACGTCATACAGCAAGAAACGGCTTTTACCCCATCATTGTCGAAAACGGACAGATCGTCGGCTTTGGGGACGTATGTGACGATGCGTGTCATCCGGGCACGGCGAACGTTGTCGATGGAACACGCACGCTCGTCTACCCGGTCGATGCCAATGGGGTAGAGCGAAAGTGGAGGTACGCACGCCATAGCGTGGAATCGATTCGCCACCTTCTCAAGGTTCACACGACCGCTGCAGGGGAGGTCCAGATCCTCAAGGCCGTGGACGAGAGGCCGATCAAGACAGTGTGGGACGACCCGCGATACATTGCTGGCGACTATGGCACGAAGTGGCTCACGGATCTGAAGCTGAAGGTGACGGACAACCTCTATCCCAAATCCGTGTACCTTGTAGAGGATTCGATCTTTGCCGTGACAGATCCGCAGGACTTGGTCCTGGATTACTTCGGCGGATCAGGCACGACCGCACACGCCGTCATTAACCTCAACCGCAAAGACGGGGGCCAGCGCAAGTTCATCCTGGTCGAGCAAGCGGACTACTTCGATATCGTTCTTCTTCCCCGCCTGAAGAAGGTCAGCTTCTCGCCCGAGTGGAAGGACGGCAAGCCGAAGCGCCTCGCCACGCCGGAAGAGGCTGAGCGCAGCCCGCGGATAATGAAAGTGATCCGCCTGGAATCCTACGAGGACACGCTCAATAACCTGGAGCTACACCGCACCGAGGCGCAGCAGAGCCTGTTGGATAGCCCGCAGGCAAAAGGGCCTGACGGCTTCCGCGAGCAGTACCTGCTGCGCTATATGCTGGATGTGGAAACCCGCGGCGGCGCCTCGCTACTCAACATCGCGGCCTTCCTGAACCCGACGGTCTACCGGCTCAAGGTCAAGCGCCCCGGCTCGGACGAGTCGCGCGAGGTGAATGTCGATCTCATCGAGACCTTCAACTGGCTGATTGGCCTTGCCGTCCAGCGCATTGCTGAGCCGCGCACCTACAGCGCTGCGTTCAGGCGCGCCGACGACCCAGACCTGCCGGAGGCCGCCCCGCGCCGGCTGCTGCTCGACCGTCGCCTGAAGGAAGACTCCAACGGCCCCTGGTGGTTCCGCACCGTCACCGGCACCCTTCCCGATGGTCGCCGCACGCTAATCATCTGGCGCAAGCGCCCGGGCGGCGAGGAGCCGGAAGGCATCGAGCAGGACAACCTGGTGCTCGACGAGTGGTTCAGAAAGCAGGGCTACTCCCGCCGAGGCAGCGAGTTCGACCTGATTTACGTCAACGGCGACAACAACCTGGAGAACCTCAAGGCCCCGGACGACACCTGGAAGGTGCGCCTGATCGAGGAAGACTTCTTCCGCCTGATGTTCGAAATGGAGGCCGCCTGATGCCGCGCGGACGCCCCCGCAAGAACGATGCTGCTGCGCCCAAGGCGGGCAATCGAGGTCGGTCTGAGGCGACCCGCGCGGTGCAGCCGTTCAACCGCAAGCTCGTACTTTACCAATGGCTGCTCGGCCTGTTCGGCGTCGAGCGCTTTGACCAGATCGCCGAGCACCTGAAGAACGAGGCGCTGGAAGGACCGGACGAGAACAACGTCCACCGCTTCTACCATGCCGTGTGCCTGCATCTGCCTGCAGCCAAACGGCCGGAGCTGCCGAATGAGCGGCTGCTGGAGTATGACCAGGCCATCGTTTCGGTCACGCAGCGTCTCAACGACCGGCGCATCACCGCGCGCGAGAAGCCGATCGTCTGGAAGTACTTCCAATACCTGGCGCTGCTGTTTACGGAAATCTATCTCGACCGCTACTTCCGCGACCCCGCCGGCCTGCGGCTGGCGCTCAAGGGGCGCATTGCGGCGCTGAACGCGCGCCTTCCGGAAGCGGACCGGATCACGGCGCTAGAGGAGTCCGAGGATCCCCGCCTTCAGCTTAACAAGATCGCGTTCTGGATGGCTACCGGCAGCGGCAAAACGCTGCTCATGCATGCCAACATCCTTCAGTACCAGCGGTTCCTGGAAAGGCACGATCTTTCGCGCGAGCTGAACCGGATCATCCTGCTCACGCCCAACGAAGGGCTGTCGCAGCAGCACCTGCGCGAATTCCAGAAATCGGGCATCAACGCGGAGATCTTCAACAAGGACGGTCGGGGCCTGTTCGCCGGTCATGCCATCGAGATCCTGGAAGTCACCAAGCTCAAGGAGGAGATGGGAGAGAAGACCGTGGCCGTCGACGCCTTCGAGGGCAACAACCTCGTTCTCGTCGACGAAGGACACCGCGGCGCCTCGGCGGGCGGCGACGGTGCATGGATGAAGTTCCGCAACGCGCTCTGCGAGAAGGGCTTCTCGTTTGAATATTCCGGAACCTTCGGCCAAGCCGTGACCGGAAACCGGGATCTGGCCGACCTCTACGCGCGTAGCACGCTGTTTGACTATTCCTACCGCTGGTTCTACGGCGACGGTTTTGGCAAGGACTACCACATCCTCAACCTGGAAGACGACAGCAACGACGAATGGATGACGGCCTATCTCACGGCCTGCCTGCTCGCCTTCTTCCAGCAGCAGCGGCTGTACCGGGAACAGCAAGCAAGCCTGCGCCCGTTCAACATCGAAAAACCCCTGTGGGTCTTCGTAGGCGGCAGCGTGAATGCGGTGCGCACCGAGAACCGGGAGCAGGTCTCCGACGTGGTGGCCGTCCTGAAGTTCCTGGCCGCTTACGTAGCGAATCGTCAAGACAGCATCAAGCACATCCGCCGTGTGTTGACCGAGGGGCTGCCGACGACCAAGGGCCAAAACCTGCTCGCGGGCCGTTTTGCTTACCTCGACACCTGCGGCCTGTCGCCTGAGCAGATTTTCGACGAAACGCTGGCGACGCTCTTCAACGCGCCGACCGGTGGGGCGCTGCACGTCGAGAACATCAAGGGCGCATCCGGCGAGATTGGCCTGCGGGTAGGCGATAACGATTTCTTCGGTGTCATCAACGTCGGCGACGATGCCAAGCTGGTCAAACTGTGCGATGCCAACAAGTTGCATGTCGCCGAGCGGGAATTTTCCGGATCGCTGTTCCACGAGCTGGACAAGCCGCACTCTGCCATCAACGTGCTCATTGGTTCAAGGAAGTTCACCGAGGGCTGGAGCAGCTGGAGGGTGAGCACCATGGGCCTGATGAACGTCGGGCGGAGCGAGGGAGCGCAGATCATCCAGCTCTTCGGCCGTGGCGTGCGACTGAAGGGCTATGGCATGAGCCTCAAGCGCAGCGTGCGGGCGGCCATGCCCCCGGAGCTGAAACGACCTAGGCACATCGACCTGCTCGAAACGCTGCACATCTTCGGCATCCGCGCCGACTACATGGCGCAGTTCCGCGACTTCCTTGAAGCGGAAGGTTTGCCCGCCAACGAAGAGCGCATCGAATTCATCCTGCCGGTCATCCGGAACCTGGGCACAAGGCCGCTCAAAACGATCCGCCTCAAGAAAGAGATCAAAGGCGTCACGACGGAGTTTGGAGACGCCTTCCGCAAGTTGGGGCCCGTCCCGACCATCCAGCCGCCGCGCCCCGACATTGAGCCCGCCACGGCTTACCTGCAGAAGAACCCGGTGGTGCTGAACTGGTACCCGAGGATTCGGGCCATGAAGTCCGTCGGGGTATCGTGCGGTGACGATGAGGGGGCACCGAACGAGGCCCACCTGACGAGGCAGCACATCGCCTTCCTCGACCTTGATCGGCTGTACTTCGAGCTCGGACGCTTCAAGGCCGAGCGTGGTTGGCACAACCTCAACCTGACCCGTGCCGGCATCGCTACATTGCTGGCGGACACCAGCTGGTACCGGCTGCTGATCCCGGCATCGGAGCTGGCTTTCGACTCATTCGCGAAAGCGCGTGTATGGCAGGAAATCGCCCTGGCCCTGCTGCGCAAGTACGTGGAGCGCTATTACACCTTCCGCAAGCGCGAGTGGGAACTTCCGCACCTGGAGTACCGGGACCTCACCGAGGACGATCCCAACTTCCCATCCATCTTGAGTGAGGACGGCGCCGGATACGGTTACCGGATCCTGACCGAGGAATCGCAGCGGGAAATCGTCGCAAAACTGGAGAAGATGAAAGAGGCCATCGAGCAAGGGAATCTGAAGGACTGAGAGTTCCGGGGCATCAAGGCGATCTGGTTCGGGCGACACCTCTACCGGCCGTTGCTGTTCCTGGACGGTAGTGTGGTCGAGATCTCACCCGCCCCTTTCAACAAGGGCAAGCGCCGGTTCATCGAGGATCTGAAAGCATTCTACGAAGCCGGCAACTTCCACCCGGATTTCATCATCTGGCAGCTCGAAGGCAAACGGCGGCGCATAGCTCGGTTTTTTCGGACACGGCGATGAGTGGACGGACTGCTGTACATTCCCACAGAGGACGGAGCAGTACCGATGCGAAGACCGAGACGCAACCATTCTCCGGCGTTCAAGGCGCGAGTCGCGCTGGAGGCCCTGAAGGGCGAGAAGACCGTCGCCGAGATCGCCAAGCAGTTTGACGTGCACCCGAACCAGGTGACGGCCTGGAAGAGCGAGCTCCTGCAGCACGCCACCGAAGCATTCGGTGGCACTGCGGGCGAGGGGCCCGCGGAGCGGGAGAAAATCCGCGACCTGCAGGCCAAGATCGGCGAACTCACCATGGAACGCGATTTTTTATCGCAAGCGCTCGGGCGCTTCCCCGGACCGAGCGGACGCAAATGATCAATCGGGGCGGTGAGTTGCCCGTGAAGCGCCAGTGCGAGCTTCTGGAGCTCAACCGGACCGGCGTGTACTACACGCCGCGTTCGGTGCCGCAGGCGGACCTGAGGCTCATGCGTCGGATCGACGAGCTGCATCTGCGCTGGCCGTTCTGCGGGGCGCGGCGCCTGGCGCGCGAGCTCGCCAAGGAAGGCCAGGATGTCGGGCGGCTGCACGTGGCGACGCTCATGCGCCGCATGGGCATCGAGGCGCGCTACAGAAAGCCGCGCACGAGCATCCCGGCGCGCGAAGGGGCGATCCATCCGTACCTGCTCGGTGGGCTCTCGATCGAGCGGCCCAACCAGGCGTGGTCCACCGACATCACCTACATCCCGATGGCGCACGGATTGCTGTACCTGGTGGCGATCCTGGATATCGCCAGCCGCAAGGTGCGCGCCTGGCGGCTCTCGAACACACTCACGACGGACTTCTGCCTCGCCGCCCTCGAGGAGGCGCTCGCCAAGTTCGCGGTTCCAGAGATCTTCAACAGCGATCAGGGCGCGCAGTTCACCTCCGAGGACTGGATCGAGCAACCGAAAGCCACCGGCTGCCGCATCAGCATGGACGGCAAGGGCCGCTGGGTCGACAACGTCTTCGTCGAGCGGCCGTGGCGCTCGGTGAAGTACGAGGAGGTCTACCTTCATGGCTACCGCGATGGCCGCCAGGCACGGCAGCAGCTGCGAGCGTACTTCGATTTCTACAATCGCACCCGCGGGCATCAGTCGCATGACTATCGTACGCCCGACGAGGTGTACTTCGGCGCTCGTGCCACCGAGCTCGCTCGGGCGGCCTGAGAGATCGTGATGCGCACGAGAAGCTCGAGGGAGCAGATTTTCCGGCGTGTTCAGGTAGCGGGTACCCCCGAGATCTCCGCCCAGAGAGCCTCGTATGCGGTCGCATTCTTCGCAAGGGCGGAAAAATCGCTCACTCCGGCGCGCATCGCATGCAAGACGCCGCGCCGCAACGAAGAGCACACCGAGCTCGATTGCAGGCCTGCGCGTAGCGTAGTGGTCCACGTGGCTCCACCGCCGCCTCGCTGCGCTCGGCCCGCGCCCCTCAGGGCGGGCCATCCGCAGGGCCCGCCCGGGCGCGGCTTCGGGCCGTGGAGTACGTGGACAACTACGCCTCGGCACCGCAGACTCGATTCGAGAGTTGAAGACGAAGAAATCATCGTGTGTAATCGACTCAGCAGGGTCGTCCACTTATCCCGCCCGGAAATCTGTCCGAACGACCCGAGCCACCGCTGCTTCCGCCGGCTCGTAGCGTGTTGCCTGCACTTCGGTCTGCCAGGCGGCAGATGGCCACCACCGAGTGCAGGCAATCCCGCGCAACGTCGGAGACACGCGAGCCTATGTCAGCTCCACGGATTGATGACCGCCACTCCCGCCGCCTCGAAGGGCGCGGTATCGCGTGATGCCACGGCAAAGCCCCGCGATGCCGCGATGGCGGCGATGTAGCCGTCCGGCGTCGGGAAGCCCCGTCCCCCTTTTCTGGCTGACAACGCCAGCTCCGCGTAGTGCCGCGCTGCGTCCGTGTCGAAGGGCAGGACGCGCCCCTTGAACAGTTCCAACAGGTCGTTGAGCGCGCTGTCCAGCAGGTTCCTGCGTCTGCCCTGCGGCAGGGCCTGGATGCCGAACAGCAGCTCGGCCAGCGTGACGCTGGAGATGTAGAGGGTTTCCGCGGCCTGGTCGTTCAGCCATGCCAGAACGGCTGGGTTGGGCTCGGGCTTCATCGCCTCGGACACGACGTTGGTGTCGAGGACGATCATTCAAAGCTCGGCGGCTCGGCGGGCGTCCTGTCGCGGACGCTTTCAAGGATGGCGAACTCTTCGTCCGTCAGGCCCACCTTCCGCCCGATGGCCGCCAGGGCATCGCCCACGCGCACCCGGTCTTCCGGTTTGACTGCTGCCGCCAGAATCTCGCGCACCTCGGCCTCGGTGCTGCGGCCATGCAGTGCCGCGCGCACCCGTAGGGCCCGGTGCACATCCTCTGGCACGTTTCGGATCGTCAAGACAGCCATCACACAATACCTCACCATGCCTTCAATGACAGCAAAGTTATCATAGTGACAGCATTGCTTCAAGCCGGCTCGATCCGGGCGATCTGTCGATCGACTTCCGGCTTTCCCCATCAAGCGCCCCGGACAGCGTGCCCCATGATCTGCTGCTGGTGCAGCTCAGCCGCTCAGTTCGATGCGGAGCTGGAACGCCTCACCCGGCAGGCGGGCAACTGGCGTGAACCCTCTGCCGGATCGGGAGACCGGCTTGTCGACTGCTACATTCACCCGGTATGGCGGTACGTCCGAACTGCGCGATCACGCGCGGCCGATAACGGATGCCCGCCTGACAGACCGCAAGAAGCAGATCGTCATCCTCCAAGGTATGGCCTGAGCCAATCGGATGTCGCCAGCGTCCTTGGCGTTCAGCGGCAAACCATTTCCAAGGCCCGCGCCAGCATTCCATCCGCGTTTTGGGACATCCCTCATCTGCCTGGGTACAGCGCTCAGTTCCTGCTGTCAGACCCTGCAGGAAAGCACTCAGCGCTACGCTGAGAGCCATCACACCTGCCGCTTTGGTCCCTTCGTCCACTGGTCGATCATGTCCGCCCAGTCCTGCAGCATTTGTCTGCGCTGCTCGCGGTACTCGGCCTTGTCGTAGATGGCTCTGACGCCACGCTGTTCATGCGCGAGGCACTTTTCGATCCAGTCGCTGTTGTACCCGGCGTCGTGCAACAAGGTGCTTGCCGTGCGGCGCAGGTCGTGCGGCCCGAACTTCCCTAGCGGCTTGCCTTCTTTCTGTGCCAGCCGATAGGTCAACTTCATCACCTGGTTGAGCGTGGCACTGCTCATGCGCGCGCTAGGGTCATTGCGTGACGGCAGCAGGTATTCCGAACCACCTGCGAACGTTTTCAACGCGACCAGCAGGTCCATCGCCTGCCGCGACAGGAAGACCAGGTGCGGGTTGCGCCGCTTCATCCTTTCCTTCGGGATGGTCCACAGGGCCTCGCTGAAGCTGATCTCGCTCCACTTGGCGTTGGTGAGCTCGCTCTTGCGGACCATGGTCAGCAGCAGCTTCACCGCTGCATGGATCGACGGAGACGTGCCGACGCGCTTCAGGTACTGGTACATCAGGCCGATTTCTTCCGGCGTCAGGGCGCGGTCACGAGGCGTGAATTTCGCGATGCTGGCCGGACGGACCAGCTCCGCAGGATTCTCGACCTTCTGCCCCCGCTCGATGGCCCACCGGTAGACCGGGTACACGATCTCGCGCGCATGCCCGGCTGTGGCCGGCGCGCCCCGCTCGACGATGGCGTCGGTCAGTGCCCGCAGGTCTTCGTGGGTGATCCCGGTCAGCCTAAGGTTGCCAAACTTGGCTTTCAGATCCCGCTCATAGACCGAGCGCCGCATGTCACGGGTGGAGCCGGCCATCTGGTAGCTGCGAAGCCACCTTTCCGCCCAGGCCCCGAACGTCTCGGCATCGCGCACCCGAGCCTTCTCTCTCGCCTTCTCCCGGGCCGGAGACT
>Ga0209062_1000959_pt1 | contig 61853 bp, 54 predicted proteins | sample Coa_R2_2_FD_187158 | JGI IMG/M metagenome (GOLD analysis project Ga0209062, IMG submission 187158) | Surface soil microbial communities from Centralia Pennsylvania, which are recovering from an underground coalmine fire - Coalmine... | ecosystem: Environmental > Terrestrial > Soil > Unclassified... | reverse complement strand
TCGACCGCGCGGGGTTAATCGTGCATTCTGGTGACAGTCCATTCGATCCTCTTCCTTGAAGCCTTCGGTTTGGTCACCATCAGCTTCTCCGATCCGGGTCGAGTGGACAACCTATTGAAACTTCACAGTTAGTTCCTCAACCTCTTGGACGCGCGGCAGAAGATCGCCGCCTGGCGCGACGATTACAACGAGCAGCGGCCGCACAGCAGCTTGGGTTACCTCACGCCGGCGGCCTTCGCCGCGCGGCAGGCATTATCCACGCGGTTTGCGGGGCCAGGGGCCTCAGACGCCGGCCCCTGGCCCCACACCCCCATCCCCGCTCGAACCGGGGCGGATTCGGGGTGAGCGGCCCCCGGAAAACTGATACAGAGCGAAGGTGAGTTTCGGCAGAATCATCCGACAGGGAGGATTGTGCCAGATGAAGCGAAAACGGTACTCGGTGGAGCAGATCACGGCCGCGGTGAAGCAGGTCGAGATGGGCATGCCGGTGGCGGAACTGATTCGGCGGATGGGCGTCTCGGAACAGACGTTCTACCGCTGGAAGAAGCTCTACGCGGGCCTGGAGGTCGACCAGGTGCGGCAGTTGCGGCAGCTCCAGGAAGAGAACGGCCGGCTGAAGAAGGTGGTGGCGGAGCTGACGCTGGACCGTGCGATGCTGCAGGACGTGCTAAGAAAAAACTGGTAAAGCCCTCGCGGCGCCGCCCGGTCGTGAGCTACCTGCGCGGCGGGTACGGGGTGAGCGAACGGCGGGCCTGCCGAGTGGTGGCGATGCCGGTCGGCACAAACCGATACCAGAGCCGCAAGGCTCCAAGGACAGAACTGCGGCTGCGGATCCGGGAGCTGGCCAGAACCCGGGTCCGGTACGGGTATCGCAAGATCCGCATTCTTCTGATCCGCGAGGGCTGGCACGTAGGCAAGAAGCTGGTGTACCGGCTCTACCGAGAGGAGGGGCTGGCGCTGCGGTCGCGGCCGAAGAAACGGCGCGTGGCCGCGCAGCGCCGGCAGCGGCCCCGGGCGGAGCGCCCCAACCAGATATGGAGCCTGGATTTTGTTTCCGATCAGTACAGTACCGGAGGCCGGTTTCGGGCCTTCACGGTGGTCGATATTTTCACGCGGGGATGCCTGGCGATTGAAGTTGGCCAGAGTTTGAAGGGAGACGACGTTGTGCGGGTCCTGCAAAGGCTTCGGCGGCAGCGAGGAGCGCCGCAAGCGCTGTTCTGTGACAACGGCAGCGAGTTCACCAGTCAGGCCCTCGACCTGTGGGCCTATCACTGTCAGGTCACGATCGATTTTTCCCGGCCGGGGAAGCCGACGGACAACGCGTTCGTCGAGAGCTTCAACGGCACGTTGCGATCGGAGTGTCTTGATGCCCACTGGTTCTCAGGGCCGACCGACGCGATGCGCCTCATCGAGGACTGGCGGCGGGAATACAATGGGAGTCGTCCTCACCGGGCGCTCGGCGAGCGATCGCCCGACGAATTTATCCGTGAGATCGCGGCTAGCCGCGATCTCACGGCTGCAGTACCTGCCGGAAACTAACCGGAGAGCTGTATCAGAAAAAGGGGACCGCTCACGCCAAGGCCGGCTCGCAAGAGTCCAGGGATATAGACCGGGCGCTGAAAGCTCTCGGAAAGCCAGACCAGAAGAACGGCGTCACGGTTTCCATCGTAAAGGGGAGCCAATGGCGCATCGACACCGGGACTCGCAATGGGCAAACAACGATAACTGTGGCAATCAGGGGTGTCGAGCGTGGGCTCGTGTCCGCAGGAGCGACCAGCATCGCCAAGGAGGAAGCAGGTCTCCTTGGGCACGAGGCAACTCACGCCGCGGATCAGCGCACAGGCGGATTGCCTATGAACGGGCGTGAAGAGCTGGCGACCGAACACAGGGCGTTCACCACTCAGGGCGAAGTCGACGAGGCTCTGCAATACAAGAGTGTTTTCGGGCTTTGGTCGCCCTCAACCGGGCTCTCGGAGAGTGCCATTGATAACTACGCGAAGCGGTCTCTCTCCATCTGGTGTCAGGAAGGGGGCAACTGTCAATGAGAGGACAGCTTTGGGGTGTGCTCTTGGCGGTTTTCGGCATCTTGTCCACGGCGATGCCTGCCTTTTCGGCGGGTTCAACGGCCAGCGCGCCCATTTCAGTCTGTGCGCTTTTGAGCCAGCCTTCAAAATATTTGGGGAGCGAAGCATGGGTGCGAGGGCGGATGGAATTCGCGCCGCCGGATTTTGGCCTCACACTTCAGGGATGCGACAGAGCGGTGCCCCTCACCTGGAGCGAAACATCCCCTTTTCAAAAATCCACCGGGAGGAGGGCATTGGATGTCGCGCAACAGGAACTCTTTAAAGCGTTCACCGGAGCAGATCGTTCTACCTCGGTGATGGTGACCATAGCCGGAAAGCTCCGGCCAACGGGTAATGGCCGATATGAGTTTGAGGTGACGCGATTGGGATCTATCACCATCAACTTCTTGAAAATTGATCAGCGGAGGACGGGACCAGTCAACGGATCGAATCGCTCGAGAAAACGGTCACTGCGGAAGGCGGCGCCGAGGTACGTCTACGATCCAGCCACCCTCAGCTAGGGCGTTATTCGAGGCCAACTGCATTTCCAGAACGCCTCGCGTCATGAACCCCGACCCACCCGGCGGGCATGTGCTCAATCCCCGGCAAAGCTCAACCGCCCAGTGGCTCGTGGCGCCCCATCCCGCGCCGCCGGCGCTGAGCTTCGACGCCAACAACCGCATCGCCGCCGGCGTCGGCTACGACGCCGCGGGCGAACTGACGAGCGACGGCACGCACACCTATCAATACGACGCCGTGGGCAGGCTGACCGGCGTGGATGGCGGCGCCACGGCCAGCTACGCCTACAACGCCCAGGGGCAGCGCGAACACACGGTGGTCAACGGGGTGACGCGCGAGTACGTGAGCGGGCGCGCGGGGGAGGCGCGCACCGTCTTCGCCGGCCCAAGCCAGTTGATCGAGGGCAACGTCTACGCGGGCGGCCGCGACCTGGCCACCTACGCGGGCGGCACGACCTACTTCGACCACGCCGACGGGCTGGGCACGGTGCGGGGGCGCAGCAATTTGAGCGGCGGAGTGGTCGAGGCCTACACGTCACTGCCCTACGGCGGCTGGCTGAACCAGGTCGGCACCGTCAGCGCCTTGCACTTCACCGGCAAGCAATTCGACGGCGAAACCTCGCTCACCTACTTTTCCGCCCGCTTCCAATCCGGCTACTCCGGCCGCTTCATGACCCCGGACTGGGCAGCTCGCCCCAAGGCAATGCCCTACGCCAACGTCGAGAACCCCCAGTCCCTGAACCTCTACACCTACGTCCTCAACAACCATGTGACAGCAACCGACCCGGATGGGCATTGGTGCGTGTTCGGCAAGCTCGGCACCACCTGCGCAACCCCGGCTCCGCCGCCCGTGGCAGCCCCGCCTGCGCCGCCAATCGCGGAGCTGACGACCAGTATCCACGGAAACACAACCACCTTCCAGTCCTATAGCTCGAACGGCGGCGACAAGGAAGTTCAAATCCCAAGCCTGGTCAAGGTCGACAGTCACGCCAAACCTGGTGCGGGCGGTCCGTTCGAGAGCACCGTTGTCGGGGTAAGCAATCGCCATGCCGGCGATCCGTCATACGGACCGGCTGGTGCTTTTATCGATGTGGGAGATCCGCGCGGACGCGACATCCACGGTGGTGGTCATTCGCTTGGCCCACACGCGTTTGACCCTTATCAGCAGCTCAGGCCGACAATGGGCTGCACCCGAGCGTGCAATGCAGACGTTATCCGGCTCGGCAGCGCCATAGAGCAGTTCCAACACGAGCACCCACAGGTGCAAATCCCTTATTTGAGGATTTGGAAGTGAGGGGCCCATGGACATGCCTCGCGGCTGCGGTCGCGCTTCTATTTGGTTATAGGCCTCCCGTCCGGCAAGGCGCCTTTGCGCGAATCCCTGCTATGGCGAGCGCGAGCCATAGAGGCGACGGTTACTCCGGACCCGCGGCGCTAGGACCCTTCAAAATGCGCGGCAAAGCAGGCGGTGTCCCGATGCGCTTGCTCTGGGCCGCGACTGGAAAACCGGCTCTCCCGCGCGGCCACTTTCTGTGTTACCGTGATGACGCAAAGCCAGCTTATCTCGTTATCGAGCGCGCGACGGATGATCCTAGCTTCTCACGGGGGGTTTCCATCAGCGCCGCGCCTAATTGTTTCGGCAAGAAGATAAATCAAGCCAGCGGCTTTGAGAATTGGAAAACGGAAAAGGGAATCGGCATTGGGAGCACCCTGCCGGAGCTCCTCAGGGCTTACGGGCATCCCTCTTCGGTGGACACCGACCCGCGCGACTGGACTGTTTATTTTCCGGGTGGGCGCCGTGCTAAATCAACCCGAAAAATCATGGCCGACAGGCGGATCTACATCTACCAGCCACAGCCGGGACCGGCGGACCTGAGCGAAGCGGAAATCGGAGTTGCGCACGGCCGGGTTGCATGGATATCGTTGTACCGAGATGAATGAATAGCCCCCTACACCAAAACGGTCTTTCGGCCGGAGCGACCGATCGTCTCGGCGCCCGCTTGGATGTACAGGCGGAGGCCTGCCCTACGCCGGACACGCGGGTCCCTGTTGCAACTGGCGCGCAGGACTTTGTTGAGTTGTCTCGTTGGGGCTGCTATGGCACATGCACCAATCTATATGGTGCGAATCTCCGCGGACGGCCGTGTGTTGTGGAATGGCCGAATGTTCGTGAATGCGCGCGGCGAACGCCGCGCCCCAATCAAGGCGGAGGAAGCCCGCGTTCTTCTTGAGCGGTTTCGCACGCCGCAGTTCTGGTCTCTGTGTGCTTCTTACACACGCGGGATTAGCGACAGCAGCACCATCGAGACTCACGTCGAAATCGCGGGCCAGAGCGAAACCGTGTCGAATTACGCCGACTCAGCGCCGGCATGGGTTGCAGACCTTGAGGACGCAGTTGACGAAGTGGCGAACACGCATCGTTGGAGGCACGGCGATCCAAAAAACCGAATCCCTCACGCACATCTTCAACGATGGTCACGCCGCTGATGCGCGCGGCGGAGCACCGAGATGTGGTATCAGTAGCGGCAACGACCAGGCTATCGACGCCGCACACACGAGGGCACGCATATCAGTGAGATGGAAGACCCCGAGGTTCGCAGCCGGCCAGCTAAGCGACTTATCAGGTGAGTACCGTGCTTACCAGACATCAGCTTGGCCCGCATCGGCACTGGCTGCCTCGTCGCTCTCCTTCGATCATGGCAAGTACGAAATCTGGAACAGCAGTTGGAAGGCCGTCGATGACAAAACGCTGACGAACTACATCACTCACGACTACAAATACTCAAATGGGCAGACCTATCAAGAGACCACACCACATGATCCATGGCCGGAGAAGTGCGGCGACACGAAGACGAACAAGCAGATGTGAGTGATCGGCGTTATGGTGGCGCTGTTGTGTGCGTCAGCAGCCGCACAGCAGACAAAGCCTGCGCTGCCTAGCATAACCTCAGCGGTAGTTCCGCTGTATCCTTCCATCGCACGTGCTGCAAACGTTGAAGGGGCGGTGCACGTAAGAGTCACGACAGACGGGCATCGTGTGGCGGAGGCTCATGTTGAAGACGGACAAAAAATCCTAGCGAATGCTGCCGAGGCGAATGCTCTAACGTGGCAGTTCGCATCGCATGAACCGACGACGTTCACCGTGACCTATCGCTATAAACTCGGAACCGATCTGGACGCTCACGAAAACAACCCACGGGTTCTTCTCCAGTTGCCGAGTGAAATCGAGATCGACGCCTCGCGACGACCGCCAATCTTCGATTCGCCCGCAGAGCTGGGTTACTTCAGCCCGAGCGTATGCGAGTTAGTGGCGGATGCAGAGAAGCACGCTGGCAAGCCGGTCGCAGTACGTGCGGTGCTGGCGAGTGGGAGTGAGTGTGCGATCGTCCGTGATGATACGTGCCAACCCGCACCGGGAAGCGGAAAGCTGGTGCTTGCCACGTTGGCGAAGAGTACGACTCCAAATCTCCGCTTGCCAAAAGACTCTCAAAGCTGCTCAAGAAGAGGCAGCAGGCGCAAGTCACAGTGATTGGAAGGTTCGATGATCCGGGTCGTGGCGTCGGTAACCAAAGCTGCTGCCGCTATAGGGTGGATGTGCAACAAGTCTTGGTCGTTGACGAGGTGAAACCAACTACCGCAAACACGGCGCTTCACGAATCCGGACACTTGATGAACTCCAAGAATGCGAGTGAATCGAACAACTAGCGACAACACGCTGATCTGCTCCCCCTAGGCGCTAGTGCACGAAGTGTTCAAGGAGATAAAACGTGAAATGCAGCGTGGTCGGCGCCGACGCCCAAGCGGCAATCGCCATGGCCATCAGGCTCGCGCTGCCCGCCGCCCAAACCGGCAGCAAGGCACCCGCCGCGGCCGGCACGCGCGCCGCCGGCGCCGGGCTCGCCAACAGGCGCCGCACTCGTTCGGCGATCTCGTCGCCCTCGCCTGCGAGCGTGGAGGCCAGCCGCGCCGGCGCCGCCCCGGTGCGGCGTCCCGCCGCCAGCAAGGCTTCCGCCAGCGCCAGCGCGCGCTGCGGATTGCCGCCGGCGGCGTCGTCGTCGGCGGCCCATTCCCGCAGCCGCTTCCAGTGCCGCTCGAGCTCTTGGAAGCCGCTCCACCCCGGCAGCAGGTCGGGCAGCGCCAGCCATAGCGCGCGCTTCCAGTTGTCCCACGCCTTCCGGTGCGCCATCTCGTGCGCCGCGGCGGCGGCCAACTGCTCCGGAGTCAGCGCGGCGAGCAGGGCGGTGCTGGCCACCAGCTGCGGTCGCATCAAGCCGACGAGCGCGAGCACCCGCTCCTCCGATGCGATCACCAGCACCGGCCGCCGCCCGGGCCAAAGCTGCGCCCGACGGCCGCAGCCGCGGCAGGCGCGTCCGAGCCGCCGCAGTTCGAGCAGCGCCGCGGCCATCCGCGCCGCCGCCAGCGCGCATCCCGCGCCCCCCAGCAGCGCGGCCGCGACAAACCAGGCGCCGACCTCTTCGCTGCGGGCCGCCGGCTCCCAGCGCCAGTAGCTGGGCAGGCAAACCGCCGCCACCACGAAGCCCGCGCCCGCCGCCGCCGCCACTCGCAGCCATAGCAAACGCGCCGCCGCCTGCGCCGGCCGCCGCGAACTGCGCGGATCGGCCCAGCGCCGGCCGAGCGCCCGCGCCGCCAGGCCCAGGGCCGCGTGCAGCATGAAGAAGCTCGCCAGCGCCAGCCCCACCAGCCGCGCCGCATACGGGAGCGTCATCGCCGGCCGTCTCCTTGGCTCAACTGCTGCCGCCGCCGCCGGATCTCCCGCTCCAGCGCCGCCAATTGCCGCTCGTCAAGCGGCTCGGCCGCTTCGAGAAAACTCGAGAACAACAACGCCCGCCCCGATCCGCCCCGCGACAGCAGCGCCCTCATCAGCTCGCTCGCCTCTGCGCGCGCTCCCACGCCTCCCGGCTCATCCGCGGCAAGTACTGGAAGGCGCGATCCCGCTTGTGCCGCTCGAGCAAGCCCTTCTTGTACAGCCGGTCGAGCGTGGTCATGACCGTCGTGTACGCCAGCGGCCGCGCTAGCCGCTGCGCGACTTCGCGCACGTTCGCCTCGCCTTGCGCCCACAGCACCTCCATCACCTGCGCTTCGAGTGCGCCGAGTGCCCGCGGCCGCTTGGATCCACCGAGGCCGAACATCCCTCACAGCCTACAAGCTCGCCGCGGCTTCCACAAGCCCGAGCCCGCGCGTCGGCTCGTCCGTCCCGCCGGCGCAACCGCCGCCCGGCTTTGTATCATTGCTTTCTCGCGCGGCGATCCCCGGGACGTCCTGATCCCTGCCTTGCCCGCCGGCGCCGCCCCGGCGATCGACTTCGCCTGCCCGGTGGGGTCGAGAACCGCGCGCCCGCCCTCAGGCCGCGCGCGGTTCGGCCTCCTCGGCGCGCGGCTCGCCCGCCGCTTCCTCGCCCACGATCGGCAAGATCGCGCCCCCCTCGCGCAGCACCGCGATCGCCGCGTCGGGGCCTTGGCGCAACAGCGCCATCTCCAGCGCGTCCTGCACCGTTTGCGCGGGGCGAAAGCCGAGTTGCCGCGCCTCCGCGGCGCTGATCCCGCTCGAGACGAGAATGCAGTCGGCGTGGTCGATGACCTGCGCCGTGTACGCCATCACCGCCGCTCCCATCACGTCGCGAATCTGCCGCCCATCCACCAGGCGCTTGATCTGCGCGTAGGGCATGTAGCCGAGCTCGAGCAGGACCGGATGATTGCGCGCCACCCCCTCCGGCGACGAGGTGACGAGAATCAGCGAGCCGCTGCGCCGCACCGCCATGGTGCCGGAATAGATGCCCTTCGCTGACTGCCAAAAATCGCGGTCCGCCGGCCGCGACTCGACGATGACGACGTCGGCGCGCCGCGGCAGCCGCACGCCGTAGATCCGCCGCGCCAGCTCGCAGCCGGCGCGGTGCGCCGCGACGAAATCGCCGGTGAAGCAGCCGGCGATGGCGTCGCCCGCCATGACCACGTTGACCAGAAAGCGCAGGCCGGCGACCCCGGCCGCCTCGTCGATGCGCGCGCGCAGAGGATTGTCGCGGACCCCCATCAATTGCTCCGACCAGCGCAGCGCCCCCGCCCAATGGTTCTCCGCTGCCGCCGCCTGCCCGGCGCAGCCGGGAAAGATGATCTTGGCGCCGCCGGAAAACCCCTTGATGCGATGAATGCCGATGTGGCCGATGCCCACGACGAAATCCGCGTCGAGCAGCAGGCGGTTGGCGATCACCGGGAAGCCGTCGGCGAGGCGGCCCCATTCATGCAGTTGTTCGCCGTCTTCATAGTCGTGCTGGTGCACGCGCCAGCGGTTCCGGAATCCCCCCAGCTTCAGCTCGAGCTCGGCATCCGTCATCGGCCGGTGCGAGCCCTTCGCCACCAGCACCTCAATATGCGCGTCCGCCACGCCCGCCGCCGCCAATTCCTCCGCCACGTAGGGCAGCAAGCGCGCCGTCGGCGTGTGCCGCGTGGCGTCATCCACCAGCAGGAGGACCCGCCGCCGGCCCGCCGCCGCTTCGCGCAGCCGCGCCGCCGCGATCGGTTGGGCGAAGGCCTCCCGCAGCAATCCCGCTTCGTCGCGGATCTCGGGCGTGCGGGGCGCGAATACGCCCATCAGGTTGCCGTCGGGAATCTCGACGGGCCCGATTCCGGGGTAGGGAAACGTGACGTTCAGATCAGGCCTCCAGGTCCTTGACCTTGTCGCGGAAGATGGTGAGCGCAATCCGCCCGCGGTTGGGTTCGCCGCGCGCCAGCGACTCCGCCAGGTGCAGCATCTGCCGCGGCGTCGCCCGCGCCGGCATCGGCGGCTCGTAAGGATCGGTGATGCACTCGACCAGCGCCGGCTTGGGGCTGCGCAGCGCCTGTTGCAGCACCGCGCGAATCTGCCCCGGATCTTCCACCGTATAGCCCGCGCCGCCGCAGGCGCGCGCATACGCGGCGAAATCGATGGGGTGCAGTTCGCATTGGTATTCCGGATTGCCGAGAAACACCATCTGCTCCCATTTGATCTGGCCCAGCGTGTTGTTCTTGATCAGCACCACCGTGAGCGGCAGCTCGTATTTCACCGCCGTGGCGAACTCGCCCATCAGCATGGTGAAGGCGCCGTCGCCGACGAAGGCGATCGCGCGCCGCTTGGGAAACGCCACCGCCGCGGAGATCCCGTAGGGCAACCCCGGCGCCATCGTCGCCAGCGTGCCGCACATGCCCCATTTCTGTTCGCCGCGAATCATGAACTGCCGCGCCAGCCAGGTGGTCACCGTGCCGCAATCGCACGCCACGACGGCGTCGCGCGGCGCCAGCTCGCTCAGCGTGCGGGCGACCACCTCCGGCCGCATCGGGCGCCGGGCGTCGGTGCCCCGCACCCGCATCAGTTCGTTCCACTCCCGCATCCGCTTTTGCGTCTTCTTGAGAAAGCCGCGATCGGAATGGCGCTTGATCATCGGCAGCAGCAGCCGCAGCGTGGCCGCCGAGTCGCCCGCCAGCGCCACGTCGATGGGATAGCGCATGCCCAGCCGCTCCGGCCGCAACTCGATCTGAATCCCCACCACGTCTTTCTTCTTCTCCGGCAGCCAGTTCATGTACGGAAACGACGTCCCGATCATCAGCAGCGTGTCGCACTCCTCCATCGCCTCCTCGGCGGCGGCGGTGCCGATCAGCCCCAGCCCGCCGGCGTTCAGCGGATGATCGTCGGGAATCGCCGCCTTGCCCAGCAGCGCCTTCACGATCGGGGCGCCCAGCCGCTCGCCCAGCTCGATCAGCTCTTGCCGCGCGTGCAGCGCGCCGGCGCCGGCCAAAATCACCGGCCGCTTGCCGCGGTCGAGCGCCTCCGCCGCCCGCCGCAGATCGGCCTCGCAGGGCACGCTCACCCAGTGCGCGCGCGCCGCCGAGGTGTGCGTCCGCGCCGGCTTCATGTGCGAGGGCTTCTCCGTCGGCGGGAAGTCCTGCACGTCCACGGGAATGCTGATGTGCGAGACGTTCGAGCGCGACACCGCGTGGCGGCAGGCGAGGTCCGTCACCATCTCCGCCTGCCCGGCGTTCCAAATCCCTTCGTTGTAGCCCGCCACGTCGCTGAAGAGCTGCAGCAGGTTCACCTCTTGCTGGTAGGACGAGCCCTTCAGATCGCTGTAGGTCTGGCCGGTGATCGCCAGCACCGGCGCCTGGTCGAGCTTGGCGTCGTAGAGCCCGTTGAGCAGATGAATGGCGCCGGGACCCGACGTCGCGATGCACACGCCCAAACGGCCCGTGTATTTCGCGTGCGCCGTGGCCATGAACGCGGCCGCTTCCTCGTGCCGCGTCTGAATGAAGCGGATTTCATTCTGCCGCTTGCGCAGCGCCTCGAAGACGCCGTTGATGCCGTCGCCGGGCAGCCCGAAGATCGTGTCCACGCCCCAATCGAGCAGCGTGTCTACGATCACGTCGGAGATGGTGCGCGCGGGGCGGCCGCGAAAGAAGGCGGGAAGGGCAGCCATATGCCAACGGAGGATCCGCCGGGCATGCGGGTTGCCCGCCGGTCCGCGGCGATGCCGGCTGCGCGGCGGGCCGGGCCGATCGCGCCTGTGGGGTTACGCCGGAACCGAGCGCAGCGACTCTTGCGGCAGCACCGCCGGCCGCGCGCCCGCCTTGGCCAGAATCCAATAAACCACGAAGCCGACGATAAAGGAAAAAAGCACCGCCGGATGGTCGGCTTGCTTCCACGCCGCCGGAACCCCGGGCAGGTGCTGGGCGATGCCGACGAGAAAGCCGAGCGCCCAGGCGGCGTAGCCCGCCCAGTTGATGCCCGCGCGCGGCCCCGACCAGGTTCTCCCCGCCAGCAGATAATCCGCCGCCATCGCCCCGCAAATCGGGCCGAACGAAGCGCCGATGATCACGAAAAACGCGATCAAGTTCGCCACCACCCCCGTGATCGCCAGCAGCACGCCCACCGTTACGCCGATCAAAGTCGACAGCGCCTTCGGCACCTTGGGCAGCATCGTGCCGAAGCTGTTGGCGGCGATAAAGGCGCAAAAGCTCGTCGGCACCAGCGAGGCGGCCGCGAACAAGAAGAAAATCACTCCCGAAAGCGCGCCCACGCTCTGGATCGTCGCCGTGTAATCGAACGTCGTCACCGCGCCGCTGCCATACGCGCCCGCGATGCTCAGCAGCGGCAAGCCGCCGGCCACCACGATCGCCAGCACGATGCCGATCAGCCCGCCCCACGCCACGTCGCGCCGGTCCCGGCTGTTGATGCCGAAGTCCGCCCCCGCCGCCCCGGCGGTGGCGAAAAAGCCGATCACGATCTCCAGCATCAGCGCGAAGGCCTCGCCTGAGTGCTGCGTCGGCGGATGGTAGTGGGCAATGCCTTTCCGCGTCGCGAAAAACACGATCAAGATCATCGCCAGCGGCACCCAGTTCAGCACCTGCGCCACCTTGGCCACATGGCCGATGCCCTTGATCGCGACCCAAGCCAGCACGTAGCCCCAAACGATGGCCACGATCGTGAATAGCAGCCGCGACGAGCTGTGCAGCCCTTCGCCGATGTACTGCGCCGCGAAATACGTCGCCACCGCGAACCAGCCGATCTGCAGCACCCCCATCAGCAAGCCGGGCATGAGATAGCCGCCGCGCGCCCCGAACGTCGAGGCGCCCACGACGTACAGCGGCTGGCCCGTCTTCATCCCCAGCATCGCCGGCGCATAGTAGTAGAGCGCGAAACACAAAAGACCCGCGACCAGCAGGCCCAGGAAGCAGATGCCGAGACTCGCCTGGCTCAGCGTGCCCACGGCGATGTTGATGTAGAACACCACCCAAAGAAAAATGCCGGCGTAAGCCGGCGCCGTGTTCTTGTACCAAGGGCGGCGATTGGCGGCCGGGTTAGGAACTGAGGCTTGCAGGTAGCCGGGCAGGGAATTGGCCATCGGGGGCAGCTCCGCGATTCAGGCCGCCAGCATACCAGAAAGCCGCCGGATCCAGCATCGCCTTCCGGCCTTGCGTTGTCCGGCCTCATCCGAGTGCCGTCCGGGGTCCGTCCTCCGGCGTCCGCCCCCCGTCCCTCGGCCTCCGCCCCCGGCCGCCGTCGGCTCCTGCCAGCGCTCGGCGCCCCCATCGGATCGCCGCCCCGATCCGCGAGCCCGACCCGATCCCCGAGCCGCCCCCGCCCTGCAATCCTTCCGGCCGCGAGACGCTACGCCCATCCAAAGGGCGCTTCCGCCTCGGCCCCGCATTCCCGCGACACCGGCCAACCACGCTGGTCCAATCCGAATCCTATGGCGGCAGCCCCCGAGTCCACCACTGAAAATCCAGCCAGCCGAGATCGATGGGGAGGCCCACGAAACTCCGCAGGCCGGGTCCCTGCCAGCTAACCACGCCGGAGCGGGGCGAACCCGCGGACCCCAAGGCGCAGCGGCGCGCCTTGGGGTGGGAGAACGAAGCCCTGCGAAGCTTATCGCCCCGCCGCCATCTTACATTGCCCCTCAAACTGCCTCTAATCAGACAGTGGCTTTCTTGGCACTTGCGCCGATCCGTGCACTGTAGTGTGCTTGCCAGTGGGTCGGAGGACAAGATGGAACGCCGGTGTTTGCTCTCCCTCTCTCTCTCGATGCCTGGGCGAAACGGAACCCTGATGCTGGGCGACTGCTGCAGCGGCGTGAGCGCGCTGTTCAACGCCAGCTCCCTGAGCGCGGCGCGATCGGCGCCGATCTTCGCCGCCGGCCTCCCTCCCGGAGGTGCACTGGCGTTGAGAAGCGGAGGTGACAGATAAGGGCCACGCTCACCTTGCTTATCGCGATGCTGCTGGTGGCCTGCGCATCCGGGGCCACGCGGCCCGGCACGTCGCCGCCAGCGCCAAAGGCGGCGCTCGCGGCTGCCTCGAGTCCGCCCCGTTGCCTGGGCCCGCTTCTCGTCCCTGGCGCGCCACCCCCTGCGGCGCCCTGCGCGCCCGTCACCGTGCAATCGGAGCGCGCCTCATGTGCGCGGCCCGAGAGGCATCCGCCCGCGCACCGCGTCTCGCTCGCAAAGACAATCATCCTGGCGAGTACGGCATCCGCGGTCACGGGCCTAATCATCTGGGCGCGATCCAAGAAGCTTGTCTGCGGCCAGGCACCGGGGGCGCCCGAAGACTGCTACTTGGAATCCCGCATTCTCGCGACACAGGCCAACCACGCTGGTCCGTTCCGAATCCTACTTACGTGGCCCCCCAGGGGTAGCCTCTCGCGGGTCGCGCCGAGGCGCCGCCCGCCGCTGTTTGACAACTTAAATTAGGTTGCGCTCCGCTGCGGCGGCAGGCGAGGAGGGAATCGCGCCCGCCGATTCCCTCCTTTCGGGGGCCCGCACTTGGGCTCCCCCCGTCGGGAAGCTCAACACTGCAAAGCGCCGGTGTTCTCTCGAACGTGTCGCCTAAGACATGGAGCTGCAGTCATCTACATCCAATATGTCAAGTGACTCTGAAACCTGGGTGTTGACCTGGTCTTCCGGCCAGGAGATGTTTCCGAATTCAGGCCAGCCGTCCCGGCAAGTACATGCTCAAGAACCGGTGCGCGAGCAGAAAGCCGTCCTGCCGCTCGGCGCTGAAGGCCTCGCCGGTGTCCTCGCCGCCCCAAAACGCGTCTTCGTGCTCGACGGCGATGCCGCCCGCGAACTTGACCTGCAGCAGCACGGTGAGCAATGCCGGCCAGTCCACCAGCCCTTGTCCGGGGATCCGATAGCGCCACCAGCCCTGTCCATGGATCCCGACTTCTTGCAGCACCGGCTTGGTGATTTCCGTGTCTTTGGCGTGTACGGCCAGGATGTGATCGCGCAGCTCCCAGGCCGCGCGCACCGGATCCACATAGAGGCGCACCAGATGCGAGGGATCGAACTCCAGCCCCAGCCGTGGACTCGGCGTTTGCGCGAACACCACCTTCATGGCCCCCGGCGACGTGGCGAAATTGGTCGCAGTCGGATAATTCTCCCAGCCCATCGTCATATCCAGGCGTTCACAAACCGGGAGATATTTTTCGTTGAACGCCGCCGCCAGTTCCGCGGCTTGCCGCTCGATCGTGGCGCCCGGCATGCCGCCGCTGAACGTGCCGACGAACTTGCAGCCGAGGCGATGGCCGAGCTCCAGCGCGCGGATAAACTTCGCCTGCGCCGCCGCGCGCCGCCCCGGGTCGGGATCGATGTGGTTGTAGCCCCACATGCACTCGATGCTGATGATCCGGATGCCGGCCTCGCGCGCCGTCGCCAGCATGCCCTCGATCTGCGAGTCGCTCAGCTTGTCGGGATCGAAAAAATCGTCCGAGGCGATCACCACGCCTTCGTATCCGACGCGCGCGGCGAATTGCAGTTTGGCCGGCGCGTAGCGCGTGACGATCGAAAGCTTGGGATAAGGGGTTGCGGCGGGCATCGCCGCCGCTTCCGTGGGCCGGGGAGCGGCCGCGGGCAGGGCCCCGGCGGCGCCCAACGCCGCTGCCGAAGCGCCGCCGATCTTGAGAAATTGGCGCCGTGCGAAGTCGCTCATGAACCCGCCATGTTAGCACCGCTGGCCGCCGCTCCACTCACGGTCGCGCTCCCCAATGCGCCGCCGGCCCGGCGTGTCTCGCACCCGGCCGCCGCCGCGGCCGGGCTTGCCCGCCGCGAACGCTACAATCGAGGCGTGGCGAGTTATTACCTGCGCAACTTCGGTTGCCGCACCAATCAGGCCGAGGGCGCCGAGATCGAGGCCCAGTTGCGCGCCGCCGGCTTGCTGCGCGCCGATGCGCCCACCGCCGATTTCATCGTCCTCAATACCTGCACCGTCACCGCCGAAGCCGACGCCGACGCCCGCGCCGCCCTCCGCCGCATCCAGCGCGAGAATCCCGCCGCGCGCGTTCTCGTCACCGGCTGTTATGCCCAGCGCGCGCCCGCCGAGTTGCGCGCCCTGCCCGGCGTGGAATGGGTGGTCGGCCATGCCGAGAAACCCGCGATCGCCCAGCTCCTGCTGCCCGCCGAAGCGCTCGGCGCGCCGCCGCTGGCGCACACGGAGTTGGGCGGGCGCACTCGCCCCAACGTCAAAGTGCAAGACGGCTGCAATAATCGCTGCGCGTTTTGCGTGATCCCCAGCGTGCGCGGCGCCAGCCGCTCCCTGCCCCTGCCGGACGTGCTGGCGGCAATCGAGCGTCACGCCCAGGCGGGCGTCGCCGAAGTCGTGCTCACCGGCATCAACCTCGGCCAGTGGGGCCGCGACCTCGTCCCGCGGCAGCGCTTCGCCGATCTCGTGCGCGCCATCCTCGACCGCACCGCGCTTCCCCGCCTGCGCCTCAGCTCCATCGAGCCCATGGACTGGAGCGACGAGCTCCTCGAGCTGCTGGCGAGCGCGCCCCGCATCGCGCCGCATGCGCATGTGCCGCTGCAGTCGGGCAGCGACGCCGTGCTGCGCCGCATGCACCGCCGCTACCGGCCCTGGCATTACGCCGAAAAGGTTTGGCGCATTCGCGAGCGCCTGCCCCAGGCCGCCATCGGCGCCGACGTGATGGTCGGCTTTCCCGGCGAGACCGCGGCGGAATTCGCCGAAACCGAGCGCTCCCTCGCCGCGCTGCCGCTCACCTACTTGCACGTCTTCACCTATTCTTCGCGTCCCGGCACCGAAGCCGCGCGCCGCGCCGCCGATCCGCGCTGGCAGCCCGTGGCCGCGAGCGTCGCCGCCGAACGCAGCCGCCGCCTGCACGCGCTCGCCGCGAGCAAACGCGCCGCCTTCGCTCGCGCTTGCGCCGGCCAGCCGCTCGCGGCCGTGACGCTGGGCGACGCGCATGCCGGCTGGACTCGCGCCCTGACCGGCAACTACCTGGACGTGCTCGTCGCAGCCGAACTGCCGCCGAATCGCTGCATCCAGGTTCAAATCGCCGCCGCGGACGCGGAACCGCTTCGTGCACGCTTGATCTGATCCCGCGAATTCACCCTCGTCCCCCGAAAATTTTCTTGACGAGGAATATACTCTGCTTGTAAATTTATGACTGTTCGGTCATTTTTCTGACACGTTCGCCAGGAGCACCCGTTGTGCCCATCGAAGGCAAGACGCGACGCGAAGTCTTAACCGAATTCCGCCATGCCGAAATCCTGGCCGCGGCTCGTAAGGTCTTTTCCGAGAAGGGCTTCCGCGACGCCACGCTCGAGGAGATCGCCGCTGCGGCCGGCATCGCCAAGGGAACGCTCTACCTATATTTCGAAAACAAAGAAGAAATCTTCTGGGCGGCGGTGCGGGAGCGCTTGCTCGAGTTGCACGCGCGGTTGAAAGAGGTGGTGGCGCGGCCGGGGACCGCGCGCGAGCGGCTGCGCGAGATCTTGCGCGTGCGCTTCGAGATGATGCGCCGCGACGAGCAATTCAAGCGCGTCTATTTCGCCGAATTTGGCCAGCTCTGCGGATATGGCGGCCCTCATGCCGAGGAGTTCCGGCAACTGCAAGTGGAGGCGGCGCGCCTGGTCGCGCCCGTGATCTCGCAGGGCATCAAGGATGGCGAGCTGCGGCCGGTGCCGCCGCTCGAGGCGGCGATGGCCCTGACCGACCTCGTGCGCGGCACGGCGGCGCTGTCGTTTCTGGGATTGCACGAGAACCATGTCGACCTCGAGCAATTCATCTTCGATTTGTTCTGGCAGGGAGTGCGCAAGGGAGATTCCAAGGGAGTGCGCAAGGGAGATTCCAAGTGATGAGACAGCCCGCGGAGACCGATGGGGAAGCGCGCGACACCGCCCAGTGCGTTCGCGCGCTGGGCCGAGCGAGACTCGGCGATGCCGGCCTCTCCGGCGCCGGGCGCGCGTGGATACGGGGCGTCGTCGCCTGCCTGCTCGCGGCCGGCGCCGCCGCTGGAGCGCAGGCGCCGGCGACTCCGGCCTATGTGCCGGCGCCGGCAATGCCGATGACGACCGAGCTCGGCCAGGCGAGCCAGGCCTCCGAGAGCCCGCTCGCCGGCGGCGTGCCGCAGGGGCAGGTCTCGGCGGTGCCGCTGCAGCTCACGCTGCAAGACGCGATCGAGCGCGGTCTGCGCAACAACCTCGCCGTGTTGCTCTCCGCTTCGCAATCGGAGGAGGCGCGGGCGGCGCGCTGGCAATCCCTGGCGGCGCTTTTGCCGGAGGTGACGGCGCGGACCAGCGATGAAGAGACCAAGATCAACTTGGCCGCCTTCGGCTTCAACTTTCCCGGCTTCCCACAGATCGTCGGTCCCTTCCGCGTCTTCGACGCGCGCGGCTATCTGCAACAGCCGGTCTTGAACATCGCCGGCCTCGACGCCTGGCGCTCGGCGCGCGCGAAAGAAAACGCCGCGCGTCATACCTACCAGCAGACGCGCAACTTGGTGGTGCTGGCGGTGGCCAATCAATACCTCCTGACGGTGTCCGATGGCGCGCGCGTCGCGGCCGCGCAAGCGCAACTGGCGACCGCGGCTCAGGCGCGGCAGCAAGCCGAAGACATGCATCGCGCCGGCACCGTTTCCGGGCTCGACGTCGTGCGCGCGCAAGTGGAAGAGGACCGCCAGCGCCAGAACCTCATCGTCCAGCAGAACAACTTGGCCCAGCAGCAATTGACGCTGGCGCGGGCGATCGGTCTGCCGCTCGGGCAGCGCTTTGTCGTGGCCGCGCACATCGCCTACGCGCCCCCGCCCGCGATGACCGAAGCCGGGGCGCTGGCCGAAGCCATGGCCAGCCGCCCGGATTTTCGCGCCGCGCAGGAGCTGGTGCGGGCGGCGCAACTGGCTCTCGCCGCCGCCCGCGGCCAGCGCTGGCCGGCGGTGAATTTCAACGCCGACTACGGCACCATCGGGCAAGCGATCACCGAAAACCATCCCACCTTCACCCTGGCCGGCTCCATCGAGGTGCCGGTCTTTGCCGGCGGACGCATCCATGGTGAGGCGCTCGCGGCCGCCGCGCGCTTGCGCGAGGCCGAGGACCAGGCGGCCGACCTGCGCGCGCGAATCGGCCAGCAGGTTCGCACCGCCCTGCTCAATATCAATGCGGCCAATGCCCAGGTCCAAGTGGCGGAGCACGCCCGCGGACTCGCCCGGCAAGAGCTGACCCTGGCGCGGGATCGCTTCCGCGCCGGCGTCGCCAGCAATCTCGAAGAAGTGCAGGCGGAACAAGAAGTGGCCGTGGCGGAAGAGAACTACATCGCCAGCCTCTACGCCTACGATGCCGCCAAGGCGAGCTTGGCTGCGGCCTTGGGCGTCGCCGCTTCTTCCTATCGGCGTTATTTGCAAGGAGTGCAGTAATGGCCACCCGCGAGATCGAAACCCCCGCTCAACATCCCCCCGCGCCCCTCGAGCCCCCGCCGCGCAGCCAACCCCGCGCCCTGCTGGCGGCCGCGGCGGCGGCCATCGTGGTCATCGCGGTCGGCCTCTATTTCTACTACCGCCATCGTGTGAGCACCGACGACGCACAAGTTGAAGCGCACTTGGATCCCATCGCGCCGCGGGTGGCGGGCACGGTCCAGGAAGTGGACGTGCTCGAAAACCAGACCGTCGCCGCCGGGCAGGTGCTGTTCCGTCTCGACCCTAGCGACTACCAGCTCGCCTTGCGGCATGCCGAGGCGGATCTGGCGGCCGCGCGGGCCGCCGCGCAGGCGGCGACCAGCGGCGTGCCGATCACCCGCACGTCCACGTCGAGCCAGGTCAGCAGCGCCGAAGCGGCGCTCGCGCAGGCGCGCGCCGACTACAGCGCCGCCGAGCAGCAGCAGGCGCTCGCCGAAGCGCGGCAGGCGGCGGCGCAAGCCAATTTGATCCAGGCGCAGGCGAACGCGCAGCGCGCCGCGAGCGACGAGAAGCGCTACGCTCAGCTGATCGCCAAGGATGAGGTCAGCGAGGAGCAGTACGATGCCATCCGCACCGCCGCCACCGCCGCCGCCGCGCAGGCGCGCGCCGCCGCCGCCGACCTGAATGCCGCCCGCAATGCCGTCGCCGCGGCGGCTGCCGGCGTAGCCGCGCAGCAGGGCCGCGTCGAGCAAGCGCTGGCCGGGGTGCGCGCCGCCGCCTCCGCGCCCGAACAGGTGCGGGTGAGCCGCGCCAACGCCGCCCAAGCCGAGTCGCGCGTCGCGCTGGCGGAAGCCGCCGTGGCGCAGGCGCAATTGAACTTGGATTGGACCACCGTGCGCGCCCCCGTCGCCGGCATCGTCGGCGACAAGCACGTCGAAGTCGGCCAGAACTTCGTGCCCGGTCAGGCGGCGCTGGTCATCGTCGAGAGCGGCAAGCCGCTGCTCGATCGCTGGGTGATCGCCAACTTTAAGGAAACGCAACTGGAGGGCATGCACCCCGGCCAGCGCGCCCAAGTTCACGTGGACGCTTTTGGCGAAGACCTGGCCGCGCACGTGGATTCGATCGGCGCCGCCACCGGCTCCCGCTTCAGCCTGTTGCCGCCGGAAAACGCCACCGGCAACTACGTCAAGGTGGTGCAGCGCGTTCCCGTAAAGCTCTATTTTCAGCCGGGCCAGGATCGCCGCATCGCCCCGCTCCGTCCCGGGATGTCGGTCGAGGTCACCGTCTTTACCAAGTAGTTGGGCGGGAGCCGCAGGGGCCAGGAGCGTCGAGGGGATTCGTGTCCGATCGGGAGACAATACGGCCGGCGATCAATCCGTGGATCATCGCCATCACGGTCATGCTGAGCACCTTCATGGAGGTGCTCGACACTTCGATCGTGAACGTGAGCTTGCCGCACATCGCCGGCAGCCTTTCGGCGACGGTGACCGAGGCGACGTGGGTACTCACGTCCTATTTGGTCGCCAACGCCATCGTCTTGCCGATCACCGGCTGGCTGGGCAATCATTTCGGCCGCAAGCGGCTGCTGATCACCGCCGTCAGCGGCTTCACCATCGCCAGCCTGCTGTGCGGTTTGGCGCCGACCCTGCCGGCGCTGGTGTTGTTCCGCGTCTTGCAAGGCGCCTTCGGCGGCTCGCTCCAGCCGATCTCGCAGGCGGTTCTGCTCGAGACCTTTCCGCCCGAGGAGCGCGGCAAGGCGATGGGCTTTTGGGGCATCGGCATCGTGGTGGCTCCGATCCTCGGCCCCACGCTGGGCGGCTGGCTGACCTACGCCTACTCGTGGCGCTGGGTCTTCTACATCAATCTGCCGATCGGGATCGCCAGCGTGATCATGACCACGCTGTTCCTCTTCGATCCGCCGTACATCAAGCGCCAAGAAGGCGGCGTGGATTTTTGGGGCCTCGGCATGCTTGCGGTCGGCATCGCGGCCCTGCAGATCATGCTCGACAAGGGCCAGGAGGCGGATTGGTTCGGCGCCCACTACATTGTGCTGCTCTTCGCCGTCGCCATGATCGCGCTGATCGCCTTCGTGATTCGCGAGTTGACGGCGCGCCATCCCATCGTGCATCTCCGCGTCTTCACCAACCGCACCTATGCCACGGGCGTGTTCTTGATGACCCTGCTGGGGTTCGTCTTGTACGGCAGCCTGGTGCTGCTGCCGATCTTTTTGCAGACGCTGCTGAACTACACCGCCGTCGCCGCCGGCATCTGGACCGCACCGCGCGGCATCGGCTCGCTGATCTTCATGCCCGTCTGCGGCATTTTGCTCGGCAAGCGCTGGGACTCGCGGGGCTTGCTGATCTTCGGCCTGATTCTGGGCAGCCTGGCGCTTTTCGCCTTCTCGCGCTTCACGCTCGTCTCGGGGCCGTGGGACTTCTTCTGGCCGCAATTTCTGCAAGGCGCGGGCATGGCCTTTGTCTTCGTGCCGCTGACCACGGTCACCATGGATCCCATTCCCAATGCCGAGATGGGCAACGCGACCGCGCTCTTCAATTTGATGCGCAATATCGGCGGCAGCGTGGGCATCGCCTTCGTGACGACGCTGCTGGCGCGGCGCCAGCAGTTCCATCAGGTGCGGCTGGGTGCGGATCTGACGATGTCGGCGCCCAACGTCCACCAGATGCTGCTCGCCATGCAGCAGCGGTTCATGGCGCATGGCGCCGACCTGGTCACCGCCGGCCAGCGCGCGCTGGCGGCCTTGTACGCCCTGCTGCAACAGCAGGCCTATTTGCTCAGCTTCGTGGATAACTTCTGGCTGCTCGCAGTCGTGTTCCTGGCCATGGCGCCGCTGGTGTTGCTCATGCGCAAGCCGCGGGCCGGACGCGGTCCCATCGCCGGCCACTGATCGCCGTCCGCCGTTCGGCGGCGGCGGCGCGCCGCCGACCGCCAACTTTCCGTTCGGTCAGCGGCAGCCGGGGCCGCGGGCCGATAATGAAAAGCGTGGACGAGCGCTCGGCCATTCGTTTTCCCAACCGCATCCTCTTCCTGACGGAAGATCCCGAACTGATTCGCCGTCAGCTCGCGGGCGAGGATTTGCCCTGGCCCCTGCCGCCCGGCGTCAAACTGCGCGATGACATTTCCACCGACGAGATCACTCCCGCGCACGTTTGCTTCTATTTCGACGAAACCCTGGGCGAATGGCCGTACACGGGCCTCAAATGCGGCGACCAGTTGCCCATCGGCCGCAATGACGTGCGCCGGGGCGGATTCTCGGTGTGCGTTTCCGGCAAGCGGCGGGGCAAAGGCTCGAGCCGTGAGCAGTCGCCGTATGCCGAGCTCTGCGCCGGCCTGCGCCTGGTCATCGCGGAAAATCACGAACGCATCTACCGGCAAAACTGCCAAAACCTGGGCTTGCTGACCAGCACCAACTTCGATTTGATTCCCCGCATTCGCGCCGGCGAGCCGATTCCGCTTGAAGAGCTGACTGCCGGGGAAGACGAGATCACGCGCCAGATCATCCTGCGCGGCGGGCTCTTCGCCTTCAACCAGGCGCGCTTACGCGGCGAAGTGCAGGTGCCCGCGGTGGCGACCGAATCGCGCCCGATGACCTTGGCGGAAAAGATTCTGGCGCGGCACATGGGCGTCCCGGCCGTGCGCCCCGGCGACGCCGGTTTCGCCCGCACCGACCTGCGCTTCAGTCACGAATACGTCACGCCCATGGCGGCGATCTTCTTCGATCGTCTCGTGGGGCCGGACCAGCCGGTGAACGATCCGCAATCGGTCATCTTCTTCCGCGATCACCTGACTTTTTTGGATGAGGTGATTTCGCCGCAGAAGCGCGCCATGGGCTTGCTCGACCTGGCGACGCAGCTCAAGCTCAAGCAAGAGGAATTCGCGCGTCGGCGCGGCATTCGGCTGCACGGTGAGCTCAAGGACCGCAAGGGTTCGGAAGGCATCTGCCACAGCGTCGTGCTTGAGAGCTATGCCTTGCCGGGACAGGTCGTCGTCGGCTCCGATTCGCACACGCCGCATAGCGGCGCGATCGGCGCGCTGGCGTTCGGCATCGGCACCACCGACGTATTCAATGCCTGGCTGACGCGCGATGTGCGCGTGCGCGTGCCCGAAACGCTGCTGATCCGCGTGCGCGGCCGCCTGGCCGGCAACGTCACCGCCAAGGATCTGATCCTGGCGTTGCTGCGGATGGATTACATCCGGAGCGGCCGGGCGATCGGCAAGGTGATCGAGTACGCCGGCGAGGCGATCGCGGCGCTGGACGTGGATGAACGCGCGACCCTGACCAACATGGCGGCCGAGATCGGCGGCTTCACCGGCATCGTCGCCCCCGACGCCAAGGCGGCGGAATTTCTCGTCGTGCGCCGCGGCATGCCCCGTGCCCAGGCGCAGGCGCTTTGCGACGGCCTGGCCGGCGATCCCGATGCCGAATACGCCGGCATCATCGAACTCGATGCCGGGGCGCTGCGGCCGATGGTGGCCTTGCCGGGCGACCCGGGGCGGGGCGTCTTCGTGGACGAGCTGGCTGAGCCGGTCAAGATCGAGTTGGCCTACGGCGGCACGTGCACGGCGGGGAAGAATGCGGATATGGATATGTATGCGCGCGTGCTGCGCGCTGCGCTCGCCTCCGGCCGCCGCGTCGCCGCGGGCGTTCGCTTCTATCTGCAGTTCGGCTCTCAGGCCACGCGCGACTACTGCCGGAGCCAGGGCTATCTCGAAATCTTTCGGCAAGCGGGCGCCGAAATTATCGAACCCAGTTGCGGAGCTTGCATCAACGCCGGTCCCGGGGCCACGACCCGCGGCGATCAAGTCGCCATCAGCGCGCAAAATCGCAATTTTCCCGGCCGCAGCGGGCCCGGCCAGCTCTATCTGGCGAGTCCCCTCACCGTCGCTGCCAGCGCCGTCGCCGGCCGCATCGTCGCGTTCCAGCCCGAGCAATTTGCGGCGCCGTCCGCGCGCTAGCCCGCCCAGGCCGCCGCGCCGCCAGGCTGCGCCGCGCCGGGGTCGAATGGTACACTGCCGCGCATGCGCTTCTCTGCGTTGCTTCTCGCCCTGGGCCTGCTCGCTGCCGCCGCGGCGCAAACGGCGCCGCGCCGCCGGCTTCGCCTCGACGATCTCTACCAGTTCCAAACCGTGCGCGATCCGGAAGTTTCACCGCATGGCCGCTGGGTGGCCTACACCGTTTCGACCATCGACAAGAAGGCCGACAAGTCCGTGACGCATCTGTGGATGGTCAACTGGAGCGGCGCGCCGGACTTGGAGCTAACCTACGGGGAGCAATCGGCGGGCGCGCCCCGCTGGAGCCCTGACGGGCGCTACCTTTCATTCCTGTCTTCCCGCCCGGGCCCCGCTCCCGGCACCCAGGTCTGGGTCTTCGACCGGCGCGGCGGCGAGGCGCGGCAATTGACCGACGTGCAAGGAGAGATCTCTGCCTATAGTTGGTCGCCCGATTCCCGCCGGCTGCTGCTGACGCTGCAAATCAAGAAGCAAAAGCCCGAGACCACGCCGCAAACGCCCGCCCCGCCGCTGCCCATCGTCATCGACCGCTACCACTTCAAGGAAGATCGCATCGGCTATCTCACCGGCGAGCGCCGCCATCTCTATCTCTACGACATTGCCACGCGCCAATTGGCGCGGCTGACGAACAGCCAGAACGTGGATGAATCGAATGGCGCCTGGTCGCCGGACGGCTCGGCGATCGCCTTCGTGAGCAATCTCGGCCCTTCGCCGGATCGCACCGACGCGACGCAAATCTACGTCGTGCCGTCGCGGCCGGGATCGGCGCCGCGCGCACTGACAAGTTTTGACGGGCCCGACGGCGGTCCTCTGAGCTGGAGTCCCGACGGACGGCTGATCGCCTTCCTGCGGGGCGATCCGGCGAAATACTACGCCTACAACGAGCAGCATCTCGCCGTCGTTGCCGCCGACGGCAGCGCTCCGGCGCGCGTGCTGACCGATGCCTTGGATCGCTCCGTGGCTTCGCCCGAGTTCACCGCCGACGGGCGCGCGATCGTCGTCACCGTCGAGGACGACCGCTCCCAGTATCCGGCTCTCGTTTCCGTGGCCACCGGAGCGGTGCGGCGGCTCGCGCCGGGCAAGCTGGTCGTGAGCTCGCCCAGCAGCCGCGAGGGGCATCTCGCGGCTCTTGTCGCCACCGACGACGCTCCGCCCGAAGTCTATGCCGTCGAGAATGGCGGCCTGCGCGCCTTGACGCATCATAACGACGCGCTCTTCGCCCAGTTGCATCTCGGCGAGGTGCGTGAGATTCAGTTCACCAGCACCGACAATACCGATGTTCACGGCCTGCTGACCCTGCCGCCCGGTTACACCGCCGGGGAGCGCGTGCCCACGCTGCTGCGGATCCACGGCGGGCCCGATGGCCAGGACGATCATTCGTTCAGCTTCGAGCATCAATGGCTGGCGGCGCACGGCTATGCCGTGATCGCAATCAATTATCGCGGCAGCTCGGGGCGCGGATGGGATTACCAGCGCAGCATCTTTGCCGATTGGGGGGATAAGGAAGTCAAGGATCTGCTGGCCGGCGTGAGCCATGTGGAAGCGCTGGGCATCGCGGATCCCAACCGGCTGGGGATCGGCGGCTGGAGCTACGGCGCCATCCTCACCGACTATACGATCGCGAGCGACGGCCGCTTCCGCGCCGCCATCGCCGGCGCCGGCAGCGCCAATCAAGCGGCGATGTACGGGGTGGATGAATACGTGTCGCAATACGACCTGGAGATCGGCCCGCCCTGGAAGAGCGAGGCGCTGTGGATCAAGATTTCCTATCCCTTCTACCACGCCGACCGTATTCATACGCCCACTCTCTTCATGGGCGGGGACAAGGACTTCAACGTGCCGCTGATCGGGGGCGAGCAGATGTATCAGGCGCTGCGCACGCTGCGCGTGCCGACGGAGCTGGTCATTTATCCCGGCCAGTTCCATGGCTTCACGCGGCCGAGCTTCATCGTCGACCGCTACCGCCGCTACTTGGCCTGGTACGACCACTATGTGAAGGGCGAGCCGGTTCAGGCATCCGTGCGCTGAAAGGCGCTGGCCGGCTTAGCCGGAGTGCGGCATCGCCGTGGAGGCGATCTCCTGCACCGCGCCGGTGCGCAAGGAGCGGTAGATGGCGTCGAGCACGATCTGATTGCGCCAGCCGAGTTCCCCCGGCGCGGCAAAGGGAGCGCCGTCTTCGAGGGTGGCGGCGAAGGCGTCAACCTGCCGCGCATAGGCATCGAAGTTGTTCACGACCTCGCGTTCCACCGGATGGCCGGGGCGGAGCCGCTCGATGGTGATCGGCGCCTCGACGCTGAACGCATCCTCGGCGCGCAAGACCCCGCCTTCGCCCACCAACTCGAAGGGCGTGCGGTATTCCGCCCGAATCGAATTGAGCAGCACGCCCAGCGTGCCGCGCGCAAACTCCAAGCTGACGATCGCGGCGGCTTCGACGTCGCCGGAGTCGGCATCCTGGCGGCCTAGCGCCGCCACCCGCACGATCTCGTCTTCGAGGATATAGGACAGGGCGTCGAAGCAATGCACGCCGACGTCGGCGATCGGCCCCCCGCCCGAGATCTTGCGGTTCAAGAGCCAATTGCGTGCGTGGCCGCGGCCGTAATAGGAAAATTCCGAACGCGCGAAGACGGGCGGCCCGACCTCGCGCGCCGCCACCCGTTCCCGCAAGCGGCGGGTGCTCTCTTCGAAGCGAAAAACGTGGGCGATGCCCAGCGGCAGGCCCGCGCGCCGCGCCGCGGTCACCATTTCTTCCGCCTGCCCGGCGTCCATCGCCATGGGCTTCTCGCACAACACGGGCTTGCCGCACCGCAGCGCCAGCAAGACGTCGTCGCGATGCTCGGCGTTGGGGGTAGCGACGAAGACCGCGTCTACGTCGGGATGGCGGCAGAGCGCTTCCTTGGAGTCGAAATAGCGGGGGATGCCATAGCGGGCGGCGCTTTCCCGCGCGCGGTCGAGCGAGCGCCGCGACAGCGCCGTCACCCGCGCGCGCCGGGCGCGTGCGAAGCCGGGCATCAGCCGTTTGTCGCCGTGCAGGCCGAAGCCTAGAATGCCGAAGCGAATCACGGGTCCATCATAGCCGCGCGGCTGCGCGAATCACGATCCGGCCATCGCCTCCCGGTCAGCGTCCGCCGCGCGGGAGATCGGCGAATCGAAGCGAAGCGCGGCAAAGCTGACGACCGACTCCTCATCGATGTTCCATTGCTGGTAATGGAGCAGCGAGCCGCGCGCTTGCGGCTGCGCCCGCAGGAACGTATAGAGAGGCGCGAAGCCGCACCAGCGCAAATCGTCGTCGTCGGGCCGCACCAGGGCGCGCAAACCGGCGGCATCCCCGGCGAGCGCCGCCGCCAGCCGTTCCTCGTCTCGCCGCCGCACGTCGACCATCAGCCCGCTATCGGCGCGCGCGGCCAGACGATCGCCGTACCGGCGCCCGATATGCGCCAGGTCGATTCCCAGCACCCAGAGCCACTGCCCCGGCCGGACGGCGGCCAATTCCGAAAGCGCCGCGATGAACCGCTCCACGGCCGGGTCGTCGCCGAGAATCGGACCGCAGAGGATCGGCACGATCCGCGGCGGCGGTAAACCGTGGCCCGCCGCCTCGAGTGCGTAGCGGGCGAATACGCATTGGAACTCGATCGAATGCTCGACCGCGTGACAGTAGTCCTCGAGAATGCAGGCTTCAGGCGCGCGCTGCAGCAGAAAGTCGACGGCGTCGCCCGCCACCTCCAGCGAACCGAGGGGCGTCAAGAAGGTTTTGCGCGTGAGCCCGAAGCGATTGGGCAGGCCGTAATGGGAGGTGCCGAGAATGATCAACTCGCGGCCGGCGAGCGCGGCCGGCCATTGCCGATACGCGTGCACGTAACTTGCCGCGCCCCCGGCAGGGCTGACGTGCGGCGCCGCCAGGGCCAAGGCCGGCGCGCTTGCCTCGCGCGCACCGGGCGCTCCGGCGAAATAGCCTTGCAGCGTGGCGCGCAGCTCCGCCGCCTCGGCGGGATAGGCGGAGGCGGCATGGCGCGGGGCGCGCACGGGCGCGGCGGCGAACGCCTGCTCCACGCGCCGCTTCCGTTCGGCGAAGTCGGGCGTGGCCATGAATCCGTGCTTCGCCAGCACGTCCAAGAAGCTGCGAATCGCCTCCGCGGACACGATTTCGCCGCTGAGGCGGGTCAACTGCGCCTGGCAGTCGAGCAGCGTCGTATGGCCGTTGCAGCAGCGCAGCACCGGCAGCCAAGGCGGAGGCACGATGGCGATGGCGTCGGAGTAGCCCATCGGATCGCGCAGCACCACGCCAGGGCGCTCCGGGTCGGGCGACGCGAAGACGTCGAGGCCGGGCCGCAGCGAAGGAATCAAGTCGGACATGAGCCGCCGCCGTTACGTGGGAACGCGCAAGAGGAAATATAGACCCGCGATGAGGAACATCAAATCCGGAGTCCACGCGGCCATGGCCGCGGGAATTTGGTCCAAGTTGCCGAGCGCCTCCAAAAATCCGGAGCTAAGCCAATACAGAATGGCGACGCCGATGGCCACGGCGATGCCCGTGACCGTCCCCCGCCGGCCCACGGACAGCGCAAAGGGAAAGGCTAGCAAAGCCATGATGAGCGTAATGAGGGGATACGAGATCTTTTTGTTCAACTGCACTGCCAGCCGGCTTACGTCGTAGCCGCCGCGCTTCAGGTCCTGGACATATTCGGCAAGCTCCTCGTAGTTCATTTGCGCGCTCTCGCGCGCTTCCGTCTTGAAATAGTCCGGGCGCTCGGCGATGCCGGAAAAGCTGGCGATGTTGAACGTCTGGAAGCGGCTGACCCCGATGCCGCTCAGCTCGCGCTCCCACCCCGACTCGAAGACCCATGCCTGCAGCCGGCGATCCCAATGTGCGTCGCGGGCGTAAATGTGCCGCCGCAGCCGGAATGTGGCCGGATCGAAGCTCCAGATGGAGACGTTGCTGAACTCGTCGCGAACGGGATCGAAGTATTGGAAATAGAAGATGTCGTGTTCTTGCCCGTAAACCCACTTGCGCTCGGGCCGTTCGAAGGTCTGCGCCGGCCGGCCCTTGATCGCGGCTCGCAAAGCGTCTTGCCGGCGATTGAACGCGGGCAGAAACGACTGATCCAGCCCGAACTGCGCGGCCGCGAAAAGCAGCGCCACGGCGACGACGGGAATCAGCAGGCGATAAATGCTGATGCCGCAGGCCTTCATGGCGGTGATCTCGTTGGCCTTTGACATCAGCCCGAACGTCACCAGCACGCCCACCAAGATCGCCAACGGCGCCAGCGTGTACAGCATTTGCGGCGTCAAAAAGAACAAATACCGCAGCATCATGGGCAGGCCGGCGTGGGTTCGCAGCATGTCGCCCAAGAGCTCGAAGAATGTGAATGCCAAGATCAGAATCAGGAAGGCCGCGAGCAGCAAGCCCACATACCCGACGAATTCGCGCGCGACATACCCGTCCAGCAGCCGCGGCATGCCGCTGCGCTGCGCCCGCGGTACGGCGAGCCGGTTGGGGCGCACCCAGCGGCCGGCCCGCTCGCGCAGCCAGGCCACCCAGTCGCGGTTGCGGTTGGAGCGCGCGGGAATGCGCTCGGTGCCGAACAACAGCCACACTCCGAACCCCGCGCAGACCAAGTCCGCCGCCCAGACCCCCAGCCCTGGCGCAAGGCGGCCCTGGCGCGCCATGGCGATGCCGAAGATGAACAGAACGTAATAGCCGAATACCAGCGCCAGCGTGAGAACGAAGCCTCCCGCTTTGCCCCGTCCGGTGCGCAAGCCGAGCGGAATTCCGAGCAGCGCCAGCGCCAAGCAGGCGAAGGCGAGCGCGAAGCGGCGGTGCAGCTCGATGCGCGCCGCCCGCCAATCCGCCGCGTAGTGCGCCGGATGCCAGAGCTGGCGCGTCGTCAGCGCTTCCAGCACCGCCCGCCCGCTGCGCGGCGCCGGCAGGGTAAACGGGATATCCGTCGTGGCAAACGTGCTCGCCAGCAGGCTCTGCGGCTTGCCCGCCGGCACTTCGTAGGTTTCGCCGCGCTCCAGATGAAGTTGCAGCCGGTTCGGACCGGTGGCGAGCAGTGTTCCTTCCCGAGCCACGGTGATGCGCGGCGAGGCGGGAACGCTGGTGTCGGCGACGAAGACGTTGCGCCAGCGCCGGCCCCCATCCGTGACGTCGGACACGTAAACGACGGCGTGAGGAATGTTCTCCAAAAATACGCGCGGCTGCACCGCGAAGGCGGCTTCGGAATTGGCGAGTCCGCCCTCCAGCCGCAGCAGCGCGCGCGCGCCCGCGGGCGCGATCCAGAGCGAGAACATGCCGCAGAGGACGGCGCTGGCGATGGCGAAAGCCGCCAACGGGCGGGCCAACTGCCAGCCGCTGACGCCCGCCGCCCGCCATGCGACCAGTTCGTTGTCGCCGCCGAAGCGCCCCAGCGCGATCAACAAGCCCACCAGACACGCCATCGGCAGCGTAAAGACCAGCGTGCTCGGCAGCGCGTAGAGAAACGCCCGCAAAATGGAAAACGAGCTGTCGCGGACGGCCATTTCGAGCAGCCGTCCCGCCTCGCGCATGAAGATGACGAAGGTGAATACCAGCAGTCCCAGGCCGGCGTCTGCCAAAACTTCGCGAATCAAATACCGGGATGTGGTCCGCACAAGTGGCTGCCGCGCCGCGCGCGCCTGTTCTCATCTTATCGCGGCAGGTTTTCGCCGCCCCGCCGGGCGGGCCGTGACGGCGGCGATTCAGTAGCTTTGCATCGCCTCGCGCTCCTGCAGGATCACCTCCAAGCTTCCCTCGGCGGGCAGCATTTCGGTGGGCAAGCCGCCCGCCCAGTAGCCGACGCGCAGGCGCAGATGGCTCGGCGTGGCGGCGAGGTCGAGGCGCGCGCGAGGAATGCGCACCTCCAGCAGGTTGTGCAGAACCGCTTGGATATCGGGAGCGTCGCCGCCGTCGAGCTGGCAGCGCGTGATGCGCCCGCCCTCGATGCCGAGCACCAAGCCATGGTCGCTCACGCTGGAAAACTCGCAATGCAGCTCGCCTTCGAGATCTTGCGGCAGGGAAGTGAAATCGAGCCGCAGAAACACCGCCTCGCCGTTGAACCCGGCGCGCAGCTCCGAAAACCGGAACTGTTTGCCGTGCATGGAGCCGGTGCGCGGGTCGGCGCGGTAGACGGCGGCTCCCATCCATTCGAAATAGCTGGTGTCGCGGCCGTCGATCACCGGCTCGATCCAGTCGCTGGCGGCCTGGAATTCGGCGCCCGACGCCAACTCCCGCGCCACCGGCTGCGCCAGGCTGGCCGGCGGCGTGCGGCCCAGATGCGCGTACACGTCGCTCAGCAGCGATCGGTACAAGGCGTCGAATTCGGCAGCGTTCTCGGAATGGTGTTGCGGGCCGTACCACCAGTTCCAGTCGCTGCCCTCGGCCGCCAGCAGGTCGTCGTAGGCGTCGCGATACCCGCCATTCTTGTTCGCGGCTTGGTGTTCCGCCAAGGTTTGTCGTGCCGCGCGCAGCAGATCCCAGGAGCGATTGTCCTCCTCGGCGCCGATCCAAATATTGAAATTGGCGTCGATCCACGAACCCGCCGCCAGCCGCGGCAACGGACGCAGCGGCAGTGCCGCGGCCTCCGCGAACGTGCAGGTGGCGAGGCCGGGCGTCGTGGTCAGCCGCCGGTACAGCGCGCGCAAGAATGCCCGGCCCGACAGCGTGAAGTACTCCCAGGCGTTCTCTCCGTCCAAGATCACGGCCACCAAGGCGTCCTTGCCCGCGTGGGCGAGGGGCGCCGTGTTCGCCAGGATGCGGCGCACGAAATCGTCCGCCGCCTGCTCCGGCTCCAAGCGTGAATAGACGAAGCCGATCAGGTCGGAAAGACGATGATCGCGGAAGAAGCAGGCGAGGGGACCATGCTGGGTTTCGAGCCGGTAGCCCGCATAGAGGAGCTCGCTGCCCGCCGCGCCCCGGCCGTCGCGGCTCAAGGGCGCGCCCAGGGATTTGGCCAGCACGCCTTCGTCGCTGGCCATCCACTGAAAGCCGGCCTCCGCCGCCAGCTCGGCGACGGCGGCCGACACCGCGCCCTCCGAGGGCCAGAGCCCCTTGGGCTCGGCGCCGAAGACCTCGGCGTGGAGACGGCGCGCGCGCAGCAGTTGTTCGCGCGCGTCCTGGGGAAAACGAAAGGGCTCGCGCGGCAAGGGCAAGCCGGGTTGCGCCTCCAGCGCGACGTTCGTATCGCACAGCAGCGGCAGGATGGGGTGATAAAAGGGCGTCGTCGAAATCTCGATCTGGCCCCGCTCGCGCGCCTTCTGGTATTCGGGCAGCACGGCCGCCAGCCACCCGCGTTGCGCGGCGCATAGCGCCAGTTGATCCTCGCGCGTGAATTCGCGGCCCTTCTGCGCCAGCGTCCGCGCCGGCTCTTCCGCCAGCCAGAATTCATCCACCCAGGCCAGTTGATTGAGCACTTGCAGGTCGCGCAGCTCCGCCGCGCTGAAGTGGCGCGCGCCGTGGCGCGGGTCGCGGTTGTCTTGTCGAAACTTGGCGTACAACTCGGCGTAGCGCGGATAGCGGCCGATCATGGTGTCGGGATGCGCTTGGAAAAAATAACGCAACAAGAACTCCCGCCCGCTCGGATCCAGGCTCTCGGCTTCCGCGGCGGCGGCGTCGAAGAAGGGATCGCGTGCGCGGCCTTCGGCATAGTCGCGGATTTGCACGATGAGCGATGGAACCAAGTTGAAGGTCAACCGCAGAGCGGGAAACTCTTCCGTCAGCCTGACCATCCCGTAGTAGTCCTTGAGCGCATGCAGCCGGGTCCACGGCAGCGCATAGACGCCGCTGATTGGGTTGCGGTACAGGGGCTGGTGCATGTGCCAGAGGATCGCGACGCGGATCATCTTGTTCCCAGTCTAAGAGACCCGCTGGCGGGGCATGAGCACCTTGGCCTAGGGCTTAGCCAAGGCGCCCCATCGCCCGATTCTCGGGCGCTGCGGCAAAATGGAGCGGGGTGGGCCAAGGTCGCGACCCGAATATGCAGAGACCCTGGCGGAATCAGCGGTGGGCCAGCGGCGAGCGCTGGCCTGCTGCGTGCCCGGACCTGCCGTCTGGCGAGTGTGTTGGGCGAGACCGGGCAAGACGGCGGCCAGGCTGACAGCCAGCCAAAAGAGCCGCAAAAATGCGGCGGAAATGAAGAAGCCCGCGACCATGAACCCCAGCCATCCGGCGCTGAGGCCCGTCGCGGTCGAGTCCAGGAGCCAATCGCCGTGCTCACGAGCGGCGCGCCGTACCTCGCCGAGCGACAAGAGGGCGCCCCCGATCAGCGCCAAGAACGCGCCGAGTCCCGGCAGCCCCATCTCCGCTGCGATCTCGAGATAGGTGTTATGGGCGATGAAATCGAGATCCGAGCCGGGCGGCGTGTAGTTCGGCAGTTGAGACTTGAATTGGCCAATGCCGATGCCGCGCCAAGGGTGCGCTTCCAACATCGCCCACGCCGCCGTCCATAGCTCCGTTCGATCGAGCGCCGAGGCGGTATCTCCGGCGGTGGGCCGCAGCCAGCGCGTCAGCAGCCGGCCCGGAGCGAGAAGGCTTACCAGCAAGATCACGGCGACGAGCAAGGCCTTGCCGCTTCGCGGCGCGCGCGATGCGAGCACATAGGCCAGCACCGCCGCCGTCAAGCCGAGCGAACCCCCGCGCGAGGCCGCGAGCGTGCTGGCGAACACCGCCATGAGCATCGTGCCCCAGCAGAACCACCGTTCCCATCGCGCGCCATGCTCGAGGAATCCGAACAGGAGCGGCAGCGCAATGACCACGTCGGCGGCGAAGTAGTTGGCGTCGCCCGCCATCGCTCCGGGCCGGAACCCCGCTCCTGCCGTCGCCGCGCCTGCCAGCCATTCCCGGATCGTGTACGCCGAGATCAACGCGACGGACGCGAACGACGCCAGCAGCGCCCAGCGCAGCTTTTCGCGATTGTCCACGAGCCAGAGCATCGTCAGCAGCAACAAGGCCTCCGAGCCGAACGACCAGAACAGGCTGTCCGGCGCCGACGAGCCCCACGCGAGCCACGACACCAGTGCCACGATATAGAGGCCGCCGAAGGCCAGCAGGGGCGCGCTCCACGTGGCCACGGGACGGCGCCGCGCGGCATACCCCAAGGCATACGCGAAGCAGAGCAGGCCCAGCCACTTTTCGATCGTCAATCCGCCGAGTGAAAACGCGAGCAAGCGTTCGTCGGCGAGCGGCAGCGTCATCAGGAAGAGGCAGACAAGAACCATGGCAGGCGGAGCGCGCGTGCCGTGCGCGAACTCCACGCCGGCCCGCCAGCCCACGCCGGGCGACTATATGCCGCTTTGCGCGAGTCCGGCTCCCCCTGGATAGGCAAAATTGATTTCGCCGCGGCAGGCCCCGCTGCCGGGAGCATCCGGACGGCCGTTTGGGAGCTCGCCACGCCGCAGTTAGCCCGCCCCCGCTCGCGCCGCTGTTTAGGCTGGGCTTGTTTACGGAAGGTCATCTGCTAGAATGGTTTGGTTAAGCCGGCGCGCTGCGTCGGCGCAGCTTCGAGAGGGGACCGCGGGAACTTTTGCCAAGCGCCCAGGCGAATCCAGCGTCAATGACCGCGGATTTTCAGCCGGCGTTCCCCCACAATATTGCATTTGGCTGTTGCTGAAGTGCTGGGTTGGAGGACCGCCCTCCGCGGCATGCGGGCATAGTGAGCCTGCTGAAGGAGGAGTGGCTCGCGAAGAGCCCTGGCTGAAAAACAGAGCGCATGGACACGCTGCTGCGACAACTGGGTCAACTGTTCCTCGACGCGGTTCCGACCGTCATCATTTTCGTTTTGCTTCATCTTTACCTGCGCCATACCCTCTACCATCCGCTGAAGCGCACGCTGGCGGCGCGGCGCGAACGGACCGAGGGGCAGTTCGAGATCGCCCGCCGCACGATTGCGCGCGCTGAAGAGCGGTTGAGCGAGTACGAACACCAATTGCGCCAGGCCCGCGGCGAGATGTATCGCATCATCGAAAGCCGCCGCAAAGCCGCGCTCGAGGAGCGCAACCGCCTGCTCGCGGCGGCGCGGGCGAGCGCCGACCAGGCCCGCCAGGATGGCGAGGCGCGCCTTGCGGCGGAGATGGCCACGGCCAAGCGGCAGCTCGAGCAGTCGGCGCAGGAGATGGCGCGCGTGATCACCGGCGCCGTGTTGCGCGAAGCCGGCGTGAGCCAGCCGGGGGTTGGCGCATGAACCGCCGCGGGCGCTTCTTCCGATCCGTCATTCTCGGCTTTGTGGGCGTCGCTTGGCTCGGCAGCGTCTTGCCGGCCGCGCAGACGCGCGGCGCGGCGGCGCCACCCGCCGCAGCACAGACCACCCAAGCTGCCGCTCCCTCCTCCGCCAACGGCCAGGCGCAGCCGACGGAGGCCCAAAAGGAGCAGCGCTTCGATCAAGCGGAGATCAGCCTCTGGCTCCGGCCGCTGGCTCGCTTGCTGCACGTTTCCACCGACTCGCTTTGGACGGTGGTGATTTGGATCAACTTCGCGCTGCTGATCTACTTCCTCTATTACATGCTGTGCCGATTGCAGGGCTGGACGCTGGCGGGCACGATGCGGGGCCGCCGCCAGACCATCCAACGGCGGCTGGCCGAGGCCGACGAGGCGCGCCGCGAGGCGGAGGAGCGCCTGCGCTCCATCGAGCGGCGGCTGGAGGGTCTGCAGTCCGAGATCGCGCAATTGCGCGAGCAGGCCACGCGCGAAGCGGAAGCCGAATATGTCCGGCTCAACGCCGAATCCGCCGCCGAGGCGGAGAAGATTGCCCGGTTTGCGGCCCAGCACATTGATGCGGCGGCGAAGGCGGCCCGCCAGGAGCTGCGCCGGTTCGCCGGCGAATTGGCGGTCACGTTGGCGGAACGGGAGCTGCGCCGGCAAATGACCGCCGACTTGGACCAGCGCTTGATCCGCCTGTCGCTGGCCGACATGGCGGCCGACGGCCGGCGCGCGAGCTGATATGGAGCCTGTGCACGCATGGCGCTGATTGACGAACGTTACGCGCGGGCGCTGCTCGACTTGGCCGCCACCGGCGGCGCCGAGGCGGAGCGGCTGCGCCCGGAGCTGGCGCAATGCGCCGCGTTGGTCGAGCAGTCGCGCGAGTTGCGGGCGGTTCTGGCCAGCCCCGCGGTGGCGCGCGAGCGTAAGCTCGCCGTCTTGGAGATCCTGGCCCAGCGGCTCGGCCTTTCCCGCTGGATGCGCAATTTTCTGGCCGTCGCCGCCGTTCGCGGCCGGGCGGGGCGCCTGCCGGCCATCGCCGCCGCCTTCGAGCGCTTGTGGCGTGAGCAGGCCGGCATCCGCCGCGCTCAGGTTTTCAGCGCCCGGCCGCTCGTCGCCGAGGAGCGCGCCGCCATCGAGCAAGCCCTGGCCGCCGCCACCGCCGCGCGCATCGAAGCCAGCTATCAAGAAGACGCGGCGTTGATCGGCGGCTTTACCGCGCGCGTCGGCGACGTCGTCTACGACGGCAGCCTGCGCGGCAGGCTGGACCGCCTGCGCCACGAATTGACGACTCCTTAACCCCCGTAATACGACCCCTATGCCCACGATTCGAGCCGACGAGATCTCCCAAATCCTGCGCGCGCAGATTGAAAACTACGACTCCACCCTGGCCGTGGATGAAGTCGGGACGGTAGTGTCCCTGGGCGACGGCATCGCCCGCATTTACGGGCTCGATCGCGTCATGTCCGGCGAGCTCATCGAGTTCCCGCATGGCGTCAGCGGCATTGCCATGAACCTCGAAGAGGATCAGGTCGGCAGCGTTTTGCTCGGCGACTACACCGAGATTCGCGAGGGCGACCAGGTCAAGCGCACGCATCGCATCATGTCCGTGCCGGTCGGCGACGCTTTGATCGGCCGCGTCGTGAATGCCCTCGGCCAGCCCATCGACGGGCAGGGTGTGATCGCCACCGATCAGTTCAACCCCATCGAGCGCCTGGCGCCGGGCGTGCTCGATCGCCAGCCGGTACGCGAGCCGATGCAGACCGGATTGAAGGCGATCGACGCCATGATCCCCATCGGCCGCGGGCAGCGCGAGCTGATCATCGGCGACCGCCAAACCGGCAAAACCGCGGTGGCGCTCGATACCATCATCAATTCCCGCGGCAAGGATCTCATCTGCATTTACGTCGCGATCGGGCAAAAGCGGTCCACCGTGGCGCAGGTGATCGCCACGCTGTCGCGCTATGGCGCCATGGAATACACCATCGTCGTGGCCGCGACGGCCAGCGATCCGGCGCCGATGCAGTATCTCGCCCCCTATGCCGGCTGCGCCATCGGCGAATATTTTCGCGACAGCGGCCGGCACGCCTTAGTCATCTACGACGACCTCTCCAAGCACGCGGCCGAGTATCGCGAGATCTCGCTGCTGCTGCGCCGCCCGCCTGGCCGCGAGGCATATCCCGGCGACGTCTTCTACCTGCACTCGCGCCTGCTCGAGCGCGCCGCCAAACTGAATCAAGAGTCGGGCGGCGGCTCGCTCACCGCCTTGCCGATCATCGAAACCCAGGCGGGCGACGTTTCGGCGTATATCCCGACCAACGTCATCTCCATCACCGACGGCCAGATCTATCTCGAGAGCGACCTCTTCAACAGCGGCGTGCGTCCGGCGGTCAACGTCGGCCTCTCCGTCAGCCGCGTCGGCGGCAATGCGCAGATCAAGGCGATGAAGCAGGTGGCCGGAACCCTCCGGCTGGAGCTGGCGCAGTTCCGCGACTTGCAGGCCTTCGCTCAATTCGGCAGCGACCTGGATAAGGCCACGCAAGCGCAGTTGAACCGCGGCCTGCGCCTGGTCGAGCTCTTGAAACAGAATCAGTATTCGCCCTTGCCCGTGGAAAAGCAGGTGCTCAGCATCCTGGCGGGCACGAGCGGCTATTTCGACGACCTTGCGGTCGAGCAGGTGCGCCCCTTCGAGGCCGCCATCTATGACTTTTTCGAGGCCGCGCATCCGGGACTGCTCCAGAAGCTCGCGGAGCAAAAATCGCTGGATGACGACCTGCGCCGCCAGCTTCGTGCGGCCCTGGACGAGGCGAAGGCGCGCTTCCTCGCCGCTCAGGCCGACGCGAACGCAGGGGCGCGCGCCTAGCCGCCGGTTTCCACTCGCGCCATGCCGAATCTCCTCGACATCCGCCGCCGCCTGCGCTCGGTGCGCAACATGCGCCAGATCACCAAGGCGATGCAGATGGTCTCGGCGGCGAAGTTGCGCCGTGCTCAGGAGCAGGCGCTGGCGGCGCGGCCGTACGCCGAGCGCCTGGCGGCGCTGCTGGCCGATGTCGCCGCTCGTCTCGATGCCGCCGAGGTCGCCGGCGCGGACGGCGGCGCCGATCTTGCCGCCCGTCTGTTGGCGGCACGCGAAGAGCGGCGCATCGCCGTCTTGGTCGTCAGCGCCGACAGCGGCCTCGCCGGCGCCTTCAATGCCAACGTCGTGAAGGCTGCCGTGCAGTTCGCGCTCGAGCGCCCCGGCCGCGAGTTCACGTGGGAGGCGATCGGCCGCAAAGCGCGCGATTATTACCGCCGCCGCGGCCTGGCGCTGAGCGGCGAACACGTCGGCTTGTTCGCGCGCCGCACGATCCATTACGAGATTGCGCGCGGCATCGCCGCCGAACAAGTGCGCCGCTATGCCGCCGCCGAAGTGGATGCCGTCTATACAATCGGCAACGAATTCAAGTCCGTGCTCCAGCAGCGGATCGCGGTGCGCCGGCTCTTGCCCGTGGCGCCGCCCGCGGCGGCCGCGGACCGCGCCGCCGGCGACGCCATCTTCGAGCCGCCGCCGGCGCAACTGCTCGCCACCCTGCTGCCGCGCTACGTCGAGGTGCAGGTGTACCGCGCCTTGCTGGAGAGTTTTGCCGCCGAACACGCGGCGCGCATGAACGCCATGGACACGGCCACCAAGAACGCGGGCGATCTGATCGATTCGCTGACGCTCAATCTGAACCGCGTGCGCCAGGCGGCGATTACCAAGGAAATCATCGAGGTCGTGAGCGGCGCCGCCGCCCAGAGCGGTTGAGCCCGCGGCCGACACATGGAACTTCTTATGGCTACTGTGACTGCGAATCAGACCGTCGGCCGGGTCATCGAAATCACCGGTCCGGTTGTCGTCTGCCAATTTCCCGAAGAGGTCTTGCCGCCGCTGAACCAGGCGCTGCGCATCAGCAGCGAGGGCTTCGACGTTCCCGAGCCCATCGAAATCATCGTCGAGGTGGAGCAGCATTTGGGCGAGGGCCGGGTGAAATGCGTTTCCATGCAGCCCACCGAAGGGTTGGTCCGCGGCATGAAGGCGATCGATACCGGGGGCCCGATCACCGTGCCGGTGGGCGAGGCGACGCTCGGCCGGGTGATGAACGTCATCGGCCAGCCGGTGGACAAGCTGGGGCCGATCGAATCGCGAACTCGGTTCCCGATTCGCCGCCCGGCGCCCAGTCTCGAAGAGCAATCGACGGAACTGCAAATGTTCGAGACGGGCATCAAGGTCATCGATCTGCTGGAGCCCTACCTGCGCGGCGGCAAGATCGGGCTTTTCGGCGGCGCCGGCGTCGGCAAGACCGTCATCATCATGGAATTGATCAACAACATCGCCACCAAGCACGGAGGCGTGTCGGTCTTCACCGGCGTGGGCGAGCGCACGCGCGAAGGCAACGATCTTTGGCTGGAGATGAGCGAAAGCGGCGTCATCGTGCCCGGCGATTCCAAAAAGAGCAAGGCCGCGCTGATCTACGGGCAAATGACCGAGCCGCCCGGCGCCCGCCTGCGCGTCGGCCTCACCGGCTTGACCGTGGCGGAGTATTTCCGCGACGTCGAAGGCCAGGACGTGCTGCTTTTTATTGACAACATCTTCCGCTTCACGCAAGCCGGCTCCGAAGTCTCCGCCCTGCTCGGCCGCATGCCCTCGGCCGTCGGCTACCAGCCGAATCTGGCCACCGAGATGGGTGAACTGGAAGAGCGGATCACCTCCACGAAGAAGGGCTCGATCACTTCCGTGCAGGCGGTGTATGTTCCCGCCGACGACTACACCGATCCCGCCCCGGCGACCACCTTCGCGCACCTGGACGCGACCACCAACCTGTCGCGCCAGATTGCCGAGCTCGGCATCTATCCGGCGGTGGACCCGCTGGCTTCCTCCTCGCGGATTCTCGATCCGCGCATTATCGGCGACGAACACTACAACGTCGCGCGCCAGGTGAAGCAGATCTTGCAGCGCTACAAGGATCTGCAAGACATCATCGCCATCTTGGGCATCGACGAGCTGAGCGAGGAAGATCGCCTCACCGTGGCGCGGGCGCGCAAGATCCAGCGTTTCTTGTCGCAGCCCTTCTTCGTGGCCGAGCAATTCACCGGCTTGAAGGGCCGCTACGTGAAGCTGGCCGACACCATCGCCGGCTTCAAGGAAATCGTGGATGGCAAGCTGGACGACGTGCCCGAGCAAGCCTTCTACATGCAAGGCACGATCGCGGAGGTCAAGCAGCGCGCCGCCGAACTGGCCAAGGCGTGACGAGGCGGACATGGACACCTTCGAACTCGAAATCGCCACGCCCGAGCGCCTGCTGGCGCGCGCGACCGTAGTCGAAGCGCAGATTCCCGGCTACAGCGGCTACATGGGCATCCTGCCCGGCCACTCGCCCTTGATCGGCGAGTTGGGCATCGGCGAGTTGAGCTGGCGCGACGAAGCGGGCAAGGAGCGGCGGCTGGTGGTCGGCGGCGGCTTCCTCGAAGTGCGCCCGGAGAAAGTCAGCATCTTGGCCGACGTGGCCGAATGGCCGGGCGACATCGATCCCGCGCGCGCCCAGGCGGCGCTCGAGCGCGCCGAGGCGCTCCAGCGCAGCACCGATCCCAACGCCGATCATGCCGCCGCCGGCCGCGCCGTGCTCTTGGCCCGGGCGCGCCTGACCGCGCGCCAACGCCACACCGAGGAGGCCGTGGCTCACTAACCGGCTAAACTAAAGCCAGCCGGCGTTCCGGCGTGCTATGCGCCTTGGGCTCATTCCGCTCATAGCTTTCTTCTTCGGCTCGATTCCGTTCGGCTATCTTTTGGTGCGCTCGAAAACCGGCGGCGACGTTCGTGCGCACGGCAGCGGCAACATCGGCGCCACCAATGTCATGCGCGTGGCCGGGCGCGGGCTCGGGCTGCTCACGCTCGTTCTGGATGCCGCCAAGGGTTATGCCGCGATCGTCGTGGCTCTCGATCTCGCCCGGCGCGTCATTCCCCAGCCCTACGTCTTCACTCAGACAGGCAGCAACTTGCTGAGCTATCACTTTGTTTGGATCGCCGTGGCCCTGGTGCTGGTGCTCGCCGGGCACATGTTCACGCCGTGGCTCCGCTTTCGCGGCGGCAAGGGCGTGGCGACTGCGGCCGGCGCATTCTTGGCGCTGTCGCCCTCGGCCACCGCGTGGGCGGTCCTGCTGTTCGTGGTCGTCTTGGCCGTGAGCCGCTATGTCTCGCTGGCCTCGCTGGTGGCGACTTTGGCCTTTCCCTTTCTGCTGTGGCATGAAGTCGGCATCGGCTATCCCGTCGTCATCTATCTGGGCGTGGCCGCCGCCGTGATTCTGATTTATTGCCGCCACGCCGGCAACATCCAACGCCTGCGGCACGGCACCGAGCGGCGCTTCGGCCAGCACGCGGCCGCGGCGCCCGGCGGAGCCGTCGCGCAATGACGCCGCTCGCCATCGTAGGCGGCGGCAGTTGGGGTACGGCGCTGGCGGTGGTATTAGGCCAGGGCGGCCGTCCCGTCCGCCTGTGGGTGCGGGAAGAGGAAATCCGCGCTGCGCTCCTCGAGCGCCGCGAGAATCCGGTCTTCTTGCCCGGGCTGCGTCTGCCGCCCGGCGTGGAGCCGACCGGCAGCCTGGAATGGGCGTTGCGAGGCGCCCAGGCCGTGATCATGGCCACGCCTTCGCCCTATTTCCGCGCCGTGCTCGGCAATCTCGCCTCCTCTCTCGCGGCCGAGACACCGCTGATCAGTGCCGCCAAGGGCCTCGAGGAAGTCTCCCTCATGCGCATGAGCGAGGTTGCGGCCGAGGTGCTGCGCCCGCAGTTCGGCGGCCGCGCCATCCCCTTCGCCGTTCTCAGCGGACCCACCTTCGCGCGCGAGGTGGCCCGCGGCGATCCCACGGCGGTCGTGATCGCGTCCGCCGATGACGCTCTGGCGCGGCGGCTGCAACGCGAGTTCTCCGGCCCCAGCCTGCGCCTCTACCGCAGCGACGACGTCGTCGGCGTCGAGCTGGCCGCCGCCATCAAGAACGTTATCGCCATCGCCGCCGGTATCTGCGTCGGTCTGGGCTTGGGCTCCAACAGTCTCGCCGCCCTCATCGCCCGTGGCCTGGCCGAGATCAGCCGCTTGGTGCGCGCGTGCGGCGGCAAGGCGGAGACGGTCGCGGGCTTGGCCGGGCTCGGCGATCTGGTGCTGACCTGCAATGGCCAGCTCAGCCGCAACCGCAGCGTCGGCGTCGAGCTCGGCAAGGGGCGCAAGCTCAAGGAAATTCTCGCGGAAATGACCATGGTGGCCGAGGGCGTGTACACCACCACCGCCGCCTGCCGCCTCGCCGAGCGCCACGGGATCGAGATGCCCATTACCGAGCAGATGCGGCGCGTGCTCTTCGAGGATCTTCCGCCCCGCGAAGCCGTCCGCGCCCTCATGGAGCGCAGCCTCAAGCCCGAGTGACCGAGCCTGCCTGTTCCCGAGCGCGACTGGCCCCGGACGGCCGGTTCGTCTGCGGGGGAGAAGGCGCCTGGTGGCTCACATCCGGCCGCGGCGCGCCGTTGGCGGCAGAATGCCATTCAGGCGCAGATAATTCGCCGCCGTGGCGTAGTGATCGTAGAGATCGTCGGTGATGCCGATCATCGCCTCGGCCTTGGGCACTTGCCGGCCGCCGAACCAGCTTACCTGTTGTCCCAGGTCCGCGTCGGTGACCCCGGCCAGCGCGCTGCGGCAAAAATCGAACGACTCGCGCAAATGGGCTACCAATTGCGCTTTGGGCGCGGTGTCCTTCAAGTCGCTCGCGGGCGCCTGTTTGCCGCTGATCTTCGCGCAAAGAAACAGATTCGAATTGGCGACGTGCAGCATCAGGTGGCCGAACGTCATCTGCTGTGGCGTGGGGTGGTAGCTATATTTCTCGGCCGGCATCGCCTCCGCCGCCGCGACCAAGTTGCGGCCTTGCCGGGCGACGATCTGGCGCACGGTGTCGGAAACCGGATTGCCCTGGGCGCAGGCGGCAGGGACGAGCACGAAGAGCAAACACGACAGGCTGGCGAAAGCGGCAATGCGTTTCATCTGGATCGCTCCTTTGCTGCTCCGCCATTGTACCTCCGCGCTGTTTGCGCCGCCCCGTTCGCTTGGCTCTCACCGCCCGCGAGGCTCCGGCACATTGGGTCCATGGCCTCGCAGCGCTCGCGCCGGCCGGCCAAGGAGCGGCCCCGGCGGTGGGTCCGCGATGGGCGCCGCTGGTGGCGGCCTTCGCGGCCGATCGCCGAGTTACCGCCGGCAAACTCATGTCTTCCTTCGGCCTGAAGGTCAACGGCAAGATCTTCGCCATGTGTGTCCGCGGAGACTTCGTTTGCAAGCTTCCGAATGCGCGAGGGGAGAAGCTCGTGGCCGCCGGCTTGGGCCGGCCCTTCGAGCCGCGTCCCGGGCGCATGAAGGAATGGGTTGCGCTCTCCGGCTCCGGCGAGCAGTGGCTCGGTCTCGCGCGCGAAGCCTGCCGATTCGTGTCCCCGTCGCGGAAGTGATCAGCTCCCGTCGCGCTGGGGTTCGGCGCCGGTGGTCGCCCGCAGTGACTCCGCCTCCAAAAAGACGTGGCGAATCGTGGGATCGATCTCGCGGGCGTGGCGCTCGATGCGGTCGATCACGGCCTCGAGGTCTTGCAGCCGGAGGTCGCGCCGGAACCGTATATTGGCGGTCATCAGCACCGCCCCTGGCCCCAGTTGCATGGTGAAGATTCTGCCGACCTGCTCGACGGCGGGTTCGGCCAAGACCATGGCGCGCACGGCGCGAATCTGCTCCTCGGTGGCGCTCTCGCCCACGAGCAGCGCCCGGCTCTCCGCAGCCAAAATCCAGGCCGCTGCCGCCAGCAGGCCGCCTACCACCAAGGAAGCCGCCGGATCGAGCCACGGCAGATGGAGCAGGTGGCTGAAAAAAATCCCGAGCGCCGCCACCGCCAGTCCGGCCAGCGCGCAAGTGTCCTCCAAAAACACCGAGAATACGCTCGGGTCCTTGCTGCGCTGTATGGTCCGGATCAGGCTCAAGCCCTTGGGCCGCAGGCGATTCAGCTCGTGCTGCGCCACCGACCAGGACAAGAACTCGAAAATCGCCGCGACCCCCAAGACGATGTAGTTCCAGGTGGTCGAAACGCTTTCCACCTGCGGCGCCCGCAGCCGCGTGACGCCCTCGTAAATGGAGAGCCCGCTGCCCAGGGCGAAGACCAGCATCGCCACCAGCAGCGACCAAAAATAAAGCTCCTTGCCGTAGCCGAAGGGATGCACCGAGTCCGCCGGATGCCGGCTGCGCCGCGTGCCCAGCAGCAAGAGCATCTCGTTGCCGGTATCCACCGCCGAGTGAATCGCTTCCGCGAGCATGACCGAGCTGTTAGTGATCCACGCGGCGAGAAATTTGAACACCGCGATCGCGGCATTGCCGGCGATGGCGGCATAGATGACTCGTTGCGACCCGGCCAAATATCCAGGGGTTGCCTCGGGAGGGGCAACTGAAGGCGCGCGATCCATTCCTGATCATTTGAGCGTACCGTAAATTCAGGCTCGCGCGCCCGCCCGCGGCGGCCGGCCGCAATCCTCGCAACTTCAACTCCATGGAGCCGGGAAGCGGCGCTCCCGCAGCCAGGCCAGAGTCGGGGTCCATTCGGCGCGCGCGTCGGCTCGCTCCTGTTCGCTGCGCGGCTGATTCGCCAATCCGGCTTCCCAGCGCAGCCGGCGCGCCAGGAACAAATAGAAGCACAGCCGCCAGGCTGGCGGCGGCGCCAGCCGCGCCGCCCAGGCGCGAGTCTGCCGCATCAGCGCGCAGTCTTCGAAAAAGTACGCGCGAAACAGCGAATGCCGTTCGCGCGGCCGCGCGGGGCACTTGATCAGGAACGAGAGCAGATCGTCCAGCGGGCTACCGGCGTCGAATCCGCACCAGTCGGTGATGCCGCTCAACCCTTCGCGCCATAGGCAATTGCCGAACCACAGATCGCCGTGAATCGGCGCCGCCGGCCGGGGTTCGCTGCCGGCGCTCGCATCTTCCAAGGCATCCGCCCAATCCGGCGGCGGCCACTTTCCTGGGCTGGAGCGCAACGCCGCCGCGTACTCCGCCGCGAGCTCGCGGACGCTCACGGCGCGCGGCGGCGCCACTAGGCTTTGGAACTTGATGATCCAGGCCACCACGGATTCGGCCAATTCGCCGCCGTGTCCCCGGAGGCCGTCCCGCCGCGTCCGCCAATACCGCAGGCGCCCGCCGAGGCCGGATTCGATGAGGCAGGCATCGGCTTCGGTCTCCTGCCAATCCAGTTCGCCGGGCGCAAGCAATTGCGTCCGCCAGGGCGCGAGCTGTGCCAAGGCGGCGCGTTCCTGGCGCAGCCGCTGCCGCCCGGCGGCATCGCGCGCGATCTTCGCGATCCACACCGGATCGCGGCCGCCCGCGCCGAAGCACGCCAGCGTGACCTGGCCGGGATCGGCGGGCAGCGGCGCCAGCGCCTTTTTGCCCGTTTCGCGGCTCCAGAGGCGCCAAACCAGCTCATGCATCGTTGCGCTCGCCGCTGGGCAATGCCACCACGCTGGCGGGTGATGCCGCGCTCAGCACGAACGCGAAGTCTCCGCCCAGCGCGCGATACAGCCAAACCCAGTTCAGCCGCCGCCGCGCCGCCCGCCACAAAATCCCTCTTGCCATGCCCCGGCGCGCCTTTTGGAAGCGCAGTGCCGCCGGATGCAGCGGCATGAGGCCGACGGGCAGGTTGTAACCGAGCGGGCAGACGTAGCTCTGCTCGATCTTGAGCTCGGCTTGCTCCAGCAATCGCCGGTAGCCGCCGTAGGAATAGGTATAGGTGCGGTAGCCGCGGTTGGCGCCGGATCGGTACGGCGCCCAAAACGCGCAGGCCAGCCGCGCCGCCCAGCGCGGCAGCAGGCTCGTGAACGGCAAGCCGCTGTGATCCCGCGATCCGCGCAACACCGGCAGGCCGAAGCGGTTCTCGATGGCGAGATAGATCACCCCGTCCGGCGCCAGCCACTCCCGCGCCCGGCGCAGGAAGCGCAGCTGCGCCGCGCGCGGCGATCCGGCGCGATCGCCGAGTCCGACCCATTCCAGCACGCCGTTCATGATGATGCCGTCGAATTGACTGGGGGCGAAGCGGATCAAGTGCCAGTCCGCGCAAATCACCTGCAGCCGCTCCAGGCCATCCTGGGCGGCGCGCAGCGCCAGGAACTCGGCCCTTTCGCGCACCCCTTCCATTGCCACCACGTCATAGTCGCGCGCCAGCTCGGCCGAGATCGCGCCCATGCCGGCGCCGATCTCCAGCAGCCGCCGTCCCGGCGGTAAGGGCAGCACTTCGATGAACGCGGCGCGACGCGCGTCGAGCAAATACCCCGCCAGTTCCGGCAGCACTTTCTTTGCCGCGGACCGCCAGTTCCGCCGCCGGCAGACGCTCAGCAGGTCGGCCATCCGCTCCTCTTCCACCTCGCCCCAATAGGGAGCGGGCTGGCCGATGCGCCACAGCCCATCCTGCCGCGCCCCCAAATTGCGGCCGCAGACGCAGAGCAGCTCGTTGCGGCGCAGCGGCAGGGCGCGTCCGCAGGCGCAGCGCAAGGCCACCGGCGCGCGCTGGCGTGCGTTCGCCTCCGCCGGTGAGAGATTGGCGTGGGTCGCGCTCATGTCCATTCGTCCGGCGCGATCGCGGGCGTTCCCCAGCGCCAGCGCCTGCGGTGGCGGCGATGGTCCTGGATGCAATGCCATCGCCAGGGGCCGAGGCGCCAGCTCCAGATCGCGCCCAGTTCGGCGAATCCGAGCGAGGCATGGGCGGCGCGCGAAGCGCGGTTGTCGCACTCCACCTGCCCCGCGATGGAGCGCCACTCGCCGCCCATCGCCCGCCATAGCGCTTGGTTGAGGTGGCCGAAAGCGCCGATCAATCCCGGTACGGTGTAGAGGTCGTAAATCCACACCCAGCTTGCTGGGATGCGCCAAATGCAGCCGAGCAGGGAAGGCAGATCCGCCGGCCCGGCCACCGCCCACAGGTAGGCGACGCAACGTTGCCCTTGCCATGCCGCGAAACACCAGTGGCCCGCTTCGAAACGCTCGCGGAGCGCTTCGATCGGCTCCGGACGCAGCGCGGCCAAGGCCGGCAGCGCCGCCGCCGTCTCTTGCGCCAACCGCAGGCCGCGCGGCGGCCGCGCCGGCGCGCGCAAGCGCTCCCGCTCGGCGGCGATATAGACGTGGACATGAAACTCCAGCCAGCGCTTCAGACCGCTGCGATCGAGCGCCCGGCCGATGCGCCGGTACGCCGTGCTGCCGAGCAGTGCCGGCGGATGCCAAGGCTCCGGCTGCGCCCGCGCGGGCGCCCCGCACGGGATGGCCGCGCGCGCCGCGGTCATGCCGCCGCCCCCTGCCGCGCCAGTTCCGCCAGCTTGACGCGGTCCACTTTGCCCGTGGCCGTTTCCGGAAGCTGCGCCACGACGTGCACCTCCGGCACCATGTAGCGCGGCAGCGTCTGGCTGCACCAGTTCCTCACCTCCGCCGCGCTCGCCGTCTGCCCCGCCTGCAGCGCGACATAAGCGTGCAGCGCCTCCCCGCCCGGCTCCCCGATGAGCAAAACCGCCGCCGCCGCCACCGCCGGCGCGCGCAAAAGCGTCTGCTGGATCTCGAGCAGCGAGATGCGATACCCGCGCACTTTCACCAGATCGTCGCGCCGCCCCTCGAAGTGCCAGACGCCGTCACCGTCCAGCCGCGCCAGATCGCCGGTGTTGTACCAAACCGCCTCCAAGCCGTCAGCGCCCGCGAACGGCCGGCAGACCTGCGCCGTCCGCTGCCGATCACCCCAGTAGCCGAGAAAGATCTCGCCTCGTGCCCACAAATACCCGGCGCCATCCGGACTCGGCTGCCCGCTCTCATCGCCGGCGCGAAGCTCGAAATTGGGGCACGCCGTTCCGATCGGCAGTGGATCGGGAATCAACTCAGGCGCGCTCGGCACGCGATAGGCCGTGCACACATTCGTCTCGGTCGGCCCGTACCAGTTGTAAAACGCCGTTTGCGGCAAGCGCGCCACCCATGCGCGCAGCGGGGCGACCGGGAAGACCTCGCCGGCAAAAATCACCGCGCGCAGGCTGCGCAAATTCGCGCCGCCGCGCTCGGGATCGCAGCGGGGCAGCAGGCGCACCAGCGCCGACGGCACGCAGTACAGCACCGAGATGCGCTCTTGATCGAGCCAGGCCGCCATGGCGGCGGGAAAGCGCGCGGTGACGGCATCGAGCATGCACAAGCACGCACCCCGGCTCCAGCTCGCGAACAGGTCGAAGATCGAAAGATCGAAGTGCAGCGGCGCGAAGCCTCCGACGCGATCCTGCTCGCCCAGCGCCGTTTCTTCGGCCGCCCACTCGATGAAATTCAGCGCATGGCGATGGCAGTGCATCACCCCTTTCGGCTGCCCGGTCGAGCCGGAGGTATACAGCACGTAGGCGAGATCGCCGCCGACGCGGCGGCGCGGCGCCGGTTCCTCAATCCCCAGCTCGACTCCTCGCCACCCGGGTGCGGCGCCCGTCGCCGTCACCCAATGCCGCACCGGCGACTCCGCGGCTGCTCGCCTCAGTTCCTCGACGCCGGGCTGATCGTCGCCGGCGATCACGACGCGCAGGCCGCAGTCCCGGATCAGCGCCGCCAAGCGCGCCGGGGGAGCGACGGGGTCGAGCGGCACGTACGCTCCTCCCGCGCGCAGCACGGCCAGAATGGCGATGCCGGCGGCGGCCGACTTTTTCAAGCAGATCCCGGCGCGCTCGCCGGGGCCGAGGCCGAGCGCTTGCAAGCCGGCGGCGAGCCGCCCGCTCTCCTGCCAAAGCGCGCCGTAGCTCAATTCGACTTTGCCGTCGCGCAGCGCCGGGGCCTCCGGCCGGCGCGCCACCGTGCCGGCGACGGCTTGGGTCAGCAGCCAAGGTCTCATGGGTGGGCCCGCGACGCGCGCACGCGCCCTTCGGCCAGCAGGCTTTCCGCAATCGCGTTGCGTTGCATTTCCGACGTGCCCGAATAAATCCGGCTGGCGACTGCATCCCGCCACGTGCGCTCGAATTCCAAATCGGCGCAATAGCCGTAAGCGCCGTGGAGGTGCAGCGCCGTGGCCGCGCATTGATTCCAGCTCTTGCTGATCTCGAGCTTGGCCATCGCCGCCTCGACGTCGGCTTTGGCGCCGGCGTCCTTGCGCCGCGCGAAGTCTTCGAGAAACAGCCGTGCGCGCTCCAAGCGCAGCTTCATCTCCGCCAATTGGTGGCCTACCGCCTCGAACTCGATGATCGGCCGCCCAAATTGCCGCCGGGCGACGCAATGCGAGGCCGTGGCCGCCAGCAGTCGTTCCATGACGCCGACGGCAGGTGCTAGCAGGCAGCCGCGCTCCCACTCCAGCGCGGCGCGCATCAGCGCCTGGCCTGCGCCCGGCTCGCCCAAACAATGCTCCGGCCCGAGTGCTACCTCGTCGAAGGCGACCTCCGCCATCGGGCTGGTCTTCAGGCCCATTTTCGCGAGCGGCGGCCCGACCCGCACCCCCGCGCTGCCGCGCTCGACGACAAAGGCGGAGGCGCCGAAATAGCCGCCGCCCGGACGCGTGGTTGCAAAGACCAAGAACAGATCGGCGGCGGGCGCATTGGTCACGAACGTCTTCGTGCCGTGCAGCACGAACCCGGCGCCGCGCGCCGGCGCCCGGGTCGTGAATTCCCGCGCATCCGATCCGTGCTCGCTCTCGGAAATGGCGATGGCGCCGATCGCCTCGCCGCGCACCAGCGGCCCCAAAAAGCGCGTTCGTTGCTGCGGGTTGCCGAAGCGAAAGATCGGTAGCGTCACGCACCACGCGTGCGTTCCCAGCGCCATGAGCATGCCGGCATCGAGGCAGCCGTAGCCCAGTCCTTGCCAGGCCCGCACCGCCGTCAGCACGTCATTGCCGACGCCGCCGGCCTCAGCCGGCAGGATCTGTCCGAACCAGCCGAACTCGCCGCAGCGCCGCCACAGCTCACGCGGAAGCGTGCCGTTCTCGAGGCGTGCGCCTAAAGTGGGGTTGATCTCAACGCGCGCAAACTCCGCCGCGGCCGCGAATCCCCGCTCCTGTTCTTCGCTCCAACCGTGCGCCATCCTGTTCTCGGCGGTTAGAGCCGGACCTGGAGATCATGGTTGCCGCGCCGGCGCGGGCGCCGCCGCCTGCCTTGCTTCGGTCGCGCAATACATCCTCTTTCCTTTTATGGTCTTCCAACGAAAAGGTGCGTCCCCCGTTGGGCTCTGAGCAAACTGAGCGGATTCTGGCGAACTTCATCGCCACCGAGTTGGCGCCGGGAACCGCGCCCGCCGCCCTGGCGGCTCATCAGGCGCTGTTTGAATCCGTGCTCGATTCGGGCAACGTCCTCGATCTCGTCAGCTTCATCGAAGAGCGCTTCGCGCTGACGATCGACGATCTCGAAATTACCCCCGCGAATTTCGGTAGCTTGGGCCGTCTGACCGCGTTCATCGCGCGCAAGCGGCAAGCGGCTGTCGCCGCCGCGCCCGCCCGCGCCGGTTCAGTCTAGGCAAGACGGAGCGCGCGCCTGCCAGTGCCAAAAATGCGAGTCCCGAAAATGTCAGTCCCGGAAATGTCAGTGCCGAAAATGGCGGATGCCGGTAAACACCATCGCCAAGCCCAAGCGATCGCAGGCCGCGATCACCTCGGCGTCGCGCACGGAGCCACCCGGCTGAATCACCGCCGTCGCGCCGTGCCGTGCCGCTTCCTCGACGCCATCCGGAAACGGGAAGAACGCGTCGCTGCCCACCGCCGAACCCGCCAGGGGCAGTTGCGCCTTCATCGCCGCGATCTTCACCGAATCCACGCGGCTCATCTGGCCCGCGCCGACGGCAACGGTCTGCCCGGGCTTGACGAAGACGATGGCGTTGCTCTTGACGTGCTTGACGACCTTCCAGGCGAACATCAGCGCTTGCCGCTCTTCCTCGCTCGGCGCTCGCCGCGTCACGACCTTTAGATCTTCGGCGCGCAGCCGATGCGTGTCGGGATCCTGCGCCAGCCAGCCGCCGGAGATCGAGCGCAAGGCCAATTCCGGAGCGCCGCCGAGCGGCGCCACCCGCACCAAGCGGAGATTCTTCTTCGCGGCCAGCACCGACCGCGCTTCCGCGGTGAACTCCGGCGCTGCGATGCACTCGACGAACAGCGCCGCCATTTTGCCGGCCGCCTCGCCGTCCAGCGCCCGGTTGACTCCGATCACGCCGCCGAAAGCCGAAACCGGATCGCACGCCAGCGCCTTTTCGTACGCCTCGGCCAAGCCCACGCCGGTGGCGCAGCCGGCGGGATTGGTGTGCTTGATGATCGCCGCCGCCGGCTCCTCGAACTCTTGCGCCAGCAGCCAGGCCGCCTCGAGGTCAACGAGGTTGTTGAATGACAATTCCTTGCCTTGCAGGCATTCGGCCCAGGCGATGCCGCCGCGCGCGGCCGGATCGCGGTAAAGCGCCGCCCGTTGATGCGGGTTTTCGCCGTAGCGCAGGTCGTGCGTCTTCGCCGCGTGAATCGAAAGCGCCATCGGCATCCCGCCCGCCGTGGCCGGCAGCGTCCGGCTGCCGTCGCCGCCTTCGACGCGCGCGAGCGTCGCCGCGATCGTGGCGTCGTAGTCCGCGGTGCGCGCGAAGGCCTTCTGCGCCAGCTCCCAGCGCGTCGCCGCCGACGTCTCGCCGTGCCGTTCGATCTCCGCCGCCACCCGTTCATAGTCTTCCGGCGCGGTGACCACGGTCACGGCGGAGAAATTCTTGGCGGCCGAGCGGATCATCGAGGGTCCGCCGATATCGATGTTCTCGATCAATTCCGCCAACGATACGCCGGCGCGCGCCGCCGTTGCCGCAAACGGATACAGGTTCACGACCACCAAGTCGATCGGCGCGATCTCCTGTTCCGCCAATTGCCGCATATGCTCGGCTTGATCCCGTCGGGCGAGGAGCCCTCCGTGCACGCGCGGATGCAGCGTCTTCACGCGCCCGTCGAGCATTTCGGGAAAACCGGTCAGCTCGGCCACGTCGCGCACCGGCAAGCCCGCTTCCCGCAGCGTGCGCGCCGTGCCGCCGGTGGAGACGAGTTCGAAGCCGGCCCGCGCCAAGCGGCGCGCAAATTCGGCTAGACCGGTCTTATCGGAAACCGAAAGCAGCGCCAGACGCGGACGGGAAGCGACGGAGGATTGGCTCATGGGGAAAGCCAAAGTTTGCCACACCCGCCGCTCGCCGGTCTCGTGCCCCAGGAGAGCCGCCGGCCGGGCAGACCGGTCGCCCCGGCTGCCTGCCGCGCCTACCGTTCCTCTTTGGCCTCCAGCCGCAATTTGACCCGGCCGTCTTCGAGCGTGACCGTGGCGGCGACGTGGGCGTCGTTGTGCTGGGTGCGAATCTCCGCCGCTTTCTTCTCGATCAGCGACCGGAAGCGTTCGAGCGTTCCGGCCGGCACGGCGTCGCTGGCGCGTTCGCGTGCGCGCAAGTAAGCGGCGTAGAGGCGCTCGATGTTGGCGTCGTCCACTTCCGTGCCGTGGCCCAGGTCGATGTGGCACTCCGCCGTCCGCGGCACCGCCTCGGTGGATTCATGCGCGCCGCTCACGCTCAGCAGCCGGTCCGTGGCGCGCCGCCACCCGCTCTCTTTGATGTCCAGCTTGCGCCGCCAAACGCGGGTCACCACCGCATGGCGCTGTTGCAGTTGGTTCAACCGGAATCGCTGCGCGTACTTCAGCGTCGTGCTCTCGTTCAGCATCCGGAAGTAGTTGTCCACCCGCCAGGTGAGGTCGGCCGAGGGCCGCTTGTGGCCGCCGGCAAAATAGGCCTCGTACTGCACCGCCAACTGGCGCATGGCGTCCTCCAGTTGGTCCAGCATTTCGTCGGGTGTCACGGCCCAGCCAATATACTGGAAATCGGGCCCCTTCGCGCCGTCCCCAAGGCCATGGATGTTGTCATCTTGAGCGCCGTGCGCACGCCGATGGGCCGCTTCGGCGGACGTTTGCGGACCTGTACCGCCGCACAGTTGGGCGGCCACGCCGCCGCCGCCGCGCTCGCGCGCGCAGGCGTGCCCGCCGCCGCCGTCGGCGCCACGATCTTCGGCAATGCCCGCCAGGCCGGCGGCGGTCCCAATCCCGCGCGCCAGGTCGGCCGCCGCGCCGGCGTGCCCGACGCCGTGCCCGCCTTCACCGTCAACCAGGCCTGCGCCTCGGGCCTCAAGGCCGTCGAGCTGGCTTGGCAGGAAATCGCCCTGGGCCGCCAGCAATGCGTGCTCGCCGGCGGCGTCGAGGCGATGAGCCGCATCCCCTATCTCCTCGAGGACGTGCGCTGGGGCGCGCGCATGGGCCATAAACCGCTCGTGGACGCGATGCTTCGCGACGGCTATCTCTGCCCGCTATCGGAGATGGTCATGGGCGAAACCGCCGACCTGCTGGCGCGCGAATATCAGATCCCGCGCGCCGAGCAAGACGCCTTCGCGCTGCGCTCGCAAACCCGTGCCTTGGCCGCGCGCGCCGACTTCGCCGCCGAAATCGCGCCGCTGGAGATGACGATTGACGGCCGCACCCAAACCATCGCCGACGATGAGCCGCCCCGCCCCAGCGAACTCGCGCAGCTGGCGCGCCTGCCGCCCGTCTTCACCGCCGATGGCACGGTGACCGCCGGAAACGCCTCCGCTATCGCCGATGGCGCCGCCGCCCTTGTCGTCGCCGGTGCCGAGTTCGCCGCCGCGCATGGCCTCGCCCCGATCGCGCGCCTGCGCGGCTTCGCCGCCGCCGGCGTCGATCCGCGTCGCATGGGCCTCGGCCCGGTCCCCGCCACCCAGCGCCTGCTCGCCCAGCTCGGCCTGGCGCTCGCGGATTTCGACCTGATCGAGCTCAACGAAGCCTTCGCCGCCCAGGTCCTCGCCTGCCAAAGGGAAATGCCCTTCGATCTCGAGCGGCTCAACGTGCGCGGCGGAGCCATCGCCCTCGGCCATCCCACCGGCTGCAGCGGCGCGCGCATTCTGGTGACGTTGCTGCACGCGCTGCGGCAGCGCGGCGGCCGCCTCGGGTTGGCCACGCTTTGTGCCTCCGGCGGGCTGGGCCTGGCTGCGGCCGTCGAGATTTAGCGCTCCGCCGGACCGCCTGCGCCGTGCCGCCGGTCCAGATAGCTCTGCAGCAGGATCACCGCCGCCATGCGGTCCACCGCGCGCCGGCTCTTCTGCCGGCTCTGCTCCGCCTGGCGCAACACCCGCTCGGCTTCCACGGTGGTCAGCCGTTCATCGAGGAATTCCACCGGCCGCCGCGAGGCCTGCTCCAAGCGCTGCCCGAAGGCGCGCACCTTTTCTGCCTGCCCGCTTTCCCGGCCGCTTAGGCGCAGCGGCAGCCCCACCACCCAATTCGCGATCTGATACTGCTCGGCCAGCGCGCCCAGGCGCGCCATATCGGTCGCCACGTTCCGGCGTTCCAGAGTCTCGAGCCCCTGGGCCGTAAGGCCTAATTCATCGCTGACGGCGATGCCGATGCGCCGCTCCCCAACGTCCAGCGCAATTACTCTTGCACCAGCAAACGTCATTCCTCATTATCCTCAAGAGAGACGCAAGAGTCGCCGGTCGCGATTCGGCACTCTCGACCAAGAGAGGCGGGAGCGGACGCGCAAGTCCGCGCTCGCGGGAAGCGGCGCCGGTGCCGGTTCGACTCCGTGCGCAACCATCAAGATTCCTCTCGCATCACACCAGGGCTTTATGGGAAAAGTCGTCTCCATGCGCGTTCCCAACTCGCGCTCCTACGATAAGCGGCGCGCTTGGGATCACGATTACGTGCGCGGCCAGCAGGTGCTGGCCGATGCCATCTTCCATTGGCGCAACGATCCCGGCGAAGACGCGCGCGCCGCGGTCAAGCTTCTCATGCATCATCTGGCCACTCGCTTCCGCGCCGATGACGCTCCCCTCCAGCCCCGTTCCTTGGAATGAGTAGATAGGCCGCCGGCCCCTTCGCCGCGGCAACCCTCTTGCGCTTGCCAGCGCCTAGTCAGGCGGCAGTTGCGGCAGCTCGCCCACGATCTGATCTTCAAAGCGCAGCCGGCCGGGTCGAAAGTACGTCAAGTAGAGAAACATCACGACCGCGCCGAGCAGCAGCGCGCATCCCGCCAGAAAGCATCCGAACCGGGCGCCTGGCTCTGCCAGCCCCGCGACGAGCTGCTGCACCGCCGCCGTTCCCAAGAGCGACAGAAAGAAAAAGAACAGGCCCCCGGCCGCGAGCAGGTACGACAAGTTGCGCGATCGTATGCCCTTCAGCCGATAGTGCGCAAACTGCTCGAAGCAGCCCATCAGCACGAGCCCGGTCAAAATTCCCGATGCCGTCAACGTTACCGCGCTCATCGATTCCCCCTCCGCGTTCCTCCTCGGCGCGCTTCGCGCGCCTGCGCCGCGCTACCGCGCCACGCGCCGCGCCGGAATCATGTCGCGATGCAGCTCGGCGATGTAGGTGTCCGTCATGCCCGCCAAATAGTCGCAGACCACCCGGTGCAGCGGCAGGCGCGAAGTCTGCTCCTGGTAGCTGTGCGGCAGTTGCGATGGACGCTCCATGAAAAACCGGAATGTCTCTTCGACCAATGCCTCCGCCCGCTCCTTCTCCCGCCGCAACTGCGGATGGTTGTAGAGGTTGGCGTGCAAGAACGCTTTCAATTGCCGGCGCGCGCGATCCGCTTCGGCGCCCATGCCGGCCACGCGGCCGCCATGGCGGCGCAGCTCGTCCACGTCGCCGAACGGCGCCGCCGCTGCGCGCGTGGTCTCGATCAAGTCGGTCACGAAATAGTCGATCACCCGACGCAGCGCCTCGTTGAACCGCAGCTTTTCCGGCGCGTGCGGATACAGATCGTGCACTTGATCGAGCATGCCGGCGAAAAGATCCACCCCCGCCCGGATCTGCGGCAGCGACAACAAGCGCGCTTCGTAGGCGTCGTCCAGATCGGCGGAGTTGTAGCTGATCTCGTCGGTCCAATCGATCAGTTGCGCCTCGAGCGGCGGCCGCAAGTCGAGTTCATATTCGGCCAGCTCCGGCGCTTCCGCGGCCGTGTAGTCGCGAGAGTGCTTGACGATGCCCTCGCGCACTTCGAAGGTCAGGTTGAGGCCGGGAAACTCCGCATAGCGTTGCTCGAACGTCTCGACGATGCGCAGCGCGTGCAAGTTGTGATCGAAATGGGCTCCATGGTCCTGCATCGCCCGGTCCAGCGCCTGCTCGCCGGAGTGGCCGAAGGGCGGGTGGCCGATGTCGTGTGCCAGCGCCAGCGTCTCCGTCAACTCGGCATTGAGCCCCAACTGCCGCGCCGCCGTGCGCGAAATTTGCGCGACCTCCAGGGTGTGGGTCAAGCGGTTCCGAAAATGGTCGGAATAGCGCTGCGGAAAGACTTGCGTCTTGTTCTCGAGGCGGCGGAACGCCCGCGAGTGGATCACGCGGTCGCGGTCGCGCTGGAATTCTCCGCGATAGGGATGCGGCGCCTCCGGATAGCGGCGCCCGCGCGATCGCTGGGTGGGAAACGCATACGGCGCGGGGCCGCGGCTTTCCGCGGCGGCCGCGATGGCTTCTTCGCGCCTCATCCCAGTCAAATTATATCGGCGCGCTCAGGCGTTTCGCTAAAATTTCCCTATGGCCAAACGCAACGCGCCGGCGGTGATCGAAGCGCCGGCCCCCGTCGTTCCCGCGAACATCAAATCTGTCCTGCGCAATGGCTCCGGCCGGCGCGGCGCGCCCACCGGCACCGGCAAGCAGAAGCGCCGCCCCGTCTCCAACGAACTGCAATCCCGGCGCCGCTCGTCCCGCTCCCGCCGCATCACGGGTTAACGGCCGCCGGTGCGGCGGCCGGTGAGACGGCCGGCGGGTTTGCTGCCGCCTCCGGCGGAGCGAAACGCCGGCGGGAACGCGGGCGCGAAGGCCGGCAATCTGTGCTTTTCGCCGGCGGCGAAGGTTCCAGATTCCACGGAATCTAGGCGAGTGAAGCCGCTGCAGCGCCGCTGAGGCTGTCCCGCCCTGCGTCATCCGCCAGCGCGGCCCGCGGCCGCCCGCCGCCTGCGCGCTTCCGGTACTATTCTTGTTCGTCCATGCGCTACGGCTTCGTCATCGCGCAAGACCGATGTATCGGCTGCCACGCCTGTACGGTGGCGTGCAAGGAAGAGCACCAGGTGCCGGTCGGCGTCTTTCGCACTTGGGTCAAAGTCGTTGAAGAAGGCTCCTTCCCGCACGCCCAGCGCTACTTCGGCGTGATGCGATGTAACCACTGCGACGACGCTCCCTGCCTCCCCATCTGCCCCACCCGCGCTCTCTTCCGCCGTTCCGACGGCATCGTCGATTTCGATTCTGCCCGCTGCGTCGGTTGCAAGGCTTGCATGCAAGCCTGCCCCTACGACGCCCTCTATCTCGATCCCGCCAGCCGCACCGCCGCCAAGTGCAACTTCTGCGCTCATCGCATCGAGCGCGGCCTGGAGCCGGCCTGCGTCATCGTCTGCCCGACGCAGGCGATCTTGGCCGGCGACCTCGACGATCCCGCGAGCGCCGTCAGCCGCGTTGCCGCGGAGCGGCCGACCGAAGTGCGCAAGCCGGAAAAGCAAACCCGGCCCAAGCTGCGTTACGTGGCTCTCGCCCCGCCCCTGCTGGCGCCCGAGTCGCTGGCGCGGCCTGCCGCGTTTGCCTGGGCCGAGCGCCGCGGCGCGATTGCCGCCGCGCCCGCCGCTCCGCCCGCGGCGGCGCGCGAGATCTACAACGTCGCCCACCCCGCGCCCTGGGGCGCGAAGATCGCGCTCTATCTTTGGACCAAAGCCGTCGCGGCCGGCGCGTTGCTGGTCGCCGCCTTGCTCGGCGGCGCCGGCCCGGCGCGCCTCTTCGTCGCCCCGGTCGTCGCCCTCCTCTTTCTAGCCGCGACCCTCGCTCTGCTGGTAGCCGACCTCAAGCGTCCGGAGCGGTTCCTGTTCCTGCTCACGAAAGGGAACCGCCGCTCCTGGCTCGTGCTCGGCGCTTACATTCTCGGCGCCTACGGCGCGCTGGCCGTCGCCTGGCTCGCGTCGGCCGTCACCCGCGGCGCGGTCCCCGCCGGCCTCGCTGCGCTCGCGGCCGTTGCCGCCGCCTTCGCCGCCGCCTACAGCGCCTTCCTTTTCGGCCAGGCCAAGGGACGCGATCTGTGGCTGAGCCGTCTCTTCTTCTGGCATCTGCTCGCCCAGGCCTTCGCCGCCGGTGCGGCGGTTTGGCTGCTGGCGGGTTTATTCCTGCCCGCCGCGCCGCGCCCGGCCCTGGTCGTGTTCGTGGCCGCCCTGGCCGCCGCTATCGCGCTCTTGCTGGCCGAGGCGCGTCCGCGCGGCGGCGCGGCCGAGCGTGTGGCGCGCCGCAATCTCATCCGCGGCCGCCGCTTCTGGCTGCTCGCCTTCGTTCTGGGCACGGCGGCGCCGCTGGCGCTGGCCGCGGCGGCGCTCGTCGCCCCCGCCGCCGCTCTCGCCGCCGCGGCCGCCGCGCTCGCGCTCGCCGGCCTGTGGTGGTTCGATGCGCTCTGGATCGCCGCCGGCCAGTCGGTGCCGCTCTCTTAACCCACACCGCCATGGACGCCCAGCCCCTCCACCCCGCCGCCCGCGCCCTCGACCCGCCGCCGGGCGGCCTGGCGCGGTTTCCGCCGCCCGGGCGCTGGGACGATTGGGTCGAGTTCGACGCCGCGCAGTGGCCGCGCCGCGTCGAGAAGCGCTATGCGCTGATCCCCACCGTCTGTTTCAACTGCGAGGCCGCCTGCGGCTTGCTCGCCTACGTCGAGAAGGGAAGCGCCCGCATCCAGCGCTTCGAGGGCAATCCCGCCCATCCCGGCAGCCGCGGCCGCAACTGCGCCAAAGGCCCGGCCACGCTCAATCAAATTCACGATCCCGAGCGCATCCGCTATCCGCTGCGGCGCGCCGGCCGCCGCGGCGAGGGCAAATGGGAGCGCGTGAGCTGGGACGCGGTGCTCGACGACCTCGCCTCGCGCCTCCGCGCCGCCCTGCGCGAAGGCCGCCGCAACGAGATCATGTATCATGTCGGCCGCCCCGGCCACGAGCTGATCTACAACCAGCGCGTGCTCCACGCCTGGGGCATTGACGGCCACAACAGCCACACCAACGTCTGCTCGGCGGGCGCGCGCGCCGGCTATGCGCTCTGGCACGGTTTCGATCGCCCGTCGCCCGACTTCGCCAACGCGCGCTTCATCCTGCTGCTGAGCGCGCATCTCGAAGCCGGCCATTACTTCAATCCTCATGCGCAGCGCATCCTCGAGGCCCAGGCGGCCGGCGCCAAGCTCTGCGTCATCGATCCCCGGCTCTCGAACACCGCCGCCAAGGCCGATATCTGGCTCGCGCCCTGGCCCGGCACCGAGGCCGCGCTGCTGCTCGCCGTCTGCCGCCTCCTGCTCGAAGAAAACCTCTTCGACCGCGAATTCGTCCGCGAATGGGTGAACTGGCGCGAATACATGCGCGCCGTCCAGCCGGACCACCCGCCCGCCTTCGACGACTTCGTTCTCGCGCTCAAGCAAGCCTACGCCGCCTACACGCCCGAGTTCGCGGCTCGCGAAACCGGCGTCGAAGCGGCCCAGATCGTCGCCCTCGCCCGCGAGATCGGCCGCGCCGGCGCCGCCCTCTCCGCGCACATCTGGCGCAATGCCGCCGCCGGCAATCTCGGCGGCTGGCAAGTCGCGCGCGCGCTCGAGTTCCTGGTCGTGTTGATGGGCGCCGTCGCCGCCCCCGGCGGCACCGCCCTCGCCGCCTGGAACAAGTTCATTCCCGCCCCGCCGCTGCTACCGCCGCCGCCGCCCGTCTGGAACGAGCTGATGTGGCCGCGCGAATACCCGCTCGCCTTCTTCGAGATGAGCTATTTGCTGCCGCACTTCCTCAAGGAAGGCCGCGGCAAGCTCGCGCTCTACTTCACCCGCGCCTACAACCCCGTCTGGACCAACCCCGACGGCATGAGCTGGATCGAGGCGCTCAGCAACGAAGCCTGGGTCGCCCGCCACGCCTGCCTCACCCCCATCTGGAGCGAAACCGCCTGGTTCGCCGACTACGTCCTGCCCATGGGCCACGCCTCCGAGCGCCATGACCTCATGAGCCAGGAGACGCAGGCCGCGCGCTGGATCGCCTTCCGCCAGCCGGTCGCGCGCGTCGCCTTGGAGCGCCTCGGCCGCCGCTTCGACTTCACCTATCAAGCTCACGCCGAAGCCGGCCTCGGCGAGATCTGGGAAGAAGACGAATTTTGGATCGAGCTTTCCTGGCGCGCCGATCCCGACGGCGCCCTCGGCGTCCGCCGCTACTTCGAGTCGCCCTACCACCCCGGCGAGAAACTGCGCGTCGAAGAGTTCTACCGCTGGATCTTCGAAAACAGCGTTCCCGGTCTGCCCGCCGCCGCTGCGCGCGAGGGCCTGGCGCCGCTCGAGTACATGCGCAAGTACGGCGCGTTCTTGATTGATGAAAAGGATTATGGCCAGCACGCCAAGCCGCTGGCTGCGCAAGACTTGCCCGCCGCCGCCGCACCCGACCCTGACGGCGTGCTGCGCGATGCCGCGGGCTCCGCCGTGGGCGTCGTGGCCGCCGGCGCCGCGCGCGCGGGCTTTCCCACGCCGTCGCGGCGTCTGGAATTTTTCTCCTCCACGCTCCGCGATTGGCATTGGCCCGAGCACGCGCTGCCCGGCTACATCCCCAGCCACGTGCATCGCGACCGGATAGACTTCGCCGCCGGCGAGATGCTGCTCCTGCCGACCTTCCGCTTGCCGACGCTCGTGCACAGCCGCTCGGGCAATGCCAAATGGCTCTACGAAATCTCGCATCGCAATCCCGTCTGGCTCCATCCCTCCGACGCCGCCCGCATCGGCGTCGCCGATGGCGGGCTGGTGAAGGTCGAGTCCGCCATCGGCTATTTCGTGGATCGCGTCTGGGTGACCGAGGCGATTCGCCCCGGCATCGCCGCGTGTTCGCATCATCTCGGCCGCTGGCGGCTGGCGGAAGCGGCGGGCGGCGAGCGTTGGTCCACCGCGCTCGTCGAGTTGCGGCAGCTCGCCCCCGGCCAATGGCGCATGCGCCAGCTCCATGGCGTCCGGCCCTTCGCCAGCAGCGACCCCGATTCGCGCCGCATTGACTGGCAAGACGCCGGCGTGCATCAAAACCTGATCTTTCCCGTGCAGCCCGATCCCGTCAGCGGCCAGCATTGCTGGCATCAAAAGGTCAAAGTCGCGCTGCCCGCGCCCGGCGATCGCTACGGCGACATCTTCGTGGATACCGATAAAGCGCACGCCGAGTACCGCCGCTGGCTGGCGCTGGCGCGCCCCGCGCCCGGTCCCGGCGGCCTGCGCCGTCCGCTCTGGTTTCCGCGCGTCTATCGCCCCGCCCCGGAAGCCTTCTTCTTGCCGGCCGCCGATCGCTAGGCGCGCCGCCCTTCGCCGCCCGCCGCACCCGGCAGCTCGCGCCACGCCGTCGCACCCGCGCTGCGTCTCCGCGCTTGCGCCGCTCCGCCGCGCCCGCGCCGCGCCGTCGCGCCCGGCAGCCCGCGATAGCGACCACGCTTGACAGAACTTGGCCCCCATGGGACCATCCTTCTGCGGGGTGGAGCAGTCTGGTAGCTCGTTGGGCTCATAACCCAAAGGTCGGTGGTTCAAATCCACCCCCCGCAACCAAACTTTTCAACAACTTCAAGACCGCCACCAAAATCCGGGCGGGTCAAATAAGGGTCAAGAAGGTTTACTAGGTGGGCAATGGCGTGCCTCCCCGCGCGATGGGCGTGGCTCGCCCTTTGACGAAACTGACCAGCCGGGCCTGCATTCGCCGCTTGGCTCCGAGCCCTTGCTGTGGAGGCGCAATAGGTTGTTCCGTGCAAGGCCGGAACGGCTGATGGGCGGTGACAGACCCAAGCTAGCATGAGGCCGGTGCCAGTTGTACTGGTGGACCCAGGAGCGAAGCTCCTGGGTGCGTTC
>Ga0209062_1000956_pt1 | contig 62024 bp, 59 predicted proteins | sample Coa_R2_2_FD_187158 | JGI IMG/M metagenome (GOLD analysis project Ga0209062, IMG submission 187158) | Surface soil microbial communities from Centralia Pennsylvania, which are recovering from an underground coalmine fire - Coalmine... | ecosystem: Environmental > Terrestrial > Soil > Unclassified... | reverse complement strand
AGTCCTACACCGACTCGCAAACGCAGGAAGCGCTGTCTTCGGCCAAGACCTATACCGATACGCAGAGCGCGCAGACGCTCTCCTCGGCCAAGGCGTATACCGATCAGGCCGTCGCCGATGTCGCCGGTGACTTGTCCACCTTCGAGGCACAAACCAATGCGCGCTTCGCCCAGCAGGACAAACGCCTCAACCAGCTCGGCGCGATGGGGGCGGCCTCCTCGCAGATGGCGATCAATACCGCAGGCCTCTCGGGCGACAACCGCATCGGCTTCGGCGCGGGAACATACAGCGGCGAAACCGCGGCCTCGATCGGCTATCAGCACATGTTCGCCGATCACAAGGCCAGCATCTCGATCGGCGCGTCGTTCACCGGCAATGAAACCTCCGGCGGCGTCGGCGCGGGCTTCAGTTGGTGAAGAAACGTTTGAAGGACGTGTTCTACCCCTCTCCGTGCCGGGGAGAGGGGTTTTTTTTGTAGTGAGTTTGAGTCGATAGCGCGGGGCTGATTCCGTCACTTCGGATCAATCCGGGAGCCTTCGCGCGAGACCGAACTCGAAGGATGAGTGCGTTTCGACTTCGCCGGCTGCGTTCGACGCATGAAGAATGCGTCAGTCGTACCCGCTGAAGGCCCCGGTTCCTGCACGCGATTGGCCTTGCGGCTAAACTGCGGCTTCACAGCGGCAATCGAGCCGACATGCGTACATCCGCATCCGTAGTCGATTTCGAAGTTCCGGGGCATCGCCTCGTTCGGCCGCTGGGCCGCGGCGGCATGGCGACCGTATATCTGGCTATCCAGGCTTCACTCGGGCGACCGGTGGCGGTAAAAATCCTGCAGGCACCGACCGACGAAGCGATCACGCGCTTCGAACAGGAAGCGCGCACGATCGCGCGCCTGCAGCATCCGCACATCATCACGATCTACGAAGTCGGCCGCACATCGGACGGACAGTTGTATTACACGATGCCGTATCTGCCGAACGGCGACTTGTCCAAGCTCGATTTGCGCGAAGCGCCGGCGCGCGTCGCCGCCGTGATCCGCGCGCTGGCCGATGCATTGGGCGAAGCGCATCGGCATGGCATCGTGCATCGCGACGTCAAGCCAGAGAACGTGCTATTCGATCAACACCGGCGCGCGCTGCTCACCGACTTCGGCATCGCGCGCGCCAGCGACAACCTGCGCGTGACGCGTCAGGGCGCTACGATGGGTTCGTCCGGCTACATGAGCCCCGAGCAGGCGCGCGGACTGGAGATCGACGGCCGTTCCGATCTCTACAGCCTCGGCGTAGTCTGCTACGAATTGCTGACCGGCGACCTGCCTTTCCAGGGTGCCGATGCACTTTCCACTGCCATCGCGCACATCGAGCAACCGGTGCCTCGCCTGCCGCCGCTCAAGCGCGCATGGCAGCCGTTCTTGGACAAGGCGTTGGCGAAAGCGCCCGCCGATCGTTTCCAGAGCGCGCAGGAAATGATCGATGCGCTAGCCTCCCTCCGATTGGACGGCAGCCGCTCCGCATCCGCATCGAAGCCGGCAGCTTCCCCACCGCTATTGAATGCGAACCAGCGCAGGATCCTTCTGCGCTACGGCGTGCCGGCGCTGTGCGTGCTTGTTGCGGTCGTGGCCACCGCCGTGTTCTGGCCAGTGCGCGCACCGCGAAATGCTGCATCGTCCGACGGCGCACGTGCCGTACCCGGAGCGGCATCATCGATCGCACCGCCCGCAGCGAACAGCGCAGACCATGTCGCCAGCATTCCCGTGGAAGCGAGCAGTGTGGATGCCGCCACGGCGGCGCGGCTCACAGTGCTGCTGGCGCAAGCCGATGCATTGTACGCACAAGGAAAGTTGATTTCTCCGCGCAGCGGCAACGCGGCGGATCGCTATCTCGCGGCGCTCGCGTTGCAACCCGGCAATCTCGGGGCGCGCGCAGGCTTGAGCAGGATCATGGCGCGCCTGCAGCAGGACGTGCAGACGGCGTGGTCGCACAAGAATAACGAGCGCGTGGCCGCGCTGGTGCGGCGCGCGGATTCGCTGGCGGCATCGACCGATGCGCAGACGCAGAAAGACTGGCGCGATGCGCGCACGCAACTGGCGAAATCCGTGGGCGGCGCCATGGCCGCCGCCGCGCAGGCACACGATGGGAATCGATTGTCAAGCCTGCAGGATCTGGCGAAGACATTGCCGGCGGAATATCCGCCCGGTTTCGATCCCGCGCAAATGGATCGTCCCGCGCAAACGCAGGCGTTGCGCGCGGGCACGCTGCTGCGCGACGAGGGCGGCCCGCAACTGGTGTACGTGCCGCCGGAAAACAAGGACGATGCCTTTGCGATCGGCCGTACCGAAATCACGCGCGCGGAATACGCGCAGTTTGTGCAGGCCACGCACCGCGCGCCTTCGCAATGCGCGGAACCGCTCAATCCATTCTCGCGTCTGCGCGGCCTGAAATGGAGCGATCCCGGTTTTCCGCAGACTGGAGAGCACCCAGTGGTATGCGTGAGCTGGAACGATGCGATCGCCTACACCGCATGGCTGTCGCATCGCACCGGCGAGGTCTATCGTCTGCCCGACGACGCAGAATGGCTGCGCGCCGCGCGCGGCGGCGCGTCGGGGAGCCCGTGCTCGCGCGGCAACGTGGACGACGTCAGCCGCAAGAGCGCCATCGACAACGACCGCTGGCCATGCAACGACGGCGCAGCGGAAACCGCGCCGGTCGGGCATTACGCTGCAAGCGGTGTCGGCGCCTACGACATGTATGGCAATGTCAGCGAATGGCTGGCGGGTGGCAGCGCGCGCGACCGCGCGTTCCGTGGCCTGTCCTGGCGCGACGGCAGCCATGAAAGCGCACTCGACCGCCGCGGCACCGCCGCCTCCGACATCGGCTACACCAATGTCGGCTTCCGTGTATTGCGGGTGATCGACGATGCGCATCCGGTGCCGCAACACTAAAGTTCGAGGCGAAGATGCCGGCTGCGGCTGTCCCTGATGCGCGGCGCCCGCCCATGACTTGTGACTTATGGACGCCCGCCCCGTGCACGGCATACTCGGCGAGTTTCCACGCAAGGTCTCGAGGCCATGAAATCTCTCCGTTTTCCGTTGATCTTCGGCGTGCTGCTGCTGTGCGGCCTGCCGGCGTTCGCCACCGCGCAGGACAAATCCGATAATTCCGACAAGTCCGCGTCGTCTGGTCAGGACGACAGCGACAACGCCGCTTGGGCGGAGATGGCCAAATCGCAATCCTCGACTACGCAAGGCTCAGTCAACGTCGAGGGTTCGAGCGTGTCCTATGACGCGATCGCGGGCACGCTGGTGCTGGACGGCAACGGTCTGGACGAGCACACGCCGCAGACCAGCATGTCGTATGTCGCCTACATCAAGCGCGGCGCGGACCCCGCCAAGCGGCCGATCACTTTCCTCTACAACGGCGGTCCGGGCTCTTCCACCGTCTGGCTGCACATGGGCGCATTCGGGCCCAAGCGCATCGTCACCAACGACGACACGCACACGCCCGCGGCGCCGTATCAACTGGTCAACAACGATTACAGTCTGCTCGACGTGAGCGACCTGGTATTCGTCGATGCGCCGGGCACCGGTTTTGGCCGACTGCTGCCGGAAGGCAAGACCAAGGAAGAACGCGCCAAGAACTTCAAGGATCTTTCCAAGAAGATCTGGAGCGTGGATGGCGACGCGCAGATGTTTGCCAAATTCATCACCAAATTCATCTCGCAGCACGGCCGCTGGAATTCGCCGAAGTACCTGTTCGGCGAGAGCTACGGCACCACGCGTTCGGCGGTGCTGGCAGCCGATCTGGAAATGGAGAACAACGTCGATCTCAACGGCGTGATCCTGCTCTCACAGATATTGAACTTCTCCACCAGCGTTGACGGTGCGGACATGAGTCCGGGCATCGACATGCCTTACGTGCTGGCGCTGCCGACCTACGCCGCCACCGCGTGGTACCACCACAAGCTGCCGAAATACAACAATGTGAAACTCGCGACGGTGTTGCAGCAGGCCACGCAATTCGCCACCACGGATTACGAGCAGGCGTTGTTCGCCGGTTCCACCTTGAGCGCGGAACGGCAGAATCAGATTGCGCAGAGGCTTTCCGACTTCACCGGCCTGCCGGTGAACTACCTGCTGAAGGCTGACCTGCGCGTCACCGGCGGCATGTTCGAGCATGAATTGCAGAACGGCGACGATCTCACCACCGGCCGGCTGGACACGCGCTTCTCCGGACCCAGCATGGACCCCCTGAGCAAGGAAGCCGATTACGATCCGCAATCCGCGGCCATCAGTTCAGCCTATGTTTCCGCCTTCAACGACTACGTGCGTTCGACGCTGAAGTTCGGCCAGGACATGCATTACAACGCCGAGATCTACGGCGAAGGCTTCGACTGGGATTTCAAGCACAAGCCGCCGGGCGCGCATTTCGAGTTCCCCGGCTCCACCAATGTGTTGATCGACCTCGCCGCGGCAATGAAGTACAACCCGGATCTGAAGGTGATGGTCAACGGCGGCTTCTACGATCTCGCCACGCCCTACTACGCGGCGGTGTACGAGCAGGAACACCTCCCCATTCCGCAGACGCTGCGCAAGAACATTTCCTACGCGTTTTATCCGTCGGGGCATATGGTCTATGCGCACACGCCGTCGCTGAAGGCGCTACATGACAACGTGGCGAAGTTCATCGAGAGCACCGACAACCAGCAGCACTGATTTTCAGCTGCATTGAAGCAAACCGGCGCGCTGCGGCGCGCCGGTTTTTTTATTCCTGTCCTTCGGCGAAGCGGGCCAATGCCGCCATGCGAATGCGCGCTTCCGCCAGGCCGCGCCCGGTAACGTCATCCACCAGGAACCGGCCGAAAGCGGAACGGTTGAATGCCGATCCGAAACATCTCGCCAACAGCCACAGCACCGGAATCGCAACCGTTCCGAGCGCGATGTCGGCGAGCAGCCAGGAAGTGCCAAGAGAGTACAGGTCTGTTCCGAACATCGCGCGCATCAGCACGATCGCCAGCGGCACCCACAACAGCAACGAGAACAGCAGTTCCATCTGCACGGTGCGCAATCGCAGCATCCGGAGCGACTCTAGCTTTTTCTGGATGGCGAGCACCTCGTCGCCATAATCGAGCTTCGCCAGCATAGTGAGCTGCGCCACGCTGCTGGCGAAGATGGCGATCGCCGCCGGGTACAGGATCAACGCAGCCATGGTGAAGCGCAGCGCATCCTGCCGGGCGACGAACGTGCCGAGCAGCAGCAAACCCGCTCCATTGACGATCGCCTCGAACCAGATCAGCAGCGACGTGCGCCGCATCGAGCGCGCGACCTTGTCCTTCTGCATATCGGTGCGCAGTTTCACATTCGACGCTTGCAACGCGTCCAGCCTGCCGGTCATCTGTTGCCATGCCTGCTTCATTTCGTCGAGTTCCATCGTCATGCTCCTCGTGTTTGTTCGCGTGTCTGTTGCGCACGCAGCTTCTGCTTGATGCGGTTGAGCTTGGTCGCGACATTGGTTTCGGTGATGCCGAGTACGTCCGCGATCTCGGCATAACTGCGGTCTTCCAGATACAGCAGCACTAGCGCGCGGTTCAGTGCATCGAGTTGCGCGACGAAGGCATGCAGCGCCGCGAGGCGTTCGTCGCGTTCCGCCGCGTCCTGCTGCGCATCGCCATTACCGGCGATGGTCTCGAGATGCACGCTGTCCAGCGGCTCGAGGTGTTCCGCGGCCGAACGCTTCGCGCTGCGCGCATGCGAGATCGCCACGTTCAACGCGACGCGGTACATCCAGGTGGTGAACTTCGCGCGGCGCTCGTCGAACGAGCCGAACGAACGCCAAAGCTGGGCGGCGATCTCCTGCGCGAGGTCGTCGCGGTCGTGCACGCTGCGCGCATACGCGCCAGCCACCTTGAACACGATGCCCCGATGCTCTCGCAGGAGCGTTTCGAATCGCCGTTGGTCGGGTTTGCCGCGCATGGAATCCCCTGCCCTTTCCCAGATCATTCGCCCCGCAACGGAAAAAATCACACCGGCCGTGCGCCTCTACAATAGCCGCCGCCCCGTCCTCCCCCGAATGTCATGCCGCCGCTGCACTTCAAGCGCTACCTGCTGACCGGCCTGCTGGCCTTCATCCCGGTGTGGATCACCTGGGTGGTGTTCAAGTTCGTATTCACGCTGCTGGCGGGCGTAGGTGCACCGGTGATCACCGCGATCATCGATCTGATCGGCTTGGCCTCGCCGCGCGCGGCCGAAGCGCTGCACCGCGACTGGCTGATCTCGATCTGCGCCTTCATCCTGACGATCGCCGCGCTGTACCTGCTCGGCTTGCTGTCGAACGTGATGGTTGGCCGGCGCGTGCTGGGTTTCGTCGACGACCAACTCGAGCGCATCCCGCTGGTGCACACGGTGTACGGCGGCGTCAAGAAAGTGGTGACGCTGATGCGCAACAAACCGACCGGCACGCAACGCGTGGTGCTGATCGGTTTTCCCTCGCCCGAAATGAAATCCGTCGGTTTCGTGACGCGCGTGTTCATCGACGAGTCCGGACGCGAAATCGCCGCGGTGTACGTGCCGACCACGCCCAATCCCACCGGCGGTTATCTGGAATTGGTTCCCACCGACGAATTGATCGCGACCGACTGGACCGTCGATCAGGGCATGGCCTTCCTGATTTCCGGCGGCGCGCTGGCGCCGGATTCGCTGCCTCCGGTGATGCCTCGGCAGAAAGTCCGTTCGCCGCTGAATGTTTCAGCGAAAGTGGATTGAAGAATCAGACGGCCGCCTTGTCCCCCGGCTTCGGCAGATTCACGCCGCAGCCCCACTTCTGTTTCAGGTAATCGGCGAGCCCCGCGCGTCCATCGTCCTCGCCGTGTACCAACCACACCGGCGGATGTTTTTGAATCGCGCCGTACCAGTCCGACAAGCCGTCGCGATCGGCATGCGCGGACAGGCCGCCAACGGTGTGTATGTGCGCACGTACCGGGATGTCGTCGCCGAACAGGTGCACGTGTTTGGCGCCATCCACGATGCGCCGGCCGAGCGTGCCCTGTGCCTGATAACCGACGAATACGATGTGAGCGGCGGGGTTGGCGATGTTGTGCCGCAGATGATGGCGGATGCGGCCGCCTTCGCACATGCCCGAACCCGCGATGATCACCGCACCGCCCCGGATCGAATTGATCGCACGCGAATCATCGGTGCTCGCGGTAAAGGTGAGGTTCGGCATTCTCAGCGGATGCGGCCGCATCAGCCAGAGTTTCTTCGCGTCTTCGTCGAACAGGTCCTCATGGCGGTCGTAGCACGCGGTGACTTTCGTCGCCATCGGGCTATCGAGGAACATCTTGTATTGCCCGAGTTGCCACTCGTCGTAATGTTCGGCGAAGAAATACAGCAGCTCCTGCGTGCGACCGACTGCGAAAGCGGGGATCACGATGTTGCCGCCATCCTTGTGCGCCGCCTTGAAGATCGCAGCCAGTTCCGCCAGCGTATCTTCGCGTGTCTTGTGCAGACGGTTGCCATAAGTCGATTCCATGATAACCAGGTCGGCCGCAGGCACGTTCTGGGGATCGCACAAGATCGGTGTGCCCTTCTGGCCGAGATCACCCGAAAACACCAGCGTGCGCCTCGCATTGTTCTCGGTTGCCGCGATTTCCACCGTGGCCGAACCGAGAATGTGTCCCGCATCGCGCAGCGTGACGCGGATGTTGGGGAGGATTTCCTGCGGCTCGTTGTAGTTCAGTGGCTTCATCAACTTCATCGCCGCGTCCACGTCGGCCTGCGTGTAGAGCGGCTGCGCGGGTTTCGCACCCGGCGCGAGATTGCGATTGGCGTCGCGCGCATCCATGTCCGTGATGTGCGCGGAGTCGGACATGATGATGTTGGCGAGATCGCTGGTCGCAGAAGTCGTGTAGATCGGCCCGCCGAAGCCGCGCTTCACCAGCAGCGGGACGCGGCCGCAGTGATCAAGGTGCGCGTGGCTCAAGACCAGCGCGTCGATGCTTTTCGGGTCGAACGGAAAATCCGCAGCGTTGCGGGTGTCGGCGTCGCGGTCGCCCTGCACCATGCCGCAATCCAGCAGCACCCGCTTGCCGGCCGCGTTCACGAGGTGACAGGAGCCCGTCACTTCACCCGCCGCACCGTGGAATTCGATTTCCATCCGCCCGCTCCGAAGACAAGGAGCGCGCATTATGCCGGGTGAGGCCGGGTGCCGGCGCGATGCATCGGAACCGCTCGGGAAACAAATGCGGGCCGCGGCACATCCGGTGTCGCGGCCCGGCAATCCAGTTCCGATCGCCCTGATCAGTCGCCGTAGAAGCGGATGCCCGCGAGGATACTCGCATCCTGCACCAGCGCGGCATTGCCCGAAAGGTTGATGCTCAAAGTGATCGGCTGCTTGAAGAACTTGCTGACGATGTTGTCGGGCAGGCCGTAGGTCTGGCTCAGCGAATCCTTGCTCAGCGCGCCGGCTTGGCAGGTACGGCTGGCGAATCCCTGCTGGAATTCATTCGCGCCGGGTTGCAGCGTCTTGTTCTGAACCAGGCTTTCGCCGATGTAGACCGTCAGTTGCCCGTTGAACGGCATGCCAGTGGTCGGATCTATCAACGAAGGATCGTTGAGCAGCGAATTGGTGACCGTCACGCTGACGTTGTAACGGAATTGCGCGTTGGCCGGCGACGCGGTTTCATTGAAAAAATTCCAGCCTCGAAACGCGGTGGTCGCAAAACACAGCAGATCCTGCGTGCTCTTGGCGGGCAGCGTGATACTGCCGAGATTGTTGAAGCTGAAGCTGGTGAATGCCGGTTGCGGGTTGACCGTGACGCAACGGTCGTTGGGCCCGAGCGTCACGCCGGTGCAGTCTTCCTGCAGATATACGTCCCCGCTGCCGAGCAGGCCCATATAAAGCACCTTGCTGCCAAAGGAATCGGCGTCGCCGACGTCCGCATCCGACAGCATCGGTGTCACCGCACCCAGGTGCATGCTCAGCGTGTGGCTGGGATTCCTGGAGACCATATCCGGCGAGTTGGCAGGCAGCTTGACATGGCCGGCAGCCATCGCGGCGCTTGCGCTGGCCATGGCCAGAAAGAAAGCAGAACACTTTATCTTCGAACGCATGTCCCCTCCTGTTGTGGAAAGCCGTAGCAACGTCATGGCCGCCTTCATAGGCACCAGAAAGGAAGAACGTAAAAACGCGACGAAACGCGACATGGGCGTTGGCTCGACTCCCGACCGGCATTGATGCCTCACCCAGGGTCGTTGCGAGCGATGCCTTTCGGCATCGCGCCAGCGCAACGCCCCTTACCTTCAGCACTCCCCCGGAGGCCGCACGCTGCTAGGCTTGGTCGGCTTTGCCGCGCCGCCCTGCGGCCCCTTTCACCTGCACGAGGAATCACATGAACAATCATCTGTTCAAGCCGATCGCGCTGGCGGTTACGCTCGCGCTCGCCGCCGGCAGCGCGTTCGCCGCCGACGACAATTTCAACATGAGCGAATTGAGCGAAAACATCAGCCCCTGCAACGACTTCAACGGCTATGTAAACGCCAAATGGGTGGCGGCCAATCCGATCCCGGCCGACCAGACCCGCTGGGGCGCGTTCAATGTGCTCGCAGAGAAGAGCCGCTCAGAGCAGCACCAGATTCTGGAAGACGCCGCGAAGAATGCCGCGCATGCCAAGCCCGGTTCGATCGAACAGAAGCTCGGCTGGTACTACGCATCCGGTATGGACGAAGCCGCGGTGAACAAGGCCGGCTTCGATCCGATAAAGCCGAAGCTCGCGCAGATCGACGCGCTGAAAAACGGTAGCGACGTGGTGAATTTCCTCGACGCCAGCTTCAACGAAGGCCAGCCTTACGTTTTCACCTTCGGCTCCGGCGCGGATTTCAAGGACGCGACCAATCAGATCGGCTTCGCCTTCCAGGACGGCCTCGGCTTGCCAACCAGGGATTATTACTTCGATCCCAAGTACAAGGATTTGCGCGACGCGTATGTCGCCTACATCGCCAAGACCCTGCAATTGGCCGGCGTCGATGCGACGGATGCAAAGAAACAGGCCGATCAGGTGATGGCGTTCGAAACGCAACTTGCCAAGGCTTCGCTCTCGCCGACTGAATTGCGCGATCTCGACAACGAATACCACTTCGTCAGCGTGGCCGATGCCGACAAGGTGACGCCGCACTTCAGCTGGGAGAAATTCTTCGCGACCAGCGGCGTCAACGTCGGCAAGGGCTTTTCGCTGTCGCAGCCGAAGTTCTTCGCCGAGATGGACAATCTGATCGCCACCGCGCCGGTTTCGCAGTGGCAGGCTTACCTGCGCTTCCACACCATCGACAATGCATCGCCGGTGCTCAGCGATGCATTCCAGACCAATCATTTCGATTTCCACAAGAAGACGCTCGGCGGCCAGCCGCAGCAGGAGCCGCGCTGGAAGCGTGTGCTAGCGGAAGTCAACGAAGGCATGGGGATGGCGCTGGGCGAGCTGTACGTTGCCAAGTATTTCCCAGCCTCGTCGAAGGCGCGCGCGGAGCAACTGGTCGCCAACATCCGCGAGTCGTTGCGCAACCGCATCGAGAATCTCGACTGGATGAGCCCGGAGACCAAAGCCAAGGCGATCGAGAAGTGGAAACTGTTCCTGCCCAAGATCGGCTATCCCGATCCGGGCGAGTGGCGCGACTGGAACGGATTGACGATCGTGCCCGACAATTATTTCGCCAATGCCAGCGCCGCGGCGAAATACAACTATCACTACGACATCGGCCACATCGGCAAGAAAACCGACCGCAAGGAATGGGGCATGACTCCGCAGACGGTTAATGCCTATTACGATCCGAGTACCAATACCATTAACTTCCCGGCCGCGATCCTGCAGCCGCCGTTCTTCTACGCCAACGGGGATGACGCGCTGAATTACGGCGGCATCGGCGCGGTGATCGGACACGAGTCCAGCCACGGCTTCGACGATCAGGGCAGCCAGTTCGACGGCTACGGCAATCGCGAGAACTGGTGGACCAAACAAGACGAGACGCAGTTCAAGGCGCGCACCGGCAAGCTGGTGCAGCAGTTCAACGACTACTCGCCGATTCCAGGCAAGCCGAACCTGCACGTCAACGGCCAGTTGACGCTGGGCGAGAACATCGCAGACCTGGGCGGCCTCAACATCGCCTACGACGCGCTGCAAACCGCGCTGAAGCAGAACCCGAAGGAAGCCGACGAGAAGATCGACGGCATGGACGAAGACCAGCGCTTCTTCCTCAACTGGGCGCGCGTGTGGCGCGGCGATTCGCGCGAGAAAACCGCCGAGCTGATGCTCAACGTCGATCCGCACTCGCCCGCCAAGATCCGCGCCATCGCGGCGCCGTCCAACATGCCGCAGTTCGCGCAGGCGTTCCAGTGCAAACCCGGCGACAAGATGGTGCGCAGCGGCGACAAGCAGGTGAAGATCTGGTAAGCAGCTCCCTTTGCGAGAGCAGGTAACCAAACACGCCGCGCTTTTGCGCGGCGTGTTTTTATTCAAGGATTACGGCGACGGCTCATGGCCTGCGCGCCAGCTCCGGGTTTTCCCTCGTTACCGGCATGAGGTCCTTCTTCGACACCCCCAGCCACAGCAGGATCGGACAGGCGAAGAAGATCGAGGAAAGCGTGCCAACCAGGATGCCGATCAGCATGGTGATGGCAAAGCCGTGCACCGCGCTGCCGCCGAACAGGTACAACGCGGCCATGGTGATGCCTGTAAACAGCGAGGTGATGATGGTCCGCGACAGCGTGCTGTTGACCGCGCGGTTGAGGATGTCGATCGGCTCGGCCTTGCGCGTGGCGCGGAACAGTTCGCGTACGCGGTCGAACACCACGACCTTGTCGTTGATCGAGTAGCCGACCACCGCCAACACGGAGGCCAGCACGGTCATGTCGAATTCTCGCTGCACGGCCGCGATGATGCCGACCGTGATCAGCGTATCGTGCACTTCCGACGCGAGCGCGGCGACGGCGAAGCGTTTTTCGAAGCGCAGGCCGAGATAGATCATGATGCCGACGATCACCACGATCACGGCGATGATGCCGCTATTGCGCAGCTCGGCGCCCACCTGCGGGCCGACGAAATCCGGCGGGCCGGACAACTGTGCGTCGGTTCGTCTGGCCTGCAGTGACTTCAGCACGTCCGCGGCGACGCGGTCGGGCTTCACTTCGCCATCGACCACCGCGGCCGGATCGGCCTTGGGTTGCAGGCGGATCGAGATGTCGCGCGTGCCGCCGAGACTCTGCACCACAGCATCGCCGAAACCGGAAGCGGCTAGCGCGTCGCGCACTTCGCCCACATCAACGGGTTTCTGGTAACTGACCTGCACCAGCACGCCGCCTGTGAAGTCCAGCCCGTAATTCAGTCCGCGCACCGTGATCGCGAGGATCGACAGCACGATCAGCAGCGCGGAAATCGCGACGCTGACCTTGCGCAGGCCGAGGAAGTTGATGTTGCTGTGGGGGTCGAAGATTTCCACGTGGCGAAAACTCCAATTGGCGAGGCCCCCTTTCCCGCCGAGAAAGGGGCAAAGTTCAAACCGACAGCGTCTTCAACTTGCGGCCGCCGTGGATCGCCGCGGTAATCGCGTGCGTCACAGTCACCGAGGTGAACAGGGAGGTCAGGATACCGATGAACAACGTCACGCCGAAGCCCTTGATCGCGCCCGAACCCAGCGTCATCAAGCCCAGCGCGGCGAGCAAATGCGTGACGTTGGCATCCAGAATGGTGGACCACGCTTTCTCGTAGCCGGCACGGATGGCGGCCAGCGGCGTGGAACCGTTACGCAATTCCTCGCGCACGCGTTCACAGATCAGCACGTTCGCATCGATCGACATGCCAAGTGTCAGCACGATTCCGGCGATGCCGGGCATCGTCAGCGTCACGCCGATGGCCGACATCACCGCGATCAGGATCACCAGATTGAAGAACAGCGCGATGTCCGCCACGAGGCCGAACAACTTGTAGTAGATCGCCGCGGCGGCGAGAACAAGCAGCAGTCCCAGCACCACAGCACGCTCGCCCTTCTGGATGTTGTCCTGACCGAGCGATGGGCCGATCACGCGCTGCTCGACGATGTCAGTGGGCGCGGCCAGCGAACCCGAACGCAGTAAAACCGCCAATGTCTGCGCCTCTTCCTGGCTCAAGCCCGTGGTCTGGAAGCGCTTGCCGAACACGCCCTGGATCGTGGCGTTGTTGATCACCTCTTCGGTGGTCTTGAAGCTGCGCACTTCCTTGCCGTCGACGACTTTCGTTTCCGGCACGCGATCGACATACACCACGGCCATCGGCTTGCCGACGTTCTGCGTGGTGAAGTCCAGCATCTTGCGCGCGCCGGCGGAGTTCAGCGTCACGTCGACGTCCGGCGTGCCGGTCTGCTGGTCGTAACTCTGGCTGGCGTCGACCAGCTCATCGCCGCTGACGATCACCTTCTTCTTCAGCACCAGCGGACGGCCATCCTTGTCGTGATACAGGCGGTCGTCCGGCGGCACGTTGCCGGTCTTCTCGGCCTCGATCGGATTCACGTTCGGATCGTTGGCGTGGTACTCCAGCGTGGCGGTGGCGCCGAGAATCTTCTTCGCCGCTGCGGTGTCCTGTACGCCCGGCAGTTCCACCACGATGCGGGAGTCGCCCTGCTGCTGGATCAGCGGCTCGGACACACCCAGCGCATTCACGCGATTGCGCAGCGTGGTGACGTTCTGACGGATGGTGTCCTGCGCGAGCTCGGTGATCTTCTCCGGCTTGATGTTGGCCTGCAGTGCTGGCGCGCCGCCCGGTGTGGTGATGTCGGTGAGAACGAGATCGGGCGAATCGGCATTGATGATCTTGGCGGCTTCGTCGCGGTCGGCGGCCGAACGCAGCACCACCTGCACGCCCTGCCCGCTGGGGCTCACCGCGTCGTAATGGATGTTTTTCTCCCGCAGCAGCGAGCGGATGTCGTCGAGATAACGCTGCTGCTGTTTCTGCAGGACCGCGTTCTGATCGACCTGCATCAGGAAATGCACGCCGCCCTGCAAATCCAGACCCAGCGGCATCGCGTGCGCGCCGATCGCCTCCAGCCAGTGTGGCACGGTGCTGGCGAGGTTCAGTGCCACCGTGTAGTTGTCGCCGAGCGCGAGTCGCAGCGCGTCTGAGGCGCGCAATTGCACGTCGGTGTTGGCGAAGCGCGCGAGCAGGCGGTCGCCTTCGATGGCGACGTCCTGATAGGGAATCTTGTCCTGATCGAGCGTGCTTTCGACCTTCTTCTGCAGCGCGGTGTCGATGGTCGCGCCACGGTTGGCGGAGATCTGTACGGCCGGCTGCGGACGGAACACGTTGGGCAACGCGTACAACAAACCCAACGCAAGCACGATCACGACCAGCGCGTATTTCCAGCGGGGAAAGTCACTCATGGGCTGCGTTTACCGGATGCGACAAGTCGATTGGATTCGACATCAAGACGACTTCAGAGTGCCTTTCGGCAGCACTTGCGTGATCGCGCCTTTCTGCACGCGGATTTTTACGTTCGGCGCGATCTCGACCGTGACGAAGGATTCGCCCACCTCGTCCACGCGGCCGGCGATGCCCGCGGCGATCACCTCGTCGTTCCTGGCGAGCTGGCTCAGCATCGCGCGCACTTCTTTCTGCCGTTTCATCTGCGGACGGATCAGCATGAAGTACAAAAAGCCCAACAGGAACAACAGCGGCAGAAACGAGATCAGCGGATTGGTTGCCGGCGCGGTGACTGGCGCGGCAGCGGCGGCATGGGCGGCGGAAATCAGCGAGAAACTCATCGGAACTCCGTTCGAAGCCCGCCGTTCACGGCGAGCCGGGAAAAAGACGGCGGATTATGCCACGGGGCCGTTCCCGGCGCTGCCAAGCGGGGTCAAAACATCCCGGTTTCCAGTTTGGCCGCATCCGACATCATCGAATGGTTCCACGGCGGATCGAACACCAGGTCGACATCCGCTTCCCCGACGGTCGGGATCATCTCCAGCTTATTGCGCACGTCGTCCACGAGAATGTCGCCCATGCCGCAACCCGGCGCTGTCAGCGTCATCTTGACGTAGACCTTGCGCTGATCGTCGCCGGCGTGTTCGAGGGACACGTCGTACACCAATCCCAGATCGACGACGTTCACCGGGATCTCCGGATCGAAGCAGGTGCGCAACTGCTGCCAGACGGCGCGTTCGACATCTTCGTCGCCAGCGTTTTCCGGCAACTGGATCGGCTCAGGCGGCAATTTGCCGAGCGCGTCGGCATCCTTGCCGGCGATCCGGAAGAGATTGCCTTCGACGTACACGGTGAAGCTGCCGCCCAAAGCTTGCGTGATGTAACCGCTCTGCCCCGCCGGCAGCGTTACCTCGTCGCCCTGCGGCACCAGAATGGCCGGGCAATCGCGGGCGAGAGTGAAAGGTTCGCTGCTGGGGCTGAATCCGCTCATTTGTATGTGAACAAAGTTTGCAAGGCCCGGCACGGCAGAGAACTTGCATTATAGGCCGGCGGCGCCGCTCCCATTCGGGGAAATGGAGTTTTCAGACTTGCCTGCAAGAGGGAGACATCCGCTGCGATCGCGCTGCGCGATCCTGGGCGTGGCGCTGCTGTGCGCGTTCGGCGTGCGGCCCGCGGCCGCGCTGGACCCGCACGCGCCGTTTCATGCCTTCGTCGTCGACGACTGGGGCGTGGAGCAGGGCCTGCCACAGATCAGCGTGCTCAGCATCGCCGAAGACAGTGCAGGCTACTTGTGGGTGGCCACGCAGATCGGCGTCGCGCGTTTCGACGGCGAGCATTTCACGACTTTCGACCGCAACGCGGCCGGCGTGGACACCAGCATGCTCGCCGCGGCCTGGGCCGATGCGCATGGCCAGGTCTGGTTCGGCGGCGCGCGCGGACTGCTACGCGAGCGCGAGGCACATTTCTCCGATCTCGGCGGCAGCGCGGTGTACGCGATCGTCGATGGCGACGACGGCTCGCCCCTGCTGGGGACCGAGCGGGGATTGGCGCGCGTGCGCGGCGATCGCATCGAATCCGTGCCGGGCTACTCAGGCGCGGCGTACAGCCTGTTGCGCGACGGGCGCTCGTTGTGGATCGGCGGTAGTGGCCGCGTGTGCCGGCTGGATGACGGCGCCGCGCACGCGGCGTGCTTTCCGTTGCGCGGCACGAACGGAGAACCGTTGATCGTCGCGCATCTCGCGCGGGCGCAGGGCGCATTGTGGCTGGGCACACACGAAGGTTTGAAACGCCTCGACGGCGGCCGGATCGCCGCTTCTGGCTTGAATGCCGAAATCGACCACACTTCCATCGAGGCGCTGCACACCGACCGCGACGGCACGCTGTGGATCGGCACCGTGCCTGCGCTGTTCCGGCGCGTGCCGGGAGGAAGCATCGAGCGCATCGCCGACCCCGACATCGCGCACGACCCGTGGACCCAGACCTTGTACGAGGACCGCGTTGGAAATCTCTGGCTGGGTAGCCATACCGAAGGTCTGTATCGGGTGCTCAACGGCTGGACGCGTCGCGTATCCGGGCGCGACGGCTTGGCCGATGCGTTCGTGTGGAGCATCGTGCACGCGCCGGATGGCAATCTGATCTTCGGCACCAATTCCGACATCGAGACTTTCGACGGCGCGCGCGCGCATCCGTTCATCGCCGGAAGCGCGCTGCCGAACGCCACCGGCTACGAATTGTATTTCGACAGCCGTGGACGTCTGTGGATCGGCACGCGCGCGGGCATCGCGGTTTACGACCACGGTCGCATCGACACGCCGGCTGCGCTTTCGGCATTGTCGAATCTGCAGGTGAACGAAGTGCGGGAAATCGCCGACGATGATTATTGGATTGGCACTTCCGGCGGACTGTATCGCTGGCGCAACGGCGTGCTCGCACGCGCCGACTCCGGCGCGTCGGTGGCGGCCGCACGCATCCGCACGCTGTTGCCGTTGGGCGATCGCCTGCTCTTCGGCACCGAAGACGGCGTGCGCGAATGGCGCGACGGCCGTATCACGCAACCCGCCTGGGCGGCGCCGTTGCGCGGGCATTTCGTGTCGCGTCTCGCGCGGTTGCGCGCGGGCGTGCTCGGCGTCGCCACGATCGACGCGGGCGTCGGCGCGGTGGTTGGCGATCGCCTGCGCATGACGAGTCAGAAAGACGGTCTGCCGAGCGACAACGCCTGGACGCTGGATGTGGTCGGCGGCGATCTGTACGTCGCATCGATCGCGGGCGTCTGGCGCCTGCCGCTCGCGCAATTGCCGCTGCCGGGTTCTCCCATGCGCACCATCGCGCCGCAATTGATCGTGGGAGAAAACCGTGTCACCAGCCTGCACAACCAGCGCTGCTGCAACGGCGGGGCGGGCGCACGCAGCCTGATCGACGGACACCAAATCTGGTACAGCACGGTCGCGGGAGCGCTGCGCGTGGACGCGCGCGCGCTCGGCGCCCCGCCCCAACCGCCGGCGGCGATGATCGAATCCATCATCCACGACGGCGACAGCCTGCCGCCGCGGCCGCTCGACCTGCGCAAGGGTGCGCGCGATCTCGAAATCCAGTACACCGCGCCTTATCTCGGCATCGGCAAGCTGCGCTTCCGCTATATGCTGGAAGGCTACGATGCGGGCTGGCAGCAGGCGCAGGATCGCCGCACGGCGTTCTACACACATTTGCCGCCGGGCGATTACCGCTTCCGCGTCGCCGCTGCGATTGAAGGCAATCCGCAGTTCGGACGTACGGCTACGCTCGCGATCGACGTGGAGCCACATTGGTACGAACGGCTGCTGGTGCGCACCGCGGCTGCGCTGCTGCTCTGTGCAGGTCTGGCGCTGGCCGTATGGTGGGGTTTCCGCGCGCAGCGCCGCCGCAATGCGTGGCTGGAAGCGCAGGTCGCGCGGCGCACCACGCAGCTTGCGCGCGCCAACGAGCGGTTGCGCATGCTCAATCTCGCGCTCGCCGAGGAGAGCCACACCGACGCCTTGACCCTGCTGCACAACCGTCGGCATCTGCTGGCGCGATTGCCGGACGTGATCGCCTCGGCGCAGAAGATCGGCGTGCTGTTGATCGATCTGGACCACTTCAAGCAGATCAACGACCGTTACGGACATGCCGTGGGCGACGCAGTGCTGCTCGCCTTCGGGCGTCTGCTGACCGCGGGGCGGCGCGAGCGCGACATCGTCGTGCGCTGGGGTGGCGAGGAATTCCTGTTGCTGCTGCCCGGAGTGGACGCCGACGGCGCGCTCGCCATCGCCGAGCGACTGCGCCGCGACATCGCCGCGCGGGGATTTTCGGACGGCCGCGGCGGCGCGATCCATCTGACCTGTTCCATCGGATTCAGTCTGCATCCGCTGGCGATGGACGCCGACGGTGCCGTGTTCGAGGCCGCGCTGGAATTAGCAGATCTCGCACTCTATCGCGCCAAGCACGACGGCCGCGACACCTGCGTCGGCCTGGTCGCCAACGCGCCGTTGCCTGCGGAAATCCTGCAAGATCCGCTGGCGCCGCAACTGGATGAGCTGCTGGCTCGGGGACGATTGCGCTGGGTGAGCACGCGAACCTAGCGGGCGCGGCGCGCATTGTGGTTATCATCGCAGCGTGAACGACGTCGTGCCGTCTCGAGAGGATCACGCCGAAGCGCGCGTTTCGATCGCCGCGCGTACGGTGCAGGTGTCACTTTCGCTGTTCGCGATCCTGGTCTGCGCATTGGCGCTCGGTGCGGTGATTGGGTTGATCGCGTTGTTTGCTCGCATCTCGCCGTGCTGGCCGATGTTGATCGGCGCGCCGCTGCTCGGCTTGATATTGCGCGGCACCGGCAGCCTGCGCATTCCATTGGCACCATTCTTCGCCGCGGCGGCGGTGCTGCTCGCGGGCGCTTACGCGGAATGCCTCGACGCGATCGCGCGCATCAGCGCAGTCACCGGTGCGTCCTTTTCGGAAGCGTGGCGTCTGGGCGGCATGGCCTTCGCGTTGCAAGTGGCGGAACTCGGCTTGTCACCGCTGAGCGTGATCGTGTACGCGACCGCGGCGATACTCGTCGCAGGGATTGCGAATAGAAGGTAATGGGCTGCGGGTTATTGGTGAGGGTTATCGGTTATCCATTAACCCACAACCCGTTTCTCTACCCATCCAGCGCCTTCAATCCCTGTATCAGTTCGTTCGCCGCCGCCTGACCGTCGCCGTACAACATGCGTGTATTGTCGGCGTAGAACAACGCGTTCTCGATCCCGGCAAACCCTTTGCCCTTGCCGCGCTTGATGACGATGACGTTCTTGCACGAGGCGACGTCGAGGATCGGCATGCCGTAGATCGGCGAATTCGGATCCGTCTTTGCCATCGGATTCACCACGTCGTTCGCGCCGATCACCAGCGCGACGTCGATGTTGGAAAATTCCGGATTGATGTCGTCCATGTCGGCGATCAGGTCGTAAGGCACGCCTGCTTCGGCCAGCAGCACGTTCATGTGTCCCGGCATGCGGCCCGCGACCGGATGAATCGCGAACTTCACTTTCACGCCGCGATCGATCAGCAGCTTGGCGAATTCCCAAATCTTGTGCTGCGCCTGCGCCACCGCCATGCCGTAGCCGGGCACGATCGCGACGCGCTCGGCGTACGCCATCATCACCGCCGCATCGCTCGCATCGATCGGCTTCATCGCGCCGGCGATCTCCTGCGCTTCGCCGCCGCCGCCGAAATTTCCGAAAAGGACATTGGCGAGCGAGCGGTTCATCGCCTTGGCCATCAATTGCGTCAGCAGCGTGCCGGCTGCGCCCACCACCATGCCGGCGATGATCATCGCCTCGTTCTGCAACACGAACCCTTCGAAGGCGACCGCAAGGCCGGTGAAGGCGTTGTACATCGAAATCACCACCGGCATGTCGGCGCCGCCGATCGGCAGCGTCATCGCGATACCGAAGACCAGCGCCAGCAGGATGAAGCCGATCAGCAGGCTCCACGCGAATGCATGCCCTTCAATGCCGGCGATCAGCGCGATGATTGCGCACGCCACCGCGATCACGAAGATCGCGAGATTGACGAAGCGTTGCAGCGGGAAAACGAAACGCCGGTCCATCCAGCCCTGCAGTTTCGCGAAAGCGATCAGCGAGCCCGTGAACGACACCGCGCCGATCAGCACGCCGAGAAACGCCAGTGCCAATTCGACCGCACTGAGGGGAACGGCGGTCTGCGCGGCCCAGGCTTCCGGCCGGATCGGATAAGTATCCGGAATTGCAATGAAGGCGCGATTGAAGCGGATCAGTTCCACCGCACCGATCGCCGCGGCCGCGCCGCCACCCATGCCGTTGAACAACGCCACCATCTGCGGCATGGCGGTCATCGCCACACGCCGGCCGACCCACCACGACAACGCCACACCGACCACGATCGCGATCGCCATCGGCCCGAGGTTGTTCAAACCAGGCAGTAAGAACGTCACCATTATCGCAGCGGCCATGCCGGCGCCGGCCCAGACGATGCCTCGCCGCGCGGTGCGCGGCGAGCTCATGCGTTTCAGGCCCCAGATGAAAAGCACCGCGGCGATGAAATAGACCGCGTCGACGACGGTGGACATGTAGCTGGGCAATGTCATGAATTCTTTTCCCGGACAATGGGTCCCGAATCACCGCACATCCATGTGCTGTCCGGGACTCAGACCTCCTGTCCTCGGCCTTCGCACAATGGACATCACTGTTTATCGGACTGCTTGCTGCTCTTGAACATCTCCAGCATCCGTTCGGTCACCACGTAACCGCCCGCCACGTTGCCGGCCGCCAGCAGTACCGCGATCACGCCGATGGCGATCTCCGCCGGTGTGGTGGCATGGCCCAGCGCCACCATTGCGCCGACCAGCACGATGCCATGCACGAAGTTCGACCCCGACATCAACGGCGTGTGCAGAATCACGGGTACGCGGGCGATGATCTCGTAGCCGGTGAACGCGGCCAGCATGAAGATGTACAGCGCCAGAAAGCCGGTAATCATCCCGTCACCCCGAAATCCGCGGATCGGCGCATCATACGGCATGGCCGCAGCGGGTGTGCCGCCGCTGTCAACCCCGGCGCGGCTGGAGCGTTTCGAAGGCGTGACACATGCAGAGGATCGACGATGACGTGGACGGGCTGGCACCAGTCGCGGGCAACATCGAAGTGAGCCTCGCCGAAGCCGAGTTGGCGCGGGTTCCGCTGGAAACGGCGCGACCGGTCGCGCGCAGCATCGACGCGTTTCTGGCTTCGGTGGAACGCCGCGCCTGGCGCATGGCGGAGATCGCGCTCAACGACGCCGACGAGGCGCTGGATGCGGTGCAGGACGCCATGCTGCGCCTGGTGCGCCATTACAGCAACAAGCCGGCCGAGGAATGGCCGCTGCTGTTCTGGGGCATCCTGCGCAGACGCATCACGGATTTGCAGCGTCGGCGCGCGGTGCGCAACCGAATCCTGGCCTGGACCGGTGGCTCACGCGTTGACGACGACGGCGATGAACTGCCGGCGTGGGATATGCCCGATCCCGGCCCCGATCCGGCGCGCGCGCTGGCATCGCGGCAGGCGCACGCGGCGATGTCGAAGGCTATCCGCGCCTTGCCGCGGCGACAGCAGGAAGCTTTCATGCTGCGCGTACTGGAAGGCCTGGATGTGGCCGACACCGCACGCGCCATGGGCTGCTCTGAAGGCAGCGTGAAAACGCATCTCTCCCGCGCGATGGATAGCTTGCGCGGACAACTGGAGGAATGGCGATGAACACTTCGCCCTACAACAACATTCCCGATCGCAATATCGACCACGAATTGATGCAGCGCGCGCGCGCGCTGCACGAGCAGGCCTGCGCGCATGTCGACGCGCGCACCCGCGCGAGGCTCGCCGCCGCGCGGCGCGAAGCGCTGGCCGCAAGAGATCATCATCGATCGCACCGCGTGCTCTGGCTGCCCGCGGCCGGCGCGGTGGCAGCGTGCGCGCTGGTGCTGGGCGTGATGTGGTTCCGGCCGCAACCGGCGAATTCGCCGCCGCAAATGCAGGCGCAGGTCGCGACAAATGACGCCGAACTGCCGCTAGATGCGGATTCGCAGCAGATCGACCTCTATCAGAATCTGGATTTCTATCAATGGCTGGCGCAGCAACCACAGGCACAAAATCAGCCGCGTGGAGACGGGCAATGAAGGTGATGCGGCACATGCGCGGATTGACGCTTGCGGCCGTGTTGCTGGGTTCGCCGCTGTTGGCGCACGCGCAAGCGGCACCACCCGATGCCGCGCCGATCGAATGGAACCGTTTGTCGCCGCAGCAGCAGGCGCAACTAGCGCCAGTGCGCGATCAATGGAACCAGTTGCCGCCGAGGCGTCAACAGCAACTTGCCAACAATGCGCAGCGCTGGGCCGCGTTGTCGCCGGAACGCCAGCAGCAAGTGCACGACCGCCTGCAACGCTGGGCGCAAATGACGCCGGAAGAACGCAAACAGGTGCGGGAGAACGCGCAGCAGTTCCGGCAGATGTCGCCCGAAGAACGCGCGCGCGTGCAGCAGGCGTTCCAGCGCTTCCAGTCGCTGCCGCCGGAGCAGCGCCGCGCCTTGCGTGAGCAGTGGCGTCAGGCCAACCCGCAACAGCGCAAACAGTGGATACGCAGCGGAGCGCCGGCGCCGAAAAGGCCGCGTGGGCATTGACCTCGGGAGTCGGGACTCGGGAAGAGAGTAACAGCGATGTCGTCATTCCGGATCGCGGCTACGCCGCTTCCGGAATGACGAATTTCTCGGTGTTCCTGCCCCACGCCTATTTGAACACCACCTCACCGGCGCGCGCCACGCACGACTTCGCCACCAGCTCGTCGTCGAAATCGGGTTTCACCGCGTCGTCCTTCACCAGCAACTCGACGAAATTGGCGAGGTTGCGCGCGTACATCTCCGATGCGTGCAGCGGCGCGCCGCTTGGGAGGTTCAGCGGACCGATCACGCGGACGCCGTTGCGTTCGACGGTCTCTCCGGGTTTGGTGACTTCGCAATTGCCGCCGCTTTCGGCGGCGAGATCGACGATCACAGCGCCGGCCTTCATGCCATCGACCATCGCGGCAGAAATGATCTTCGGCGCGGGTCGTCCGGGCACCGCGGCGGTGGAGACGATCACGTCCACGCCCTTGACGTGCTCGGCGAGTTTCGCCTGCTGTGCGGCGCGCTCTTCGGCGGTGAGTTCGCGCGCGTAACCGCCCTGCCCCGCCGCACTCACGCCCAGATCAAGAAACTTCGCGCCGAGCGATTGGATCTGCTCGCGCGTTTCGGGCCGCACGTCGAAACCCTCCACCTGCGCGCCGAGCCGCTTCGCCGTGGCAATCGCCTGCAAACCCGCCACGCCCGCGCCGATCACCAGCACCTTCGATGGCCGCAACGTGCCGGCGGCGGTGGTCAACATCGGAAAGAATTTCGGCGCGGCTTCCGCGGCGATCAGCATCGCGCGATAACCCGCCACCGCGGCTTGCGACGACAGCACGTCCATCGCCTGCGCGCGGGTCGTGCGCGGCAGCAGTTCCAGTGAGAATGCGGTGATACGGCGCTGCGCGTATTGCGACAGACGTTCGCCCGCGCCATGCGGACGCAATTGCCCGATCAGCAGCGCGCCCGACTTCATTGACGCGATGCACGCGTCGTCCGGCGGCTGCACGCACAGCAGAATGTCGGCTTGCGCGAGCGCTTCATTCGCATCCACGCGCTGCGCGTCCGCATACGCATCGTCGCGAAAACCCGCATGGCCGCCCGCGCTGCACTCGAGCAGCACGCGCAAGCCTCGCGCGGCGTACTTCTTCGCGGTTTCGGGCGTGATCGCCACGCGCCGCTCGTTGGCGGCGGTTTCGCGCAATGCGGCAATCGTAATCGGCATCGTCGGCCTCCTTCGCCGCCGCATCGTAACTTAAGCACGACGCGCCCGCTCGCATCCGGCTAAACTTCCGGAATGTCCGATCACATCATCGATTTCCTGCGCGCGCGGCATTCCACGCCGGCGATGCAACTGGGCGAACCCGCGCCCGATTCCCGACAACTGCGGACCTTGCTGGAAACCGCGATCCGCGTGCCCGACCATGGCAAGCTCGCGCCTTGGCGATTGATCGTGCTGCAAGGCCCGGACAAGGCCATCTATGGTGAGCGCCTCGCACAGCTGCACGCGCGCATCGATCCGCAGGCTCCGCCGAAGAAACTCGAGAAGGATCGCCAACGTTTCAACGCCGCGCCGGTGGTGATCGCGGTGATCGCCCGCATCGAGGAAAACCATCCGAAAGTCCCGGCGCAGGAACAATTGCTCTCGGCCGGCTGTGTCGCCTACAACCTGCTGCTCGGTGCGCAATCGCTCGGCTTCGGCGCGCAATGGCTCACCGGTTGGTCGTGCTACCACCGCGAGGCGGCGAAGCTGCTGGGGCTCGCCGACAGCGAGCGCACGATCGCCTACATCCACATCGGCACGCCGCGCGAGCTAATACCGGAACGCGAGCGGCCGCTGCCCATAGAAGTGATTTCGCCATGGAAGGCATGATGCAAGACGTGCGTACGTTGTACCTGCTGGATTCCAGCATGTACGTCTTCCGCGCCTGGCATTCGATACCCGATCAGTTCTTCGATGCGGACGGCGCGCCAGTCAACGCCGTGCACGGCTTCACGCGGTTCCTGATCGAATTCATCGAACGCACGCGGCCCACGCATGCGGTCGCGGCGTTCGACATCTCGTTGACCAGCTCCTTCCGCAACACGTTTTATCCTGCTTACAAGGCCAACCGCGAACCTGCGCCGCTGGAACTGAAACGCCAGTTCGAATACTGCCGCGAGATCGCCGCCGCGCTGGGTTTGTGCGTGCTGGCCGATGTCGCCTATGAGGCCGACGACTTGATCGGCAGCGCGCAGGCCGCCTTGCGTGCGCACGGTTTCCGCAGCGTGATCGTTTCCGCAGACAAGGATTTCGGGCAACTGCTCGACGGCGAGGACGAGCAATGGGATTACGCGCGCAACCTGCGCTGGCGCGCCGATGGCGTGCGCGCAAAACTCGGCGTGCACGCGCGGCAGGTGGTCGACTTTCTGGCACTCACGGGCGACGCCATCGACAACATTCCAGGAGTGCCCGGCATCGGTCCGCGCACCGCCGCGGCGCTGTTGGAGCATTTCGGAACATTGGACGAATTGCTCTCGAGGCTGGATGAAGTCTCGTACCTGGGCATCCGCGGCGCGCCCATGATCGGCGCGAAATTGCGCGCCTATGCGGAACAGGCATTGCTCTCGCGCAAGCTCGCGGCGATCGCACTGGACGCGCCAGTACCGCGCGCGCCCGAAGCGCTGCTGCGCCGCCTGCCGGATGTCGCCGCAGTGGATGCGCTGTTTGAGCGCGTGCGGCTGGGGCCGATGACGCGTGCGCGTGCGCTGAAACTCGCGGACACCTTCGGCCCCTCCTCGGAATCGGTGGAGTCCGTTCCGTGAGCCGTCACTCGCGCATTTCACCCGAAGATAACGAAGAAACCACCACGCTTTTCGCCGGCAAGTGGTTGACTTTAAAAAAGCGTGGCCGCTGGGAATTCGTCGAACGCAATTCGCCGGGCGGTGCGGTAATCATCGTCGCGGTGACACCGCAAGACCGCGTCCTGTTCGTCGAGCAGTACCGCATGTCGATCCGCAGCTTCACCATCGAGATGCCGGCCGGACTGGTGGGCGATCTCGAACACGCCGGTGACGAGAACTTCGAAACCGCCGCCTGCCGCGAACTGATCGAGGAAACCGGATACACCTGCGCGCGCGTAGAGCACCTACACTCTGGTCCGTCGTCAGCCGGCATGAGCACCGAGATGATGCACTTCGTTCGCGCGCTGGATTTGCGCAAGGTCGGCGATGGCGGAGGCGACGAGAGCGAGGACATTGTCGTGCACGAAGTGCCCCGCCTCGAGGCCGGGCAATGGCTACGCGCGAAAGCCGCGGAGGGTTATTCGATCGATCCGAAATTGTTCGCGGGGCTGTGGTTTCTGGAACACGCGCCAGTAGATTGAATGATCTCTACGTGATCGCGTGCACCGCGACGAAGCGCCACAGCAGCAACAGCGCCATCGCCACGATAACCAATAAAGTCAGCGAGATTCCTGCGATGCGGCCGAACGAGCGGCCGGCCGAACCGGACAATCCGATCGCGTGCAGCACACGACCGACGATCAGCACGATGCCGAACAGATGCAGCAGCCACGTCTGGGTCTGATCCAAATCGAGGATCAAGAGCAGCAACAGGGCGATCGGCAGATATTCGACCGCATTCGCGTGCGCGCGGATGGCGCGCGCCAGCCGCTCGTTTCCGCCCGTGCCGATCCCGACCTTCTCACTATTCCGCAACAAGACCACGCGAATCGACAACACAACGACCAGCAGCGCCGCCAGGGCCGCGTACAAACCCGCGATGTGCATCATGCGCTTTCCCCTTCGTCGCGGCGGATCGCCTGCACTCGAACAGGCAATGGACGCCGCCATCTGAATATCGCGGTCAGTGCGGCCGCGATGGCGATCGCGAGCAACACGACCGCCGCAATGCTGCGCACGCCGAACCAGAACAGGCACGCAAGCAACGCCAGCGGCACGATGCCGGCGGCAAGTGCCAACCACTCGTCGCGTCTGCTCATCGGCAGGATCAACAGCACGCCGGCCCACGCCAGCAGGATCGCCAGTACACGTCTGGCCCATGCGTAAGCTGGACGCGGTGCGGCATCCGGCACCACGTCGCTCAAAGAGCGCTTGCCGATCTGCACTTGCGCCAGCGGATGGCCGGAGGTATCTGATGCCTGTACCAGCACGCCGTTCTGCGCGCGCGCCAGCACTGTGATGCGTTTCGGCGCGATCCGCATCCAGCTGACGCGGAGGTCACCAATGCGCGGATGCTGCGGATCGGCACTGGTCACCAGCGCGTTGTCGTGAACCTGGAAAGTCGCCGCCATGTTTGGCGGCAACGCGTGGAAATCCGGCGTGAAATCCTCGACGCCTTCTATTTCAGCCACCAGTTTCGGCCCGAGCTGGAACCCACCGACGCGCACGTCCGGCGAATCGAAACGCGCGCCGTCGAACGGAAACGCACCGGGATTGTCATGGCCCGCCGGCTGCGCGAACTTCGACGCATCGACAGGATGATCGATCCAGTCTTGATCGTAGGAACGCTGGCTGGCGTCGGTCTCGTGCCACTGGAACATCTCGACTTTGCGAACCAGCGCGACCGCATTCGCATTCACATTGAACTGCGGATCAATCGCGGGTTTGACGACCTGCGTGTCACCTGAAACGAACACGAGCTGGCCGTTGCTGGCTGCGCCCGGCTTCGCTTCATTGCCGGACAACACGAAACCGCCCAGCGCATCCTCGCTCATCGCGCGCAGGCGGTCGGCGTGTTCTGTGAAGCCGATCAGCAGCAGCGCGATGACCAGCAGGACCGCGCCGGCGATCGCCGTCGCGAGGGTGCGCATCGGGTTCGGTTCGCGCGCTTCCATGCGCGCAGCTTACAACGTCAGGCCGCGCAATTCCCGTCGCTCATCGCGCACCCCGTAGCGGCCACGTTCGTCGCGCGCAGGCTTGGCGGCCGCGATCTCGTGGTCGTGAGTGAAGAACAGCATGACGTCACGCTCTATCTTGTCGTCCAGGAACTCGCGCTTTTCATCGATCAGCCATTCGGCCGCGCGGTCGTAGCCCATCGTCACCGGCAGGTGCACCCAGGCACGGCCGGGGATCAGGTCGGCGCAGTAGACGATGCCGTTGCGATGATGCGAGCCGACGATCTCGCTCAGCATCAGCCCCGGTGTGTGGCCTTGCGAGAAGTGGAAGCGCACGGAACTGTCCAACGCATGGGAATGCTCGCCATCGACCAGTTCCAGCCGGCCGCTTTGCTCCAGCAGTTCCGGGAGGCCGGGAATGAACGAGGCGCGGTCGCGTGGATGCGGATCCTTGGCGCGCAGCCAATGCGTGGTGCTGACGAGATAAGTCGCGTTCGGGAACAGCAGACGCAGCGCTTCACCCTTCTTCCACTCGGCCAACAGCCCGCCCGCATGATCGAAGTGCAGATGGGAAAGCACCACCACATCGATGTCCTCGTGGCTCAATCCCACTTCGCGCAGCGAATCCAGCAGCACGTGGCGATCCTCGACTACGCCGTAACGCTCGCGCAGCTTCGGCTCGAAGAACGCGCCGATGCCGGTTTCGAACAGGACGTTCTTGTTGTCGAGATCGGTCGCCAGCAGACAGCGGCACGCCAGAGGAATGCGGTTCTGCTCGTCCGGCGCGATCCATTGCGCCCACATGGCCTTCGGTGCGTTGCCGAACATGGCCCCGCCGTCGAGCTTTTGCGAGTTGCCTTGGAGAGACCAGAGTTTCATGGCACGTATTCGTTTCCAGATACGTCATTCCCGCGAAAGCGGGATCCAGTGACTAGGCTTCAAAATCAAATACGCTGGATTCCGGTTCCGTTCTCGCGCGCATTCGCGTTCGAACGGCCCCGGAATGACGATCATGAATCTCACTGCACCTTGCCCAATCCCGAATCGCCGCGCGGATCGCTCGCCGCCTCCAATGTGTTGGTCTTGCGATTCCAGATCACCGCATTCATGAAACCCCAATGGCTTTCGCCCGAGTTGACGGTGTAGCCCATCTTGCGCAGTTTGATAATTGTGCTCGCATCCAGCGCGCCGGGCTCGGCGTAGATTACGTCGGGAAGATATTGATGATGGAAGCGCGGCTTCGCGACAATCTGCTGCGCGTCCATCCCGTCCACGAAAGCGAGCACGCCTTCCAGCACCATCGTGATGATGCGCGAACCACCGGGCGTGCCGATCACCAGATCCTTGTCCGGACCGAACACGAAGGTCGGCGTCATCGAAGACAGCGGCCTGCGGCCTTTAGCCGGCGCGTTGGCTTCATAGCCGATCAAGCCGTAGGCGTTGGGCTTGCCCGGCACCAGTGCAAAATCGTCCATCTCGTTGTTGAGCACGAAGCCGGTGCCGGGTATCACCAGACAGGATCCGAACGATGTGTTGACCGTCTGCGTGCCGGCGACCATGTTGCCGTCGGCATCGATGATCGAGAAATGCGTGGTGTGCGGGCTTTCGGGTTGCGCCGGCGGTAGTGCGGCGCTGGGCGTGGCCTGATCCGGTTCGATCGAGGCGCGGAGCTTGTCCGCATACGCCATGCTGGTCAGCTTTGCGACCGGCATCTGCACGAAATCCGGATCGCCCAGATATTGCGTACGGTCGCGATAGCCGCGCCGCATCGCCTCGACGATCGTGTGCACGCGGTGCGCGCGGTCCATCTTGTCCAGATCGAAACCGGAAAGGATGTTCAACATCTCCGCCAACACGATGCCGCCGGAAGTAGGCGGCGAAGCGGAAACGATGGAGTACTTCGGTTTGTTCGGTGGTTGATAATCGAACGCGATCGGCGCGCGTTCCTTAGCCTGGTAATCGGCGAGATCCTCTAGCGTCCACTTGCCACCGGACGCGCGCACGCCATCGACGAGTTTCTTCGCGAATTCACCTTGATAAAAACCGGCGTCGCCGTCGTGCGCAATGCGCTCCAACGTATTCGCCAGATCGGGATTCTTGAAGGTCCAACCTCGTTGAGGTGGTTTGCCGTTCGGCAGAAATAACGCCGCGGAACCCGGATAACGCGCGATCACATCGGCGCGTTCCCGCAAGGCCGAAAGGAAACGATCGTCCGGCTTGAAGCCCTGGCGTGCGATGCGGATCGCCGGTGCCAGTGATTTCGACAGCGGCAACTTGCCGTAGTGCTGCGCGAGATACACCAGCGCGGCCGGTTCACCGGGAATCGCCGCCGCCAGCGGACCATTGATCGACTTGTCGCGATCCGGTTTGCCGTCCGCATCCACGTACAAGTTGCTGGATGCGCCGGTGAACGCGGTTTCGCGCGCGTCCAGCATTACGTTCTTGCCGTCGGATGCGCGGTGCAGCAGGAACAGTCCGCCGCCGCCTATACCCGAGCTTTGCGGTTCGACCACCGACAGCGCCGCCGCGACCGCGATCGCCGCATCGAAGGCGTTGCCACCTTCGCGCATCACTTCCAGGCCCGCTTCGGTCGCCAGCTTGTGCGCGGACGCGACCGCAGCGTGACCTGGCCGGTCTGCAGGGGCTACGGATCGGGTAACAGGTTTCGGATTGTCCGCCAGCGTCGGCGCGGCCACGAACAGCATCGTGCAAAGCATCAGCAACACGCGGCGCAACTTCATGCAGCGTTCTCCCTGGCGGTCAGGCTCCGATATTTGGCAACCAACTGATCAGGCGTTTCGATATGACCGGGGTCGGTCACGATGCATTCCACCGGACAGACGGCGATGCACTGCGGTTCATCGAAATGCCCGACGCATTCCGTGCATAGCGCCGGGTCGATGACGTAGTACTCCTCGCCCTGCGAGATCGCGCGATTGGGGCAAACGGGCTCGCACACGTCGCAATTGACGCAGGCGTCGGTGATCTTCAAGGCCATCGCGGAATTTTACCATCCGCGGCGAATTCACCCTCTCCCGCTTGCGGAAGAAGGTGTCCGACCTCTGCCAAGTGCTCGGACGGGAGAAGAATATTTGCGGTTGCATCGCAAGATCGCTCGATTTTCCGCTCGCTGCCGAAGATGGCGCTGCGCGCCGGCATGACGGCGTGCAGCGCTCGCTCAACACGGCCGTCCCTGACCTGCATCAATCGCAACGCGCGACTTTTCGATCACATCTGCGCGAAACGGAACTCCGCGCCGCTCGGCGCGACGGCCTGCTGCACGCGGTCCTTGTCGGTGGCGTTGCCGACGAACAGCACCACCACGCCCTTGAACGAACCCGGTTGCGCGTTCTTGAACGCGGTGACCAATGCGTCGGCGGTCTTGCCCGAATCCGGACCGCCCGCGGCGATCATGTTGCCGGGCAGAACGGTGGTCGCGACCACACCGTTCAAGGTGTCTTGCGTGCGGCCGCGCGCGGCGACAGTGTCGGGGTCATCGCCGGCCGGAATGAAATACATGTAAGGCGTATTGCTGATGCCCTGCATGTGCGCCTGCACGACCTGGCTGAGATAAGTCTTCCAGCCTTTCATGTCGGTCGGGCTGCTCGGCTTGCTGACCTCCTGCGGCTGCGCGGCTTGATCGGTCTGCTGAGCGTTATTGCACGCGGAGAGCGCGAGCGTGGCGGCAAGCGCGAAAGCGATGAGGACGGGAATTTTGCGCATGATATGCACCTCGTTCTAGTTGTTGCGAAGCTTGCCGAATCGGCGTTGCAGCGCCTGCTGCACGGCCGGGTGGACGAAACCGGAAACATCGCCGCCCAGCCGTGCGACCTCGCGCACCAGCGACGACGAAATGAAGCTGTAAGGCTCCGAAGGCGTCAGAAACAGGGTCTCCGCCTGCGGAATCAGATGCCGGTTCATGCTGGCGAGTTGAAACTCGTATTCGAAATCCGACACGGCGCGCAGGCCGCGCAGGATCACCCCGGCATTCACCGACGACACGAACTCCGCCAGCAGCGTGTCGAAACCACGCACCTCGACGTTGTGCACGTCCGCCAGCGCGATGCGCGCCAAGTCGATGCGCTGATCCAGTTCCAGGCACGGCGCCTTGACGGTGCTCTCGGCTACCGCAACGTAAATGCGGTCGAATAGCGGCGCGGCGCGCGCGATCAGGTCGCTGTGGCCGTGCGTGACCGGATCGAACGTGCCCGGATACACCGCGATGCGGCTGTCGGCGTTGACGTGATTGTTCCCCATCTCTGACTGTGGCTGTAGCTGCGGGCGCCACTTTAGCACTCATCGGTGCGGTACCCGTAGGGGCAGGCTCTGCCCTCCACCTGCAAGGGCAGACGAAGTCCGCTCACTCGCGTATGTAAAGTCCACCCTCCACCGCACCCGCGCGACTCTGCCGATGCAGACGCCACCGTGGTGGCGGCGTGAATGGCGCATCGATCGGCGTTTCGACATAGATCCGCGAATTCGACTTGAACCAACCATGCTCTTCGATCAATGTGGCGGCGCGCGTCCAGAGGTCCGCATCGAACGGCGGATCGAGAAAGGCGATGTCGAACGTTTGCTGCGGTGGTTGCGCGAGGAATTGCAGTGTGTCCGCGCAACGCACTTCGCCATTGGCGACATGCAGTCGGGCAAGATCGGCGGCGATGTGTTCGGCCTGCCTGCGGTCGCGTTCGATCATCAAGACGAACGCGGCGCCGCGCGAGAGCGCCTCGATGCCCAGCGCACCGCTGCCGGCGAAAAGGTCCAGCACCCGCGCGCCTTCGATCACCGGCAACAGCCAGTTGAACAAGGTCTCGCGCAGACGCTGCGGCGTCGGCCGCAGATCGGCGAGCGCCGGCACCGCCAGCTTGGAGCCGCGCAATGAGCCGCCGATGATGCGCACCGCACCCGGCGGCGCGTTGCCGCGCGCGCGTTTCATGGGCGTTGCGGAACGGCTGTTAGCATGCGGGGATTCTCCGGCAGCATCGCGCACAGCGCCAGTCATGCAGAAATTCTGGAAGAAGATCACCGGCCGCGGCGAGTCCGAGCAACCTGCCGAACCGGCGACGTCGCCACCGGAACCGTCCGAACCGGCTACGGCCGCCGCGGCAGCCGAGCCGGTGAAAGCAGCGCCTGCCGCGCAACAGGCGCAGGCGGTGGAAACGGTTGCTTCATCGGGCGCCGGATCCGCGCAACCGGTCAAACGCAGTTGGCGTGAGCGCCTGTCCGGCAGCGGTTTCGCGCGCAATCTCACCTCGCTGTTCGTGCGCCATCCCAGACTCGACGACGAACTGCTGGACGAACTGGAAACCACGCTGATTACCGCCGATGTCGGTATCGCTGCCACGCATGAGCTGGTGGAAGACTTGCGCCGCCGCATGCACAAGCGCGAATTTGCCGACGCGAATGCCCTGTTGGATGCGCTGCGCACCGCATTGATCACGATGCTGCAACCGGTTGCGCAACCATTGCAAGTCTCCGGCCGCAAGCCGTTCGTGCTGTTGGTGGTCGGTGTCAATGGCGTGGGCAAGACCACGACGATCGGCAAACTCGCGCGCCGCTATCGCGACGAACATCGCCATGTGATGCTGGCTGCGGGCGATACCTTTCGTGCCGCCGCCGTCGCGCAATTGCAGGAATGGGGCGCACGCAATTCCGTGCCGGTGATCGCGCAGGGCCAGGGCGCAGATTCGGCGAGCGTGGTGTTCGACGCGCTGCAAACCGCGCAGGCGCGTGGCATCGACGTGCTGATCGCCGATACCGCCGGTAGATTGCACACGCAGGCGGGCCTGATGAACGAACTGGCGAAAGTGAAACGCGTGTTAGGGAAAGTCGATGCCAGCGCGCCGCACGAAGTACTGATGGTGATCGACGGCACTACCGGGCAGAACGCGATCAGCCAGGTGCGCCAGTTCCGTGATGCGACTGGTGTCACCGGATTGGTTGTCACCAAGCTCGATGGCACGGCCAGGGGCGGCGTGGTGTTCGCGCTGGCGCGCGAATTCGGTTTGCCGATCCGCTACGTCGGCCTCGGCGAGAGCGCACAAGATCTGCGCACGTTCGATCCGGTCGCGTTCGTCGACGGTTTGTTGCCCGCACGGCTGACTGGATGATCGGGCGCGCTTCCATCGGTGCACATCCATGGCGCTGGTTGGTCGCCACGGTGATCGTGCTGATCCTGATGATGCTGATCGGCGCGACACTGTTCGTTCGTTCGTTGTTACAGCCACAACGTTTCACCGCGTTGCTGCAATCGCAGCTGGCCGGCGCAGGATTGATCCTCAGCGTGGAGAAGCCCGCCGCGCCCGCGCTGTGGCCACATCCGGCGGTGCAATTGCAGGGTTTCCAGTTGAGTAGCATCGGTTCGAACGCACCGCTGCTGACTGCAACGCAAGCGCGCATGGTGGTGCCGTGGCACGCATTGCTGCATCGCGAACTGGCGATCGAACGGCTGGAAATCGAATCACCCCGCATTGATCTGGATCAATTGCAGGCATTGCTGTCGAAGCTGCCGCAAACACAAGGCGCGCCGCAATTGCCACACATCGGCGCGGGGCTGCAAATCGTCAACGGAACGCTGGTGCGCAACGACGAGCCACAGCTGTTCGACATTCATGCGGAAACCGGCACGCTGCTGCCGGGCATTCCGTTTCAGCTCGATGCAGCCGCGCGCAGCGGTTCTGATCGCAGCGGCATTCTCAAGTTGACCGCGCTGCCGCGCGACGAGAACGACGCGTTGCGCTTCGATCGGGTGCATTTGATTTTGAGCGTGCAACGCGGTTTGAGCGCCGATCTCGCAGGCAACGCGCTCTGGCGCGGCGGTAGCGATGTCGCAGCGAATTTCACTGGCACGCTGAAATTGCCGGCGGCCGCAGCGGCAAATCCGTCGAGCGCTGCGAGTGCTGCTGCCAACGCAGGCGCCGCGCCCACGGTGCCGCGCGACTATGCCGTGGCGCTGCAAATCCTGCCCGCACAAAAATCGGTACCTCTGGTCGCGGCGCTGAAACTCGAAGGCTCGAACGAGCACGTCGATGCACGCATCCCGCCGCTGCAACTTGTGGATTGGTGGCATGGCGTGCTGACCTCGCAGCCCGGCACACCGCTGACGCTGCCGCCGCTGCAAGGCCGCGCGCACGTCGAAACCCTCAGTTACGGCCCGCTGCAAATGCATGACGTGCAGGTCGACGCAGGACCGGATGTCGCGCCGCTGCCCGCCGGCAGCGCACCGGCACCGGCGAGCGCGGCGACCGCGAAGGAAGTTGCGCATTGAGCACCGGCATCGCCTCGCGCCTGCTCGCATGGTTCGACCGCCACGGCCGGCACGATCTGCCTTGGCAGGACACGCCTTCATGCCGGCGCACGCCTTACCGCGTCTGGATTTCCGAGGTGATGCTGCAACAGACGCAGGTCGCGACGGTGATTCCGTATTTCGAGCGCTTCGTGCGCGCTCTACCCCACGTGCGCGCTTTGGCGAACGCGAGTGAGGATGAGGTATTCGCCTTGTGGTCCGGCCTCGGTTATTACGCACGCGCGCGCAATCTGCACCGCGCCGCACGCGTCTGCGTTGAACGGCATGGTGGCGAATTGCCCGCTCATTTCGAGTCGCTGGTTGCCCTACCCGGTATCGGCCGCTCGACCGCAGGGGCGATCCTGGCGCTCTCGCGCGGCGAGCGTTTTCCGATCCTGGACGGCAACGTCAAGCGCGTGCTGGCGCGTCACGCAGGTGTGCGCGGTTGGCCCGGCGCACGCGCCGTCGAAGAAAAATTGTGGGCACTGGCAGAATCACATACATCGCACGAACGCATCGCCGACTACACGCAAGCGATCATGGATCTGGGCGCGATCGTATGCACCCGAACGCTGCCACGTTGCGGCGAGTGCCCGCTATCGGACGATTGCACCGCGTTTCAACAAGGTCTCACCGCCGAATTGCCGCAGCCGCGTCCCGCCCGCGCGTTGCCGGTGCGCAATACCGTGATGCTGATCCTGCGCGATGCGCAGCAGCGCGTGCTGCTGCAGCGGCGCGGCGCGAGCGGCGTCTGGCCCGGATTGTGGAGTCTGCCAGAAAGCGAGGATCTCGCGCTCGCATCGAACCTCGCCGCGAAGTTTGCGCATTTGAACGGCACGCATGCGGAAACACTGCAACCGTTCGCGCACGCTTTCACGCATTACCGTCTGCACGTCCAGCCATTGTTGTGGCGCGGGGTGCGGATGCATCGAGCCATCGCTGATACGCAGGACTTGCGTTGGTGCGCGGGCGGGGAATTCGCACATCTAGGCATGCCGGCGCCGGTCAGGAAGTTATTGAATGCGATCATCCAGGATCGACGCGCTCCTCAAGGTCCCGGTTAGTTTGACTAATCGCATCCAGCAAATACCCAAGCGGCCATCCTTGACCGTACTTCTCAAGAAAGCCATGCATGCACTTGCGTCTGAATGGGGATTGTGATGAGCCGCACCGTTTTCTGCGCGAAATTGCAACGCGTAGCCGAAGGCCTGGATTACGCGCCCTGGCCGGGAGAACTCGGCAAACGCATCTACGAAAAAATCAGCAAGGAGGCGTGGCAGCAGTGGCTGGCACACCAGACCATGCTGATCAACGAGAACCGAATTTCACCGCTCGATCCGAAGGCGCGCGCTTTTCTCGTCGAGCAGATGGAGAAGTTTCTCTTCGGAGGCGGTGCGCAGAAGCCGGCGGGTTACGTGCCCGAGGACTGAGCCTTGGCAGCCTGCTCCGCGGCGCGCAGCGCCTTGTAATCCACCTTCTGTATTTGCATGATGCGGCAGCGCTGGCCGTGGTCGTACTTCACGTAATCCATGCGCGCATTGACGTTCCCGGCCGTCGACGTCAGGCCGATCGCGAAAGCGAAATCCAGATTGATGCACGGCTGCTCGAGCGTCAACAGATAGACCTGGTTGACGCCGGTCCATACCGCAATCACATCCGCGTCCTGCGCGTTCTTGCCCAGATATTGGAACTTCTGCAACTGGAAATAATGCATGCTGTCCTGCGGCCGCGAAGCGTAGCGCTCGAAACGCGCGAGCTCCGCCGCGTCGCGTTGCTTCGGGGAATCCGCCCAAGCGCCCATCGACAGCATCGAAACGAGCATTGCTATAACCCATGCGGTTCTTTTCATGGCCGGCTCCTTTGCGCAAAGCCATTACAACGCCGGCAGATCCCGGGCGGATGACTGCCGGCTGAAAGCCACGGGAACCGCGCCAGCACAATACTCGTGCCTGTCCGCGACAAGCGGCGCGAATGCTTCTACCATTGCCGCGCCGGACGAACGGTTCCGCTTGTGCTGCGAAGAGAAACGATGATGACCGGGTCTTCCGCGTATGCTCCGCTGCAATGGTTGTCGCGACTGTCCACCAGCCGTTTCAACAATTACGCGGGTTTGAGTTCCGATGTGCTGGTGGCGCTCTGCCTGTTGGCCGCCGGTCTGCGTCGCGGCGATCTCGGTTTCGCCATGATCTTGTGGCTGGTGCTGTGCGGTCTGCTGATTTTCAGTCTGATCGAATACGCGGTGCACCGCTGGCTGTTCCATGGGCCGTTCGAGGTGTTCGAGCAGGGGCATCGCCGCCACCACGATCAGCCGCAGGGGTACGACGCGCTGCCGTTCTTCCTGCCGCCGCTGGCCTATCTCGCACTCGCGGCGCTGTTGACGTACTTCATGCCGGTCAGCGAAGCGCTGCTGCTGGGCGGTTCGATTGCCGCGGGTTACGCCGCATATGGGCTTAGCCACTGGAGCATCCACGCATTCCGCTACCGCCATCCGCTGGTGCGCGCCTGGGCCGCCGCGCATCACATCCACCACAATCATCCCGAACGCAACTTCGGCGTGACCTCGCCGCTGTGGGATCTGCTTTTGCGCACCCAGTACGTGTCGTCGTCGAAACGCTTGCGTGCGCGTTGAATCGCGTTGAGTAATGCACGCAGCGCTGCCGCATCCCATTCCTTATCAAGGCAGTAAGCGGCGTCTCGCGGCAAGGATTGCGCAGCATTTCCCGCGCAGCATACGCACCCTATACGACCCTTTCGCCGGTTCCGCTGCGATCACCCTGTACGCTGCGAAGCACGGTCTAGCACGGCGATTCATGATCGGCGACAGCTTGCCCGCGATGATCGAACTGTGGCGCGGGATCGTCGAGCGGCCGCACGAAACCGCGGAACGCTATCGCATATTGTGGTCGCAGCAGCACGGCGACGCCGATCATTACGGGCGAGTGCGCGCACGCTACAACATCGGTCACGATCCGCTCGATCTGCTCTACCTGATCTGCCGCTGCGTCAAGAACGCGGTGCGCTTCAACACACGCGGCGAATTCACGCAATCGGCCGACCAGCGCAGGATGGGCATGCATCCCGACCGCATGCGGAATGCGATCGAAGCCGCATCGAGTTTGCTGCGCGATCGCGTTGAACTCCGCTGCGGCGACTGGCTGGAGACTTGCGCGGATGCCAGCGCGCGCGATTTCGTCTACCTCGATCCGCCGTATCTCGGCACAAGCACCGGCCGCGACAAACGCTACCACGCGCAGCTCACGCGCGAAGCGCTGCTCGATGGACTCGCGCAATTGCGCACGCGCGGCGTGCCGTTCGCGTTGTCCTACGACGGCGCCACAGGCACGAAAAAGTATGGGCCGCCCCTGCCCGCACATCTGCAACTTGCGCATCTGCTGCTCGACGCCGGCCGCTCGGCGCAGGCCACTTTGAACGGCCGCAACGAACGCACCATCGAGAGTTTGTATCTTTCGCCTGACAATCGTCGCTTGTACGAATCGTGCACTTCGCTACCGCAAAAGCCGCGCGGCGATCGGCAGGACAGTCGCCACCGCGCTCGCGTATCATGCGCAAGGCCGGCACGAGGCCGAACGAGGAGATCGACATGACGCCACTGGACAAACCGCTGAAGCGCCTGATCAATGTGGACGGCAAGGATTACACGCTGGTGATCGATCCGCAGGGTTTGAAGATCACGGAGAAAGGCCACCGCCGCGGTACGGAACTCTCGTGGAAAGCCATCCTGAGCGGCGACGCGGGCCTGGCCGCGGCGTTGCAGGGGTCGGTGGATTCGCATTGATGAAGATGCGCGCTGCGCTCCGGCGCAGCGCATCTCACGACGAAAGTCGCATGCGATGCGCGATCGTCTCGTGCGGCGAATGACCTCCCCTCGGATGCCAAAACCGGTTTTTTTTCGCAGGTATGGAAGGCGGCTACGGAGCCACGCCAAACCCGATCTGGCCGTGTGCGACGCGGGCCTGAAGGCGATGTCGCTGAAAAGCGGTTTGCCCGTGAGTCACGGCCGCTCCGACGTGAAATACTCGGCGCCTCCCATGAACACGGCGTAATCGAAGACAAGCACGGCGTGTTGCGCATCAACGAGAGACTGAAACTCGTCCCCGGCCATTGCGACCCGACTTGCAACCTGCACGACGGGTACGTCGGCCTGCGCAACGGCAAGGTTGAAGTGGTGTGGCCGGTAAGCGCGCGCGGAAAGGGATTTTGACCGGGACGTTTGCGCAATCAGTACGGAGAGATAGCCACGATCCTTTGTATTGCGAATGAATTTGGAGAGGATGGTTTGAAGCCGACGGGCAACACGCCGTAATATAGGTCCTGGAAGGCAATCAAAACATTGCCCGCATTCGGATCGTTTACACCGGCACGACATCCACTCACGTTCAAGCTCACTTCCACGACCATCTGATCCGCCTCGGCGTTTGCCGGAAGCGTCACGGACAAAGGAATGAGCTGCCACGGGTTCCCTGCGGCAATGAAGTCAAAAAAGAGAAATGGCGCTTCGACTTTATCGTCGACATTGCCGTAATATTCTGCGTTTGCACCCACACACAAGACATTGGTTGCAGTGGACGCGTTGAGCACTTCCTGTTCGCCAGACACCAACGACACGGAAAGTTCCAAGGAAGCACTGACACCAACCAAACCGTTAACCGGAGCATTCGGGAGTCCCGGTTCCATATAGAACGCGTCGTAGATCAGGTTGGTCGTACCGAATCCACCCTCGGCCCAGTTTGGGTAAACGGGATTCCAGTACACCCATGCGCTGACGGCGATCTGCGATCCCAACCTCTGGGGTAAATCTGCCGCTTGAAGAATTGAAGCTCTGGCGGAGATAGCGTCACCGCCGATCCACCTGTCGGGCAACTCGCTGTAAAAGGTTTCCCCGGTCCAATCCGCATTTCTCCACACGCCCCCGCTGACGCCGGCAGACAAAAATCCCTGCAAGGGATTGCCGCGCGCTTCTATATTGAAATAAGCACCTTCTGCTGTACCGTCCGTACGAGCCGTGTATTGGGGATCGGGATTGCCGCTCGTAAAGGGCGGAGTTTTCGCGAGAAAGGCACGTCTCCCGTGAGGCCACGGGGTGCCGTGGCTTCGATAAACGGGCAGTCCCTTGCCCAATGCCTCTTCTCCCCTGATTGGGCGCGAACCGGCCAAGACCCGTTCCGCGAAGCTGTCGAGTTGTCTCTTGAGTGCATCAGAAGCGCGCCGGCTGCGAACTATCGCCAAGCTGGCAAACAAGTCTTTATGTTCGAGACGGCTCATGGCTTGTCACTCCCGATGCCTAATTCGGAAATAAAGAGGAAGCGGAGTGAGCCTATGAAGCAATCGCGAGGATCTCAATACGGCGAGGCAAAACCTCACGAAATCCTCATGAATTGCCGTATCAGCGATGGGAAAATGGCAGGGGCGGAATCGAACCACCGACACGAGGTCGAGCGACGAGCGCTTGCGCGATGCGTTGAAGCGCATCGCGCGCGAGTCGCGAGGGTGAGGCAGGATGCCGAACGGAAGACACTTCAGGACGAATGCTTGCGGAATGGTGGTGTAGTCCCCTACTAGAGAGAACCTTCCTGCCGCACCGGCGAGGACACCGTAGGCGAAATTATATACGATGCGGAGGTCCGGGTGGACTTTGGCTGTCTCCGCGCATTTCCGACCATCGATAGCTTGCGCTGCCACGGTCAGCGCCCGGGGTTCTTGACCTTCAGATGACGGCATGAATAGCGCTGCTGGCCCCAGGACACGGCGAAGGTTTCGGAAACCTCGTACCAGTTGCCGCCTGGATGGCCACCGCCGTGGTTCTCCCCCATGCAGGAGCATTCGCAATGAAAGCCCGACGCATTCCAGCACGCCGGAGCGCATTTTTGGTGCTCCCGGTACAACTGGATCACATAGACCTCTTGGTGTCGTCTCAGCGCAAGTTTGATCACGCTGTCGAACCACGCAGTCGGAATTTCCCAGGCCTTGAACTGCGCACACCAGTCGGGCTTCGAGCGTCGGCCATCCCGCAGCCACTCCATGTTCCCCTCGGCGAACGGAATGCGCGCCAGGACCGGGAGTGGCTTATTGCGCTTGAAGATGACCGGGATTTTTCCCTGACGCCAGAGATCCTTCAGTTGCGAGTCGCTCAGATCCTGTGACATGAGGGACTCGACTCCCTGCCTCAGCGCTGCTTGTTGGCTTGGGACAGAACCGAAGCCGCCAGTTCCTTCGTCTCTTTGGCGTATCGGTCGCTGGCCAAAACGCGTGCGGCCTTGTCTTCCATCTTGGCACCGGTCTGTTTGTCGCCGCTGCGCTGAGACAGTGCCGAAGCGGCCAGACTCTTGGCCACTTGCGACGAACTGCTGCTTTTCAGCGTTTCCGACGCCAGCCGACCAATTCGTGAGGACGTCTGCTTTGGGTTCTTGGACATCGCTGCTCCTTTCACATCAGGACTTGGAGACGGGCCGGAATGGCACCACCTTATTGCCTTGGGCTGGTTGGTCATCAACCGGCTTCTGGGTTGCTTTCAGTCGCGCAAACTCCACGACATTGGTTTTGCCCTGGAAGTAGCCTTCGGGCAATCCGGCGAGTGCTTCCACGTCGCCCGCAGCCAGTCCGATGTGTCTCGGGATGGCTTCCAAAGGCATGACCTTCTCTTCGACCAACAGATCGATGGTGCGACGAAGCAGACGTGGCTGCTCTGGTCGACGATCCTCGTCTCCGGGTTCCGATTTCGCACCCCACCGAGCAGAGCGACGCTTGAAAAGCATCAGAGCGCCATCTTCATCCAGCATCTCAAGCGCCTTCAGCCGCATGATGATCGCCGCCGCCGACACGCCCCAACGGCGCTTCAGCAGCAACAAGTCATCCAGAGTCGGTGGCACGCGAACTTCGCTGGCGAACGTTTCGGCGGGCAGCAAAAAAGCGCCTGCGAAGCGGTGTGCCTGTTGCTCCATCAACTTGTGGCGTGCGCTGTCAGTCGTGCGTTGAATGTGACGATGCAGAACAAGATGCCCGATTTCGTGGGCAAGGTCGAAGCGACTGCGATAACCATTGTCCTTGTCGGCGGACAAGAGGATCAACGGTCGGCCCAGCACCTCGCTCCAAGCCGACAGCCCTTCAATCTGGGCAACGCCGGTTTCTTCCCGAACGAGGATGACCCCAGCACCTTCCACGGCCAGTGCCAAGTCTTGAATCGCCGAGCGGCCCAGACGCCACAGATCCCGGCATTCGCAGGCGGCCTTCTCGATGTCCTCGTTGGTGATCTGTTCCGGCTCGGTGTAATCGCGAGATGGCAAATTGACATCAGGGTAGTCGACGTATTCCATCAGTGCGGCGGCCACGTCCTGGGCCCACTCAAGGCGGGCCTCCAGCATGGCGCGTGCAGCGACGTGCGCTGACGCGTTGCTGCGAAAAAGCGGCAACGACAACTTCGCCCCGGGCGCACGCGTAAACCATTCCGGCGTGACGTTGACAACGCCAGCAAGGCGTTCAAGCGCGTCACGCTCAGGCGCTTGCGTTCCTGCGCGCCACTTGCTGATGGTCGCCGGAGACACATCGACCATCGAGGCCAGCTGGACTTGAGTCAGACGACGGGCCGCAAGAATTTGGCTAAGTCGATCTTTCTGAAATCCTTGTACACCGCCCCTGCTCATGATCCTGTTCCGTCTTTGTCTTGTTGTTTGCCAATGTTCTTCTTCAGCTTCGGCACAGCCAAATCGTCCTGGCCTGCTGTCGGCTGCTGGTCGTAGCGCTTGATGAATGCTTCAATTGGTTCCCGGAAAAGCCAGCCTTGCATGTGGCGATCTGGGACCGCGATTTCGATGGAGACGGGTGTGTCCGGCTGGCTGTGCAGCGATCCTGCAAAGCAGGCCACGACGAACACAACCGCTTGGGATGGCTCCACGTAGCCTGAAAAGAGCCCGGGTTGAACCAGTGGCTCGATGGCCGCGTTTGCCAGCGACATCTGTTTTCGGGTTTCGCTACGCCGCCCGCTGTTCCAGACCCCATACTTGGTGTTGAACCGTGCCAAGGTGAAGATCCCTGACCGGCCCGTGACGATCTGATTGCCGCGCAGCGGTGAAGGAGAGGCGTCTGCAACGGCGAGTGCGCGATGGAACGACTCATTCATATGGAAGTGGCGCAACTGCCCCACCACGCTGGGCAAGTGCCCGTCATCCATCCCGCGCGCTGCGGCATAGGCACGTTGAGCGCCGACCAGCTTGGCTTCTTCGAGGCCCATGACAAGCTCACGCGGGATATTCCTCACGAGCAGGTCATGGATCGTTTCTTGGTTCGGCTGGGCCATTGGCAACTCCGTCATCGGATTTCGTTCAAGCGGATTCTATCATCAAATAATTTCGCTTAAAAGGTTTTCGTGTAGGTGATGATGCGATTGAGGCCGTAACGCCCCCGATTTGTAGCGCGCTCAGCGGATCGTCTACCAGCAACGATACCGGGAGAACGTGGGCTAAATGTTTCGTTTTGTCTTCCACAAGTTGCATTCGACGAAATAACGGAACATACTCTATCCATGCTCTCCAGTACCCACAATCAGCGCGTCCTCGATCTGGCCAGCCAGAAGGGGCTACTGCGCGCCAGCGATCTGGACGCCATCAGTGCGCCTCGGGTCGTTCTGACGCGCCTGACCGCTGCGGGTCTACTAGAGAAGGTGGGGCGTGGCCTGTACCGTCTGCCGGATGCACAGGTTTCGGAATTCGAGAGCCTTGGCACCATCGCCACCAAGGTACCTCAAGCGGTGTTCTGCCTGCTTACGGCGCTGCAGTTTCATGAGCTGACCACGCAGCTGCCGCGTCAGATCTGGATCGCCATGCCTCGGGGTAGCCACCCGCCCCGTGTCGACTACCCGCCCGTCAAGATGGTGCAGTTCACGGGTGATGCCTACTCGGCAGGGATTGAGGAAGTCGAACGCGATGGTGTCAGGCTCCGGGTGTACAGCGTGGCCAAGACCGTGGCGGACTGCTTCAAGCACCGTAACAAGATCGGGCTAGATGTGGCGCTGGAGGCGCTGAAAGACGCCCGGGCGCGCAGCAAGGCATCCGTCGACGACATCTGGCGCTTCGCCAAGATATGCCGCGTGGCCAACGTGATGCGCCCCTACCTGGAGAGTGTCGGATGAGTGCGGCCACCCCAAATGTCGCGGCATCCGTCCGTGCGCGCCTGCTCAATGTCGCCAAGGCACAAGGCGTCGATTTCAATCAGGTGCTGGTGCGCTTTGCCTTGGAGCGAATCCTCTATCGGTTGACCCAGTCGCCGCACGCGGATCGCTTTCTGCTCAAAGGTGCGCTGCTGTTCACGCTCTGGTACGACATGCCACACCGGGCCACACGCGATGCCGACCTCTTGGGCTTCGGTGCCAGCGATCTGGAGTCAGTAGCCCAAGTATTCCGGGACATCGCAGCCGTACCGGTCGACGACGGCATCGTGTTCGACCCAACCTCTGTCACAGTCGAGGAGATCCGCAAGGAAGCAGGCTACGGTGGCGTTCGCGTGATGATTGCAGGCGATCTTGCCAGAGCACGCTGCAAGACCCAGATCGATGTCGGCTTCGGCGACGCCGTCACCCCGGCACCTGTTGATTCGGTCTACCCAGTACTGCTGGAGGAAATGCCCGCACCACGACTGCGTGCCTACCCAACGTACACCGTCATCGCAGAAAAGCTCCACGCCATCGCTTTGCTGGGCATGACCAACAGCCGCTTGAAGGACTACTTCGATCTATCGGTGCTGTTGGAACGAGAAACTCTGGACACCGATCTGCTGGCCCAGGCGATCAAGGCCACGTTTGAAAGACGGGGCATGGCAGTTCCTGAAGCGCTGCCAGTCGGCCTGACGGACGAGTTTGCACACGACGCTTCGCGCCAGGCGCTGTGGCTGGCATTTCTCAAGAAGAACGAACTTCCGCCAGAACCCTTGCACGCCATCGTTGGCCGCTTGAGCGTGGCATTGGCCCCCGCGTTGAACACCGTCGCTCGTTGAATATCCCTTCATAGGGCAGCCGCTTCGCGCCCTTCGCCACGGTCAGTGGCGGTCTCCATACGGACTTTCCATGGAGACCACGATGACTACTCGACTTTGCGCGCACTGCAGCCACCCCTTCGAACCCCGCCCACAGGTTCCCGACCAAGCGTTCTGCTCCGCCCCTGAATGCCAGCGGGCTCGCAAGCGCGAATGGCAGCGGGCAAAACTCCAATCCGATCCTGACTACCGCATCAACCAGCAGGCGGCCCAGCGCGCGTGGTCACAGCGCAACCACGACTATTGGCGCAATCACCGAGACGCACAACAGGCAGACGGCGATCAAGGATCGCAAGCGGATGGGCCTCATCAGCAGCGAGTCATCGATCCTGTAAAGATGGACGTGTCAGCTCTGCCTTCCGGCATCTACCGGATCACAAGACGGCCAGACTTCCCGAACGGAACACCGGGCTCTTGGGTGGTTGAAATCACGCTGCTGTACGAAACTTGTGAATGCAAGATGGATGCGTCAAGAGATGACTTGATCGACACCCAGGGAATCCAGCCTTAACTTCAAGCCCAAATGGGCTCTCGATCATCCTGGATGGCAACAATTTCAACCCTGTGCATTCCGGCCGCGCATTGCAGGCCACGTGTATGCCATTGAGGTGAAAGGCAGGCCCGAGAGCAAGTTCACACAACATAAAGTGATCGGGTCTATGCAGGCAGAAGAGTTCTCCATTCCGGGGGCGGATCAGCCACCGACATTTCGGGCCGCCGAGTACGTTCGGATGTCGACCGAGCACCAGCAGTATTCGACGGAAAACCAAGCGGACAAGATCCGCGAGTACGCGGCCCGGCGCAACATCGAGATCGTTCGCACCTATGCCGACGAGGGCAAGAGCGGCTTGCGCATCGATGGGCGGCGGGCGCTGCAACAGCTGATCAAGGACGTCGAGGCAGGCATCGCGGATTTCCAGATCATCCTGGTCTACGACGTCAGTCGCTGGGGCCGGTTCCAGGACGCCGATGAGAGCGCCTATTACGAATACATTTGCCGCCGCGCCGGAATCCAGGTCGCGTATTGCGCCGAGCAGTTCGAAAACGACGGCTCGCCTGTGTCCACCATCGTCAAGGGCGTCAAGCGTGCGATGGCGGGCGAATACAGCCGGGAGTTGTCGGCCAAGGTGTTCGCTGGACAGTGCCGCCTGATCGAGCTGGGCTTTCGGCAAGGGGGACCCGCTGGCTATGGCCTGCGACGTGTGCTGGTCGATCAGTCCGGCACGCTCAAGGGTGAACTGGCTCGCGGCGAGCACAAGAGCCTGCAAACCGACCGCGTCATCCTGCAGCCGGGTCCGGACGATGAGGTTGCCGTGGTCAACCAGATCTACCGCTGGTTTGTCGCCGACAACCTGACGGAGCTGGACATCGCCGAACGGCTGAACGAACAAGGAACGCGCACTGACCTTGGGCGGGATTGGACACGAGCGACCATCCGCGAAATGTTGTCCAACGAGAAATACATCGGCAACAACATCTACAACCGGCGATCCTTCAAACTCAAGAAGCACCGGGTGGTCAACAGCCCCGAGATGTGGATCAAGAAGGAAGGCGCGTTCGAGGGCATCGTGCCACCGGAGCTCTTCTACACGGCGCAGGGCATCTTGCGCGCAAGGGCACATCGCTACAGCGACGAGGAGTTGATCGAGAAGCTGCGCAATCTTTACCAGCGCCACGGCTACCTGTCCGGCCTGATCATCGATGAAGCTGAAGGCATGCCCTCGTCAGCGGCCTACGCGCATCGTTTCGGCAGTCTGATCCGCGCGTACCAGACGGTGGGCTTCACTCCGGATCGGGACTACCAGTATCTGGAAGCGAATCAGTTCCTGCGCCGACTACACCCGGAGATCGTCGGCCAGACTGAACGGATGATCGCCGAGGTGGGCGGCATTGTGGAACGCGATCCGGCCACCGACCTCCTCACCGTGAATCGCGAGTTCACCGTTTCACTGGTGCTGGCGCGCTGCCAATTGCTCGATAACGGGCGACGCCGCTGGAAAGTGCGCTTCGATACCAGCCTCGCGCCCGACATCACGGTGGCCGTGCGGCTGGACGACAGCAATCAGGCCGCCTTGGATTACTACCTGCTGCCCCGACTGGACTTCGGCCAGGCACGTATCCATCTGGCCGACCACAACGGCATCGAGTTTGAGTGCTATCGCTTCGACAGCCTGGACTACCTGTATGGCATGGCCCGGCGCATCCGCATAAGGAGGGCCGCATGAATCAGGACAAAGAGCATCGGCATTCGGAGTTACGGATGATTCCTCTCGACCGGATTGAAGTTCTCAACCCCCGCGAACGCAACAGCCGTGTGTTCGAGCAGATCGTTGGCAACATCCAGAACATCGGCCTGAAAAAGCCCATCATCGTGACGCCACGTCCAGGGAGCAATGGGGAGCACTATCTCCTCATCTGCGGCGAGGGGCGCTTCAAGGCCTTCAAGACGCTCGGGCATCAAGAAATCCCTGCAATGGTGATGAACGTCGATGACGAATCGGCCTTCATCATGAGCCTCACCGAGAACATCGCCCGGCGAAAATTCAGCCCGTTGGAATTGCTGTCCGGCATCGAGCAGCTGCGGGATCAAGGCTATGACAAGAAGTCCATTGCCCAGAAGACAGGCCTGAGTCCGGAGTACGTGCAGGGCATCCTGCAGTTGCTGCAGAACGGTGAACAGCGACTGCTGATGGCCGTCGGCAGTGGGCGCATCCCTCTCAACGCGGCGATCACCATCGCTGGCGCGGGCAGCGACGAGAAAGCCATTCAAGCCGCATTGCAAGATGCCTACGAAACCGGAAAGCTGCGTGGCAGCCAGTTGATCCAAGCCCGTCGTGTGATCGAACGCCGCCGCACCCAAGGCAAGTCTATCGGCGGCAGGATGACCTCCCGCAAGACGAATGAGGATGTCACCACGTCCAGCCTGGTGCGGAACTACCAGCGGGAGGTCGAGCGGCAAAAGCTACTGGTCAGGAAGGCAGAGACCGCTCAACGCAACTTGCTGTTCATCGTCGGGGCCCTGCGCCAACTGCTGGCCGACGAGAATTTCACCACCCTGCTGCGCGCGGAGGGGCTGGACACACTGCCCCAGTATCTGGCGGAGCGGGTCTGGGCTCGAGGGAGCGGCGCATGAGCAAACTGCCCCTTGGCTTCGTGCCGGAGCCATTGATCCTGCCCCTATCGTCCGTCTTACCTTCGCGCAAGACGCCAGAAGGCTTGCTTGCCTCACGGAAATTCAAGCAGATCACCGCATCCATCGAGGCGGTCGGGCTGATCGAACCTTTGTCGGTGGGCAAGCCCAACCGCGAGGGGCAGCACATCTTGCTGGACGGACACACACGACTGGTCGCGCTGAAACAGTTGGGCTTCGACAAGGCTCCCTGCCTGGTGGCCACCGATGACGAAAGCTACACCTACAACAACCGGATCAATCGTCTCTCCAGTATTCAGGAGCACCTCATGATCCGTCGCGCTGTCGAACGGGGCGTCACCCCGGAAAAGCTGGCGAAGGCCTTGGACGTGGACATCAGCCACATCATCAAGAAGCTAAACCTGCTGGAAGGGATCTGCCCGGAGGCCGCCGAGTTGCTGCGCGACCAGACGTTTTCGGCAAACCTTGGCGCAGTCCTGCGCAAGCTCAAGCCGACGCGTCAGGTTGAGTGCGTCGAACTGATGGTCAGCGCCAACAACATCACGGTCGCTTATGCCCAAGCGCTGGTTGCGGCCACGCCCAGCAACTTGCTCGTCGGTGAAATCAAGCCCAAGAAGATGACCGGCGTCAGCGCCGACCAGATGGCCAAGATGGAGAGGGAGATGGGCAACCTCCACGAGCAGTTCAAGCTCGCCGAGCAGACCTATGGTCAGGACATCCTCAACCTGGTGCTGGCCAAGGGCTATCTCGCCAAGCTCATGGCCAACGAAGCCATCTTGCGCCACCTGACCAGGAACCACCCTGACGTGCTGAACGAGTTTGACAGCATCGTCCGCATGGTGGCGCTGGACAAATAAGCGGCGCGCAATCAGGCGTAGTGCGCGAAATCCTTCCACCGGAAGGTCGTGATGGCGTCCACGCAGGCGACTCACGGTTCTTTAACAATCCGGAAGCATCAGGGTCATCGTCCCCACAACGGAGTTTCCGCGCCCCTCCGTGATCAAGGGCGGTGACCGACAGGCTTGCCGCTGGCCTGCCCATTCGTTCGGGGGGCACGAATGGGCGAACAGCGGCACCAAACCAATCTGCCACTCTCTCCAGAGTGGCCGGCTAGATAGAGCCCTTGTGCCTAAAGTCGTTGTTTGGTCGGTTGTACGCAGTCAGGTCTGATCCCGCTTGGCTTTTCTGCAGAACAGCGCGTTCATATGCATGCCTGCCGACACCAAGAGACAACGATGCCAAACTCCTTCGAAGGTTACCGCCAAGAGCCACGCACGCTGCGCGAGAAGGTCTCTGGCGTGTCACCCAGCGGGCGAGGAGTCCTGACTCACTTCGCATTGCCGAAGTCAAGTCAATACTGTAAAGTGCAGTACATTTACAGTGGTTTCTGGAGAGGCTATGGCCACAGTCAAGACTGCCACGCTCACATTTCGTATCGACCCCGGACTCAAGGAAGCGCTTCGCATCGCGGCGGATCAGGAGCATCGATCCATCGCGAACATGGTCGAAGTGCTGATTCGGGGCTACTGCGAGCGGCACGGCATTGCGATTCCGCACTCCGAGGAAACCAAGAACAACAACGGAGCGCGTTCATGATCAAGACGGTCAAGCAAGCCTGCCGGTTCAACCCCATCATCCGCGACTACCGGATGAGCCAGGGGATCGAGAACCTCGCAGACCTCATCAATGACGCGGGTGACGGCGGCGAGTTCTTCTCGCGCAACTTCGTCACCCACGGCATGGATCAGCTTTTCCGCGAAGGTCTGCTGCGTCTCTCCGGCAAGTCAGATCAGGCGGTGTTTGAGCTGACCCAGGCGATGGGTGGCGGTAAGACGCACATGATGATCGCGCTGGGCCTTCTGGCACGCCATCCGCATCTGCGCAAGAACGTTCTGCCAGCCGACTTGGCTTCACGCGTAGATTTTGGGCAAGCGCGTATTGCTGCGTTCAACGGCCGCAACAACCCCGATAACTTCATCTGGGGCGAGATTGCTACCCAGCTTGGTGCAGCCGAAGCCATCAAGCCCTACTGGGCGAATGGCCCCAAGGCTGTCGATCAACGTCAGTGGAAGGAAATCATTGGCGATAAGCCGACGCTGATCCTGCTTGACGAACTGCCGCCCTATCTCGACAACGCTAGTACGCAGGTATTCGGTCAGGGCACGCTGGCCAACATGGCGGTCTACAGCCTCTCCAGCCTGATGAGCGCAGCGCTAGAGCTGCCCAACTGCGCCATCGTGGTCGCCAACCTGTCGGGCAGCTACAAGGCCCAGACTAAGGCGCTGGCCGACGCCATCTCCAACCTGCAGCAGGAAACCCGCCGCCAGGCGATGACCATCACGCCGGTGCAACTGGCGGGCAACGAAATCTACGAGATTCTGAAGAAGCGCCTCATCGACGAACTTCCGGATGAGCGGGTCATCTCTGATATCGCCGAGGAGTACGCGCAGCAGATCAAGAAAGCCGAGGATGGCGGCTACATCATCGCCAGCAGCATCGAGCAGATCGCCGAGCAGGTGCGGGAAACCTATCCTTTCCATCCCTCGTTCAAGCACCTCGTTGCGCTGTTCAAGGAGAACGAAGGCTTCCGCCAGACCCGTGGCTTGATGCAGTTCACTGCGCGACTGCTCAAGAGTGTCGACGAGCGCACAGCCGACGACGTTTTTCTGATCGGCACACAGCATCTCAACTTGAACGACGAGCAGGTCAAGGATGAGATCGAGCGTATTGCACCCAAGCTGATGCCAGCGGTGACGCGCGATATCGCCGACGCGGGCAACGCCATTGCAGAGCACATCGACGCCGACCTGGCGGGCGATGCCGCACAGCAGCTCATGACGTTGCTGCTGTCATCCAGCCTGTCGCGCGCTGTTGGTGGACGTATCGGCCTGACGGAAAGCGAACTGATCGAGTTCCTGGCCGCGCCCCAACGCAAGCCCGACGAGTTTCTTCAGGCCATGCAGCGCTTGCGCGAGTCGGCGTGGTACCTCCACCGTGAAGAGCAACGCTTCTTCATCAAGGAAACCGAGAACCTGTCGCGCCAGATCGAGCGCAACGCCAAAGAAGTTCCACAACCCAAGGTCGATCAGGCGCTCATCAATCGACTTTCGGGCATCCTCGCACCGGTCAGCAAGATCGCATATCAAGATGTGCAGGTGCTGCCCCGGCTGGATGAACTCAAACTCGGTGGCCCTCGCACGCTGATCGTCATCAAGCCGGATGGCAAGATGCCGCCCAGTGAATTGCAGAACTTCTTCGACTACCAACAGGAGAAGAACAACCTGCTGGTGTTGAGTGGGCAGGACAGCCTGCTGGCCGACGCGGTCGAAGAGCGGTTGCGCGAGCTGTACGCCATCGAGCAGATCCACAAGCGCCTCAAATCCGGCGACACTTTGTTCGAAGAAGCGCGCGATCGCTTTGAAGAAGCGGAAGATCGCTTCAGCAAGGCACTGTCGGCGGCCTACAACCGCCTGTACTTCCCTGCCAACGACCCAGTGGACGGACGCGACGTGCTGGCCGGGGTCACCATCGACCAAGGACTGAAGCTCGGCCAGGGCGATCAGTCTGCCGAGACGCAAATCGAAAAACTGCTGGCCAGCCCGCGCGCCGATTACAAGCTCGTGGCAGAGCTGGGTAAGGACAACTTCGACGAATGCTTTGCGCAGGCCGAGGAGTACCTGTGGCCGTCTGGCAAAGACAACCGTCGCACCCCTTGGAAGGACGTCGCTACCCGCGCCAAGTGCTCGCCTATCTGGCCGTGGATGCCGGGTGCCAGTGGCCTGGATACGCTCAAAACCGAGGCTCTGAAACAAGGTCGCTGGCGCTTGGGCGAGGACGGCTACATCGAGAAGGGGCCGTTCCCCAAGGACAAGGCTACCGTCAACGTGTCCGTCATCAACGTCAAGCCGGACACCGGCGAGACGGTGTTGAGCCTCACACCACGCCACGCAGGTGACAGTCCGGTCGTCTATTGGTCGACCAAGGCCGACGTTTCCGACAAGGACAACAAGGTCGAGGACGTGGACAACTTCAACTCGACCGAAGGCACCTTGTACTTCTGGGTCAAGGACACAACAGGCCAGCATGAAAGTGCAGCGGCTACTCGCTGGCTTGCCGACCTCAAGATCCGTCATCAGGTCGAACCAGCCGCTGACAAGCGCCGTGTCACCCTGGCCGCCACACCGCACGCTGACATCTACTACACCCTGGACGGCTCCAACCCCAAGGACGGCACCCGCTACGACGCGCCGTTCGAGATCGGTTCCGCAAGCTGCCGCCTGCTGGTGTTCGCCCGCGCGGGCGAGGCTAACAAGACAGCGGACTTCCAGATCCCCGCCAGCGGCGACAAGACGGTGCAGATCGTCGACAGCAAGCCCGCGCGCCTGCAAAGCAAGCGTGTTGCTCTCGACACGACCGACCGCGTCTTCAGCGTCATCAACCGTTTCCGCGATCAGCCGGGCACGCGCTTCAAGGGTGTGCGCGTCGAAATCGGTGAGGGCGAGAACACCGTAACCGTGCGCTTCCAGGAGCGCGAAGTCACCGCCGCCATCATCGAAGGCGTCGTCAACAGCCTCCGCGATGTGCTCAAGGAGCCCGACGCCCCCCTCAACATTGCCATTGCCGACGGCATCGCCTTCGATACCGGCTTTGCACTCAAAGAGTTCGCCAAGCTGGCCGGAATCGAGCTCAAGCCGGGCGACATCAATCAGGAGGAATGAGGATGGCTAAAGCCGCAGGTAACACACCATCGCCCAAGGCGCGTGCGCAAGTGCTGCACACGCTGGGTTTTGGCGTGCCTGCGACTTCTGATCCTCATCACTTCAAGGTCGTTATTCCCAAGGCCAGCACGGGCAAAGTTCAGATCAGTGAACACCTCGGCTTGCAGTCTGCAAACAACGACAACGCAGTGATCGACCGCGTTCTGCTGGATCGCCCGCGCTGGACCGCCATCCGCGCCGAAGTTCAACGAGCCTTCAACGCTCGTCTGGCCGCGCATGGCATCAAGCCCGGTACGTGGAAGGTCGGCGACAACCCGGTGGATCGCTTGCTCGGCAAGGAATTGTGCGTACTGGCCTGGGCCGTCGAGCAGATGGAGATGGAGAAGATTCCCGTCGCCGTGCGCAACTGGTTGGCGCTGCGCCCGGAGGAACGCTGGTGGCTGTTTGGCATGACGGCCATGAGCACAGGCGGGGTGATGGATGCGGGCAAGGGCTGGCGGGCAGCGCTCAAACACGCCTTGGGCGATGTGGCGCAGAGCGAACTGCTCGCTCCTCGTGCCCGACGCGGCAAGCCGGAACAGGAAGTTGCCCAGGGCTCATTAGGGCTGTTCGGAGACGAGGCGCTATGAACGCCGTGCCCCCGCAGCCGAAGATCTACCACATTGCCCACGTAGATCGTCTGCCCTCCATCGTGGCAACAGGTGGCCTCTTGTCGGACGCAATGGTGCAAGCGCAAGCGCTGGGCGGAACGATGATTGGGATGAACCACATCAAGCAGCGTCGTTTGACTGAGCTTCAGCTTGCAAGTCATCCCGGCTTGTTCGTCGGTGCCTGCGTGCCGTTTTACTTCTGCCCGCGATCCGTGATGCTTTATTTGATCCACCGACGCAACGCAGAACTGGCTTACCAAGGTGGGCAAGCGTCCATCATCCACTTGCAGGCGGATTTGGGCGCAGTTGTGGCCTGGGCCAACGCGCAACCCGCTCGCTGGGCGTTCACGCTATCAAACGCCGGATCGTATTTTTTTGAAGACCGCAATGACTTGGCGCGTCTTGGTGAAATCAACTGGGCGGCGGTGCAGGCGAACAACTGGAGTGGCGGCCTGAAAGAAGGCAAACAAGCCGAGTTCCTGTTGGAGCAACATTTTCCGTGGCACCTGATCGAACGCATCGGCGTGCAGTCGGCCACGGTCTATCGACAAGTCGTCAACGCCCTTCCGGCGCACGGACACCGGCCTCCGGTCGAAGTGCGCCCGGACTGGTATTACTGAATGAGAGGAGCACAGCCATGATCGAGTACACCTCGGGCGACATCCTCCAGTGTGAGGCCGACGCACTGGTCAACACCGTCAATTGCGTCGGCGTGATGGGGCGTGGCATCGCCTTGCAGTTCAAGAACGTCTACCCCGAAAACTTCAAGGCTTACGAGGCCGCCTGCAAACGCGAAGCCGTGCAGCCTGGTCGCATGTTCGTTTTTGAGACGGGGCAGCTCACATTGCCGCGCTTCATCATCAACTTCCCGACCAAGCGCCACTGGCGCGGCAAGAGCCGTATTGAAGACATCGATGCGGGCCTTGTCGATCTAGTCAATGTCATCCGCGACAAGGGCATTCGCTCCATCGCCATACCGCCGCTGGGCGCAGGCCTGGGCGGGCTGGACTGGAACGAGGTGCGACCACGCATCGAGCGCGCACTGGCAGAGCTTGCCGAAGTACGCGTGCTGGTGTTTGAGCCCAAGGGAGCCCCTGCCAACGACAAGATGGCACACGTGCGCGAGGTACCCAAGATGACGGCGGGTCGCGCCGCCTTGGTGGAACTGATGCAGCGCTATCTTGGCGGCCTGCTTGACCCCTTTGTCACCCTGCTGGAAGTCCACAAGCTGATGTACTTCATGCAGGAAGCAGGCGAGCCGCTGCGCCTCCAATACGTCAAGCATCACTACGGCCCTTATGCCGAGAACCTGCGCCATGTGCTGAAGGCGGTGGAAGGCCATTTGATCGCTGGCTATGCCGACGGCGGCGATGCGCCGGACAAGCCACTAACGCTGGTGCCCGGTGCGGTGGAAGACGCCAAGGATTTTCTGGATCAACACGACATCAGCCGCGCCCGTTTCGAGCGCGTAACCAAGCTGGTCGAGGGCTTCGAGTCGCCTTACGGACTAGAACTCCTGGCCACAGTGCATTGGGTGATGAGCCGCGAGGGTGCCACACAGCACGAGAGCGTAGAACGTCAGGTCTACAGCTGGAACGCACGCAAGCAGCAGTTCACCCCGCGCCAGCTTGCCATTGCCGAAGAGCGGCTGCGCTCCCACGGCTGGCTGTCACCTGACGTGGCTTCGGCCCATTGAGGATTCATCAGGGAATGCAAAAAACAACAACCCTCACGCCATTGGCACTCAAAGATGCGCCCGCGCTGATCGAAACGGTTTTCCCCGCCCAGAAGGTGTCGTTCGAGGCACAAAAGGAGCGGAAGGCAAATCTTGGCCAAACCCTGACCGGGCTCGGCTCCTACTGGAAGGGGCGCAAGCCACTGATCTTGGTGCGCGCCATCGTGCTTGGCAGCCTGTTGCCACCCACTGACGACGCGGAAGCAGATCTCGCCATCTTCGAAAAGCTTATGGCCTTCGACGATGAAGGATTGGCCCGACGGGCACTGGCTGCCAACGCGTTCTCAGTTTCCAAGCTCCAGGAGATGATCCCTATCTCGGACCCGGAACGCTACTTTGGCGGACGCGGTTGGCGACGCGACGTCACCGATGACGACAAGCTGGTGCTGTACCGCCAAGCACTGGCCACCCTGTCCGGTTACGAAGAAAAAGCCAGCATCAGCAAACGTCCGGAAGAACTGGATCAAGACTGGCTCTTTGCCCCGGTGTGGGCGGAGGTCATCAAGACGCTGCGCGGCGACTATCGAAACGCCGATGGCAGCACGGGCAATCGCCTACGCCGTTGGGAAAAGAACGATTTCAAGCCGCGCCCTGAAGATATTTTTCAGGAGCGGCTCTACGCCATTCACTGGATCGCCAAGGACTCGCTCATCAAGTCCCGGCAGGAAACCTGGTTTGCCGCCCCGACCGACGCCGATTGGGAATGTGAGCGCCGCGTTGAAACGCTCGTCGCCGAGAACCTGAGCCGCTGGCAGGACGAAGGCTTGGTACCGGATATGGCGATTGAGCCTGGCGACAAAACCGATGAACTGATCCGTACGCGCGGCTGGACACACTGGCACCACCTGTTCAATGCCCGCCAGCTCCTCTTGATATCACGCTACTTCCAGCACCGCACGCCGGAAGACTACGTTTTCAACGCCAAATCGCTGGACTGGAACTCCCGGATCGCCAACTGGATGAATCATTGGGAGAAGACCAATAACGTCTTTTACAACCAAGCGCTGAATACGTTTTACAACTACGGCATCCGTTGCTTTTTCAGCCACGAAGCAGGCCGCTCGTTCGGCTTTGCCAACAGTCCGCTTCCAGAGACTCGCCGGTCGATCAAGTGCCGTGATGCGACCAAGCTTGAAGACGACGCCGATATTTGGATCACCGATCCACCATACGCCGACGCGGTGAACTACCACGAGATCACCGAATACTTCATCGCCTGGCTGCGTAAGAACCCACCCAAACCTTTCGATGACTGGGTGTGGGATTCACGCCGCGCGTTGGCGATCAAGGGGTCAGACGACGAGTTTCGGCGTGGCATGGCTGCCGCCTACAAAGCAATGGCCGATCACATGCCTGACAACGGTATGCAGTGCGTGATGTTTACCCATCAGGACACCGCCGTCTGGGGCGACCTGATCGGCATCTTCTGGGCTGCAGGTCTGCAAGTTGTGGCGGCGTGGTACATCGCAACGGAAACCAATGCAGCTATCAAGAAGGGGAGCTTTGTCCAAGGCACCGTCATCCTGATGCTCAAGAAGCGCGCTGCAGGCGAGCGTACTGGCTTCAAACAGCGTCTGCTGCCCGGTGTGCGGCAAGAGGTGGCGCGCCAGATCGAAACCATGATGCACCTGAACGACACCGTGGCCACTCACCACGGTGAACCGGTGTGGGGCGACTCCGACTTGCAGATGGCTGGGTATGCAGCAGCGCTCAAGGTGCTGACCGCCTACACCCGCATCGGCGATGAAGACGTCACCACCTTCGCTCTGCGCCCGCGTGCACGTGGTGAAGTGACCGTGGTGGACGAAATCGTCCAGCAGGCAGCGGAAACTGCATCCAGCCTCTTGGTTCCCGAGGGTCTTACTGCCGACGCCTGGGGCCGCCTCACTGGCATCGAACGCTTTGTACTGCGGATGATGGACATGGAAACCGCAGGCGCGGCTAAGCTGGACAACTATCAGAACTTCGCGAAGGCTTTCCGCGTGACGGACTACAGCCGCGTGATGGGCGACATGCGGCCCAACAACGCACGCCTCAAGCGCGTCAGCGAATACGCTTCGCGCGATCTGACAGATGCCACCGAGATCGGCGTGACGCGGCTGGGTCAGCTCATCATTGCCTTGCAACAACTCCTCAAGGACACCGAGGCGCAAGTCATCGTCGAACAACTGCGAGCCGAGATGGCGGACTTCCTGGAAGTCCGCTCCCTGCTGGTGGACATGCTGGCCTTCATCGAGCGCAAAGCTCCCGAATCTGAGGTGCGCTCTGCCGCCGAGGTCTTGGGTGCGCGTCTCAAGAATCTGCGCTTCGGCGACTGAGGTCTTGAGCCATGAGCATCCGGCGCTTCTCTTCGCGTACCCATCGGCTGGATGCCAGCTTCCTGATGCAGCATCTGACTGGTGCGCAGAGCTACAAGCGCATTGCGGGCTACTTCACCAGCTCGTTGTTCGAAGTGGCTGGCGAGGCGCTGGAGCACATCCCCGAGGTCAAGATCGTCTGCAATGTGGACATCCACCCAGACGACCTGAAGGTGGCGCAACTGCGCGAGAGCAAGATGCTGGGCCGCTGGAACGAGCGCGCCCTGGAGGCCGAGGCTCTGCTGAACCGCGAACGCTATCGGCTGCTAGATGCCTTCCTCGCTAAGCATGGGCAGGCGGTGCGCATCGCGCCGGACGACATCTGCGGCTTTGTTCACGGCAAGGCCGGCGTGATTACCTTGGCGGATGGCCGCAGGCTGGGCTTCATTGGGTCGATGAACGAGACGCGCAGCGGCTGGCAGCGCCACTACGAAATCCTGTGGGAGGACGAATCCCCGGAGGGTGTGGCGTGGATCGAGGAAGAATTCGACTTTCTCTGGAACGCAGCAAAACCATTGCCTCAGGCAGTGATCCGCGAGGTACATCGGCGCGGCTATCGGCGAGAGATCGAGTTCGTCGAAATCGACGATGACGAAAACCTTGCCCCTGCGGCGCTGATTGAGTCGCCTCTCTACCGAGAAGGCCAGCAGTTACAGCCGTGGCAGCAAGGGTTTCTGACCGAATGTCTGCGCCATCAGCGGCTACACGGTACGGTGCGCCTGCTGTTGGCCGACGAAGTAGGACTGGGCAAAACGCTGTCGCTGGCGACGGCCGCACTGACGCTCTGCCTGTTATCCGACAAAGACAATGGGCTACGCCGCCCGGTTGTCATATTTGCCCCGGCCACGCTGACCGAACAATGGCAGACCGAGATGCTGGACAAGCTGGGCATCCCGACCGCACGTTGGGATACCGTTGGCAAAGTATGGCTGGATGCTGACGAGCGAGTGCTGTCGCCTGCTGGGCGTGAGCAGATTGCCCATTGCCCGTTGCGCATCGGCATTGTCTCCACCGGCTTGATGATGCGCGACTCGCTGGAGAAGCAGCACCTACTCGGTATGCGCTTCGGAGTCGTGATTCTCGACGAAGCGCACAAAGCCAGAACTCGCCAGGGTTTCGGTAAGGAAGCTGGAACACCGAACGAGCTGCTGGCCTTCATGCGTGAGATCGCCGCCCGGGCCGATCACGTGCTGCTGGGCACGGCTACGCCGATCCAGACCAACCCTGCTGATCTATGGGACTTGCTGGGCATCCTGCACCAAGGCCCAGGCCGCTTCGTGCTTGGCCACGACCTAGCGCCGTGGCACCGACCCGACGAAGTGCTCGACATTCTCTCGGGCCGCGTGGAAGTGGAATCGCTGACCCATGCGTGGGAACTGTTGCGGTCGCCACTTCCGCGCATGGAATCAACCAGTGAGCCTCGCGCCCGACGTTTGTTCTCCGCTATCCGGCAAGACTTGGGATTGCAGAACGGGGAGTGGCAAACCAACCGTTCGCTGGCCGATCTGACGGAAGAAACGCGGGAGATTCTGGAAGAGGAGCTGGAGCGCCGCATATCAGGTGCCACGCTGTTCCAGCGCGAAAACCCGCTGGTACGTCATGTCGTGCTGCGCAAACGCCAGCAGCTTGAAGATGCGGGGCTGCTGGCTCGCGTCGGCGTAGACGTGCATCCGGAACGAGAACAAGCATCGGAGCAGCGCGCTTTCGATGCCTTGTTCGAGGGCAAGGCGCTGCGCACGTCGGAAGATTTCCGGCAGGCCTATGGCGAAGCCCGCGCTTTCGGCAAAGCACTGGCCAAACGCGGTAAAGGCAGCGGTTTCATGAAGAACCTCATGGAGCAGCGCATCTGCTCCAGCGTCCACGCGGGCTTAGCGACGGCTCGGCGCTTGCTGCAAGGCGATGCAGAGCACGAGGAAGACGAAGAGCAGGAAGTTGATCTCAAAGTCGAGACGGGTGAGGAACGCGAAGTTCTGCAACGCCTGATTACCCGACTCGAGCGGTTGGAAGCCGATCCGAAGATGGAGGCCGTCGTCCACTTTCTCGACAAGGAGAAATGGCTGGAATTGGGCGTCATCATCTTTAGTCAGTACTACGACACAGCAAAGTGGCTGGCGGACTCGCTGGCGGCTCGCTACCCGGAAGAAGCTGTCGGCCTTTATGCGGGTGCAGGTCGGAGCCGTCTGTACCAGCGTGGCGACAGCGTTAGTGTCGAGCGTGAAACCTTAAAGCGGATGGTCGCCGAGCACCAGATTCGCGTCATGGTGGCGACCGATGCCGCCTGCGAAGGCTTGAACCTGCAAACGTTGGGCACGCTGATCAACGTCGATTTGCCGTGGAACCCGACGCGCCTCGAACAGCGGATTGGCCGCATCAAACGCTTCGGACAGCGGCGTGAAACCGTGGATATGCTGAACCTTGTGTTCGAGCAGACCGTGGACGAAAAGATCTACGAGCGCCTGTCCGAGCGCATGAAGAACCGCTACGACCTCTTCGGGTCGCTGCCAGACACCATCAAGGACGAGTGGATCGATGACATCGAAACACTCGGCGAACAGCTGGACGAATACATCAACGCCCAGAGGACGGCGACAGGCTTCGACCTGCGCTACACCGGCACGATGATGCCACCGAACAAGGATTGGCGCGAATTCACAGAAGTCTTGTCGCGGCGCGATCTCGCCACTCTGATGAGCGCAGCCTGGGGTTAATCAATGCAGCCATTTTCTATTACTCTTTTCGCAACATCCGGAGACCCCGAGGGCATTCGTCACCTCGACAAGTCGAACTGGTCAGGGTACGGCGTCGTCTTCAACAAAGAGCTTTTCCACCTGTTGAAGCAGGAGCCGGGCTTCTCGCAAGCCGGTATCTACATCCTTGTCGGCAATGCCGCCGAAGAAACGATCTACATCGGGGAGGCCGACCCCGTCGGTGACCGGCTGAAGAACCACGTCTCGAACAAGGAAGGTTGGGTGTGGGGCGTCTATTTCTTCGACCGTAACCACAAGATCGGCAAGACCGAGGTTCAGTACCTGGAGTCAGCACTGGTTGCGCTGGCCAAGAAGCACGACCGGGCCATTTTGCTGAACAAGAACAACCCTACGGCTCCGACGATGGCCCCCGCTGCGAAAGCCACGGCCCAGGCATTCCTGGCTGATATGTTGCTGATCCTGCCGATGCTCGGCATCAACGCTTTCACGCCGCCGAAGCAGGAAGACCCGAACGATCAGGTGCAGCCTGTTGGTTCGGAGAACGACAAGTTCGACACCATCGTCGTCCCTGCACGTGAGGAAGGATTCAAGCAGCGCTTCCTGAACGAGAACTGCTGGTTTGCCGTTCGGATCAATGCGAAGCACATCTCGAAGCTGAAGCATATCGCGGCCTATCAGGTCGCTCCCGTTGCCGCGATCACCCACATTGCTGAGGTCGAGGCCATCCTGCCTTACAACGACACCGGTAAGTACATGATCAAGTTCAAAGGGCCAGCGACTGCGATTGTCCCGATCCCGCGCCCGGAGAACAGCGAGGTCAATATGCAGTCGTCCCGCTACGCGCTGCGGGAGAAGCTGCTGGCGGCGAAGAATTTGGACGAGGTTTGGGCGTAAGGATAGAGGCGAGTCAGGCAGACAGAAGATGCGCTTCAGCCTCGCGGCGGGCGAGTAAGCCCGGCAGCACCCGACCTCCGCCATACACCCAACGGCGGAGTTCTTGGCTAGCCGCGACCCAGTCACGCTGATTGACGCGCCGTCGTAGCGTCGACGTCTGCAGCCGCCCAGCGCCAAGGTTGAACGTGAAATCCACGATGGCGGCGAGCCGCCCCTCGGGCCCGGTGGCCAGTACCGGGCAGTAGCGCAGCGTTGCCGCCAGTGCCGTCAGTAGATCCTGCGCCAGATAGACCTCGGCTTGGTGGCCTTGGCCGACAGGCCGAGCAGCCTGCCGAGCCGGGTGGCGTTGAGCGAGCAGATCGCCTCGTTCGCGGCGGTGTCCCTGGCAGGAAGGGCGCGGCGCAGCGTCTCGACCGCCAAGCCCGTGTTCTCCTGGATGCAGGAGAGCGTGGCCGCCATCGCGATGCCGGGTTTGACCCCCGGCACCTTGGCCACGGCCTCGCCGATCAGCAGCAGAGCGGCGACGCGGTCCTGGGTGGGTGCCGGCAGGGTCGGGCGTGCACTTGGCGCCGTGTAGCTGCCCGTCTTGCGGATCGCCGGCAGCACCTCGTGTGTCACCCAGCGCTTGAAGTGCTTGGCCTCGCGCTTGCGGCTGCCCAGCACCAGGCTGTAGAGGCCGGGCTCGTTGACGACGTTGACCTGGTCATTGCCGCGCGAGATGCCCTGAATTGAGATCAGGGCTTGCTCGTCAGGGTCCAGTCGCGCCAAGGCGCGGGTGGTGTTCGGCAGTTCAAGAACCGCGCACACATCCGCCGCGACGAACCACGGTTCGCCTTGGGCATCCGTGACGACCCGGACCGGACGGCCTTCGAAATCAAACGGGATCAGTTCGGTGCTCATGGATCACTCCTCCGAGACGAGGGCCAGCCGGAACGTGGGCTTGCCGGGCTTGACGGTGCGGGCGGCCTCGAACCCGGCGCGCAGTGCCGGCGGCCAGTTGGAGAAGCGCGATTCCGAGACGGAGTACTCGACGTCCAGGTAGTCCTCGACCTTCTCGCCG